>Ga0137403_10000697_pt1 | contig 43312 bp, 32 predicted proteins | sample CZOMad2_1_16fung_FD_122057 | JGI IMG/M metagenome (GOLD analysis project Ga0137403, IMG submission 122057) | Vadose zone soil fungal communities from Angelo Coast Range Reserve, California, USA - CZOMad2_1_16fungal (Hybrid Assembly) | ecosystem: Environmental > Terrestrial > Soil > Vadose zone...
CCCGGCTGGAGGAAGAAAGGAAGGGCAACCCAGCGCGTGTCGCCCCCCTCCTGGCCTCCCCCCTGATCCAACCGCCGCCCTCCCAGGGGGGAGGGACCCACCTCCCGCCCCCTCCGAGCCAAAGTTAGCGCCTATAGCTCTGGAGGGTACGGCTCAATCATGCCATGATGCGGCACGAGGAGGGTGCCGTGATCATCCAGGCAGGGGACTTCATCCCGGACAGCGAGCGGTGGCTCCACGCTCCCGAAATCAAGGCGAAAATCGAAGAGTCCCTCGAATGGATGCGACAGAACCCGCCGTGCGAGACCGATCTGAACGAGCTTGAGGAGAGGTTGGCCGGTGCCCCCCCGCAAACGTTCGGATTCGGCTCGATCTAAATAGCCCTGCCTGCCAGCAGCAGCTCTTCGCCCTTCCAAGAAGGAGATCAGAGCACCGTCATCCGCTCCAGCTCCCGCAGGCCGTTCTGCACCTCCACCTCGGCCGGGACGCCGAAGAAGAGGGCCTGGGTTTCGACGACGGTGTCCTCCAGCGCGTCGCGCTTTCCCATCTTCCGGTAGAGGCCGGCCAGGTCACGCGAAGCGGCGACCACCTCGGGCGCCAGGTCCCGCTCGATGAAGCCGCGGCGGGCGGAGCGCAGGGCCGTTTCCGCCGCTTCCAGGTGTCCGAGCCCGGAGAGGGCCTGTCCCTCGGCCCAGGAGATGCGGAGCATCAAGGCCGAGCGCAGGTTCCCGCGTCCGGCACGCCGCAGCGCGCGGAACGACGACAGCGCCCAGTCGGGGCGATCGATCGAGACATAGGCCAGCGCCCGGTTACCGCTGGCGACGAGGAACAGGTCGGGATCCTCGACCGGATCGAGGAGGGAGACCGCGCGATCGATGACCTGGATCGCCAGCTCCGGTTCGCCGCCGTACTGGAGAGTGATCGCCTTCTGCAGGAGCGAGCTGGCGAGGCAGTGCCTCTCCCCAATCTCCGCGTAGATCGCCTGCGCCTCTTCAAGCAGCTCCCCAGCGCTCTCGAACGCCTTCTGGTTGATGTACAGGGAGGCCATCTGCTCATAGATCCGGGCGCGCAGCGTCAGGTCTCCGGTGCCCGCCGCCAGTTGCTCCCGGGCTGCCGCCAGCATCTCTCCGGCCTCGCGGAAGCGGCCGCAGACCCGGAGAGCATTCCCGAATTGGCCCCACGCTCGAACTTGGAGGTCGGCGAGACGCGGCTTCCCACCCACCGCCTGGGCCGGACAGGAGTCCGCCGCCAGACGCGCCATGAGGCCCCAGTGCAGCATCTCCTTCGGATTGCCGTAGCGCACGGCATGGCTGCGGGCGATCAGCCACTTGGCCAGGGTAGGAATCGACCGGCGCAGATCGCGGCTGGGCAGGTCCAGCTCTTCGAGGACCGAACCGGGGACCAGCTCGGCGAGCAGGACCCCAGGGGGCTCCTCGACCGGTCGTCCCTCCGCGAAGAACAGCGAAAACGTCTGCTCGGCTCGGGCGAGGACGTCATCATAGTCGACCTCCCCGCGCTGCGGGCCATGGCCCAGGAGCCCCCGCACCACCCGTCGACGGAGCCGCGGATCGCGCCGGCCAGGGCCGGCGAGCAGGGCTCGCAGATCTTCGTTGCTGGAACGATCGGCCATAGACGCCATGGGTGGTGATCTCCTCAGATGTACATTATATCTGACGTGACGGAAATACCTGCGGGGGGAGGTGGGGTAGACTCCTCTCGCCAGACGAGGAGGGAGCATGGCAGAGACCCCAGCAGCGGCGATCGACCTGCGCAGCCCGGCCGCGGCGGCCGTGCGGCGGCGCATGCTGAACCCCTTCCTGATGCGGGGGTTCTTCCTCGCCAAGCTGCCGCTCGCCCTGTTCGCGGGGTTGAAGGTCCGCGAGCTCGACGAGGACCACTGCGTAACCAGCGTCCCCTACGGCTGGCGAACCACCAATCCCTTTCGCTCGACCTACTTCGCTGCCTTGAGCATGGCGGCCGAGCTGTCGACCGGAGGCCTGGCCCTCCTCGCCACCGAGCTGGCCGGGGCGCCGGTCGCCCTGCTCATCGTCAACTTGACGGCGAGCTTCGGCAAGAAGGCGACCGCCCTTGCCACCTTCACCTGCGAGGATGGGGCGAAGGCCTTCGCCGCCGTCGCGTCGGCCGTGGCCACGGGAGAGCCGGCGACCGCGGTCCTGGAGACGGTGGGCCGCCTGCCGGACGGGGTCGAGGTCGCCCGCTTCACCTTCACCTGGTCGTTCAAGAAACGGACGCGGACCTGATCCCATGCGCATCGCCCTCGCCCAACTCGCCGCCAGCCCCGACCGCACCGCCAACCTCGACCGGGTGACCGCGGCCATGCAGGAGGCCAAGCAGGCCGGCGCCGACCTCGTCGCCTTTCCCGAGGTGGTCCTCGACCGCTTCTTCCCGGTGCGCCCGAACGATCGGGCGGCCCTGGCCCTCGCCGAGCCGATCCCCGGCCCGGTGACCGACCGCATCGCCGCCCTGGCGCGGGAGCTCGGGATCGTCACCGTCTTCAACCTCTACGAGGTCGACTCCGCGGGGCGCCGGTTCGACAGCTCGCCGGTCTTCGATGCCGACGGCCGGCTCCTGGGCGTCACCCGCATGCTCCACATCACCGACTATGAGGGGTTCCACGAGCAGAGCTACTACCATCCCGGTGATCTATCGGGAGAAGCGGGCCTCCCCGTCTACGACACCCGGGTGGGCCGGATCGGCGTCGCCATCTGCTACGACCGCCACTACCCGGAGGTGATGCGCTCGCTGGGGGTCCAGGGGGCGGAGCTGGTCGTCATCCCCCAGGCCGGAACGGTGGGGGAGTGGCCGGAGGGGATGTACGAGGCTGAGGTGCGGACGGCCGGCTTCCAGAACGGCTACTTCACCGCGCTCTGCAACCGGGTGGGGAACGAGGGAGCCCTGACCTTCGCGGGCGAGTCCTTCTTGGCCGATCCGGAGGGCCGGATCCTGGCGCGGGGCGGGAGCCTGCGGGAAGACCTCGTGGTCTGCGACGTCGACCTCGGTCAGTGCGCCCAATCGACCGCGCGCCGGCTCTTCTTCCGGCACCGGCGGCCGGATCTCTACCGCCACTGGCTGGGCTGACCGGCGCTCTCTCTCCTAGAGAGAGCGCTACTGCATCGGCTCGTACTGCAGGCGCTGGAGCTGGGCGGCCACGCTGCGCAACAGGGCCGCGGTCGCGCGCTCCGCCACCACCGCCTCCTGGAGCATCAGCAGCGCCGCGATCGCCTCGCGGTGGATGCCGAACGCCTGGAAGGTGCCGACCATCTCCTCGACCAGATCGCGCAGCTCGGCCGTCCGCCCCTGGCTCAGCCAGACCGCGGCGAGGTCGAGCGAGGCGACCGCCAGGTGGTACGGCATTTCGTGAGCGCGGAAGCCGTCACGAATTTCCTGGAAGGCGGCCTCGGCCCGGGAGAGGTTCCCCAGACCGGCGTTGATCTTGCCCTCCACCCAGCGCAGCTTGAGGAAGTTGAGCTCGTCGGCGTACTCGTAGTAGAGGCGGCGGCTGGCCCGCAGGAGGTGCTGGGCCTCCTCGAAACGTTCCAGTCGCACCGTGATGTCGATGATCCCGTGTACGGCAGCCAGGATCAGTGCGGGGTCCCGGCGCCGATCCACGAGATCGAGCCCGGAGACGATCAGCCGCAGGGCCGCCTCGGGATCGTTGTTGAGCAGGAGATAGTTGCCCTTGCTGATCAGCGCCCGGCCGGCAAGATGGCGCTCGCCGTGCTGCCAGTAGATCTGGTGGACGAGGTCGAGCAGTTGGAACGCCGTCTCGAACCGTCGCTGGTCACTGTGGAGCGATGCCGCGAGGTCGAGGAGCCGGGCGAGGAGGAGAGGCTCGCCAGAGCCCTCTTCGGCGCACGCCAGCGACCGCTCCAGTGCGGCCTCGGCGCCCAGCAGGTCGTTCGCAACGCGCCGAGCATTACCCAATTCGCCCCAGGCCCGAGCCCGGAGGTCGGCGATTTCGGCCGGCCCCGCCGGCGAGGAGACGCGCGGGTCGAGCCTCTCCGCCACCCCCACGGCCAGAGCGGCGAGGAAGACCATGCCCTCGGGATCCTGATGACGCAGCTCGCGGCTGGCCGCGAGCAGAGCCTCGCAACCCTCCAGGCTCCGCAAGCCGGAGAGGATGTGCGGGGCGACGCCGACCGGCTCTTCCTGGGGCCGGGGGAGAGACCTGGACGGGAGCTCGGCCTCGGTGCGCTCCAGCTCGGTCTGCCGGCGGGCCTGGTTGATGGCGCGGAAGATGGGGAAGTCGTACACCGCCCCATTTCCGTCCGCCTCGACACGACCGGGAAAGAAAAGGACCTGGGCCAGTGGCTCCATGGCTTTCCGACATTGAGAGCACCCGCCGAGCAGGTGGGTGATGACGAGCTTGGTCTCGCCAATCGACAAGGCTCCACGCAGGAAGGCCTCCAGGGCGGAAGGGGTCGGATGGTCCACCACGTCATCTCCTCCGTTTAGGGCAACAGAATCAAGTATCCATTTTCGCACACAATGAGTCAGGTTGTCTCCCCCCTTCAAGTTCCGGGCGGGTCCAGGCGGCGCACCCCCCCCGGGTCCCCGGTTCTCGAAGCTCTCCTACTAACTGACAGTGCGCGGATCGGTGGCGCTCGAGCCGTTGCTGGTTCCGATGGGGCTCCAGAGGCCGTTGGGATCGATGATGCTCCCCACCCGCGCCCACACGCTCACCAGGTGGTTCCAGGCCTGGGCGACCAGGTCGGCGGCCGGGTGCGCCGGGGGGGTGGCGGTGGGGGAATGCGGATGGCGAGCGGTGCCGGCCCAGCTGGACTGCGGAGCCAGCGACAACACGGCACCCAGGACCAGCACGAGGCTGATGCGGATAAGGATCGTCCGAGACATCGAAATCCCTCCAGGATCCCCGTGAGCCGCGAGGGCCTCCATGGCCCGGCGCTCGCGAGGGGATAGATTACCCTTAAAGGTGCTTTGAGGCGAGAAAAAAGGGTCCCATTTTGAGGTCGGGCGCCGAGCGCGCTACCGTCTGCCCCGTGCCCCCCCTCGCCCTGGCTCTCCTGCTCGCCGCCGCGGTGCTTCATGCCAGTTGGAATCTCCTCGTCCGCGGGGCGGAGGATCGTCTGGTTTTTACCTGGTGGGCGCAGGTCATGATCGCCCCTCTCGCCATCCCCGTTCTCCTCGCCGGCCCCCCGCTCCGCGGGGTCTGGCCCTACGTGCTGGCCAGCGCCCTCCTCGAAGCGGGGTACTTCGCCACCCTGGCCGTGGCCTACGGCCGGGGGGACTTCTCGCTCGTCTACCCCCTGGCGCGCGGCGCCGCGCCGCTCCTCCTCGCCGCCGGGGCCGCCCTCGTCCTGCACGAGCGGCCGAGCCCCGGGGGCCTGGTCGGCCTGGCGGTCCTCGCCGCCGGCCTCGCCGTGGTGGGGGGCGCCCCCCTCTGGAGACGACAGCACCACGGAGAGAGCGGCAGCCGCGGCGCCGGCTGGGCGCTCGGGGTCGCCCTCTTCATTGCCCTCTATTCCCTGGTCGACGGCGCGGCGGTCCGCCGCTTTCCGCCGGCTTCCTATACGCTCCTCGTCTTCGGCCTGAGCGCCGTCCTCGCCGGGCCGCCGCTCCTCCTCCTGCGTGGCGGCCGAGCCTTCGGCACCGAGTGGAGCCGGAGCTGGCGAAAGATTCCGCTCGTCGGAGCGTTTTCTCTATTCTCTTACATACTAGTGCTTCAGGCGTTCAAAATCGCGCCGGTCGCCTACGTGGGGGCTGTGCGCGAGGTGAGCATCGTGCTCGCGGCCCTCGCCGGCTGGCGCCTCCTGGGAGAGAATTTCGGCCCCACCCGCACGGTGGGGGCGCTCCTCGTCGTCACGGGGATCGCGCTCATCGCCCTCTTCGGGACGTGATCGGAAGGTATCGCGCGGGCGGCCCTACCAGGGGATGAGCCGGCGGTCGCGGAAGAAGCCGCCGGTGGGGCCGCCGTCGGGGAGGGTGGCGAGCCAGACGGCGGTGTCGGCCCCCTTCTCGACCGGCACGGTGGCGTTCGGTCCCCCCATCTCGGTCTTCACCCAGCCCGGGCACATGGCGTTGACCAGGATGTTGGTGCCGCGCAGCTCGTCGGCGAAAATGCGGGTCAGGGCGTTCAAGGCCCCCTTCGACACCCGGTAGGCGGAGTAGCCGCCGGCCATCTCCGACATCGCCCCCAGGCCGGAAGAGACGTTGACGATGCGGCCGTAGGCATGCTGGCGCATCTGCGGGACCAAGACCTGGGAAAGGCGCCAGGCGCCCAGGAGGTTGGTCTCCAGGGTGTCGCGGACGACCTGCATCGGCACGTCCAAGCCGCCCCGCTTGTGGTCCCGGAAGACGCCGGCGTTGTTGACCAGGATGTCCGCCCCGCGCAACTCGTCCTTTAGATAGGCCGCCAGGCGCCGCACGCTCTCGTCGTCGTTGACGTCGAGCGGATGGAAGAGCACCTCCAACCCCTGCTCGACCAGCGCTTCGGTCGCCGCCCGGCCCTTGGCCTCATCGCGCGCGGTGAGCACGACGCGGGCTCCCTTGCGCGCCAGCTGGCGGCAGATCTCCATCCCGATCCCGCGGTTTCCGCCCGTGACGACGGCGATCCGCTTGTACGCCATGCGAACGTCCCCCTTGTCCTAGACCCTATTGTAGGAGAAAGGGGCGACGCATGGGGATCAGTCGTCGAGCAGACCCTTGTCGCGCATCCACTTCTCGTTGAGCTTCGAGAGGTAGCGCTCGCCGGAATCGGGGAAGAGAGTGACGACCAGAGCCTCGGATGGCAGGGCCGCGGCGATCCGGCGGGCGCCGGCCGCGGCGGCGCCGCCCGAGGAGCCGGTGAAGATCGACTCCTTCCGGGCGAGCTCCATGGTGGCGCTGTAGGCGCTCTTGTCGTCGACCTTGACGATCTCGTCGATGTAGTCCCAGGAGACCGTCGCCGGCATGAAGTCCTCGCCAATACCGTCGATCAGGTACTGGTGGATCTGGTCGGCCGGCGGCAGCTCGCGGTGCTCGATGTAGTAGCCGTAGATGCTGCCGACGGTGTCGACGCCGATCACCTGGACCGCCGGGTTCTGCTCCTTCAGGTAGCGGGCGACGCCGCTGATCGTGCCGCCGGTGCCGACCCCGGCCACCCAGTGGGTGACCTTGCCGTCGGTCTGGCGCCAGATCTCGGGGCCGGTCGTCCGGTAGTGGGCCTCGGGGTTCGCCGGGTTGTAGTACTGATAGGGAAGGTACGCCCCCTCCTCGTCGCGGATGCGCTCGGACACCTTGTAGTAGGAACGCGGGTCGCTGGCCTCGACCCCGGTGGGGCAGGTGACGACCCGGGCGCCGTAGGCTTCGAGGAGGGCGATCTTCTCCTGCGGGATCTTGTCGGGCGCGACGCAGATCAGCTTGTAGCCCCTGAGGTTCGCCACCAGGGCGAGGCCGACGCCGGTGTTGCCGGAGGTCGGCTCGACGATGGTGCCGCCCGGTTTCAGCAGGCCGGCCTTCTCCCCCGCCTCGACCATGGCGATGCCGATCCGGTCCTTGACCGAGGCGCCGGGATTCTGAGACTCGATCTTGGCCGCGAGCGTCGCCCCCTTGGGGGAGAAGCGGCCGAGCTTCACCAGGGGCGTGTTGCCCAGGGTTTCGAGGATGTTCTCGTAGATCTCCATCTGTGCTCCCAATCCAGCTCACAGGGTGTGCTGCAGGACAGCGGTCCGCGCCGAGGCGCGGAGGATAGCACAGCGCCTATCCTCCTAAGGCTCCGCGCCCCTAAGGCTCCGCGGGGGCCTGGTGCGGCGGCGCGAGCGGCGGCCGGTCGGGGATGGACGGGCCAGTCTCGGCGAAGATCGAGTTGAGCAGACCGGCCAGCCGGACGCCGGCCTGGAGCAGCCGGCGCTTGACCAGCGGCACGTTCACGTACTGATAGGCGTAGCTCAGCTTGCCGTCGCCGATGTCGTAGACCCGCGCCCGGACCGCGATCGACTCCTTCGCCCAGTCGACGACGCCGGCGCTCTGCCAGGCCTGGATCTCGCCGTCCGTCGGGTGATCGAGGAAGAGGGCGAGCTCTGAAAAGGAGAGCTTCTCCGCTTCGAGGATCTTCTCGTCCCATACCGCGTGGAGGTTGGTGTTCTCGCCGAACCAGTTGACCCGGACGCTGTTGCCGCCGCGGTCGTCCCGCCGGCCGACATGGAGCGGCTGGTGGACGTCGCCCACGAAGTGGACCAGGAAGCGGAGCGCCTCGGCCCTGTCCGCCCGCGCCGCCGCGGGATCGCGCAGGACCTTCGAGAAGCGGCCGATCGCCTCGACCACGTCGCCCTGCGGGTCCCTGGCCGTGGTCTCGTAGGTCTCGCCGTCGTCGACGCTCAGGAAGTGCCACGGCTTGGCGCGGTCCCAGGCGGGATCGGAGCGGATCTCGTCGGGCCAGGTGGCGACCTGGGCGAGGCTCTCGGGACCCAGGATGCCGGCGACGCCGCGGGCGGCGGCTTCGGACAGGTGGTGCTCGGCGATCCGCCCCACGACCCGATGTCCCGTCGCCCCCCAGGGGAAGGCGGGCCGGGCGAGGAGCAGGAGGGCGGCGGTGGTCAGCGAGACGTGGCGAAGGTTCACGGGTCTCCTCCAGACGAAAGAAAAGGGATCTGGCGCGGAATCGGGAGGAGATCGTAGCAGACACTGTAGCCCTCACCCCCCTACCCCCCTCTCCCGGCCCGCCCCCCCTGGCCCCCGGGAGAGGGGGAAGAAGAAAAACCGAGGAGATAGGTGGCGGAAGTGGCCTCCTTTCCCCCATGGGACGTAGGCCTCGAAGGCGCCCTATCACCACGCTTCTTCTTTATCCCCCTCTCCCGGAGGAAGGGGGGGCGGGCCGGGAGAGGGGGGTAGGGGGGTGAGGGGCCGTGGTAAGGTTCGGGACCTCTGGAGAGGGATCGCCCATGGACCTGCAGAAAAACGTCGACGGCTGGTTGAGCCCCATCCTCGGACAGCCGATGCCCATCGTGTCCTATGGACACTGGGGGCATCCGCTGCTCCTCTTCCCCACCGCCGCGGCGGACTTCCTGGAGAACGAGCGCTTCGGGCTGATCGAGGCGGTGAGCGGGGCGATCGCGGCCGGCCGGGTGCGGATCTTTTCGATCAACAGCATCAACAACCAGGCCTGGATGGACAGCCACCTGTCGGTCGCCGAGCAGGCCCGGCGGCAGAACCTCTACTCCCTCTACGTCGAGCAGGAGGTCGTCCCCTACATCCGCCACGTCTGCCAGAGCCCGGACATCCGGATCGCCACCACGGGGGCGAGCTTCGGCGCCTTCCACGCCGCCAACACCCTGTTCCGCCGTCCCGACCTCTTCGATGCCGTCATCGCCATGAGCGGCTTTTATGACCTGGGGCCGGACTACCTGCGCGGCTACTCGGACGACAACGCCTTCTTCAACAACCCGGCCTGGTACCTGCCGAACCTCGAAGGGCCCTTCCTCCAGCTCCTGCAGACCGCCACCCAGATCCACATCGTGACCGGCCAGGGGTCCTACGAGGCGCCGGACGCCTCCCGCCGCCTGGCGGACCTCCTGACGCAGAAGGGGATCCCCCACTTCCTGGACCTCTGGGGGCACGACATCCCGCACGACTGGCCGTCGTGGCGCAAGATGCTGCCCTACGCCGTCGACCGCATGGGTTGGTAGGCGCTCCGGCCGTAATCTGACACGTAATGTAGGACTGTGAAAATTAGCACATCCTGAGCCTGAAGCTTTTGGCCCGCACTGCCTCTCGGCACCGCGGGCCTTTTTTTTGCCTCCGCCCCCCAACGATCAGTGCGTGCCCAGCAGATCGTAGGCCGGCAGGGTGAGGAAGGGGACGAGCTCCCGAGACAGCACCAGCTCGTCGAGCAGGGTCGCGGCCTCGGCCAGGCGCCGCACCTCGACGCCCCCCAGCCGGGCGACCTCCTCCGCGCGCAGCTCACGGTAGAGCGCGGCGTCGAAGCGGCGGCCGTCGTCGAGCGTCGCCCGGTGCCAGAGCCACTGCCAGAGCTGGGTGCGGGAGATCTCCGCGGTGGCGGTATCTTCCATCAGGTCGTAGAGGGCGACCGCCCCGAACCCCTGGAGCCAGGCGTCCATGTACTGGAGGGCAATGCTGACGTTGGTGCGCACCCCCTCCTCGGTCACCCGGCCGCCCGCGATCGTGAAGTCGAGGAGCCGTGCCGCGTCGGCGGTGACGTCCGGGCGGAGGACCGCCTTCTGGTGCGGCCGGTCGCCCAGGACCCGGTCGAACGACTCCCGGGCCACCGGCACGAGGTCCGGATGGGCCACCCAGGTGCCGTCGAAGCCGGCCTTCGCCTCGCGCTCCTTGTCCTCGCGCACCTTGGCGAGCGCCCGCTCGTTGACCGCCGGGTCGCGGCGGCTGGGGATGAAGGCGGCCATGCCGCCGATGGCATGGGCGCCCCGGCGGTGGCAGGTCTGGACCAGGAGGTCGGTATAGGCGCGCAGGAAGGGGACCGCCATGGTGATCTGCCCGCGGTCGGGCAGGAGGAGGTCGGCGGTCCGGAACTTGCGGATGATGCTGAAGATGTAGTCCCAGCGCCCGGCGTTCAGACCCGCCGCGTGGTCGCGCAGGGCGAAGAGGATCTCCTCCATCTCGAAGGCGGCGAGAATCGTCTCGACGAGGACGGTGGCGCGGATCGAGCCGCGCGGCAGCCCGAGAGTGTCCTGGGCGGCGTTGAAGACGTCGTTCCACAGCTCCGCCTCGGCGTGGCCCTCGAGCTTGGGCAGGTAGAAGTAGGGGCCGCTGCCGCGGTCCAGGAGCTCCGCCGCGTTATGGAAGAAGTAAAGGCCGAAGTCGAAGAGGCTGGCCGAGACCGGCTGGCCCTCGACCTGGAAGTGTTTTTCTTCGAGGTGCCAGCCACGCGGGCGGACGAGGAGGGTCGCGGTCGTCTCGTTCAGCCGGTACTCCTTGCCCTCGGGGCTCCGGTAGGAGAGGTTCCGCCGCACCGCGTCCATCAGGTTCGCCTGTCCGGCGAGGACGTTCTCCCAGGTCGGGGAGAGGGCGTCCTCGAAGTCAGCCATGAAGACGCTCGCCCCGGAGTTCAAAGCCTTGATCATCATCTTGGCCTCGACCGGCCCGGTGATCTCGACCCGGCGGTCGGCGAGGTCGCGGGGCGCGGGAGCGACCTGCCAGGCCCCCTCGCGCACCTCGCGGGTCGAGGGATCGAAATCCGGCAGGAGCCCCTTGTCGAAGTCGGCCAGGCGCCGCTCGCGGCGGCGCAGGAGATCCTGGCGCACCGGCTCGAAGCGCTGCTGGAGCCCCGCCACGAAGTCCTGGGCCTCCGGGGTGAGAACCCGCCGCTCCTGGGCCGTGGCCGGCCCGGTGATCCGGATCTTGGCGCTCATGAGACCGTCCTCCTCCCGAAGGAGTCTAGCCTGCTCCACTCCTGAAGCCGACGTTTTCGCCGCTTCGCTCGAAATGGAGGCGATCTGCTCTAAACTGCCCAGGAGCTCACTCGATCGCCCAAGACCGCCCAAGGAGGTCGCGATGCACCCTCACTCCCTGCGCTCTGCCTTCCTCGTCGCCGCCCTGTTCGCCGCGGGGGCCTCTGCGCTCGCCGCCCAGGCGGCACCCCCAATGCCGCCGGCCGCGCCGGCAGTGCCGGCCGCGCTCCCCTCTGCCCAGGTCTTCTCCGAGCAGGTCGAGGTGAACGTCGTCAACGTCGACGTCTACGTCGCCGACGCCCAGGGGCACCCGATCACCGACCTTAAGCGCGAAGACTTCCAGCTCTTCGAGGATGGCAAGCCGGTCCAGGTCACCAATTTCTACGCCACCGCGGCTGCCACGGCGAGCAGCGGTACTGCAAATGCCGCGCCGGTCCCCGCCGCCGCCGCCGCCGATACCCGGCCCGAGGAGCAGCGGCTCAACCTGGTGGTCTTCGTCGACGACGCGAACACCGGGATGCTCAGCCGGAACCGGGTCCTCGGCCAGCTGCGGGACTTCCTGGCGCACGAGATCCAGCCGGGCGACCGGGTGATGCTGATCCGCTACCAGAGCTCGATCGACGTGCGGCGGCCGTTCACCACCGACGTCGGCCAGATCCAGCAGGACATCGCCGCCCTGGAGAAGCTCTCCGCCCATGGCGCCGAGGAGGCCAGCTTCCGGGAGGCGAACCAGGACATCATCGCGGACGCCGCGGAGGCCTTCGGCAGCGGTTGCGACCAGGCCCTGGAGCAGGCGGTCAAGGCCTATGCCGATTCCCAGAACCATCTCCTCGACTCGACCCTGCGCGCCTTGGACTCGGTGGTCTCCGCCGTCGCCTCGGCGCCGGGACGCAAGGCCGTCCTCTACGTTGGCGATGGCGTGCCGGCGAATCCCGGCTTCGAGGCGTTCCAGCGCATGGGCGGGTCGTGCATGGCGAAGAGCGCGATAACCGGCTTCCTCTCCGCCCAGACCTACGATTCGCGCACCAAGTTCAACGACGTGACCGGCCATGCCAGCCGCAACCGGGTGGCCTTCTACACCCTGGAGACGACGGCCAACGAGGCCGGCGTCCTCTCCGAGCGCGACCGGGTGGAGAACCGCCAGGAGTCGATGCGCCGGCTGGCCCAGGGGACGGGCGGCCGGGCGATGCTCGACGTGTCGGATGCCCGCCGCGCCCTGGCGCTGATGGCCGACGACCTCGGCAACTACTACTCGCTGGGCTACCGGCCGCCGCGCAGTGCCGGCGGCGGCGACGGCATCGACCACAAGATCGAGGTCAAGGTGGTGCGCAAGGGAGCGATCGCCCGCTACCGCCAGTGGTATCGCGACAAGCCGCAGATCGAGCTGGTCGCCGAACGCACCGCCGCCGCCATGCTCTACGGCTTCGAGGACAACCCGCTGGCGGTGCGCGTCGAGCTCGGCCGCCAGGTGCCGCAGGGGGACGTCTACGTGGTACCGGTGCGGCTGCACGTCCCGCTGTCGAAGCTCACCCTCCTCCCGCAGGAGGGCGCCCGGGTCGGGCACGTACGTTTCTTCGTCGTGGCGAGCGGCAACGGCGAGATCACCCCGGTGCGCAGCTCCGAGGCGGACATCCGCATCCCCGACAACCGGGCCGCCGCCGCCCTCCGCCAGGACTACGTGCACGAGGTGCGGATCAAGCTCAAGCGCGGCCAGTACGTCCTGGGCGTCGGCCTGCGCGACGACCTCGCCGCCCAGGCCTCCTACCTGAAGGGGAGCGTCGAGGCGGGGGCCGGGTTCCCCGCCCCTCCGGCGGCGACCGCGGCCCCGGCCGCCCCGGGCAAGGAGAAGGCGAAACCCGGGAGCGCGGCGTCGGGCCGGTAAGCGGGGCGTTGCCGGCCCCGCCTCTCGCCTACCTGCGCGCCTACTGCGCCTCGAAGTCCTCCAGCGGGGTCCAGTTGTCGTCCGGGTTTCCCGGGTCGCAGCTGCCGTCTTTCTTGCTGCAGACGAAAAACCCGGTGATGGGGTGGATCTCCCAGAGGGCGAAGCGCTTGGGCTGGCCGCCCAGGACGTGGTTGGGGTCGGCGTTGACGAAGTGGAGGTTGTCGTAGAAGAGCCCCCCTTCGACCAGCACCCGCAGCTTCTGCTTCTGGGCGTCCAGGAGCTTCTTGAGCGGCCACCCCTCCGGGCGGCCCCAGGGGACCATCTCGACGACCGTGCCGGCGAGCTCGGTATCGGTCGGTTTGGGGGCGATGTTGATGTGGTAGTCGTTGTTCGCCGCCTGGGTGAACTTGCAGTTGACCGACTCCCCGGTGTTCGGGTGCGGCTTCGCCCCGGTGGAGATGAAGCCGCTCAGCTGGACGAGGCTCCCCTCGGCCACCGTGCCGTCGGTCACCGCCAGGTTGGCGAGCTTGGCCCGCCCCTCCGCGTCGAGCTCGACGTGCTGCCCGACGAGGTTGTTGGCTTGGTCCTGCAAGGCCTTCATGTCCGTAAAGGAGAGGAACGTGGCCTCGGTTTCGGTGGGCAGCCGGCGCTTGGCCTGATTGACCAGGGCCTGGGTCGACCCTTCCTTGCCGCAGCCGATCGGGGTGCACAGGTCGAAGCTCGCGACGCAGGCCTGGGCGGCCTGGGCTTCGAACATCTCCGGCGGGGCGGGACCCAGCTGGACGTTCTTGGCGACGGTCCAGCCCTGCCGGCCGTCCTTGGTGATCACGTGGTAGAAGCCCGATCGCGGGGTGGGCTCGAGCAGCTGGAGCTCGGTCGAGACCGGCAGGAGCGCCAGCGGCGCGTGCCGGGTGGACGGGTCGCGCCGCAGGTTGACGTTGTGCTGCACGACGGCGGACCGGACGATCGAGATCTCGTCCGAATCCTGGGCGAGGAGAGCGATGGAGCTGCCGGCGAGAAGCAGCACGAGGGGAGCGAGGGTCGAGAGGCGTCGCATGGGGATACCTCCAACGGGTTGACCGGGGTTGGGATCGACCCTCATCATGTCGCGCGGTTGCGGTCTCGTCAATACGGAAGGAACTTGACCCGAGTCGTCGGCCTTGATCGGCGCCGGCAAAGTCAGGCAGCGATGCCGGCAGTAATGACCCCTTCAGCCGGAGAGGGATCCTCTCCTCCATCGCTATCTTCCCCAGAGCGTCATCCTGAGCGGAGCGAAGGATCTGGGCGGGGGGAGTTGCGTCAAACCCTGAAGCCACTGCTGGCGATGACCGCCGGACTGCTGGCGATGACCGCCGGACTGCCGGCGATGACCGCCTGCCGAGGGTTTTCGTCGGCTGGCGCCCCCCTCCTAACCTCCCCCCTGACCCAACCCTCCCCCTCCCAGGGGGGAGGGACCCACCTCCCACCCCCTCCGAGCCAAAGTTAGCGCCTATGCCCTCCAGAACTCTGCTGCCTGGAGCTTCCTACTCCCGGTCCAGGTGCCCCGTCTCCGCGTCCCCCATCTCCACCTTGCCCCCCGGAAAGTACTCCCGCCAACGCCGGGTGACCGTCGCGGCGGTCGCCTCGTCGGCGTGGAGCTCGCCGGGAAAGCCGGGCTTCAGGCGGGCGTCGATCAAGATTGGCGGCTGGTAGGAGATCTGGTTGCGGACCACATCTTTGCCCGCGGCGTGGAGATCGGCGGCGGGCTCGAAGCGGGTGAAGGTGGTCCAGAGAAAGTTGATCGCCGAGGCGGCGGCCCGACGGGGCTCGTCGGTCAGGACGAGGAGAGGCCAGCCGGCGAAGGCGGGATGGGCGGCGAAGCGGGCGGCGGCGCCGGGGTCCTGGGTGAAGGGCGGGCCGCCCAGGACCAGGCAGCCGGGAGAGAAGACCCGGACCTCGGTGAGGCCCTGGGGCAGCTCGGCCGCCTGAAACTCTCCCGGCAGGTCGCGCACCGGGTCGCCCAGACCGAGCCAGACCCCCTTCGAGCCCTCGTTCACCCGCGGACCGGTATAGTCCAGGGTGTCCATGGCGAGGTTGCCGAAGACGTAGAGGTCGGTCTCGGGATGGGTGCGGGCGAGGAGGTGGGTCAGGGTGGCCCGGAAGTCTTTCAAGTCCACCGGTCGATCGGTCACCAGGAGGAACTTGGTGAGCGAGAGCTGCCCCTCCCCCAAAATGCGGAAGGCCGAGGCCATGGCCTCCCGCCGGTAGCGCTCGGCCACCACCGCGGCGGCGAGAGAGTGGTAGCCGGTCTCGCCGTAGGACCACAGGGCCTTCACCCCCGGCATGACCAGGGGGAAGAGGGGGGAGAGCAGCTCCTGGAGGAGGTCGCCGATGTAGAAGTCCTCCTGCCGCGGCTTGCCCACCACGGTCGCCGGGTAGATCGCGTCCCGCCGGTGGGCGATGCGCTCGATCTCGAAGACCGGGTAGTCGTGGGCGAGCGAGTAGTAGCCGTAGTGGTCGCCGAACGGCCCTTCCAGGCGGCGGACCCGGGGCGGGACTTTACCGATCAGGGCAAACTCGGCGGCGGCGACGAGCGGATGGGGCGAGAGCCCGGCCCGCGGCGCCACGAGCGGCAGGCGGCCGCCGGCGAGGAGCGAGGCGAGGAGCAGCTCCGGGACGTTCTCGGGCAGCGGGGCCACCGCCGCCAGGGTGAGGGCAGGCGGTCCGCCCAGGAAGACGGTGACCGGCAGGGCCTCCCCGCGCGCCTCGGCCGCGGCGTAATGGAAACCACCTCCCTTGCCGATCTGCCAGTGCATCCCCGTCGTCCGCGGCCCATGGACCTGGAGCCGGTACATCCCCAGGTTGTGCCCCTTGCCCTCAGGTGACTCGGTATAGACCAGAGGCAGGGTGACGAAGGGACCGCCGTCCTCCGGCCAGGTGGTGAGGACGGGCAGGCGGTCGAGCCGCACGTCGCCGCTCACCACCTCGGTCACCGGTCCGGAGCGCCGGCGCGCGGTGCCGATCTTGAGCGCCTCCCGAGCCAGGTCGCGAGCTCCCCACAGCTTGGCCGGGGTGGGCGGCAGGAGGATCTGGGCGAGCTCGACCAGCCGGCGGACGAGGCGGAGAGGGCGAGTGCCGAAGGCCAGCTCCGCCCGCCGGGCGGTGCCGAAGAGGTTGGTGGCCAGGGGGAAATCGGCGCCCGCCACCCGGTTGAACAGGAGGGCCGGGCCGCCGGCGGCGATCACCCGGCGGTGGATCTCGGCCACCTCCAGGCGCGCGTCGACCGGGGCGTCGACCCGCACGAGGTCGCCGTCCTCTTCCAGGCGGGCGAGGAAGGCCCGGAGGTCGGGGAAGGTGGGATCGGTCACGGGGGGGAGTGTATCCCGGCCCGCCCAGCCGCCTGCCTCGCTCACGGAAACGCCGTCGTGTCCGCCACGCTCGCCAGGTTGCCCTAGCTCGCGGTGACTGCGAAGCGCCCGCCGTTCAGGCAGAGCCGGCTCGGTCCGGCAACGCAGGGCGTGGCGACCGCGGTGCTCGACAGCGCGGGGCTGCCGTCGCCGCGCGACCCCGAGGAGGGCGCCGGCCCGAAGGTCAGAAGGGCCGCGGCGTTGGCTCCCAAGGGTCCGAAGGCCGTCGTGTCCGCCACGCTCGCCAGGTTGCCGGGCGGGTTGGTGTAGCGGCGGGTGGCGCCGGTCACGGTGTCGGTGACCGTGAGGTCGTAGTCGACGTCCGAGAGCGCTCCGTAGAAAACCCAGAAGTGCTGGTTGACGCTCCGCCCGTCCAACACCTTGAGGATGACCTCGACGTTGGCCGGATCGAAGAACCAGAAGTAGCCGGTGTCCGGGGTGAGCGCGACCGCCTGCCCGGGTCCGTTGCCGGTCAGGGTCCGCCAGTGGGCCTCGACCCGGAAGCGGCCGCCGGCCAGGCAGAGCGCCGTCGCCGAGGGCTGGCAGGAAGGCTCGTCCAACGGATAGCTCCACAGCTCGTCACCGGTGATCCCGTCGTCGGCGCGGAAGAAGAGCCGGTTGCCGGCGACCGTCAGAGCCTCCGGATCGGAGGGAGGAGAGCCGGGGTTGATGTCGTCGACCAGCCGGGTGCCGGCCGCCGTCCCGTCGGTCTGCCAGAGCTCGGCGCCGCGCTCGCCGTCGTCGGCATTGAAGAAGAGAAGGTTCGAGGTCGCGGTGAGCGAGCCGGGGTGCGACGAGCCGGTTCCCGGCGCGAGGTCGGCGACCAGGGCCGTGCCGGTCTTGCTGCCGTCGGCCTTCCAGAGCTCGACTCCGTGCGCTCCGTCGTCGGCGGTGAAGAAGAGGTGGCCGAAGGCCTCGACCACGGCCGGCCCGTCGAGCGGGTGGGCCAGGCTCAAGGTCTTCAAACGCACCGTCCCGGCGGCCGTGCCGTCCGTGCGGTAGAGGCCCTCCTGCCTCTCGGGCCTCTGCTCGCCAAAGAAGAAGAGGAACCCCCCGGCCACTGTGAGGTCCGAGATCGATTCGAGCGGCGGGTTTCCCACGCCGTTCGTCGTGAGGATCTGCACGGTCCCCTGAGGCGTGCCGTCGGTCCGCCAGAGCCCCAGCGGGGAGTCGAAATAGTCACTCCCCTGGTAGGAGACGACCGGCGGGTTCGGGCCGGCACCGATGTCCAAGTCCGCCAGGCGGTGGGTGCCGGCCGTGGTGCCGTCGCTCACCCAAAGTCCGCTCGGGCCTTCGCTCCCCGGCGGGTCGGCCGAGAAGTAGAAGCGCGGCCCGAGCACCTGGACCGAGCCGTGGATCGCCAGCGGCTCGGGCAGGGTGAAGAGCTCGACCGTCCCAGCGCTCGTGCCGTCGTTGGTGAAGAAATGGTCCTGGCCGGCCCCGTCCGTGACCGTGGCGAGGAGCCGGCCGCCGAACGCCGCAAGGGAGTCCAGCTGGAACCCGGACGGCAGGGTCAGCTCGGAGGTGCCGGCGGGCGTACCGTCCGTGCGCCAGAGGGTGCGGAGCTTGCCGATATAGAAGACCCGGCCGTCCACCGGTAAGGACGGGTTGAAGACGCCGAAGTCGCTGGCTCGGCAGCTGTCGATTGCGGTCGTGGCCGGCCGCGTCGTCGCCGCGGTACCGCCGCTCGTCCAGAGCTGGAGGACGTCGTCGTTGCAGGCGCTGAAGATGACCCCATTGCTGAAGGGCACGAGGCCGAACGGGAAGGAGCCGACCCCATCCTCGTTGAAGGTGGTGAGCGCCCGGGTCATCGCGCCGGTGCTCGACCAGAGTTGGAAGCCGAAGCCGGCGTCGTTCAGGAAATAGATCCGGTCGCTCGCCGCCGCGGCCTCGAAGGGGAATTCGAAAAGATCCAGGTTCCGGGAGCCGCCGGCGATCCGCACGGTGCCGGAGGGCGTCCCGTCGGTCCGCCACACCGCGCCGGAGGCGTCCCGGAAGTAGGCCTTCCCCGCGAACCCCACCAAGCCCGCGGGCTTGCCCCCGAGCTTGCGAGTGCCGGGGCCCGTGCCGTCGGTCACCCAGAGGCTGCCGTCGCGGTGGTCGTAATCGGCGTAGCCGACGAAGAGCGTCCGTGCGCCGAGGGCGAGGAAGGAGCTCCCGTAGATCGGACAGGTCGAGACGCAGCCGGCGAGGAGCACGGTGGTCTCGGGGGTCCCCCCGCTCACGTAGAGGCCCTGGGACCGAAGCTGGGTGTTGAAAAGGAGCTTCCTGCCGACCGTCCCGAACCCGGAAACCTGCTCCCCGCCGCCGTCGGCGAACCGGGTGACCTCGCGGGTGCCGGCCGGCGTGCCGTCGCTCGTCCAGACCTGGAAGCCGTGCACGCCGTCGTCGGCGACGAGGAGGAGCCGGTCGGTGGGAAGCGGCGAATTCGCGACCTGAGCGGTGGGCTTGACCGCGACGAACGCGGCGAGCTTGCGGGTCCCCCCACTGGTGCCGTCGCTCACCCAGAGGGCGATGTTGGCGGTCGCAGGAGCAGCGGCATCGGCGGGAGCGCCGGTTACGAAGAAGAGCTTCCCGGCCGCGGAGACCATGGAGGAGATGGACGCGGCCGGGAAGGTCGCGAGCTTCCGGGTGCCCGCGACCGTGCCGTCCGAGGTCCAGAGCTCCTCCTCTGCCGCGTCTACCCGGTAGAAGATCGACCGTCCCACCGCGATCATGTCGAAGACCTGGAAGGCCTGGACGCCGCTCCGGAGGAGCACCGTCCCCTTCGCCGTGCCGTCGCTCTTCCACAGGCCGCAGCTCGCCCCCTGGCAGCTGAGGAAGAACAGGGCGTCGGAGGTGAGGGCGTAGCGGCTCTGTCCGCCCGGCTGGCTCAGGGTCGCGGCGAGCTTCAGCGTTCCGGCCGAGGTTCCGTCGGAGGCCCAGAGGTCGGTCGTAAAACCGAACCCGCACTTGAGGAAGAGCGCCCGGCTCGTGGTGCCGAGCACCTCCGAGCACTCCTGGGTGTCGAGCGGTTGGCTCCCGCCAGGGGTGCCGTCGTTGCTCCAGAGCTGGCCCAGGACGAAGAACAGGGCACGATTGCCCACCGCATGGAGGTCGTGCGGGGAGTAGATCGGGTCGCCCGGCGAGTACCCCGGCCGGGGATCGATGTCCGCCACGAGCGATGCCGTCCCCGCCCAGGCCGGCAGGGCGAGGACGAAGAGGAGGAGCCAAAGAACGGCCCGCGGCCGAAGGCCGGCCGGGCCGACGAGAAACGGGAACGAAATCCGGGATCGCTGCAAGTCTAGCCTCCTCGTACGCAGTTCCGCCCACGGCGGGAAGGCCGCCGGGCTCACACCTTCAGGTGGCGGCGGAAGGGAAAGCATTTCACGCCGGCCCCGCAGGGGCCATCCGCGGCACTTCTGCGTATAGAGCCCTGTCTCGTGAGAAGATCCGGGACCGCTATCCAGGAGGAGCCCATGCCGCTTACCGCGCCCGCCGTCCCGGAGTCGATCGCCCCCGCCCCCCGCCCGCGCCGGGTCCTGCGGCGGATCGGCCTTGTGCTCGTCGTCCTCGTCGTCGTCGCCCTCCTGGTCGGGGGCCTCTGGCTGCGCAGCCGCATGCAGGCGAGCCTGCCGCAGGTGGAGGGGACCCGCGCCCTGCCTGGTCTCGCCGCGGCGGTGACGATCGAGCGGGACGCCCTGGGCGTTCCCACGGTCCGCGGCGCCAACCGCCTCGACGTGGCCCGGGGCCTGGGCTTCCTCCATGCCCAGGAGCGCTTCTTCCAGATGGACCTCCTGCGGCATCGGGCGGCGGGGGAGCTCGCCGAGATCCTCGGGCCGCGGGCCCTCCAGGTCGACCGGCGCACCCGGTTGCACCGCTTCCGCGCCGTGGCCGAGGCGGTCTACCACCACGCCGTGCCGGCCGACCGGGCGGTGCTCGACGCCTATGCGGAGGGGGTCAACGCCGGGCTCGCCGCCCTCGGGGCGCCTCCCTTCGAGTATGCCCTCCTGCGCGTCCGGCCGGTGGCCTGGCGGCCGGAGGACTCGATCCTCGCCGTCCACGCCATGTTCCTCGACCTCCAGGAGGTGAGCATCTACCGGGAGTCGAGCCTGGGGGTGATGCACGACGTGCTGCCGGAGCCGCTCTTCGCCTTCCTCGCCCCCGAGGGCACCGAGTGGGACGCGCCGCTCGTCGGTGGGCTCCTGCCGCCGCCGCCGCTCCCCGGTCCCGAGGTCGTCGACCTGCGCCGCCAGCCGCCGGACAAGGCGGCAGCCAAGATGCCAGCCGCATGGGAGGCGCTCGCGGCCGGCGCGGACGAGGTCCCCGGCAGCAACAACTGGGCGCTCGCCGCCAGCCGCACCGCCGACGGCCACGCCCTGGTCGCCAACGACATGCACCTGGGCCTGCGGGTCCCCAACACCTGGTACCGGGCCTCGCTCGTCTGGCCGGCCGACCCCGCCGAGGGACCGGGCGGGGAGCGGCGGATGACCGGCGTGACCCTCCCGGGAACGCCGGCGGTGGTCGCCGGCAGCAACGGCCACGTCGCCTGGGGCTTCACCAACAGCCAGGGCGACTGGGCCGACCTGATCGTCCTCGAAACCGACCCGTCGCACCCCGACTCCTACCGGACGCCTGAGGGTTTCCGCCGCTTCACGCACACCGCGGAGACCCTCCGGGTCAAGGGTGCGAAGCCGCAGACCCTGGACGTGGTTTCGACGATCTGGGGGCCGGTCTTCGACCGCGACCACCTCGGACGGCCGCGGGCGCTCGCCTGGACCGCCCACCGCGAGGAGGCGGTCAACCTGAAGATGCTCGACCTGGAGCGGGCGAAGACGATCGACGAGGCGATCGCGGTCGCCCAGGCGAGCGGTCCGCCGGCCCAGAACTTCATGGTCGCCGACGACAGCGGGCGGATCGGCTGGACGATCATCGGCCGCATCCCGCACCGGGTCGGCTTCGACGGCCAGCTCCCCACCTCCTGGGCGGACGGCACCCGCCGCTGGGACGGCTGGCTCGCCCCCGGGGAGGCGCCGCGGGTCGTCGATCCGCCCGCCGGCCAGCTGTGGACCGCCAACGCCCGCACGATGGGCGGCGAGCCGCTGCAGGTCCTGGGTGACAGCGGCTACGCCCTGGGCGCCCGCGCCCGCCAGATCCGGGACGACCTCACGGCCCTCGCCAAGGCGACGCCGAAAGACCTCCTGGCGATCCAGCTCGACGACCGCGCCGTCTTCCTCACCCGCTGGCGGGACCTGCTCTTGAAAACGCTCTCGCCGGAGGCCGTGGCCGGCCATCCGCGCCGGGCCGAGCTGCGGCGGCTGGTCGAGACCACCTGGGACGGCCACGCCGGGACCGGCTCGCCGGCCTACCGGATCGTCCACGACTTCCACTTCCTCCTCCGGCAACAGGTGATGGGCGCGCTGACCCGGGCCTGCCTCAAGGCCGACCCGGAGTTCGCCTTCCAGCTCGTCGGTCAGTCCGAGGAGCCGCTCTGGCGCCTGGTCACCGAGCGGCCGCCGCACCTCCTCGCCTCCCGGTTCCACACCTGGGACGAGCAGCTCCTGGCGGCGGTGGACGCGACAGTGAAAGAGCTGTCGGAGACCGGCCCGGACCTCTCCCGGCGCACCTGGGGGGAGGAGAACGTGGTCGCCATCCGCCACCCCCTGAGCGCCGCGGTCCCCGGCCTCTCCCGCTTCCTCGACATGCCCGCCCAGCCGCTCCCCGGCGACGTCGACATGCCGCGCGTCCAGCGCCCCGCCTTCGGCGCCTCGGAGCGCTTCGTGGTCTCCCCCGGGCACGAGGAGCAGGGCTTCTTCCACATGCCGGCCGGGCAGAGCGGCAACCCGCTCTCGCCCCACTACGGCGACTCGAACCCGGCCTGGGCCAAGGGGGAGCCGACCCCCTTCCTGCCGGGGCCGACGGTGCACCGGTTGACGCTGGTGCCGAGGTAGGGAAGAGGGCGCCCCCGCCCGATCTCCTGGCCCGTGATCTGGGGGTCATCCGGCCGACTCGTGGGTTCGTGGAGCGGATCCGAAAGCTCCGCGCAACGATCGGTCCTATCCCCCCTGACAGCACCGAGATCATCCGTGAGTCGCGAGATCGCGGATGGTGAAGCGGGTCCTCGATACCAGCGTCGTCGGAGAATGAGAACATCGGGTCGTCATAGCGACCGGGGAGGGCCGATGGAACCTGTGCGCATATTCGTCGCATCTTCCAGCGAAGGCTTGGACATCGCTCGATCTCTTCAGTACCAGCTACAGGACATCGGGAGTGTGAGACTTTGGAATGAAGGCATCTTTGGCCTCGGCCGCACCACGATCGAGTCCTTGGAAGAAGCGGTGCGAGCCTCTGATATCGCAGTGCTAGTGCTGCGAGCAGATGACCTCCTGATCAGCCGGGGAAAACGAACTCCGTCGGGCCGAGATAACATCCTCTTCGAGCTTGGGCTCTTCATCGGCTATCTGGGGCGCGATCGGACCTTCATTGCTTATGACAAGAGCAAGCCAGCAAAAATACTGTCTGACCTTGCTGGTGTTGTGGTTGCGGAGTTCGACGGCAGCCTTTCGGAGGATTTGCTTACCGCAGTTGGGCCCGCATGTACCCTGATCCGGAAGGCGATTCGGCGCGCTACTCAGCCGACAGAGGTATGGCACACGTCATGGCATCTTGATAAAAAGATCTACCGAGAGCGACTCGAGCTTCGAATTGAGAATGACTGTCAAATCCGCGGCCGGCGCTTCTACGACGAGGTCGGAGGGGAGAGACGGGTCTATGCCGTGCAGGGGTTTCGCGGCAAGGGCTTCGACTGGGTCGAGTATCACCAGGGAAACGGTGCCGGCGGCGGAGCTCTCCTACTTCACCACATAGGCACTGGCAAACTGCGCGGCCTCATTACCGCTGGCCACTGCGATGCGAGCATACTGCGATGCTACCTCAACCAATGGCTGCTGGATGGGACGCAAGAATCCTACGATCCCAAATGGCTTCTCAAGATGGGTGAACATTCGTAGCTGCCACCCAATATTGATGTCTTGCGTCAGAGTCGCGGTTTGTGATGACTTTGGCTCTAAGCTTTCGCTGAATCGTCTCGGCGTGCTCTTTCGTGATCGGTGGGGACATCGACAAACTCCCGTAATACGGCCAGTTGTCGCCTTGGCCCAGGACCGAGCTTCGACTCTGGTAAGGCAGTCAGACTGTCGAGGACGTCGAGAATCAACTCTCTCAAGTTGGCGTACGCTTCCTGCTGCGTCTCTCCGGATGTGTTGATATTTGCGTCGGCGAAGGAAGCCACGAAACCACCTGCGCCCCTCTGCACGCAAACCGGTATCGCCTTCTTCACGCTGTACGGTTCAGGAGTGAAGGTTGTGATGTTGAACGTCACGGAGTGAGATCCCAGCAGAGATCCAGAGAGCCTCCGCCCGCCTCGTCGAAGACGAGCGGAGGCTCTCTCTCAGGAAAAGTCTAGTGCGCAGCCTCGACCGGGATGCGCATCTTGTAGAACGACCGCCAGACGAAGACGCAGGCGATGGTGAAGAAGGCGACGGCGAGCACCGTGCTCAAGGTCCGATCCATGCCGACCGCCAGCTCGACGGCTAAGAGGCCGAAGAGGGTGGTGAACTTGATGATCGGGTTCATCGCCACCGACGAGGTGTCCTTGAACGGATCGCCCACGGTGTCGCCGACGACGGTGGCGGCGTGGAGCGGCGTCCCCTTCTCGTGCAGCTCGACCTCGACGATTTTCTTGGCGTTGTCCCAGGCGCCGCCGGCGTTGGCCATGAAGATCGCCTGGTAGAGACCGAAGAGGGCGATCGAGATCAGGTAGCCGATGAAGAAGAAGGCGTCCAGGCAGGCGAAGGCCAGGGTGATGAAGAAGATGGTGAGGAAGATGTTGAACATCCCCTTCTGGGCGTAGCTGGTGCAAATCGCGACGACGTTTTTGCTGTCCTCGATCGAGGCCTTCTCGCCGCCGCCTTCGAGCTTGATGTTCTTCTTGATGAACTCGACCGCCCGGTAGGCGCCGGTCGATACCGCCTGGCAGGAGGCGCCGCTGAACCAGTAGATGACGGCGCCGCCGCAGATCAGGCCGAGCAGGAAGGGAGCGTGGATGATCGACAGCTTGCTGATCGCGATCGTATCCGTCAGCCCCTTGGTCAAGAGCATGATGATCGAGAAGATGAGGGTCGTCGAGCCCACCACGGCGGTGCCGATGAGCACCGGCTTGGCGGTCGCCTTGAAGGTGTTGCCGGCGCCGTCGTTGGCCTCCAGGTGGTGCTTGGCGCGTTCGAAGTCGACGTCGAAGCCGTAGTCCTTCTTGAGCTCCGCCTTGATCCCCGGCAGGGTCTCGATGGTCGACAGCTCGAAGACCGACTGCGCGTTGTCGGTGACCGGACCGTAGGAGTCGACGGCGATGGTCACCGGCCCCATGCCGAGGAAGCCGAAGGCGACCAGGCCGAAGGCGAAGACGGCCGCGGCGTTGCTCATCAGCTCCGGAGGAATAGCCGTGCTGACGCCGTAGGCGGCGCCCATCAGGCCGGCGATGGCGAGGCCCATCCAGTAGGCGGAGAAGTCGCCGGCGATCAGGCCGGCGAGGATGTTGAGCGAGGCGCCGCCCTCACGGGAGGCGGTGACGATCTCCTTGACGTGCCCCGACTCGACCGAGGTGAAGATCTTGACCAGCTCGGGGATGATCGCCCCGGCGAGCGTGCCGCAGGTGATGATCGTCCCCAGCTTCCACCACAGGGTGGAGTCGCCGGCCACGCTCGGAATCAGCAGGTAGGAGGCGACGTAGGTGACGACGACCGAGAGGACGGAGGTGATCCAGACGAGCGAGGTGAGCGGCGCCTCGAAGTTGAACGAGTCGGCGTTCTGGTAGCGCGCCTTGGCGATCGCGTCGTTGATCCAGTAGGAGACCGCCGAGGTGGCGATCATCATGACGCGCATGACGAAGATCCAGACCAGGAGCTGGACCTGGATCGTGGGCTCTTTCACCGCCAGCAGGATGAAGGTGATGAGCGCGACCCCGGTGACGCCGTAGGTCTCGAAGCCGTCCGCCGTCGGGCCGACCGAGTCGCCGGCGTTGTCGCCCGTGCAGTCGGCGATGACGCCGGGGTTCCTGGCGTCGTCCTCCTTGATGTTGAAGACGATCTTCATCAGGTCGGCGCCGATGTCGGCGATCTTGGTGAAGATGCCGCCGGCGATGCGCAGCGCCGCGGCGCCCAGCGACTCGCCGATGGCGAAGCCGATGAAGCAGGGGCCGGCGTAGTCCCGGGGGATGAAGAGGAGGATGGCGAGCATCATCACCAGCTCGGTCGAGATGAGCAGCATGCCGATCGAGATGCCGGACTTGAGCGGGATGGCATAGGTCGGGAACGGCTTGCCGCGCAGGCTGGCGAAGGCCGAACGCGAGTTGGCGAAGGTGTTGACCCGGATGCCGAACCAGGCGACGCCGTAGCTACCGCCGATACCGATCAGGCTGAAGAGGAGGATGATGACGACCTTGACCGGCTCGAAATGCCGCAGCCAGCCGAAGTAGACGACCATCACCGCGCCGATGAACGCCTCTAAGATGAGGATGAACTTGCCCTGGGTGATGAGATAGGTCTTGCAGGTCTCGAAGATCAGCTCCGAGATCTCCCGCATCGACTTGTGGACCGGGAGGTTCTTGAGCTGCACGTAGGTGACGAGGCCGAAGAGCATCCCGAGGACGCAGACCAGAAGACCGCCCAGGAGCAGGTTGTGGCCGGAGAAGCCGAGGAACTGGACGGAGCCGAGGTCGGGAAGCAGGAGATCGGCTTCGCTTGCCGAGGCGGGAGCGGCAAAGAGCAGGGCGGCGAGGCCGGCCAATCCCGGCAGCAGACGCCGCAGGGGAGACGAGCCCTTCCGTAGAACGCTAGGGTGTGCGGACATGGTTCCTCCAGATCGAACGAATGGATCGCATTCGCGGGCAATCGAGCTATCGCATGCGGGCGCCGCGGCCGCGCAGGTTATCACAAACTGGGGTCCGGGTAGGAGCGGCCCCCCGGGGGGACCGGGGGGAAGCGCCGGCCGGGCGAGGTCAGAGCCGGCGGCGGCCCAGGGGGAAGGTGGGGCGGCGCAGGCCCAGGGTCTTGATCTTCTTGCTCAGGCCGACCCGCGACAGCCCCAGGCGGCGGGCGGCGGCGGAGACGTTCCAGCGTGTCGCCTCGAGGGTCTCGACGACCATCGCGCGCTCCTGGTCCCGGCGGTACTGGCGCAGCGGCACCTCGCCGACCCCGCCTGGACCGGAGGCCGCGGCGGTCAGGGGGAGAGCCTCCGGCGGCAGGGCCTGGCCGGCCGGCGCGTGCAGCACCGCGTGCTCGATCTCGGACTCCAGCTCGCGCAGGTTGCCTTCGAAGGGGTGGGAGAGCAACAGGGTGAGCGCCGCCGGGCTGATCCCGGGGATCGCCTTGCCGTAGCGCGTGGCGTAGCGGGTGAGGAGCTGGCCGGCGAGGAACGGCAGGTCCTCGCGCCGGTCGCGCAGGCTGGGGACCCGCAGGAGGTAGCCGCGCAGGCGGTAGTAGAGGTCGGAGCGGAAGCGGCCGGCCCGCACCTCGGCGCGCAGGTCGTTCTTGCTGGCGGCGAGGATCCGCACGTCGACCGGCCGCGGGTGGGCCGCCCCCAGCGGCTGGACCAGGCGCGAGTCGAGGAAGCGCGCCAGCTTGCCCTGGCTGTCGGCGGGCAGCTGGTCGACGCCGTCGAAGAAGAGGGTGCCGCCGTCGGCCACCCCGGCCAGGCCCTCGCGCACCTCGGGGGCTTCGGGGAAGACCCCCGGCCGGTAGCCGAAGAGCTCGCTGTCGAAGAACTCCTCCCCCAGCCCGGCGGCGTCGACCCGCACGAACGGCCGGCCGGCGCGCCGCCCGAGACGATGGAGGGTCTGGGCGACCAGGCTCTTGCCGCTCCCCGTCTCCCCCTCGATCAGGACGGTGATCTCGGTCAGGGCGACTTTCTCGATCTGCTGGAGCAGCTCGCCCATCACCGGCGAGCTCCCCATCAGATCGCTGGGCAAGGACGGCTGAGCTTCCCGGGTCGACATGACCGGCGTCTCCTACGAGCGGCTTTCAGGACTGGCCCAGAAGGGGCCATCGTGGCGCAAGCCTTGGTTATCACTTGGATAGTGCCCCCGCGGTGGCGGGACGGGACAGCAGGGGGGATCAGGTCAGGCGCGACAGCTCGTCGAGCAGCCGGCCGATCTCCTCGGCGGTATTGTAGACGTGGGGGGAGAGGCGGAGGCGGCTGGCGCGGGCCGAGACCACGATGCCGCGTTCGAGGAGCTGGGCGACCAGCTCCTCGGCCGGGCGGCGGGGGTGGACGGCGGCGACGATGCCCGAGGTCTCGCCCGGCCGGCGGGAGCTGACGAGCGCGAAGCCGCCGTCGACGAGGCCCTGGGCAGCCTGGTCGGCGAGCGCCAGGACCCGCTTCTCGACGGCGGCCGGACCGAGCTCCAGGAGCAGCTCCAGGGAGGCGCCCAGGGTGTGGATGCCCAGGCCGTTCAACGAGCCGCTCTCGTGCCGTTTCGCCCCCGGAGCCCAGTCGATCGCGAATTCGGTCCAGCTCACCTGGTCGCGCATCGAGCGCCAGCCGGCGCGCAGGGGGTGGAAGCGCTCGACCACCCGGTCCGAGATGTAAAGGAGGCCGATCCCCTCGGGTCCGAGCAGCCACTTGTGGGCCGAGGCGCAGGCGACGTCGACCGCCTCGCGCTCGACGTCTAAGGCGAGGCCGCCCAGGCCCTGGATGACGTCGACGACGAAGAGCACCCCGCGCGCCCGGCAGACGGCGCCGATCCGGGCGAGATCGAAGCGGAAGCCGTTCGAGTACTCGACCCAGGAGATCGCGACGACCCGGGTGCGGTCGTCGATCCGGGCGAGCAGCTCGTCGGTGTCGACCCGGCCGTCGCGCTCGGGGACGGTGCGGTACTCGACCCCGAAGACCGCGAGGTTCATCCACGGATAGACGTTCGAGGGGAACTCGCAGGCGACGCCGACGACGTTGTCCCCCGGCTGCCAGTCGAGCCCGGAGGCGACGAGCGACAGACCGGTCGAGGTGTTCTCGACGAAGGCGACCTCGTGCGGCTCGCGGGCGCCGAGGAGACGCGCGGCGAGGCGGCGCACCCCCTCGCTGGTGTCGTTGCGCTCCACCCAGGTCAGCTCGCCGGTCAGGGAGATCCGCTGGGCGAGGGCCGCCGCCCGCTCCGCGCTGCGCCGCGGCAGGGGACCGATGGCGGCGTGGTTCAGGTAGGCATAGTTCCGGGTGATCGGAAACTCGTCGCGGAGGGCCAGGAGCGTCTTCAGATCCATCGTCGCCATCCTTATTAGATAGGGCCGCTAGCGGGAGCGGGTCGCGAGCCAGCCGAGAGCCGGCAGGCCGACCGCCAGCACCAGCACGTAATGAAGGCCGCGGAAGAGGAGGGTCGCCGCCCCGGCGCTCGCCCGGTCCACCCCCAGGGCCACGAAGGCCGCCACCATGGCCGCCTCGGTCGTCCCGATCCCACCCGGGGTCCCCGCCAGCATACCCGCTGCGTTGCCCAAGGCCACCACCGCGATCACCGGAAGGAGCCCCACCCGCTGGCCCAAGGCGAGGAAGATGAGCCACTGGGCCACGGCGTTGGCGAGGAAGAGGACCGTCCCCAGGCCCGCCGCCCGGAGCGCCATCCCGGCATCGCCCAGGAGCTTCACGAAGGTGTCGGCCGCCTGGTGTCCCTGAGAGTAGACGCGCTGCAGCCCACCTTCGGCCTGGTCGGCCCGGCGGGCGAGGAAGCGGACCAGCGGATTGTCCGCGAAGGGACCCCGCCGCCGGCTCCAGACGACGACGCCCACCACCCCGGCGACGAGCACGGCCACGCCGAGGAGCCCGGGCACCCCGTACCCCCGGGCGATCGCCGCGGCGAGAACGGCGAGGCAGGTCAGCAGGCTGATGGTCGTCTGGTGGGCGAGCTGGTCGTAGAGCACGACGCCGTAGACCTGGCCGAAGGAGCGGTCGCCAGCGCGGGCGAAGCTGCGCGCCCGGAAGGGGCCGGCGAGGAGCCGGGCCGCGGGGTTCAAGAGGTGGAGGGCCGAGGAGGCGAGGAGCACCGAGAACCCGAAGGCGGCCCCCGGCGGCCGGGTCGCCAGAGCGCGAGAGGCGGCGAGCCGGAAGCGCAGGTCCCAGAGCGCGAAGCGGAAGACGAGGAAGAAGAGCGAGGCGGCGACGAGCGGCCAGCTGGCGACCCCGAGCCGCGCCGCCAGCTCGGCCCACCGCATCCCCGCAACCAGCCGCCAGGCGAAGTAGAAGGCCGCCGCCACCAGCCCCAGCTTGAGGAGAAGACGTAGCGGGTGCCGCCGATGCCGCCGGGGAGAGGGGGCCGGCACGGGCGGGAGGGGCGGTTCAGGGAGGGGATCGAGCATGGCGGGTTTGCCGGACGGGCGCACCAGGATAGCGCCTCCTCTGCTGTTCCGGTCTGGTGAGGATCTAAAAACGAAGGGGAAGCCGGGAGTGGCGATGGAAGACGGCGAGATCACCGATGCGAGGCCACCCACTCCTTCAGCGCATCGTCCATTCGGGTCTGCCAGCCTTCCCCGGTGGACTTGAAGTACTCTACGACCTCTGGACTGTACCGTACGGAGAGCAGGACTTTCCTGGCCTTCCTGCCTGGCCCCCGGCCGGGACGATGCACCGTCGCGTTCTTCCAGAAGTCCTCGACCGCCGAGGGATCGTTGGGGTCATAGGCACCTTCCGGATCGTCGACCCGCTGCGGTGCTTTCGCGATCACCGCTGCAATCTCTTCAGGGCTGCTGGGAAAGGATTCTGAAGTAGTAGCGCGCTTCATACTGAGTCGCCTCCCGGAGGGAAATCACGTGTAAGTCCTCTCCGCGCTCCGTATAGGTCAGATGGATCACGCGTCCACGCAGCCAGCCCAGCAGGTTGATGCGCTGCTCACCGTAGGCAATGCGCGAATCTTCGTTAGTGACGACTGGATGATCGAAGACGGCATCACAGCCTTCGAAATCCAACCCGTGGTGGCGGAGGTTGGCTTGCCGCTTCCGCTCGTCCCACGTGATCACGCGCCTTGATTGTAGCTACAAAAAGATGAGAAGGTCAAGGCATCTGCGCTCGCCTTCGCGCACGCGATGACCGCGTGCAGTGCGGCGATGACCGTGTACACGCACGCGATGACCGCGTACAGTGCGCCGGTGACTGTGTACAGGCACGCGATGACCGCGTGCAGTGCGCCGGTGACCGTGTGCAGGCACGCGATGACCGCGTGCAGTGCGGCGATGACCGTGTGCAGGCACGCGATGACCGCGTACAGTGCGGCGGTGACCGTGTACAGGCGCGCGATGACCGCGTGCAGTGCGGCGGTGACCGTGTACAGGTACGCGATGACCGCGTGCAGTGCGCCGGTGACCGTGTGCAGGCACGCGATGACCGCGTGCAGTGCGGCGGTGACCGAATTCTACGCCTGGGTTATGGCGTCCCCGCCGGCCGGGCGCGGGAAGAAGAAGCCGGCGAGGACGCCGGCGCTCCCAGGGATACTCCTCGTCGGTTTGAGGTCGGAGACCTCACTACGGTGCGGGGGCGGCGCACAGCGCCGCCCCTTCCCGCCGTCCTTCTTCCTTACGGCTGCTGCTGTCGGGCGCGGATCCTGCCCACCTGCTCTTCGGCTCCCGGGCCGGCGACCGCGAGCAGGGTGGCCAGGGCGAGAGGCGAGCGGACGATCGCCTCCAGGAGGTGGAGTCCCTCGGCCCACCGCGGATCGTACCGGTCGATCCAGCCGGCGATCTGGGACCCCTGCTCGCCGTACACGGCGAGGACCGGGTAGCCGTCCGCGGTCTCCCCTTCCATCAGGTGGAAGAGCGGTTCGCGGTCGAGGGCCGGAAGGAGGAGGGTCAAGAGCCGCGCCGTCTCCTCATGCCACCACACGGCGACGGGCCGGTCTCCGGCGGCGAGGTCCTCCCACGCCCGGAGCACGGCGACCGCTCCGGGCTTGCCGGGCACGGGCTCCGTCTTCCAGGGACCGGCGAGCTCGGCCTCGGCGGCGGTCAGGACCTCCTCCTGCTCACGCAGGCGGGTCAGGTAGTCGGGGGCGAAAGCGTTGGCGAGGGGGGTGGACGAGAGACTGGTAGACTGGTGCTGGTGACGCATGGACTTATCCTCCTTGCGTTGCCGGGGGTCGACGGAGTTCGCGCTCTGTCGGCCCCGCTTGGTTCTGGTGGAGAGGACGTTCCTCTCGCTGGCTGGAGGCTAGCACAAGAAAGGCGGAAGTGAAAGAGGGAAGTCCGGCCGCCTGGCCCGGCGCTTCGAGTCGCTAAGCCTACCTTCCGAAGGCGCCTTTGGGGAGCTTATACGCCTGCGCTCATGTCGTTGACGCAACCGGTGCCTGGGGCTAAGATCGGGACTAAGTGCATGCATGTGCATGACTTGCGCTGCCCTTGCTGGCGTTGGTTCGGCTGCCTTGGCGACACGCCTAACAGCGAAACGAGCAGATGATTTTTTTACGTCGGGATCAGTCATGGCAGATATTTGGGAGGCTATCTGTGCGGCGCGTATTATTGTGGCAGACTGTACCGGGCGAAATCCCAATGTATTTTACGAAGCTGGCCTTGCGCATACTGTTGGAAAGCCGGTGGTGTTGCTTACTCAAAACAAGGATGATATCCCTTTCGATCTTAGACATATCCGGTATATTGACTATGAATTCACTCCACGAGGTATGGCGATATTTGAGGAGCGACTACTTAAAACACTCATTGATGAGCTTGGAATTAATACGGAGAAGCAGAGCGGTTAACGTCGAATAGGGCTCAATCGCCATGACAGAAGTGACACAGGTCCGTAAGACGTACGAGACACCTTTCGTCCTTAACGCCGATAAGCTGACGCGCATCCTTGGAATCATCCAGGATCGGCTTGCCGAGCATTCCGACTCATCCCCACCCACTTTCGACGTGACAATGCGGGATGACAAGCGGATCTCTCTCACGGGCGCGCAGCAACTGCTGGCACTCGACAATCTGGTCGCCAATCCGATCGTCGCCCTTGACATCAAGGCGGGGTCTTACCCTCTTCCTCATCGCGTGTCGATCGACTTCGGTTCGGGCTATCGACGTCATATTGCCCTCTCCGTAGCCTCGCCGGACCATCGCTGGGCAACCCATGTCTTCGGCGAGCTAGACGAGCAGATTGAACGGACTGCAACGCCAACCTGGGCCCACAAAATTAAGGACAGCCCTCTGCCGCCGATTATCTTGGGAATCTTTGCCGGCCTGCTAGTGACTACCTTGCTAGTCACAGGCGGCGCAAGTAGCCCGCCGCCCCCACTTACTCCGCAGCAGGCTCAGGAGCTTCTGCAACGTGTCCAGCACGCCAGGACCGACACTGAGAAGCTCGATCTCCTTCTCGAGCCGCGCGTCCGCGAGCTCGAAAACCTGACAAAGGGTGCTCGACCAGCTAGACCCTTGCCCGTTGTCCGCATCCTTTTTCTGGCTCTGCCGGTCTTGCTTCTAGCAGGCGTAGCTTGGTACACGCTCCTCTTTTGCTACCCACGCAGCGTCTTTGCGTGGGGCGATATGCAGACGCACTATCAGGCGCTTGTCTCTCGAAGACGCGGGCTGTGGGCCCTCGTAATCCTCGCTCTCGCAACAGGCATATTGGGAAATCTCTTTGTGGCAAGCCTGCCGGCACTTAGGTGACGAGCCGCCTAACCCCTCGCCGTTAAAGCACTCGCGCCCCCTTACCCAGTAATAGCCTTGGCAAGGTCTCGGTCCGTGGCCCCCAAGACGAAAAGGGATCGGATGAGCAGGTCCAACGAGCCGGACTCATCTGCCGCTTCGGCCTTCGCCACTCGGCTCTGACTTGAGTGCAGCAGCTCGGCAAGCTCGATCTGGGTCAGGCGCTTCTTCTTGCGCAAATCTCGCACGGCATTGCTGAGCTTGAGGCGGAGACTCCACATAGGCAGCTTCATCAGGAGTCATGCAAGGAACTCTTCCGCCGATCCAACTTTCCAGCCTTTCGCTTCCAGGCGTGCACTCTTCTCGTTGACCCCCCGCCCGGCCCGCGAGCACCGGTAAGCTAACGCCTATGCCCACCACCGGGGGCCCCTACAGCCGAAACCTGGCACGGACTTTGACGGGATCTATGCACCGGCGTCCCCAGAACCTCCCGCACCAGCGGACCATGCTACGATTCTCCAAGGAGGCTGTCGCCTCCGGAGGTGCCGTCATGAGCCAGAGGGCGATCAAACCGATCGAGGAGCCACCAAGCGAGCTGATCTACTCCGACGGGGAACCCTTGGACAGCAACTGGCACCGCATCCAGATGACCTTCTTCATCGACGTCGTCCGCCAGGCCATGGCCGAACGCGGGCGGCAGGACTTCTTCGTCGGCGGCGACATGTTCCTCTACTACAGCTTCGAGCAGGCGCGGAGAATCGCGAGCGAGGGACCGCCGAAGAAGAACCGGTTTCGCGGCCCGGACGTCTTCTTCGTCGCCGGCGTCCCCGGCCAACTGGATCGCAAAGCCTGGGTCGTCTGGGAGGAGGACGGGCGCTACCCGAACCTCATCGTCGAGCTCTTGTCCGAGTCGACCGCGCGCGTCGACCGCACGACCAAGAAGGGGCTCTACGAGAGTGTCTTCCGCACTCCCGAGTACTTCCTCTACGATCCGGAGACCGAGGAGCTCGAAGGGTTCCGGCTGTACGAAGGCTCCTACCAGCACCTGGAGCCAGATGCGCGCGGCTGGCTGTGGAGCCGCGAGTTGGACCTCTGGCTGGGTCGCTGGCAGGGCGAGCGCAACGGGTTCGACACGACCTGGCTCCGGCTCTACGACCGCGACGGACGGCTGATCCCGACCCCCGAGGAGGCCGAGCGCCAGCGGGCCGAGGCCGAGCGCAGGCGGGCCGATGCCGCGGAAGCCGAGATCGCCCGCTTGCGGGCGCTCCTCGAACCGCAGTAGAGCCTTGCCGCGCGGCAAGCCGGCGGCTGGCGACCTCATCTTGGCAGCCTTCCGGGATCATCCCGGTTCTAGCGACCCGGCGCCAGCAACCCCACCCCCCGGTCCACCTCCCGTGCGAAAGCCTCGATCGCCCGCGCCGCGGCGCTGATCTGGTCGGCAGCCTCAGCCCAGCGGCGCTGCTCGATCGCCTCGCGGATCCCCGGCAGGGTCTTCATGCCGCCGGTCGAGGTGACTGGGCCGAAGATCAGGTGGCGGTACCAGGGGCGGCCGGGCAGGCCCTCCGGCCGGGTGAGGGCGCGCTCCGCCTGAAGGAGGATGCGGTCGAGCTTCGCCGGCGCGCCGGCTGGGAGGGCGAGACCGGCCGCGGCGGCGCGGTTCAGGGCTGCAGCGTACGCCTGGGCGCTGCCGGTGAGCCGGGCCACGGCCTTTTCCAACGGTGCGAAGTCGAGGGCGGGGACGGATTCCTGGGCCGGCGGCGGGAGGAGCGGGTGGCGGGGGTCGTCGGCCAGCTCGTAGGTCCTCTCGGCGCGCCGGCGGTTGGTCTCGGTGGCCTCCTCGCGCATCCCGGCGGTCCGCTGCTGAAGCTCCTGGACCGCCTGGCCGAGAGTCTCGGCGTAGGGCACGAAGTCGAACGGCAGGACGTCCGCATCCGCCAGCCGCAGCACCATCCGGCCGCTGGTCTGGGCGAGGGTCACGCCATAGCGGAAGCCGGGATCGACGAAACGGTTGAAGTGATCGACCGAATCGTAGATCGAGTGGTAGACCCCGTACTCCTCCTCGCCGCCGTAGGAGATGTCGAGCGCCGCGACCCCCAGGAAAGAGAGGAAGGGGGTGTAGTCGGTGCCGGTTCCCAGGCGCTGGAGGGGGAGCGGTTGGCCGTCATGCGCCCGCTTCTGTTCGCGCGGCGAGCCGTAGAGGAGCAGGCTGGCCCGCAGGCGGGCGGCGGCGCTCGCTCCGGTCTCGGGATCGGTCACGTCGCGGCTCGCCTCCCCGGCGAGGGTCGTCAGGGAGGGGACGCCGCTGGCGTAGAAGAAGCCGCGGGCGTTGCCGTCGGAGTTGAGATAGGCGACCAGGTGCTCGCGAAGCTCCGCGGCGTGGGTCTCGGCCCACTCGACCGAGCCCAGGAGCCCCGGCTCCTCGCCGTCCCAGGCGGCATAGAGAATCGTCCGCTTCGGCCGCCACCCCGAGCGGGCGAGCTCCCCCACCGCCTTGGCCTCGGCCAGCACCGCGATCATGCCGGAGACCGGGTCGGAGGCGCCGTTGACCCAGGCGTCGTGATGGTTGCCGCGGAGGACCCACTCCTCCGGCCGCTCGCCGCCGGCGAGCCGGGCGATCACATCGTAGGCCGGGACCAGGTTCCAGTCGGAGGCGAGCTCCAGATGCACCCGCGCCGGTCCGGGCCCCAGGTGATAGGGGACGGGGAGGGCGCCTCGCCACTCGACCGGGGCGACCGGGCCGCCCAGGGCGCGGAGCAGGGGGAGGGCGTCGCCCCAGGAGAGCGGGAGGACGGGGATTCGGGCGATCGTCCGCGCCTCCTCGCGCGGCAGGCGCTTGGCGTCGGGGGTGGCGCCGACCCCGGGGGTGAGCGGATCGCCGGAGTAGAGGGTGGGATCGGAGACCGAGCCGCGCTGCGCCGCCGTCTCCGGGCGCCAGCCGCCGGCCGGGTAGGGGTCGCCCTGGAAGTAGCCGTCCTCGTGGGGATCGGTGAAGAGGAGGCAGCCGATGGCGCCGTGCTCGGCGGCGAGCTTCGGCTTGATGCCGCGGTAGGCGCCGCCGTAGCGCGCCAGGACGATCTTGCCGCGCACGTCGATGCCGTAGCGCGCCAGCTCGGCATAGTCGGCGGGCACCCCGAAGTTGACGTAGACGATCTCCCCGGTCACGTCGCCGTCGGCCGAGAAGGCGTGGTAGACCGGCAGCTGCTCGGCGGTCTGGCCGGAGGTGCGGTCCTCTGCGAGCGGCGGCTCGGCCAGGGTCGCGGTCCAGGCGGTGGGCGCCACCATCTCCAGGCGCCGCTTCCGGGGCGTGGGGAAGAGGACCCGGAACTCCTCGATCCGGGTGTCGTAGCCCCAGGAACGGAAGAGCCCGGCCATCCATAGGGCGTTCTCCTTGCCCCAGGGCGAGCCCACCGGATGGGGCCGGGCGGCGAGCCGTTCCATCCAAGCGCGCTGGTCCTCGGGATGGAGGGCGGCGTCGAGCTGTACCTCCAGCGCCCGTTGCGCGGCGGCATGGGCCGGGCTGAAGCCGTAGATCGGCGGTGCGGAGGGGTGCGGCGCCGGGAGCGGAGCCAGCGGCCCGAGCGCCAGGGCCCAGAGGATCGTCCGGAGGATAGGTGAGGCGTTCATGCCAGAGAGATCGAGGGGGCCGGTGTGGATTTCTGACGCACTACGCTAGAGCTTGGGAGCGGACCCGCGGGCGTCGTGCCAAAGCGCGAGGACCTCTACCACGTCGGCGTCGGGACGATAGTAAAGGTGGTAGTGGATTCTCGCGAGGTGGAAGCGGCGGACGCCTGGTTTATTCACGTCCGACGCCACAGGGCCGATATTGGGCTGATTGATAATGAGAACAAAGGCCTTCGCGAGCTCCTCGCCGAAGAGATCAGGTGCAGCCTGGCGATTCTTATGCCACCATTGAGCAGCGATACGGATGTGGCGCTCGGCGGTCGGAACTACGCGCAGTCGGAGGCTCAACCTCGGCGGAGCTCCGCCAAGAGCTGCCAGCCGTCGATCCCTTCGCCACGGTCGGCTTCGGCGAGGGCTTGTTCCAACTCTTGGTGCTGCTCGGCAGTCAGCTCGAAGCCGCCTTCTGGCTCAGGAACGAGGACCGTGACCGTCTGACCCTCTTCGAGCGTGCCCTCTGGCAGGTCGAGGTGGCCGTCGATGACCTTGGCGCTCAGCATCTTCATGAGTCGATTTTACCTCAAACGACGAGCTCGTGAAGCGCGTCGTGCCCCAATCGCCTATGTCCGCACGTCAGGGTGCATTTCTCGTTCCCTCCGGCCCACGCAGGAGCCGCGCAAGCAGCAGGAGGAGCACCAGCACCACCCCCACCAGGGCGCCCCAGAAGATCTTCCTCCCCTGGGCCGCGGCGTCCGGCTCCGGCTCCCGGTGCGGCGCGGGACCTAAGGCGATCTCGTGGGCCGCCTCGCCGAGGAGGCGGGGGGCGAGGAGCGAAAGGTCGTAGCGCGGCGGCGGGAGATCCGGCTGGCCGTAGAGGAGGGTGAGCGCCGCCCCGGTCGGCGCGAAGAAGCGCAGCCGGTTCGCCGGCAGGAAGAGGTGGGGTTGGTCGAGCGGGAGGGGCGAATTGTCCCCCTCCTCGACGAGGAGCGCGAAGCGGGTCCCCGGGCTCGGCGGGACCTCCAGGGTGAGCAGCGGCGCCGGGGTCTCGGGATCGGCATGCCGCCAGGTGGACTGCGCCACGATCCGTTCCCGCGGCTCGCTGGGGTCCCTCCCCGGCCGCGAGGATGGCGAGCCGGGAGCGTTCGCCGGGATCTCGACCAGGCGGACCTCGCGCTCGAAGACCCGCGCCGGAGTGGCGAGGACCAGCCGCGCCGCGGGGAGCGACGGATAGGGAAACTCGACGGAATACCGCGAGAGGGCCGGCGGATCGCCCTTCTCCGGCTTGCGCGCCAGGGCGGCCAGGGGCAGCGACAGCGGCTCGTCGCGCCGTTCGAGGAGATAGGGGACCTGGCGGCCCTGGGCGTCGGCGAGCCGCAGGTCGGCGAGGCCGGGGCTCCGGGAGAGCACCTCGGCGTCGAGGAGGAGCGAGGTGAGGCCCGCTGAAACCGCCGAAGCGGCGGGCACCTGGCGCCGGTAGCGAAATTTGGTGCTGTCGACCGGCGCCCCGAGGATCGGGATGGGGCTCGCTGCGGCCACCGTCTCCCTGGGCTCGCGATCCCGCACCTCCCCCCAGCGCGCCATCGTCGTGGGGGCACGGCCCACCTGGTCGCGCAGGGCCTCCAGATCGTACCGCGGGGGACTCGCATCGCGGTCGCCGAAGCGGGCGGTCAAGGGGGCGGTGCCGGGGGCCTCGAAGTAGATCCAGGGCAGCGGGGCAAGCTCCGCGGTCACCCCGGAGAGGGCGAGCGGCGGGTTGCTGCCGTCGTCGACCGTCAGCTCCAGGTCCGGCCCGGCCGGGAGGGCCAGGGGGATGCGCAGGTCGGCGGCCACGAGGCCGGCGCGCACCGTCCGCCGCAGGGTCGCCTCCCCCAGCCGCACCGGGGTGATCTCCGTGCTGTCGCCCCCGCTCGCCAGGCGCCCCTCGGTCACCACCGCCGGCCGCAGCAGCGGTCCGCCGGGGACCGCGAGGTCCAGGGCCACCAGCGGCAGCCGCGCCGCCGGCAGGCGCAGGTGGAAGCGGCTCTTCCCCGGCTCGCTCGGCCGGCGCTCGAAGGCGACCGGCACCCGCGGCGGCGGGCCGGGATCGACCGGCCGGACGAGCCGGACCGCCACCCCTTCCGGCAGCGGCAGGCGGCCGCTCGACGCGTCGTTCCAGGTCAGGCGCAGGTAGCGGTATTCGCCGACCGCGCCGGCCGGGAAGGGGACGTCGAGCAGGCGCAGCCGCTCGTCCGGCAGGTCGAAGAGGGTGCCCTCGGCAACCAGCAGGGTCCAGCGGCTGCGGTCCCCTCCCCCCTCCAGCCGGAAGCGCTTGAGGAACGGCGCCGGCAGGCCGGTGAGCCGCAGTCGGTCGACGGTCCGCGCGCTCCCCTTCTCCCCCTCCCCCAGATCGATCTCGAAGCCGCTCTCGATCTCGACGCCGCTCGCGGTCTTCGTCGCGGCGATCGGCAGGAGGCGCCCCGGCCGCCACTCCGGCGCGTGGCTCTGCGGCGCCACCAGGAGGTAGGGGACCTCGCGGCCGGCGGCGTCGAAGAAGCGCAGGTCGCCGAGGCCGCCGCGGAAGGCGCCGAGCCCGCCGGTCCCGGCCCCCGACTCGTAGTCGAGCGGGAGGGCGCCGGAGAGGAGGGCGACGTCGGGCTCCAGGCGGTTGGGACCGGCGGCCCCGGGGACGACCGGCCGCTCGAAGCGGAAGCGGAGCTCTCGCCCCTCCCCGGCGGCGGCCAGCGCGACCGCCGCCACGAGGACCGCGGAGAGGCCGCGGAGGAACCTCGCGCCCCGCCCGCTCACTCCGCCCCCCGCTTTGGCAGGACGTACTTCTGGGTCAGGACCGCCATCAGCGTCAGGCAGACGGCGAGCCCGGCGAGGGAGCCGATCTTATAGAGGCCGCCCAGCTGCAGGATGTCGTGCAGGGACCCCTTGAGCACCGCGACCAGGAGGAGGACGATGGCGGTGATCCGCGCCGGCCGGTTGGGACCCACGATCCCGGCGACGAAGAGGGCGATGGCGAAGAGGGCCCAGCCCAGGGTGTAGGCGAGGTCCTCCGCCAGGGTCGCCTCCCCGGTCAGGAAGCGGAAGGTGAGGCTCGTTCCCGGGGAGAAGAAATCCGCGATCTCGATGTTGACGAGGAGGAACGTGAGCACCACCGCGCCGCTCACCGCGAAGCTCGACAGCCGTGGGAAGGGGGGGTCGGCGAGCCGGTCGTCCCCCTTGGCCAGGAGCCAGGCGGCGAGGAAGAAGGCGAGGGCGGGCACGAGATAGGTATAGAGGTACCAGTTCCAGATCACCAGGCTGCCGCGCGGATGATAGGCGAGGACCGCCGGGTTGAACGCCAGCCGGACGAACACGGCGACGAGCAGGCCGGCCGTCCAGTAGAGGAGCCCGCGGTGCGGGATGCGCAGGTAGAGGGCGGCCAGGGCGGCGGCGAGGAGCGCCCAGCCCAGGGTGATCCACTCGCGGTCGAGCTGGAGGGGGATGGCCGCGGTGATGAAGGCGAGGACCGCCCCGGCGAGGAGGGCGAGCCGGCCCGGGTCGCGCTCGCGCTCGGCGGGGGGGCCGGTCCGTTCGAACCGCACCAGCCGGGCGAGGAGGACGGTGAGGGCGAGAGCCTGCGCCACCGGCAGGGCGCCGATCACCCCTTTGAAGCCGCCGTGGACCAGGGCTTCCTGGGCGAAGAGGAAGAAGGGGACGCTGGCGAGGACCGCCGCGAGGTAGGGCGGGCGCAGGCGCCGCGCCCGCTCTCCCAGGACCAGGGGGAAGGCCAGGTAGGGAAGATAGAGCACCGCGGCGAAGGCCAGCTCGTGCCACCAGGGGGCACCGTCTCCCTGCCCCAGCCGCCAGACGGCCACCGCGACGGTGGTGAAGACGACCGAGAACGGCGCCAGCCAGGCCCAGCCGATCCGCACCGAGAGGGCGAGGAGCGCGACGAGGAACGCCAGGTGCGCCCCGGCGGTGAAGGCCAGGGGGGGCGCCCCCGACACCATGGAGGCCACGGTGGCCACGGCGTGGCCGAGGAGGAGGCTGGGGACGGCTCCCTGGGCGAGAGTCTCCGGCAGCTCGCCCGGTTTCTCCGGCATCCCCGGCGTCCCCGGCCGGCCGGCCCGCCGCGTCACCCGCTTCCCCAGGGCGATCCAGAGCAGACCGAGAGCGGAGAACCCCAGGGCCGAGCCCACGGCGACCGCCGGCCAGGGGGCGTCCCGCGCCGTCGCCACCCAGGCAAGGAGGACGAGGTCCGAGGCGGCGAGGGCGGCAATCCACAGGGAGGCCTTGCGCAGCCAGAGGGCGGCGACGCCGGCCGCCAGGTCGAGAACGACGAGGACGCCGAGGAACGGCCAGGGGGGGATCGAGAGCCGCGGCTGGGCGGCGACGACGAGCAGGAAGGCGTGGCCGACCAGCGCCAGGTAAGGTCCGCCGGCGAGCGGATCGCCCGCGGTCCCCCCCTCCGCTCCTCCCGTCCCTCCCCCTCGCCGTTGCATCCAGAGGTTGCCGGCGAGGCCCAAGACGGCGAAGCCGGCGACCAGGAAGAGCGCCGGGACGAGGCTCGCCGCGAGCGGCACCGTCACCCACCAGACGGCGATCAGGAGCCAGGAGAGGACCGTCCCGGCGAGGGCGAGGAGCGGCCGGCGCAGGGTCCCGGCCTCCAGGAAGAGCCCGGCGTTCAAAATCACCAGGAGGAGCGCCAGGCCCCAGAGGGCGGCCTGGGCGAGCGGGCCGGCGGCGAGGAAGAAGAGGAGGCCGAGCGAGAGGAGGAGGAGGAACGCCCCGCTCCCCGCAGGCGGCAGGCGCCGGTGGAGCCGCCGGGCGAGGAGCGGCACGCCCAGGTAGAAGAGGCCGAAGACGGCGTAGATCGCGATCCCGGCGAGGAGCCGCTCGGGGGTGAGCGATTGGGCCGACCAGACGGCCTCGGCGGCGATGGCGAAGAAGGCGGCGATCGAATGGAGGAGGCCGTCCTCTTCGAGGAGGGCGAAGGCGGCGGTCGCCGCGAGGAGGGCGAAGAGCACCGCGAACGGCAGCCCCGGGGCGGCGGCGGCCGGCTCCTGGAGGAAAAGCACCGGGAAGGTGAAAAGGAGGAGCGGCCCGGCGAGGGAACCCAGCCGGCCCTCCTCGTCGAGCGGCTGGCCCAGGCGACGGGCGAGCCAGGGAGCCGCGAGGTCGAAGAGGACGAAGAGGGCGACGAAGCCGAGGACCGCCGGCCAGGCCTCGCCCCGCGGGTACGACGTCCCGAACCAGAGGACGTAGGCGAGGAGCGTCGCCCCGGCGGCGGCGGGGTGGAGCGCCCGGGGGCCGCGGACGGCCGCCACCGCGGCGAGCCCGACCTGGAGGACGAAGAGGAAGCCGAAGAGGAGGCCGAAGCGCGCGCCGTAGGCCGGGACGGCGGCGAGGAAGAGGGCGAAGCCGAGCGGCAGCAGGGCGCCCACCCTCGCCGTCCGGGCGAAAGCGTTCCTTCCCTCCTCGCTCCCCGCGGCCTCTTTGCCCTGGGCCGGAGCGAGGGCCGGAGCGAGAAAGGCGAGGAGGGGGAAGATCAGGAAGATCCCCAACGCCAGAGGCATCTTCTCGGCGTTCAGGAACTTGAACACCCAGCCCCACTGGTAGAGGGTGGTGAAGGCGAGGCAGAGGATCGAGAGCACCGGCCACGACTTGCGGAGAGCCACCCAGGCAAGGCCGGCGTTCAGCAGCAGCAGGTAGCCGAAGAGGCCGAACGGATGGTCCTGGCCGGTCGAGAGGAGGACCGGGGTGGCGAAACCGCCCACGAGACCTAAGAGGGCGATGAACAGGGCGTCGTGGCGGATCGAGAGGACGACCGCCACGGCGGTGACCAGCACCATGCCGCCGAAGGTGGGTGCCGGTCCCAGCAGATGCCAGAGGGTGTGGGCGGCGAAGAAGGTGGAGAAGAGGGTGACGATCCCCGCCGCGCCCAGGGCGTTGGCGGTGATCGCGTAGCGGCGCGCCACCCGCAGCTCGCAGAAGAGGAGCAGCCCGGCGCCCAGCACGAGGCCCATGGCCATGCGGATGGGCGGCTTCATCCAGCCGTGGTCGATGGTGTAGCGGAGGAACTGGATGGCCGCGAGGGCGAGGAGGATGCCGGCGATCCAGGAGAACAGCTTGACCCCCACCAGGCTCTCCCAGTCGAAGGGCGGGCGCGGCGGCTTGGGTGGCGGAGCGACCCGGGGCGGCGGCGCCGGCCGGGGCGGCAGGGGAGGAGAGGACGCTAACGTACCGGTGCTCGCGTCCCGGGGCGGGGGTTCCTCCCCCCTGGGCGGGGGTGGTTGGGAAAGGGGGGAGGCCAGGAGGGGGGTGGCTGCGACCTCCTCGGAACGCCCCCCTCCTAGCCTCCCCCCTGATCCAACCGCCGCCCTCCCAGGGGGGAGGGACCCACCTCCCGCCCCCTCGGAGCCAAAGTTAGCGTCT
>Ga0137403_10000698_pt1 | contig 43270 bp, 36 predicted proteins | sample CZOMad2_1_16fung_FD_122057 | JGI IMG/M metagenome (GOLD analysis project Ga0137403, IMG submission 122057) | Vadose zone soil fungal communities from Angelo Coast Range Reserve, California, USA - CZOMad2_1_16fungal (Hybrid Assembly) | ecosystem: Environmental > Terrestrial > Soil > Vadose zone...
TTCGCCCGGGATCGCGTTCGAGTCGTCGATCCATCTCAACGGCAAGGTGCTTTACAGTTTTCGTATCATTCCTGATCGCGGTTCCTGGATCGAAGTGCAATTCGATACTGCCGATCTGCTCTACATCTATCTCGATCGCCGGAAACGCCGCCGGAAATTTCTGGCGACGACGTTCCTGCGCGCTCTCGGTTACGGGCCCGACGAAGATGTCATCAAACTTTTTTACAACATCGAAACGCTGAAATTGAGCGAGAAGCTCGATGAAGAAATGCTCGCGACCAAGGTGCTGACCGCGGAAGTGCGCGACGGCGAGGTTACGGTGGCGCGTGCGTTTGAACCGCTCACGCTCGCGACTGTTCGCCAGATCATGGCGCTCGGGACCAAGGAAGCGAAGGTGATCGACATTTCAACGGACGACACGGTGGTGAAGGCGTTGAGGAAAGATCCGGCGCACGATCAGGAAGAAGCGCTCAAGGATATTTACCGTCGCTTGCGCCCGGGCGATCCGCCAACGGTGGCGAATGCGCGCGCGCTTTTGAAACGACTGTTTTTCGATCCGAAGAAATACGATCTCGGACGAGTCGGGCGTTATAAGTTGAACCAAAAGCTTGGTATCGACGTTGATCTGAACGAGCGAATTTTGACTGACCGGGATTTTATCGCCGCGATCAAATACCTGATTAATCTACGCCGCGGTGAAGGCACGCTCGATGACATCGATCATCTGGGGAGCCGGCGCGTTCGCACCGTAGGGGAGCTGCTGGCCAATCAGTGCCGCGTTGGTTTGGCGCGGACGGAACGCCTGGTGAAAGAGCGGATGACTTTGTTCGACATCAATATCGACGGAATGACTCCGCAAAAGCTGATCAATCCCAAAGCGCTCAGCGCGGTTATTCGCGATTTCTTTGGTCGCTCACAGCTTTCCCAATTCATGGATCAGACTAATCCGCTGGCCGAGCTGACGCATAAACGTCGCCTTTCGGCGCTGGGACCGGGCGGTCTCTCACGCGATCGTGCCGGATTCGAAGTGCGCGACGTTCATCCTTCGCATTACGGACGGATTTGCCCGATCGAGACGCCGGAAGGGCCGAACATTGGACTAATCAGCTCGATGTCCACCTTTGCCCGAATCAACGAATTTGGGTTTATCGAGACGCCTTATCGCAAGGTTCACAACGGTCGCGTTAGCGACGAAGTGGAATATCTGACCGGCGATCGTGAAGAGAATTATCTCGTGGCGCAGGCGAACGCACCGATCGATGGCCGCGGTCATTTCACCGGCGAAAAAGTTTCAGTTCGTTATCGCGGGGACTTTCTCGAAGTCGAACCTTCGAAGGTGCATTACATGGATGTGTCGCCGAAACAGCTGGTTTCGGTGGCTGCAGGTTTGATTCCGTTTCTCGAGCATGACGACGCCAATCGCGCGCTCATGGGTTCGAACATGCAGCGGCAGGGCGTGCCGCTGATTGTGAACGAAGCGCCGCTCGTCGGCACCGGCCTGGAAAGCAAGGTGGCGCGCGACTCGCACGCGGTTCTGATCGCGACCGAGAGCGGAAAAGTTGCCTCGGTCACAGCCGATCAAATTGTGGTGACAAAAGACGGTCACATGCCGGAAGGGCGCAAGAAATTGAAGACCGATGTTGAGGCGGGCATTCACGTTTACGAATTGCGGAAGTTCATGCGCTCGAATGCCGGCACCTGCGTGAACCAGAAGCCGATCGTGAAAAAAGGTCAGCACGTGAAGCGCGGCCAGATCATCGCCGACGGACCGAATACCGATCACGGCGAACTGGCGCTCGGCCGCAATGTCCTCGTCGCGTTCATGCCGTGGAATGGTTACAACTTTGAAGATGCCATCATGATCTCGGAGAAGGTGGTGAAGGAAGACATCTACACTTCCATTCACATCGATGAGTTCGAGATCGGGGCGCGCGATACCAAGCTCGGGCCGGAAGAAATCACGCGCGATATTCCAAATGTCAGCGAAGAAGCGCTGCGCAATCTGGGACCGGACGGGGTGGTGCGGGTCGGCGCGGAAGTGAAACCGGGCGACATTCTCGTCGGCAAAATTACACCGAAATCCGAAACGGAACTGGCGCCGGAAGAACGATTGTTGCGCGCTATCTTCGGTGAAAAAGCCGCCGACGTGAAAGACACGTCGTTGACTGTTCCATCCGGCACTTACGGCATCGTGATGGATGTGAAGGTTTCCTCGCGCCGCGAAGTCTCGCGCGAGAAATTGACACCGACGGAAACAAAACGTCAGCTCAAAACGATCACGGAAGACCATCGCAAGAAGAAGGAAGGGTTGACGGAACAGTTAACCGATTCGCTTTCCAATATCTTGCTGGGCGAAAAAATTCCGCTCGATGTGGTGAACGCGCAGACTGGCGAAATCATCATCCCGGCGAATCGCAAGATTACCAAGACGCTATTGCGCAAGCTGGCGAACGTTTACGATCACATCGAGATCGATCCCTCGCCCATTCGGAACAAGATCCGCGAGATCATTGCCTCGTACGAACACAAGTTTGCCGAGCTCGAGTTGGAACGGGAACGCGCGATGGACCGGGTGGAGAGCGGCGACGATATCGATCCCGGTATCATTAAGCAGGTAAAAGTTTACATCGCGAGCAAGCGCAAGCTTTCGGTTGGCGACAAGATGGCTGGGCGCCACGGCAACAAGGGCGTGGTCGCGCGCATTGTGCCGGAAGAAGATATGCCCTTTTTGCCGGATGGAACGCCGGTGGAAATCGTGCTTAATCCGCTGGGTGTGCCAAGCCGTATGAATGTCGGTCAGGTGCTCGAAACCCATCTTGGTGTGGCCGCAAAAGCGCTCGGCTTCCGCGTGGCGACACCGGTCTTCGACGGAATTCCTGAAAGCAAGATCCGCGAGTATTTGAAGGACGCGAAGAAAGTCGAGGGCTTCAGTTGGGTGCATGAAAATGGCAAGGCCCGGTTGTTCGATGGACGCACTGGCGACGCCTTCGATCAGGAAGTGGTGGTCGGCTACATCTACATGATGAAGCTCGGTCACCTCGTGGCCGATAAAATTCACGCGCGTGCGGTTGGTCCCTATTCGCTCGTCACGCAGCAGCCACTGGGCGGCAAGGCGCAGTATGGTGGACAGCGTTTCGGCGAAATGGAGGTGTGGGCGCTGGAAGCGTACGGTGCCGCTTACACTCTTCAGGAGTTGCTGACCGTGAAATCCGACGACGTGCAAGGACGCACCCGGATTTATGAATCCATCGTGAAAGGTGATAACTCGCTCGAAGCGGGCACCCCGGAATCTTTTAACGTGCTGATTAAGGAAATGCAGAGTCTCGGGCTCGACGTCAAAGTTGGCGGTCAGGCTCCGACCAGTGTTTTCGATGGCGCATCCTAAATACACTTTTCTAAAATAGGGGAACTTAAGACACATCAATGAACGAACATTCCTGGCGGGAGTTAGTAGGCGAAGAGAGGGCAGTTGGATTTGATCAGGTCGCGATTGGCGTGGCCTCGAGCGATACCATGCGCTCGTGGAGCAAGGGCGAAGTTAAAAATCCAGAGACGATCAATTACCGGACATTTAAGCCGGAGAAGGGCGGACTTTTTTGCGAACGAATCTTTGGGCCGACGCGTGATTGGGAATGTTCCTGCGGGAAATACAAGCGGATCAAACACAAGGGCGTCATTTGTGACCGCTGTGGCGTGGAAGTGACCCTGGCGCGGGTCCGGCGCGAGCGAATGGGGCACATTGAGCTGGCGGTGCCGGTTTCGCACATCTGGTTTTACAAATGCATGCCCTCGCGCCTCGGTCTTATGCTCGACATGAGCGCGCGACAACTCGAGCGCGTCATCTATTACGAAGATTACATCGTGGTTGATCCGGGCCAGACGCCGCTGCAAAAGACGCAGCTGCTGAACGAGGTCGAATTCCGCGAAGCGCAGGAGCAATACGGCGAAGGGTTCAACGCCGGAATGGGCGCGGAAGCAGTCAAGAAATTATTAGCTGAGATCGACCTGCATAAGCTCAACAAAGAGCTCGAGCAGGCGATGGGAAATACCAAGAGCAAACAGATTCGCAAGAAATTGGCGAAACGTTTGAAACTCGTGCAGGGCTTCATCTCCTCGCACGCGCGGCCGGAATGGATGGTTCTGGAAGTATTGCCGGTGATTCCGCCGGACTTGCGTCCGCTCGTTCCGCTGGAAGGCGGACGTTTTGCCACGAGCGATCTGAATGATCTCTATCGCCGCGTCATCAACCGCAACAATCGGTTGAAGAATTTACTCCAGCTCAAAACGCCCGACGTCATCATTCGCAATGAGAAGCGCATGCTTCAGGAAGCGGTCGACGCGCTCTTCGACAATGGTCGTCACGGCCGCGCCGTCACGGGCGCGGGCAATCGTCCACTGAAATCACTTTCCGACATGCTCAAGGGCAAGGGCGGACGGTTCCGTCAAAACTTGCTCGGGAAGCGGGTCGATTATTCAGGCCGTTCCGTCATTGTCATCGGGCCGGAGCTGAAACTGCATCAATGCGGTTTGCCCAAGAAAATGGCGCTAGTTTTGTTCGAGCCGTTCATCATCCGGCGGCTGAAAGATCTGGGCTACGTCCACACTGTGCGTAGCGCCAAGAAGATGATCGAGCGGCAAACGCCGGAAGTTTGGGACATTCTCGACGAAGTCACCCGCGGGCATCCGGTGCTGCTGAATCGCGCGCCGACGTTGCATCGACTCTCGATCCAGGCGTTCGAGCCACAGTTGATCGAAGGCGAAGCGATTCGCATTCATCCTTTGGTTTGCACCGCTTACAACGCTGACTTCGACGGCGACCAGATGGCGGTGCACGTGCCGTTGTCGGTTGAGGCGCAAATGGAAGCGCGCATGTTGATGCTGGCGCCGAATAACATTTTCTCGCCCTCGAGTGGGAAGCCGATCACTACTCCGTCGCAGGACATCACTCTCGGGTGCTATTACCTTACGCAAAACCCGCGGCGCGCCGCCGGCGGTGATGGCGAGGCGCGTTTGCCGTTATTTGCCGATGCGGTTGAAGTGGAATTCGCGATGGCGGAAGGATCGGTCAAAACGCATGACCGCATTCGATTCAAGAACCCCGATTTCGGCCGCGATACTATTTATGGCGACAAAGGCATGCGGGTAATCGAGACCACCGCCGGCCGCGTCCTCTTCAATCAAATTTGGCCAAAGGACATTGGCTTTTTCAATCGGGCTGCGGGCAAGAAGCAATTGAGCGACATTATCTGGCGCTGCTACCAGGTCTCTGGTCAGGAAGGAACGGTCGAGACGCTTGATAAACTGAAGGAGCTGGGTTTCCGCGAAGCGACCAAAGCCGGTGTTTCGATCGGAATTTCGGACATGATTATTCCGAAAGAAAAGCAGATCGAACTCGATAACGCTTACAAACAAATCAAAACGGTAGAGCAACAGTATCGCAAAGGCATTATTACCGATGGCGAGCGTTACAATAAGATCATCGACATCTGGACCCACGCTGGTGACGAAATCTCCAACGTCATGTTCCGCACCCTTGAGCACAATGATGGGCGCAAGGAATTGAACCCAGTTTACCTCATGGTTGATTCTGGTGCGCGCGGTAATCGCCAGCAGGTGCGTCAGCTCGCCGGGATGCGTGGTTTGATGGCAAAGCCGAGCGGCGAAATCATCGAGCGTCCGATCACTTCGAATTTCCGCGAAGGTTTAACGGTGCTCGAATACTTCATCTCGACGCACGGTGCGCGAAAGGGTCTGGCCGACACCGCGCTCAAAACAGCCGACTCCGGTTATCTTACTCGCAAACTGGTTGATGCCGCGCAGGACGTGATCATCAATGAAGATGATTGCGGAACAGTGAATGGGATCACCGTTCGTTCCATTTACGAGGGCGACGAGGAAGTGGTCGATCTGGCTCAGCGCATCATTGGGCGCGTCAGTTGCCAGACCATTGTCGACCCCGTCGATAAAAAGAAGAAGTTGGTGAAAGCGAATCAGCTCATCGACGAACCAATCGCAGCCAATTTACAGCGCGCTGGTGTGGAAGAATTAAAGATTCGTTCGGTCCTGACCTGCGAATGTGGCCGCGGCGTTTGCGCGATGTGCTACGGACGCAATCTGGCCACCGGCCAATTCGTGAAGTTGGGTGAAGCGGTTGGTATCATTGCGGCGCAATCAATTGGCGAGCCTGGAACGCAATTGACGATGCGAACATTCCACATCGGTGGAACCGCGAGCCAAACCTTCAAGCAACCGATCATTAAGGCGAAGAATGATGGCCATCTTCAGTTCAACGATCTGCGCACGGTGCAGGCGCTCGACGGCAGTTGGATCGTGCTGAACAAGAACGGCAGCATCGGCGTGCACAATGCCGAAGGACGCGAGCTCGAACGCTACAATGTCGTGATTGGCTCGGTTATTTCCAAACCAGATGGCGCCGAGGTGAAAAAGGGCGAGACCTTCGTGCAATGGGATCCCTATAACGTCCCGATTCTTACCGATAAAAGCGGCAAGATTGAATTCCGCGACATGATTGCGGGCGTCACCATTAAACGCGACGTCGACGAAGCGACCGGCCTGATGGGCACGGTCATTATCGAACACAAGGAAGATTTGCATCCGCAAATCGTGATTGTGGGCGAGAAGAAGGAAGTGCTCGCCAGTTACTCGATTCCGGCGGGTGCGCACGTCATTGTCGAGGAAGGCCAAAAGGTCCGCGCCGGCGCGTTACTTGCAAAAACTCCCCGCAAAGTGGCGAAGACGAAAGATATCACCGGCGGCCTGCCGCGAGTGGCGGAACTTTTCGAAGCCCGTCGTCCCAAGGATGCGGCTGAGATCGCGAAAATCGATGGCGTTGTTGAAATGGGCGGGACCGTCCGTGGAAAGCGCCGTCTCATTTTGAAGGATCCCGAGACCGGTGCGGAAGAGGAGCACCTGATCCCGCTGACCAAACACATCATCGTCTTCAAAGGCGATTTCGTGAAGAAAGGTCAGCAGATGACCGAAGGGCCAGTGGTGCCGCACGAAATTCTGGAAGTGTGCGGGCCGCAGGATTTACAGGAACACCTGGTAAACGAGGTGCAGGAAGTTTACCGGCTGCAAGGGGTCGAGATTAACGACAAACACATCGAGATCATCGTGCGCCAGATGTTGCGCAAGGTAAAAATTACCGATCCGGGCGACACCACTTTGCTCTGGGGCGATCAGGTCGACAAGCTGGAGTTCGAGGTTGAGAACAAACGGGTGGTCGAACAGGGCGGCAAACCGGCGGAAGCCGTTCCCGTGCTACTTGGGATCACCAAGGCCTCGCTCGAAACCGATAGCTTCATCTCTGCAGCATCATTCCAGGATACAACACGCGTCTTGACCGAAGCGGCTACGCTCGGCAAGGTCGATCGTCTCCGCGGATTTAAGGAGAATGTGATCATGGGTCACTTGATTCCGGCCGGCACCGGTTTTGCAAAACATCGCGAGATTCGTCTCATCGAAAAAGGCGAACCAGTGGGCGCGGCGGTGATGGAAGAATCCGAGCCGCAGCCGGCGATCGGGTAAGCAGCGGAGCAGGTTGTAGGGAGTCTGTGTCAGGCGCCGATCCTTGGATTGGCGTTTCACAGAAACGCCCTACAATTTGAGGAATGTCCATCGCGACCAAGACGGGCGACAAAGGCGAGACGTCGCTCATGTATGGGCGGCGGGTGCCAAAGACCGATCATCGGGTCGATGCTTATGGTTGCGTTGATGAATTGAATAGCGCGTTGGGCTTGGCACGAGCAGCGGTATCGAATGAATTTGTGCGGAGCGAGATCTTTGCGGCGCAAAAGGAGTTGATCACGGTGATGGGCGAACTCGCCACTTCACCCGAAGATTTGGAGCGTTATCGCAAAGACGGATTCCAGATCACAACCGACGCGATGGTTGATCGGGTAACTGCGGTTATCGACGAGCTGGAAAAAGACGACTCACTTTATCCAAAAGACTGGGTTATTCCCGGGGCTTCGGTCGCTTCGGCCGCGCTTGATTACGCGCGCGCCACCTGCCGCCGCGCCGAGCGTCGCGTCGCCGCGTTGGTCAACGACGACAAGGCCTTCAACATCGAGATCCTGCGCTACCTCAATCGCTTGTCCGATCTGTGCTGGTTGCTGGCCCGAAAGATCGAACAGGCGCGCGATGGAGACTCTGGGTAGCGCACGCGTCTCGCGTGTTGGTTTCGGCGTCTCGCCGAAACAATCTTTAGGAAAGTCCGTGAAAGCGAGACGCTTTCACCAACACGCGAGACGCGTGCGCTACCCGGAATGATTGCGCCGCAGTATTTCACCAAATTCGCGCGTTCTCTGAGATCGTCTGTGCCAAACATCAAAACCGCGACGCTTTTCCCAAGGCGTACCCGATCAGTAGGTCAAAAGTGACAACGCATATAACAGCGACGAGTTTAAACAGAATAAACAACCATTTCCCTCGATCGTGAGATTGAAATCTAAAAGGCCAGCAGACGAGCCAGATCAGGACGACGTTCGAGAGGATCACACCTAAGATTAGTTTGCTAGGTAACTCGAACATCGGGACGACAAAAAGTTCGGTTATGATTTTAGCGTTAATGGAAGGCAGCCGCAAAACGCGAACATTCTGTTTGCCTTCAAGGCAGCCTTACGGCATCTTCCACGTCCGCTCGCCCGTCGGCGGGCGCGTTAATTTTCCCTATGGCAGACACGACTGAACTTGTGCCGGAGCTTTTGGAGGCCGGCGTGCATTTTGGGCACCAGACCAAGCGCTGGAACCCGAAGATGCGGCCCTACATTTTCGAGAAGAAAAACCAGATCTACATCATCAATCTTGATGAGACGGTAAAACAATTACAGCGCGCGACCCAGTTTCTGCAAGAAGTGACCCGGCGCGGTGGGAAAATCCTGTTCGTTGGCTGCAAGAAACAGGCGCAGCAGGCGGTGAAAGAAGCGGCCCTGGCCTGCGGACAATTTTATGTCAATCAACGCTGGCTTGGCGGAACGCTGACCAATCTGGCGACGATTCGCAAAAGTATCGGACGCTTGAAATACATCGAGGAAATCGAGAAATCGCCCGCGTTCAAAAAAATGGGGAAACAGGAGATCGCGGCGCTCAATCGCGAAGGCGCCAAACTCCGCCGAAACCTCGACGGCATTCTGGAAATGGCGCAGCTGCCCGATACGCTCGTCGTGGTCGACACAACCCGGGAGCAGAACGCGGTCAACGAAGCGCGCCGGCTCAATATCCCAACGGTAGCGATAGTCGATACCAACGCCGATCCGGAAATCATCGATTATCCGATTGCGGGCAACGACGATGCCATTCGGGCGATTCGCGTGATTTTGCAGAAATTGGTTGATGCGATTGTCTCGGCCAGCGGCGACTCTTCCGTCGCCGCCCAGGCAGAGATGGCGGGGGTCTCCGCCTAGGGCGGGACGTGAATCGAAGACCCGATCCGTGACTGCTCTGCCGATTTACGATGTAACGATTTAACCATTTAACATGTTGACCATGCAGATCGATCCCAAAACCGTTAAGGAACTTCGCGACCGAACAAACGCGGGGATGATGGATTGCAAACGCGCGTTGACCGAGGCGAACGGCGACCTGGGCAAGGCGGAAGTGATCTTGCGAACAAAAGGCATCGCGAGCGCGAGCAAGAAAGCGTCGCGCGTAACGAAGGAAGGAATTGTCGCGTCCTACATTCATTTGCAGGGGAAAGTGGGGGTGCTGGTGGAAGTAAATTGCGAGACCGATTTCGTGGCCAAGAACGAGAATTTCCGCGCTTTCGTAAAGGACATCACCTTGCATATTGCGGCGGCGCATCCGCTCTACGTCAGCCGGGACGATGTGCCCGGAGCGTTGATTGAAGCCGAGCGCGAAATTTATAAGGGGCAGGTCAAAGGCAAACCGGAAGCGGTGATGAACAAAATTGTCGACGGAAAACTGGAGAAATTTTATAGCACGGTTTGTTTGCTGGAGCAGGGATTCATCAAGAATCCCGACCAAACAATCAGGGAATTGGTGAGCGCGAAAATCGCGGAACTGGGCGAAAACATTGTTATTCGCCGCTTCACGCGCTACCTCGTCGGCGAAGCACTGGCCCACGATGCCGCTGTCGCGCCAGCATCTGAAGCCGCGGCATAAATCCCCTGCGGCGAGTGGGGATCAAAATCCGTTTCATCCGCGTAATCCCCGGTTAAATTGATCGGTGATGGGGCTCGTTGAGTACAAGCGCAAACGCGATTTCAAGAAGACGGCGGAGCCGGCTGGTGCGGCCAAAGCGCGCCGGCGAAAAACGCGCGCTAATCGGTTCATCATTCAAAAGCATGATGCCAGCCGTTTGCACTACGATTTCCGGCTGGAAATGGACGGCGTTCTAAAGTCATGGGCAGTGCCCAAAGGATTACCGTGGGCGCAGGCGGAAAGACATCTCGCGGTTGAAGTGGAAGATCATCCGATCGATTACGCGGACTTCGAGGGCATCATTCCCGAAGGCCAATATGGTGGTGGCACGGTGATGGTCTGGGATCGCGGCACTTATGAGCTAACGCCGCCGGGCGATCCGCTGGAGGCACTGCGTAAAGGTAAGCTGCACGTCATTTTAAACGGCGAAAAAGCCAAAGGCGAATGGGCCCTTATTCGCATCCGCGCAGAAGGCGGCAAAAACCAATGGCTCCTGATGAAAACTGCCGGGGGGGTCAAACCCATTTCGAAAAAGCGCGACGATCAGTCGGTCAAAACTGGCCGGACGATGAAACAAATCGCCTCGGCGCGAGACGCGGAATGGCAATCCAATCGCGTAGATAAAAAAGATTCGTTCAAAGCGCGCATCGCAAAAGTGGCGAAAGACGCATCGCTTAAAAAAAAAGACCAAAATAAAATTGTAGGGCAAGCGCGTCGCTTGCCGAAATCAAGAAGTGGCAGCCGGAGCGGCCGCCCTGCAATTCCTCAATCCGACCTGCTCGGAAATTTATCCTTATCGGATTTGCCCAAAGCGCGACCGCGCTTCGTCGAGCCAATGAAGCCGAAGCTGGTGGAGCACCCGCCAACAACAGGCGATTGGATCTACGAATTGAAGTTCGATGGCATCCGCGCTCTTGCGATCAGGGACGGGCGCGCGGTGCAACTGGTTTCACGCAATGAAAAAAAGCTGAACGATCGCTTCCCGGAAATCGCCCGCGCGGCTGGGGATTTTGAGGCCGATGAATGCGTGGTCGACGGCGAAGTCGTCGCGATGGATGAAGAGGGGCGCTCGTCGTTTCAACTTTTGCAGCGGGCCGAGCTTGATGGCAAAGATGCGCCGCTGGCATTTTACGTGTTCGATATCTTGCAGTTGAATGGCCGCAGTTTGACAGGTCTCCCGCTGACCCTGCGGAAAGAAGTGCTGACGCGATTGGTCCCGCCTTCGGGCGACATCATTCGGTTTTCGGGAGCGCTTGGGACTGAAGCAGAAACACTGCTCCCGGAAATTAGACGGCGTGGCCTGGAGGGTCTTCTCGGCAAGCAACGCGATTCCGTTTACGAACCCGGCCGCCGCAGCGGGGCTTGGATCAAATTGAAATGCGTGAACGAGCAGGAATTTGTCATCGGCGGCTACACTCCACCGGCAGGCGCGCGCAAACATTTCGGCGCCTTGCTGGTCGGTTATTATGATAAGGACCGATTGCTTTTTGCCGGTAAAGTCGGCACCGGTTTCGACACGAAATTACTCAGCACGCTGCACAAAAAAATGCGCGCGGAGGAACGCAGCACTTGTCCTTTTGCCGACCTGCCCTCCAAACAAAATGGCGAATGGGTACAGGGAATCACGCCCGGCGAAATGCGCAAATATACCTGGGTAAACCCAAAATTCGTTTGCCAGGTCAAGTTCGCCGAATGGACGCGTGATGGAAAGTTGCGGCAGCCGGTTTTTCTGGGATTGCGTCAAGACAAAGATCCGCGCGAGGTGATTAGAGAAACGTAGCCGCAGGTCATTTCACATCGCTATCCGCCTCGACGGAGTCTCGCTCTACCAATGACTCACTCGGCGATTTTTCGGCAGGGCGACGCTCTGCCGAGTCGCGTTCGGTCCACCAAATTAGCAAGGATTGTAAGATTTGGACCTGAGCACCCGAATATTTGCGACACGATGGCACGTGTCCCTCCACAAAATTACTGTCAGCGCTACATCGCCCGCGTGGTTACGACCAATTTGTCACCTTGCAGCGACGCCATTTTGATGTGCCGCCAAAGATTGTTGGCGTCGGGGTGCTTGGCCGATTCCCGATGAAAGCTTTCGTTGAAACTGCGATTGAATGATTGCATAAAGTCGCTGGTTAGGATTGCCCTTGGAAATTGATAGCCGTTCGCTTCAGCTGAACGGATGTCGAAGCTAAAATTGTCATCCACGTAGCTGAACCCGAACTCGATATTCCCGTTAAACCAGCGGCCCTTAAGTCGCTTCCAATGCATCGAATCGAGCGGTGCGCTTACATCGAGCGACGCAATAGAGTTGGAAATTGCTACTCGCATGTGGCCGCGTGCTCCGCGGAACTCTGGTTCATTTGCAATCAGAGCGTTGATCTCATCGGCGTTGAACTCAATTGTCGCTTCCTGATGGTTCCTCGCCGCGCTACGAAGCGTATCCAATTTCGCTTTCGCCACTTGTCGTTCCGCCGGCGTTGCCTGCCGGACCTCGATCTGGACAGGCTGGGTTGAGGTGAAGACGTTGAGGGCGCGGTTTACGACGAAGAAGGTGCCGCCTACAAAAACGGCCACCAGAACAAGGCCTGCGATAATCAGACTCAGGCAGCCTTTGGCGAAACATCCCATTCCGCCCGGCGCGGGTCCTGGCGTTTGCATGATGGGAGGCGCTTCCATCGGCGGCGACAACTAGCGCGGCAAGACGAGCTTTGAAAGAGATTTCTTGCGCGAGAAGGACGTTGTCGTGTCGGCCCTGCCCTCGTAGATTGAAAAGATGAAAGCCAAAGTGGTGGTGATGCCAAAAGCCGCCGTGCTCGATCCGCAAGGCGCGGCCGTGCGGGAAGCGATGCAGCATCTCGGGATGGGTGAAGTGAAAAATGTCCGGATTGGCAAATACCTGGAGATTGACCTCGAGCGCGACGGCGCCGACGTCGAGGCGCGCTTGCACCAACTTTGTCGCGATTTGCTTTCGAATCCGGTGATTGAAGACTATCAATTAGTAAAAGAATGAAAACGCTGCGTTATTTTTTCTGTGTGGTTTTCCCGCCGCTGGCGGTTTTGTTAACGGGGCGGATTGCCAGCTTTTTCCTCAGCCTCTTGTTAACTTTGCTGGGCTGGATTCCGGGAGTGATTCACGCCTGTCTGATAGTAAATGATTATCACGAAGAACAACGAGCCACGCGCCTCGCTCACGCTTAGATGAAATTCGCAGTCATCCAGTTCCCTGGTTCCAATTGTGATCAGGACTGTCTACGCGCCATTAATGGGCTGGACGGCTTACGGGCGGAATATGTCTGGCATAAAGCGACTTCGCTGGCGGGCTTCGATGCTGTCGTCTTGCCGGGCGGTTTTGCCTACGGCGATTATTTGCGTTGCGGCGCCATCGCGCGTTTTTCCCCGATCATGAATGAGGTCGTACGCGCGGCGAAAGAAGGTTGGCTCGTGCTTGGCACCTGCAACGGATTTCAAGTGTTATGCGAAGCAGGATTGTTGCCGGGCGCGCTCGTGCGCAACCGCGGGTTACGGTTTGTTTGCGACATGGTGCGGCTGCGAATCGAAGTGCCCGACTCCGCTTTTACCCACGGTTGTCCACAGGGAACGATTCTGCGAATGCCGATTGCCCACGGCGAAGGCTGTTATTTTGCCGACGCCAACACATTGCGTGAACTCAACGCCAACGGACAGGTCGTGATGCGTTATTGCGATGCGACTGGCGCGACCAGTGCGGAGTCGAATCCGAATGGTTCCATCGAAAACATTGCCGGCATTTGTAATCGCGAGGGAAATGTCTTCGGCTTGATGCCGCATCCTGATCGCGCCTGCGATTCGCGCCTCGGCAGCGCAGACGGCGCTGGGATTTTCCTTTCCATGGCCGAGACCATTCTGGCCGGACGCGCAAAAGCCGCGGCGTGAGTCTGTTCCTAACGGGAACTGGTACCGGCGTTGGCAAGACCTTCGTCGCAATTGAGCTATTGCATTGGTTACGCTCCCGCGGAATTCGCGCCGTCGGAATGAAGCCGATCTGCTGTGGCGATCGTGAGGATGCGCGTCGATTGCTTGCCGCCAGCGCGGCAGGAATTTCGATTGAGGAATTGAATCCAGTCTGGCTGCAATCACCAGTTGCGCCGTCAGTCGCAGCCCAAATCGAGCAAGTCGAAATCGATTTGGGGAGAATTCGGGACTGTTTTTGCAATCTGTCGGTGCGGTTCGATACCGTGATCGTGGAAGGCGTTGGTGGCTGGCTTGTGCCGATCACCGCGGATCTCTTTGTCAGCGATTTCGCGAAACGGCTCGAGCTGCCGGTGGCGATCGTCGCGAACAACCAGCTCGGCTGTTTGAATCATGTCTTGCTCACGCTTGAAAGTGTGCAGCGGCGCGGACTTGTTTGCGCGGGTGTGATTTTGAATCAAGCGAATGGGCCAACCGACTTGGCGCAAAGCACGAACGAAAATGAACTTCGGCGCCTCCTAACAGGCATAAGCCTGGTCGTGATTGGTGAAGAAATGGAGCCTAACTTGGCGGAAATCCTGGCCATAACCGAGCAGCCGGACGTGTTAAGAAAATTGACACAATCGTCCAAATTTTGACACTCTTGAGGGGTGATCGGCTGGCTCTTCCCTCGTAAAAGAGGGTGGCACCTGCATTGCTAGGAAACCCAGCACAACCAACCTCACTATGCTATTGCAAAAAACCCTACACATGGGTCAGCCGTTGCCGGACTGCAAAAGCCGGCTGGCCAATATTCATTCCTACCGGCGCCAGTTCGTGATGGTGACCAGGGCGACCGTTACCTCATCCAAGACGGTCGATTTCTCGTTCCGCGGTCCGCTCGGCTTTCAAGGCCACACTGTTTTACTCGCGGTTGAAAGCAATTCGCCAGATGAAGTAGCTTTCGAGTCCGTCGGCGGCAACCTCGACCTCATGGGAATTGTCGATTTTGCCGAGGTGCGTCCGAATTGCACTGAGATCACGCTCGCGGTGCATTATGAAATTAAGAACAAATTTTTCGCGTGGCTGGATCGTCGATTGCATTTCGTCGATGCATTTGTGAACTCCGAGCTGCGCAGCGTCCGAGCACACTTTGAGGGAATCGCAGCGCCGTATTCCGAGCCGGCAAGTATCTTGCCCATTCTCGAAACGGCAACTGCGTAGGGCAGGCGGAAAGGGCGCGGTCGGGACGCCGCGCCCTTTTTCCTGTACCGATGCCCCAATCAGGACCGCCGATCCCGGCTACAAAAAGGCTTTGTCATCCTGAGCGCAGCGCAGCGGAATCGAAGGATCTCTAACTATTTGCGATTATTTTTCGAAGAATAGTTAGGGCATTCGTTTACCCAATCCGCACCGCGTGAGTCTTGTCGAGGCGCAGGATCTGATTAGCCGACAAGTTGATTTGCTCGGTCGGGTTGCGCAGTTTGGCGCCATCGAGTTGCACGCTGCCTTGTTTGACTAAGCGACTGGCTTCGGTGCGTGATTTGGTAATTCCGTAGGCTGCGAAACCTTTAACGACAATTGTAACCAGGTCATCAGATTGAGATGGCAGAATCGGAAGCTCTGTCTCGGACAACCGTTTTTCGCTGAAACGTCTTGTCCATTCATCCTGCGCCTTGTTAGCCGCATCGCGAGAGTGATAGGTGGCAACAATTTCCGCGGCGAGCTCCTTCTTTGCTTCGAGCGGGTGCTTGGTCTTTGGAAGCTCGCGCGAGAGGAGCAACAGATAATATCGCGCCATTAATTCGTCGGAAATGCTCATCAATTTTCCAAACATCTCAGCCGGCGGATCATTTAACGCGACGTAATTGCCGAGGCTTTTGCTCATCTTTTGTTTCCCATCGAGTCCCTCGAGAATAGGTGTGAGTAAGACAATCTGCTGTGGCTGCCCGTTTTGCTTCTGCAGATCGCGCCCGAGTAAAATATTGAATAGTTGATCGGTGCCGCCCAGTTCCACGTCGGCCTTCACCATCACCGAATCATACGCTTGCATGATCGGGTATTGAATTTCGTGCGCGTGAATTGGCTGCTCGCTTTTCATCCGCGCGCGAAAATCTTCGCGTTGCAGCAACTGCTGCAAAGTTACCTCGGCGTTGAGCCGGATTACATCTTCGAACGATAACTTCCCAAGCCAGGAACCGTTAAACACAATTTCGGTTCGCTTCTGATCGAGAATCTTGAAGGCCTGTTCGCGATATGTTTTCGCATTCCGTTCAACTTCGTCGCGCGTGATTGTCGGGCGGGTAACTGAACGCCCGCTCGGATCGCCAATCAACGCGGTGAAATCGCCGATGATCAGGATCGCCTGATGTCCGAGTTCCTGGAAATCGCGTAACTTGCGCAGGACAACGGTGTGCCCAAGATGGATATCCGCGCTGGTGGGATCGACGCCGAGCTTGACCCGCAGCGGGCGATTCGCGCTCAATTTCTCCGCCAGTTCCGCTTCGCTGATGATTTGCGCAGCGCCGCGGGTGAGTCGTGCAAGCTGATCGCGCATGTTCATGCGCACTAAAAACAGCAGGCGCGCGGAAACAACCTACTTATTTTTGTTCAGCAACTCGCGCACTTCGTCAATCGTGAGTGGCCGGTCCTGGGCGTGCAACGCTTTCTGACTTTTGCCCTGTTCGAGGAATGGCCGGTTTCCGCCAAAATCGCGCGTGGCGTATTTTTTCGTTGAGTACGCGCTGGGGGAAATATCGCGGGCCTGTTTGGTCTGATAAGTTCGCGTTGGCGGCAAAGTCGGCATCACCGCGGCCTGGGTCGAATAGTTGCGAGTGCGGAACGAAGTTGTCGGAGCGCTCCGATCGGCCACGAAAGTTTTGCTGAGATTTTTTTCCGAAACGTAAAAGGACTTGGTTGCCGCGGATCGGGTGGGGGCCTCCGATCCACCTGCGAACTTTTTGTTTTGGTCGGGATTCGCCAGCTTTGTGTTTGGGCTCAAGAGCCGGTCAACCAGTTTGCGCTCCTGCTCCTGGGCATAGCTCGCCGTCGCCAAGGCAAGAAAGGCGAGGCCGAGCAAGCTTAGCCGCATCGTTTCAGACTGCGAAATCCGGCTCGATTTGTAAAGAAAAAGACGCACGGTGCTCCCAGCCAGCGCGATCAACCCGCTCAACACCAATAGCTTTTTCATAGTACCCGTCATTCGCTGACTTTTTCGTGTGCCCGCCGTATCTTCCCGCCGATGGACCTGCTCTTTCGCGACGATCAGGCGCTCATGCGCGAGGCCTTACGTCTCGCCGCCAAAGCCGCGGCCAGTGACGAAGTGCCGATCGGCGCGGTGATCGCGAAGAACGGGCGCATCATTGGCCGCGGGTATAATCAAATTGAAATGCTGAAGGACCCGACTGCACACGCCGAGATTCTGGCCATAACGCAAGCTTCAGCAGCGCTCGGCGACTGGCGACTGAACGATTGCGATTTGTTTGTGACAAAAGAGCCGTGTCCGATGTGCGCTGGCGCCGCGGTGCATGCGCGATTGCGGCGGGTGGTTTTCGGCTGCGAAGATGTCCGGGGTGGCGCCGCGGGTGGCGTGATCAATCTTCTACAAATGCCGCAACTAAATCATCGCTGCGATGTCAACAGCGGCGTGCTCGCGCAGGAGTGCAGTGAACTGCTTCAGGAATTCTTCCGGGGCAAACGGGCAAGCGATCAACAAATTACAAATTAGAAGTTAGAAATTAGAACTAGGTTGTGATCTAGCTTTGCGAGGGTGGATCGAGCGGTCGTCCGGGTCCCGCTTGGACCTCGATGTTAAAGGGATCTTCCATAGCGAGTTGTAGCCGCGGTCGTCGGCCGCGACTTGGCTTTTTCGTCGCGTCTCGAGAGCCTGCGGCCATCGACCGTGGCAAAGCCGCGTTTCAAGCGCACAAAATCGTCGGTGGCGATCAAAACCGCAGGCCGTTCCGGCACGAGATTGGCTGTGAAAGGCAGGGATGAATACCCCACCAGGTGCTCCTGTTACGCCATCGCATCCCGATTGGCTAAATGATTGCTCGTTCCAGTCGCGCCAGGATTCCCCCGGCCTGATGCCTGGGATCCTGAGTCACAACGTCAAGAAACCGGCGAATCCCACCAGTTTTCAACGCAACTTTTCGCCCACAAGCGGCGCCACGGGCTTGGGCGAACATGGCCTTGTCCCAATCACCAACCAGGAGTTGGGGCCGGTCGGCCAACCGCTAAGCCCGAGCAAGTTACCCACAGCGCAGAATCATGAAGTTCTTTCCGAGCTGCGAACTTTGCGTCAATTATCGGCCGGCGTTTTTGATCCGCAGACGACTCATGATTTCCTTCCCGAAACCATTGTCTTCGGTCTGATCGGCATCCTTTGCGCGGCCTGGCCCATCATGTCAATGTTTTCAACCATGGCTGGCCGGCACTGACTCAGCATTGCCCCGCCCCGAATCTTTCACGACGCGCAGCAAAACTGCTACTTCGGCAGGGTTGTCTTGGGTTCTCCTTTAGGATCGAAGACCACCAGCATCCCGCCTTTTTCGTTGCTGGTTAACGCTGCTGCCTGTTCTCCCTCTTTGCCGAGAACCGCGATCACACCGCGATTCTCGTCGCATCCCATATATGCCATCTGGTAGCCAGCTTTCCCCTTGATCGAAACGACTCCATCGCCGTCAACCGTTGTGATTTCTGCTACCGGCCTTCCCTGCCCATCAGCCACCACGAATGTGCCACCCTGGTCTTTCCCCAACATCAGCACATTCGTTTGCCCCGCGGAATTTTGCGCGCTCACGATCCCGCCCAGCTCGTGCGCCTTCAGTCCAGCCCGTGGTTTTCCGTCTGCGGCGGCGACAAAAATTTCGCCGGCGCCATCCTTCGTCTCGCCGATTGACACCACCACCTCCTGGTCCTTGTTCCAGATCTCGAAACGCGCGCTGCCCGCTTCGTCCACTTGAAAAAGTCCGCGCGCCCGCCCTTCATTGTCGTTCAAGTAAATACAGGCATAGCCTTCCTCGGCTTTGAGCAAGATTGGCATTTTGTCGCTGCTATGCCGGATCGAAATCACTTCGGCGTCGAGAAGTAAAAATGGCGGGCGCGGCTGCTGCGGCAGTTTCTCCTCCTGGCCAATCACGCGCAAAACGTGATCAAGATCGCGTCGAAGGCGCGCCACCTCTCTTCTTAATTGATTAAGTTCATCTGTCATAAGTGTAGAGCGTGGCATTTTTCCGCACCGCGCCAGCCCCATCCTACTTCGGAGAAATCCCTCGACAAGCCTGCTGATTATGACTGGCTGCCTCGCTAGGATTCGAACCTAGACAAAGAGATCCAGAATCTCTGGTGCTACCGTTACACCACGAGGCAATCGAAACGCAAAGTAACCCTTAAAGTCCATCCCTTTCAAGCATGCCCCGATTGTCCTGTACGGGATGGACGAAGCCCGTTGCTACGAAATTGAGTGCTGACTGGAAGCGGTGGCTGCCAAGCCCCCGAGGTTCGTGCTGTTGCTTCTAACCTAAAATCACTTCGCTGCCCTCACGCGCAGCCTCCACGGCAATCGACTTTCCCACCTGCGCAATCTGCATCCGGGCCTTGTCCACGATCTTGTCCACCATTTCGTCATCGTGATTGGGATCGTGATGGAACAACAAGAGCCTCTTTACGTCCGCGTCGGCCGCGAGTGAGACCACGCTGCTGACCGAGCCATGTCCCCAGCCGACGTGCCGCTGATATTCCTCGTCGGTATACTGCGCATCGACAATCAGCAGGTCGGCTCCGCGCAAAAATTCGATCAGATCGGCGCGCTCTTCCGCAGGTGATTTGAATTGGCGCGCGGTATTTTCGACACCGCGATTTCGCAATTGCACGTCGAGTTGCTCGAAAGGTTCGTTGTCCGGCATGTAAACAACCGAGCCCGCGGGTGTGGAAATGCGATAACCAGCGCAAACCCCTGGATGATTTAAGAATTTCGAGCGGATCCGAAGCCGTCCGATCCGAAAATCCATATCCTTGAGCTCCTCGATTTCAATTTTACCCGGCAGCTCGGCCATGGTGACCGGAAAAAACGGTGTCTCCATCTGGCCGGCGAGGATTTCACCCAGGCGCGTCCGAGTCCCATCATAACCAAAAACCTTGAGCTGATTTTTTCCGCTGTAAGCCGGCAGGAAAAAGGGGAGTCCCTGGATGTGGTCCCAGTGGGTGTGCGAAATAAGGATCGCCAGTCGGATCGGATCAGAACCGAACTCACGCTGCAGCGACTGGCCGAGAAGTCGAATTCCGGAGCCGGCGTCGAGGACGATGATTTCGCCGTCGGCGCGCACTTCAACACAACTGGTGTTGCCACCGTAGCGGACCGTGCTCGGGCCAGGTGTTGGAATTGAACCGCGAACGCCCCAAAAAATTACTCTGGTCTTGGAGGCGTGCACCTTACTCATCGAAGATTGCGTTGATTGTGACACGCAAACAATGAGCGACCAAGAGTTTTTGCACGGTGCAATTCATGGTTCACTCTTAACAGTGATTTCTAAACCGCATCGCGGTTATTGGGCATTGCTAGCGACGGCATGGATCTGGGCGATTTGGAGTTGCGCGGAATACTGGCGCGGAAATCCAAATTATTCCTATGGCTGGATTGTTCCCGTGCTTAGCCTCACTTACGCCGCTCGCAGATTAACGCTGGCGAAAAGCGAAAATATCGCGCGCCCAACATTGGCGGTTCCGATTTGGGTAGTTGTTTTTATTGGAATTGTCGCAGCCGCGATAATTTTCGGACTCGAATTCGCGCGCGAGCAAGTCTTGCATCCGATCATCGTCATTTGGGCGATCGCCTTCTTTCCCATTACGCTCACGCTTCTCGCTTGCTGGTTGGCTGGCGGCAGAAATTTGCTGCGCGCGGAATTGTTCCCGATTTTGTTTTTCCTTACTGCCGTTCCGTGGCCGCCTCGTTTCGAGCAGCCAATAACGGCGGGATTGATGCAAGCGGTTGCCGCCGCAACCACCGGATTATTGCATTGGTTTGGAATTCCGGCGCAAACCGCCGGCGGCGCAATCACACTCCGCACTGGTGTTGTCGGGATAACCGAAGCGTGTAGCGGGATGCGTTCGCTGCAGGCCGGAATCATGTTCGGCCTGGCCATGGGCGAATGGTTTTTGCTGCGGCCGCTGCGGCGAATTGTGCTCTTGCTCATCGCGATCGCCCTCGCCCTTTGCACCAATCTCATCCGCACTCTTGTCCTCTCGTTACAGGCGGAATGGAACGGGCTCAGCGCCGTCGAAAAAATTCACGATTTTACCGGCACGCTCGCCGTGAGCGCGCTGGTGTTTTCGATCTGGATTTTTGCGCGCGCCCTTCGACAGCATAGCGATAGATTTGAACAGTTCCGTTTCGAAAAATTAAATACTCGTTTGCGCGCGCTGGCAGAGGCTATTCCGAGTGTATTGGCGCGCCCCGCGAGCGCTTTGCTTATTGCGGGAATCTTCGGAATTGGGATTGCGCAAATAGTGTCGGCTACGATCGAGGCGCAGGATCGAACTCAGACAACTCCATTCTTTTCCGTGCGGGAAGACCCATCGCAAACGCGGGTGCGTTTGCCGCGCGATGTTTGGAACGAACTGCACCCGACAAGTGGTGAGTACATTCGGGTGCGTAATTCGCGGTTGGGTGCCGGCGAGGTGTTTCATTTTTTTTGGAAACCGTCGCCGTGGAATCGTTTCGTCCTCGTCCATCGGCCAGATATCTGTATGCCGGGCGTAGGCTGGGAAAGCAGTGGCTCACCCGAATCGATCACGATCGATTTTTCCGGGCACCAGACGCAGCTCTATCTTTTTCGATTTCGGCGCGGCGACACTGAAGCTCTGGAGCTGTGGGGCGTCTGGCGAAACGGTGACGCTGTTCCGCTCGAATATCAGCCCAATCAAGTTCTGGGGGCCGCGGCTGCGCCACCAGCCCTGCATCTCGAAGGCAAACGCCGTTCCGCCACCGAGATCGTAGCGTGCGTCATCGGCGGAAATCGTGATCACCCACCGGACGCCGAGCGAGCGATCGCCATTCTAAAATCTGTCTTCCAGTACCAACCGCTGTAGCCGCTTCGCTCCGCGAAGCGCTTGGAAGGCAATTACAGCAAGCTCGACCCAAACGCGCCCGGCTTGCCCTTCTTCCAGCGCAATTCCGGATCGAGATTGATTTCATCCGGCCGGACATCGAACCCGACTGACCGCAGCAAATAGGAAACACCTTCTCTGCTTTCCATTGTTTCTTTCAAACTGCGGGCAAACAACTCGATGTATTCCTTGTAAGAATCGAGGGCCAGTTTGCCTTCGGCGAAATGTTCCGCCAGCGCTTCGTCGTGATAATCGATCAGATCGATCAATGCCCGCCGCAGATCCATCCGCACTTTCGGATCGATCACGATCTTGAATGGGTTCGCGCCCGCGTCCGGCTTGGCCAGCATTTTTTGCAACGCCGGCGCGTGCGTCGTCGAAACGATTTCGAAATCACGGGATTCGTCTGCCATTGTTGGTCAGCTTAACTGCTCTGTCGGGGATGCAAAGAAAATCGTGGATTCGCGACAGGTAGACGTGTGCTGTAGGGCAAGCGCTCCCGCTTGCCAGCCGGCAGGCAGGAATGCCTGCCCTACAAATCAGCACCCGTCCCTGTAGCGGCGGCCGTGTCGGCCGCGGAAGATTCAACCCAGGCGAGACGGCTGCAATTGTAGGGCGTTTGTGCCAGACGCCGATCTGTTGCGAGATCCTGCGGGCGACACGCCCACCTCTACAGAACAAAAGTCCGCGATTAAAAGAAAATTGGGATGATTAAGATAGCGACAATGTTCACCACTTTGATCATGGGATTGATCGCCGGACCGGCGGTGTCCTTGTAAGGATCGCCCACGGTGTCGCCGGTGACCGCCGCGGCGTGCGCGGGCGAGCCTTTGCCGCCGTAATGTCCTTCCTCGATATATTTTTTGGCGTTATCCCAGGCGCCACCGCTGCTTGTCATGGCGATGGCCACGAACAAACCGGTCACAATTGTTCCCACCAAAACTCCGCCCAGAACGACCGGGCCAAGTTGTGGAATCACCGCCACCAGGATGACGAACACCAGAGGCAACAGCGCCGGCACGATCATTTCGCGCAACGCCGCTTTCGTCACGATGTCCACGCAGGTGCCATAGTCCGGCGTATCTGCTCCGGTCAAGATGCCTGGCTTGGCTTGAATTTGTCGCCGCACTTCGCGCACAACCGCGCCCGCCGCCTTGCCGACCGCGTCCATGCTGAAAGCGGTGAAGATAAACGGCAACAATCCGCCAATAAACAACCCGATGATCACCTTCGGTTCGGTTAACGAGAATTGGAAATCAAACGCCTGACCATTGCTCGTGATGTGGGCCTTGAGTTCTTCAACGTATGAGCCGAAAAGAACCAGCGCTGCCAAACCGGCCGACGCAATCGCGTAACCTTTCGTCACCGCTTTCATGGTGTTGCCGACGGCATCCAGTTCGTCGGTTACCTGCCTCACTTCTTTTGGCAGATTGCTCATGACCGCGATCCCGCCGGCGTTGTCGGTGATAGGACCAAAGGCGTCGAGTGAAATAATAATTCCCGCCATCGATAACATCGCCATCACCGCCACTGCAATCCCGTAAAGGCCGGCGAAGTTGTAGCTCAGTAAAATCGCGATCCCGATGAAGCCGACCGGCAACGCGGTAGCGTGCTGGCCGAGGGCGAGCCCGGCAATGATGTTGGTGGCGTGTCCGGTTTCGGACGCGCGCGCAATTTTTTGCACCGGCCGATAATGCATCGAGGTGTAGTAATTCGTAATCACGACCACAATGCCGGTCATTAAGAGTCCGATGAGCGAGGCGAAATAGAGATCGGTCGGGGAACGCAGCTTCCCGGCGATTTCCACCCCGTTTGGGAAAAGCTGATGCGTGGCCGGCCAGAACAGTATCGCCGAGACCAAGGCGCTCATGCCCACCGCCCCCATCAACACACCGGCGGGCTTACCGCCGCCGAAGTTTACGAAAAGAATGCCACAGATCGCGCCGAGCACCGAAATTCCGCCCAGGACGAACGGATAAACGATTGCCGCCGGCGCGTTCGAGACTGTCAGCACGCCTACTAAAATCGCGCCGATCAAACTGACGGCGTAGGTTTCGAAAACGTCGGCCGCCATTCCTGCGCAATCGCCCACGTTATCGCCCACGTTATCCGCGATAGTGGCGGGATTCCGCGGATCATCTTCCTCCAGCCCGCTCTCGATTTTTCCGACAAGATCGGCGCCGACGTCAGCCGCTTTGGTGTAAATGCCGCCTCCCAATCGCGCGAACACGCTGATCAAGCTCGCGCCCAGCGCCAGCCCGACCAGGCTGCGTACCGCCAGATCGTTCCCGATCATGTTGCGCGTGAAATGATAAAACGTTCCCACTGCCAGTAACGCCAGACCGACCACGAGCAAGCCGGTAACGGCGCCGCCATTAAATGCCACCCGAAGCGCTGCGGTCCGGGTCTGGCTCGCCGCTGCCTGGGTCACACGCGCATTGGCCAGCACTGCGATGCGCATCCCGATGTAACCCGCCGCCAGCGAGCAAAACGCCCCAAGTAAGAAACCAAATGCGGTCGCATGGTCCTTAAAGAAAAAAAGCAAAAGGAAAATGATCACGGCGATCACGCTGATCGTCATCACCTGCCGGTTCAGATAAGCCTTGGCCCCTTCCTGCACCGCCCCGGAAATTTGCCGCATCCGTTCGTTACCGGGAGAGGACCGCAGAATGACGGCGATGAGGAGGAAGGCGCAGCCGAGCCCGACTGTCGCGCAGATGAGCGATAAACGCACGCCGGACTGAAGGATATCGAAGGCAAGAGGAAGTGTCATAGCCGGTGAAAGCGGGGGACATTAGGCAGGATTAGCCCGGTAGCAACTCGCGAATTCCTACCGGCCTCCTGCTCGTGCTCTTGCTCATACTCGTAATCGAAAAGTGGAGCAAGGAGCATGGAAAGTTCGTTTTGGCGAGACGCCAAAACCAGCACGCGAGGCGCGTGCGCTCCCCAGAGTAGATTGGGAATGAGTTTTTCGGCGCGGGAGATGCTGCGAGGTGCGCGCGGTACGCATTTCCCACACCACCGCGGTGATCAACGCTGTCGGTCGTACTCTGTCTAAGCGTTAAGAAAGAGAAAAAGCTCGGATGAACCAACAACTTCCGATAAGAACAACGTTATGAACCTCCTGCTACTCCTTGCTGACTTCACAAACCCGTCCTGGCACACGATCGCCTGGACAATCGCGCTGATAATTCTGCTGTTTTGTCTGCCGCGATTGCTGGGGATCGTTTATATCCCGCACACGCACGTCGGTGTGATTGAAAAAATCTGGAGCGGCAAAGGCTCGCTTAAAGAAGGCCAGATCATCGCGCGCAATGGCGAAGCCGGTTTCCAGGCGCGGTTTTTACGTGGCGGCATTCACTTTGGATTGTACCCATGGCAATACCGCATTCATAAGGAACCGCTCGTCGTCGTCGGCGAAGGGAAGATGGCTTATGTTTACGCGCGCGACGGCGTTCCGTTGGAGCCCACGCAAACGCTTGGCCGTAATGTCGACTGCAATCATTTTCAGGACGCGATCGAATTTCTGGAATCGGGCGGGCAACGCGGCCGCCAACGCGGTATCCTGCGCGAAGGTGTCTACGCCATTAACCTTGCGCTCTTCGTCGTAATTAGCGACGAGCGCGTTTTCTCCGGACCAGTGCGTGAATCATCGGACCGTTACGAATCCTGGAAAGCGCAGTTGGCATCCATTCGCGCTTATGATCCGGTAGTAATCGGATCGGCTGCGGGCGGTCAGAGTCGTGTTCGTGCCAGCGTGGTCGATAGTAGCGCGAGTGAAGCGGGATCGAAACATCCGCAAGCGGTCGCAGTTACTGATTTCGATCCAGAGATCGATACCATCGGAGTAGTTAGCATACAGGATGGGCCGACGATAGAGTCAGGGGAGATCATCGCGCCGGAAGTTAAAGCGACGGAGGGTGCAAAGGATCATAACTACTTTCAAGATCCCGAGGCTTTCCTCGCGTTGGGTGGGCGTCGCGGCAAACAGCTACAGGTGCTAACCGATGGCACGTTTTTCATTAATCGCTGGTTTGGGGCAGTTGAGATCAAAGCCAAAACGCTGATTCCGATCGGCTACGTCGGTGTGGTTGTTTCGTACTACGGTGGCGCGGGCAGCGATTGTACCGGTGACACGTTCCGTTATGGCGAACAAGTTGAACCGGGAAAGCGTGGGGTGTGGCGTTCGGCGCTGGCTCCGGGCAAGTACGCCCTGAATCCGTATGCCGTGAAAGTGGAGCTGGTGCCAACGATTAACTTCGTCCTGCGCTGGATAAGTGGGCAGACGGAAGCGCATCGTTATGATGAAAGCCTAACGAGTATTGACCTGATTACCGCGGATGGCTACGAGCCGCGCTTGCCGCTCTCGCTCGTCCTGCATATCGACTATCAAAAGGCGCCATCGGTAGTTCAACGTTTCGGCGATGTGAAGCGGTTAATTACTCAAACACTTGATCCGATACTTACGGCTTACTTTCGCGATGTGGCGCAGAGTTCGCATATGCTCGATTTGCTAACAAAGCGTGAAGAGATCCAAAAGCAGGCAACGGAGCAGCTCGGGCAACGGTTTAAGAGCTACGATATTAATGTGGTCGCGGTGTTGATTGGGCGACCGGAATCGAAAGAGATTGCAGCCGGCAAGGCTGATCCGATCGATACCTTGTTCGATCAATTGCGCGCCAGAAGGCTGGCGGACGAACAGCGTGCGACCTTTGCCAAACAAGAGGCAGCTGCGCAGCAGCAGGTACAATTGAACCAGGCTCGCGCCAAAGCCGAGCGGCAGACGGAGCTGACTTCGAGCGCGATTGCAGTGGAAATCGCGGCCAATCGCGGTCAGGCACAATTTGCCGAGGCGGAACAGCTGGCGAAGAAGCAAGTGGCGTTGGCCGAGGGAGAGGCGCGCTCGAAGGAACTCATCGGCAAAGGCGAATCATCGCGCATTGCGCAAGTAGGACTGGCCGAAGCCGCTGTTACCTTGCAGAAGGTTGGGGCGTATCGCGATCCGCGGCTCTACGCGTTGAACGTATTCGCGGAACAGTTCTCGCACAGTGTGCAGCCATTAGTGCCCAATCGATTGTTTATTAACAATGCGGCCGGCAAAGATGGCGAAGGTCAGCCAGGTGGCGGCAATGTCCTCGAAACATTGCTGAGTTTGATTCTGAGCGAGAAAGCCGGGATCAACATCAGTGGGGATGCTTCTACTTCTAGGCCATTGGAGGAATTCATCCAGAAGTTCACCGGCAACGGAGGACAATCGGATCGAGGTCAGGCTAAGCAAGAGACGGCGTCCACCGCGACGGCTGGCAAGCGAGATAATTCTGGCTAGGACGGACCAATTTAGTTGGATCGAGCGCAAGAATGGGCGTCGCTGGTTGATCACACCGGAGGAGCCCGAAGCATTTGTGCGTGCAGTATCTGGCTAGTTTATGAGATGTTTTAATCCCGTTAGGAATTAACCGATTATGAAGACATTCATCATTCTGATTTCGACGATTACGCTCGCGGCGGCGCAATGGCCACCGCCCAAAGCACCGGCGGTGTCTGGGGCGGACGGTTACGTGGAAATTCCAAACGCGGCTCTGGCACCGACCAAAACCAGCAACTATCGCGCGATTTTTGATGCTACCCGCCCGGCTGACAAGCCGACCGAGTTATTGCCGGCGTTAAATATGGCCGGCTCCGAGTTAAACGCGCTCGCGGCTGCGAATGTCCCGATGACGAATGCCAGGTTCGCCGTCGTATTTCACGGCCCGGCAGTTGATGGAATTTTGGACGAGGCTCACTACAACGCGAAGTTCGGCACGAGTAATCCGAATCTAAAAGCAATCGCGGAGATGAAGAGACGAGGGGTGGAGTTTTTTGTCTGCGGCCAGTATCTGGCAGCTGAGAAGATTGAGCCGAAAACCCTCCTGCCCGAGGTCACGGTGGCGGCGGACGCGTTGCTGGTTCTGATCCATTATCAGAACAACGGATACGCCTTGCTGAGCTTTTGAGTCTACCCACCCTGGCCGGATCGGCGGCTGGCGCCAAGTAACCCTTTTTCCGCCAATCGGATCGTGGGACGGCGGGCAACTCACCCAGAGGAACGGTCTTGTGCGGTCTCACGCAAGCGCCTGAGACCTAAACGAGCGGGATAGGCACTCTCCTATCCCGCTCGCGTCCTCGGAGGACAAACAAACAAACGCAAATTTTTATCGCCTCGTCTGCACCCTTGTGAACGCTGGAACCAAATATCCAATCTCGTTAATCGCCAGGAGGGCCATGATCGCGAAAGCGAACAGAGAGAATGTCGAACCGCCATCTGGAACATTGTGTGGGGGAGGGGTGGGGCCTGGGGGAGGGGTCGGGGTCGGGCCTGGGGGACGAGTCGGGCCTGGTGTGGAGGTGGGAGTGGGAGTGGAGGTGGGAGTGGGAGTGGAATGGGCAGCAGGGGTTGGGGTAGCAGTGGAATGGGGAGTGGGGGTGGGAGTGGAATGTGGATGCGGGGTGGGAGTACTTTCATCCACCTGGCCGGGAGGGGTTAGAACGACATAATCCTGCCCCGGGCCCGTGAGAGCAATTAACCCGGCGCCTGGTCCGGAATAGCTCCGCAACGCGGCCAACATGAGGCTCGCGCCGTAATCCTTTCCAATAACGGAAAAGTGGTCACCGCCTACGATTTCCCAGATGGCGAGTTGCAGTCCGGCCGCCTTGTTTTCCTTCATCCCGGGGTTGTAGAACATTGCCCACAGATCGCTGATTTCGGTCGCCTCGCTCGCACTCAACGTAAATGGGGCTTCTGGCGCCTTAGTCAGTGGGACAAATCTATAGCTGGGGGAGGAGCGAAGAGCCATGGTGAACGGATCGATACAGAAGGCGTCCATTTGCACGCCATCGACTTGAATGTTTTTAATTCCGGCACCTACGAATCCATTAAAACCGGTGGAAAGAGAAATGTGGGCCGGCGCGCCTCTGCGAACACCGAAATCCTCGACGAGATGGGCTTGGGCGGAAGTAATCGCGGCGAGACCTAGCGCGGTCACGACGGACAGCGCTTGAGCCGTTCGACCTGCATTGGGCATTTCTCATGAATATTACATTTATGGTTTTTCTACAATAAAATAATCGCCCAACGAGCCCTTTCCCATCTCGCGTAGATGAGTCGCATATAGCATTAATATCTGAATATTAGATATTTAGAGGTTCAAGATCGACTGGCTTTTAGCGTTCAATTTTCGTGCCGAGCAGCGGTTTGTGTCCCCTTGAAATGGTGCTTTGGATTCAGAAAAGCGGGGCCCCACTGCCTCGAGCTGGAACACGCCGCCCGAAAGCACTGCAGGCGTGAGTCGGGCCTACAAGCTAAGTCCTAATGCCGAGCTCCAGTCGGCCGTGGCTTGGTGACCGCGCGTTCGATTGCGGCAGTGAGCTCTTCCGCGACCAATGGCTTGGCAATGTGGGCGAGAAATCCCACCTTTCGGCTCCGTTCGATATCAACGTCGGTGTTATGTCCGCTGATGGCGATGGCCCGAATTGGCTTCGTTGCGCTCAGTTCCTCCATCAGATCCCATCCAGTACCGTCGGGCAGGCGAAGGTCACTCAGCAGTACGTCAAATTCGATCGCTTTTGCGAGACCGCGGGCGGAGGCGATATCAGGCGCAATATAAACCTTGTAACCGATGGTGGTGAGGAATTTTCGGAGCGCCTCCGCGGTGCTGGCGTGGTCTTCGACGACAATGATGCGGTACGGTTCTCGGCCCATGGACGCTTGATCCAAGCTTAGTTTGTGCCAGCGAAGATGTGCATCGCGGGTGCGGCTCCATAACCCCGCCGCCAAGCTGGCTGTGCTACCAGAGCTCGACGCTCTATGCAGTTATCATTCGCTGGGATGGAAGCGAATTCGATTATCCAATGTCCATCTCTACATTCCGCCTTCCCCGAGCCTCTAGTGTTTTCGAGCATGAGAGAATCAGGCCGGTTATACCTCGAAAAATGTGCGCAAGCGTTGAAGGAAAGTGGCGCTATATTCACGTTGCTTGGCCGCCTCATTTTGGGCGAGATGAGCATCTTTGATGATGCCCTCGGTCTCCATCTTTCGTTTTGCCAGTAGATCACTCAGTTGATTGAGACATTCGGGCGATTGGCGAATGACTTCGCCCATCACTGATTTGCTGATTTCCAGAACGTAGCAGTCGGCCGCGGCGCGGACGGTGGCGGTGCGGCGTTCGCCGGTCAGGAGCGACATTTCGCCGAAGCAATCGCCAGAATGCAGCGTGCCAACACCAATCGCTGCACCGTTTTTGGCTACTGAGACGTTGGCGTTGCCACGCAAGAGCACAAACATCGAATCGCCCTCGGCGCCTTCCACGATGACGCGTTCCCCTCGGCCGAAATGATTGAGTCGCGAATTTTGTAGTAGAGCATCGAGTTGATCGTCCGCGAGGCACTGAAAAAGAGGCTCGCCGCGTAAGATCTCACGCGCTTGCTCTTGATCTTCGCCCCCACGATCCCGGGGCCGGCGTTCCACGTGGAGTGTCCGAATCGGGTAAGGAATGCTGATTTGTTGACGTTTCAATTCGTACCAAACATTTGTGCGAATGGCGTCATTCACCTCGTTGATCGCGGCATGATTGCCCATGTAGAATTTGATCTCATAGATGACGGCGTGGTCGGCGAAATCGACGAGAAAGATTTTTGGCGGCGGATCTCTCAGCACCAGTTCAGCGTTTTTGGTTGCGCGCATGAGGGCATCTTTAACGCGATTGGGTGGGGTCTTGTAGTCGATGCCAACGCGAATTCGCATCGCGTGCACCTGAGTCGGGTAATGCAGGTTGACGATGGTTTCCCGGACGATTTCGTTGTTTGGAATGTCGAGGTAAATACCGTCGTTTGTGCGCAGGCGGGTGGAGCGCCAGTTGGTCTCCATGACTTCGGCGAAGCGTTCGCCAACCTGTAACCAGTCGCCCACCCGAAAGGGCCGGCTAATTTGCAATTGAATGCCGGCAATAATTCCTCCGAAAAGGTTTTGTCCGGCAAAACCGACAATGATAGCGACGATGCCCGAACCCGCGAGAAGGCCCTTGAGCTGGGCTTCAGCGTGATAGCCGAAGCTGAGGACAAGCAGAAGAGTGATGAGGAAAACCAGGAGGGCAAAGATCTCGCGCAGAATGTGCGGAATGGGGGTTTGCCGCTTCTTCTCGAAGTAGAAGTCCCAGAGAAAATGATTGGCGAACGCGACAATGAAAGCCGGGCTGAGCAAGACGAGGGCAGCACCGACGTGCCTGCGCCAGTTGGCGTGGACACCATAAACGGTGATGGCGGCATAAAACGCCAGGGTGAGACAGAAAATTTGGAAGAAGAATCCCAGTGGCACGTGTGCGCGGCGTTTGAAAAAGCGACCGAGAGTGAGTGCAACGAAGTAGGTGAGGATAAACGCGACGGCGGTCGCGGCAGCGCGTTGAGAGCTAATGAAGGCCTGAATCATCGGCATCCGATTTTACCGATAAACAGGCAGCGGAACAAGCGCGAGGGTAACACCTGCCCCATTTTGGCCGATCCCGGAAGTTTATAAGAGGGCCGCGCCGAGGCCGGCAGTCCACGAGGCTCTATTCTTCTTTCGCGGCGAAGTAGTCGTCCGTCATCCGCTAGGCCGCGGTGCGAAGAATAGCCAAGCCCAACCGGCGAGGAAGCAAAGTCCGCCCAGCGGTGTGATCGCTCCGAGCCAACGGATGTTCGTTAGTGCCATGATGTACAAACTTCCGCTAAAAAGGAGAACGCCAGCACAGAATAGCCAGCAGGCGCCGCGGTTAGTTGCGCCGAAAAAGGCGAGAAACAGGAGAACAATGGCGTGAGTGAAATGATAAAAAACGGCCTTGTTCCAAACATCGAGCATTCCGTTGCGATCGATTATGGGTTTGAGCCAGTGCGCGCCGAATGCGCCGAGGGCGACCGCGAGAAAGCAAAGTGCCGCGGCAATTCGAGTAAATGCGATCATTTTCTTTGCTATTTACAGAGGCATTTCACTTCAGCGGAAGTCTTAATTCCATCCTGCGTTTGCATTCCGCGTAAAGGGCGTCGTAAACAACGAACTCACGCTCGAGAATTTCGTGGTCTGATAGTCCAAGAGTCCCGAACCCGCCTGCGATCCAGCGCAAACCTTCGCCCGCGGGGTGCGGAGTGGTGGGACGCGAATCAGCCGCGCGGACGATCTCCCCAAGAAGCACGAGCGCTGGTTCAGTCAGATTGTATTTCTTAAGGATGGAATTGAAGGAGACATCCTCGCCGTGATGTCCCAGCACACAGTTCGGAACATCGAAAACGGTCCCGTTATCGATTTTTTCCCACTCGGTCTCAGGCGGGAGAAATACAAACTCCGCCTCAGAGTCGACAAAATTCCGGATCAACCACGGACAGGCCACGCGATCGACTTTAATTTTTTCGCGCGTGATCCATTTCATGCCAGAACGCTCGTTGGGCACGGATGGTCAGGCAAACACGCCGAAAAAACGTGATAGTGGCTTGTGCCTGTAACTCTGAAGTTTTCGCGCTTTTTTGGCGTAGGTTCGCTGGTCGCGCCTGCGGTTGCGGCAGAGCTTCGGCAGGGTCGTTTTGGTTCTGGAGCGCATCAACACTCCAGAACCGCCACGCTATTTAGTGTTCGTGTTTCTCGCCTTTTTCCTTGTGCTCGGCTTTCGCATCATGAGTGCCCAGATATTTTCCGCTGCTATCAACAAGGATACCCGTTTCCTTGCCATCCTTGTTCACGACTGCTTCGTAGCATTCCTTGCCCTTGCGAGTTTCTTTTTCGATTCGAAGGATTTGATCGTTACCGGCCTTGTCCTTGATGGTGGTTTGGGCCGCTTCCGGCACATCCTTCATCTCGACCTGCGTTTCTTCATGCGCCGCCTGCGCCACCACTCCAAAGGTGAGGCCAGCGCTGATGATTCCTGCTGTAATCAATTTCCTGGTTTTCATGTTATTTTCTCTTTGACCCCCTTTAGACTGGATTCGCTGAATCTTTATTCGGCGGATGCTTAGCCGTCCTCAGTGCTGACGTAGCGGACGGCACAGTCCCCGGGAAATTACAAAGCAATGTTTCAACGGGTTCGTTGCCCTAATCACGACAATCGTGCTTGCACGTTAAATGGTGGATCGAGTAGGCAACGCCCGTCAGGCTTTGTCGGTCAGTATTAGTCAAAGGCGTTCTCGCAAATTTTTGGCATCGTCCGCGTTATCGCTTCCCGCGCTATCGGACGCATTTTCGCTGGGCTAAGAAAAAATGCGCGTTTAGGCTCCCCCAATGCATCGCCGGTCTTCTTTCCCCTTCCTGTTTCTACTTGTATTCCTATTCCTTCTCCGCGGTCCCTGCGCCGCGTCTCCGATTCAGGATCGCGCCGATCGTTTCCTTAAACTGGCGAACGCCGGATATCAGGCGCTTTTTCGCGTCAATAGTGAAGCGCAGTGGCTTGCGGTGACGGACGTAACGCCGGAGCACGACGCCGCCGTCGAAGCAACGGGCAAGGCTTACGCTGCCTTCAATGGCAACCCGGCCATCATCACCGAAGCGCGCGACCTGCTCACGCACGAGAAGGAATTAACGCCGCTGAGCGTTCGGCAGTTGAAACAACTGCTCCTGAATGCGGCGGAAGGGCCGATGACAAATCCGGACCTGGTCGCAAAACGCGTGGAGGCCGAAACCAAGCAGGCCTCAATTCTGAATAGTTTTGAATTCAAACTTAATGGCCAAAAGATCACGGCCAACGAAATCGACAACAAACTGGAAAAGAGTACGGACCTGGACGAGCGCAGGGCAATTTGGGAAGCTTCCAAGGAATCCGGGCCCGCGCTCAAACCGAATCTCGTGGTCCTGCGCGATCTCCGGAACGGTGTGGCCAGGGAAATGAAATACCCGGACTATTTCTCGTTAGAAGTCGCCAGCTACGGAATGACAACGGACGAAATGTTGAAAATGCTGGACGACTGGATGGCCACGCTTCGCCCCCTTTATCTGCAGCTTCATACCTGGGCAAAATACAAGCTGGCCGAGAAATATCATCAGCCGGTCCCAAAAAGAATTCCGGCGCACTGGCTCAACAATCGTTGGGCCCAGGAATGGCCCGGTTTGGTTGAAGCCGCTAACATCGACAAATACTTCCAGGGCCGTCAGACGGAATGGATTATTAAGACGGCCGAACAATTCTATACCGGGCTGGGATTTTCCCCTTTACCCGAAAGTTTCTGGAAGAAATCGGACCTGTACCCTTTGCCACCGGACTCGAAACGGAAGAAAAACACTCATGCTTCGTGCTGGCACATCGATTTGGAGAACGATATCCGCTCCCTCCAAAGCATCGAATCAAATGCACGCTGGTTTTTCACTGCGCATCACGAACTTGGTCACGGATATTACTTTAAAGCTTACAGCCGGCCGGAAGTTCCCTATTTGCTCCGGACAGGCGCTGCCCCTGGATTTCATGAAGGTATTGGCGAGTTGATTTCGCTGGCTTCAAGTCAGGTGCCGTATCTGCAAGCGCAAGGAATTTTGCCCAAGGATTTCAAGCCCGATATGACTGCATTTCTGCTTGATGACGCGCTAGCCCGCGCCATCCCGTTCATTTACTTCTCATGCGGGACGATGCCCCACTGGGAGGCCGATATTTACGCGCACAATCTGCCGGCCGATCAGTGGAACGCGCGCTGGTGGAAATACGTGAGCGATATGCAGGGAGTTGAACCGCCCTCACCGCGTAGCGAAGAATGGTGCGACGCCGCAACCAAGACCCACATTAACGATAACCCCGCTTACTATTATAACTACGCTTTCGCGACCGTGTTTAAGTTTCAACTGAACGACTACATCGCACGCAAGATTCTGCATCAACCGCCGCAATCATGTAATTACGCCGACAACAAAGAAGTCGGCGCATGGTTAAATAATATTCTGAAAAAAGGTGGCACGGAAGATTGGCGCAAGGTCTTGAAAGAAGCCACCGGCGAAGACATCTCCACCCGCGCGATGATGGACTACTTCAAGCCGCTTATGAGCTGGCTGGAAGAACAAAACAAAGGGCGCCAGATCGGATGGGAGTAGGTGGATCGCGTTGTCCTCAACGCGATTCTATTTCAATCGGTGAAGCTGCATTCGCTTTAGCACCGCGTTCCGAGAAACGTGTTCCACCTGCAGTATCTGTCGATCTTAGCGTGGCGGTTGATTCGACAGTGATTGGCTCATTTTTGCCTGCGCTTTCATCATCTCGCCCTGGAGCGTCGGCGTGACAGCCGGAGCCTGTTAGCTGCATCGCATGATTAGAGCCCCGTTGCCGGCGGGGCAACGCGAATCTCAGCGTGGGCAGGTGAGTATGAGGAGCGCTCCTCCCGATATGGGGAGCTGTCCCAGTGGTACCCCCAAGGCAGTCGCGAAGCTCACGCTGCAGACGCAGAGGTTAGAGGGTATGAAGCTGGTGAGGAAGGACTGGAACCTGTTGAGAAGTTCGCCCCGAAGTTCATTGCCGATGACTAGGCTGAGGAACGCTTCGATTAAGCCGACGATCACGGGGTCGACGAGATAGAGCCACCAGGGAAGATCGGCGTCGACATTGTACCGCGCGTACATGAGTTGGATGGCACAGTTATTGGGGTAGAGCTGGAACACGACGTCCACATCAACGTCGACGTCGATCGTGCCTGGTCGGACTATCGCAAGGTGAACGTGTATACCGTTCTCGCCGATGTCCAGACCAACTGGGGACCGTAACCGGGCGCCTTTTTGCCGCAAGAACTGTTCGGCAGCGAGCTGAACGAGCGGGCGGAGTTGGTCGGCGGTGATCGTGGTGGTGGAGCACAACGACTGGTCAATGCGAAGAATGAGCGTGGGGTCCAGCCCCAACTGAGCCTGGCCGTACCTGGCAGAGAGCACGAAGACCGTGGTGCGCGGCGGGTGTACCTGCATGCTTCCGACCGCGGGTACGAAGATGTCGCGACCGAGGTTAATGGTGAAGCGGACGAAGGAGAGCGCCTGGCGGAGCGCGACAGAGGTCGCCCGCTCCGGGTGCGTGGTGATCCGCCAGCTAAGCGTGGCCGGTTGGCCGCCGCAGGGTGGCAACGTAGATGGATTGGCGGTGAATGAATCGAGGGTGATGAGGTCGAGGAGCTGCTGCAGAACACTATCGTCCGGCTCTGGCCGGCCATCTGATGGGGCCTCGATGTGGGCCTGAGCCGAAGGCATCGTCGCCTTCCCTCCTTTACGCTTAATGCGGCTCATATACTTTCTTTCTGTTCTCTCGGCGGTTAATCCTGCGATTGCAGCTCTGAAAGGGCCAAAAGCCTTACCGAGAGAAATTGGCCTTCGGCCGATCCAGCTCTGTGCTTCCTTAGAGCGCCGAGAATAGGTCCGCTCCGGCGTTCTGCCTATCGGGGAAAAGCCACCATTTTTAGTCTAACGGAATCGCCGATGGCTTATCGCGGATTTTTTGCTACACTGGGCACGCCCCGTAGTCGCGTGGTTACCCCGATTAATGAGAGGTCTGCGGCTGCGTTCGTGTTTGAATTGGGGTCAGAGCTGACCCCATTTGGGCCCAGAAACTCAGACAACGCGGTGGTGAAACGGGAGCTTGCCACCGGGCAGTTTCTTATGGCAATGTTCCTTCTACGGACCAAGACACAGATTGGAAGCTGCAATCTAATTAGTTAGACGTTCTCATGCGCAAGCTTATCTCAGGTGGCAGCCCATATGAGCCGAAGGTTGGTATTTCACGAGCTGTGCGTGTGGACAACGCTATTGCGGTCTCCGGCACCGCGCCGCTTGACTCGGAGGGGTGCACGGTGGGGATCGGAGATGCCGCAGCACAGGCGCGGCGATGCTTTGAGATTATCGCAGGCGCCTTAGAGAAGGCCGGCAGCTCGCTCCGGCAAGTGATTCGCACTCGCACTTTTGTCGTGCGCATTGAGGATTGGGAGGCGGTCGCCGCAGTCCATCGCGAGTTCTTTGGCGAGATTCGGCCCGCAAACACAATCATCCAAGTGTCACGGTTTATCGATCCCGATTGGCTGGTTGAGCTCGAAGCAGATGCTGTAGGGCAAGATCAAGGTATTGGAGATTTTCTCCCTGGCACTTACAAAATCGTATCTCAATCAAGTGGGAAGGCTCTCGCCATAAGGACCGACTGGACTACTCAGCTTGGACTGGCAGACCACGCCCCGCTTGAGCAGGAGACTTACGTTGATAATTCCAACCAGCAGTGGATCTTGGTGCCCCTCGGAGGATTCTACAAGATCCGCTGTGCGTTGAGTAATGAAGTTCTGGACGTACCGGGATTTGCAACCGGTAACGGTGTTATCATCCAACAATACCCGGAGAATGGAGGCCTCAACCAACAATGGCTGTTGGTTAATGTAGGTAACGAATTTTACAAAATCGTCTCGCGATCGAGCGCAAAGGTTCTAGACGTACCGGGATTTGTAACCGGTGACGGTGCTATGATTCAGCAATACACCGACAATGGCGGCATCAACCAGCACTGGCACCTAAGCCTCTTGGAGGCTGATCCCCTTCTAAATAGCGCCACTATATCTTTCCACACGCTCGATGAAAACCTGGACTACGACAGCAGGCTTAGCGTCTGGGTTTATGGGCCCGCAGGAAATATGGTGGCCAACTTTTACAGCGACTCCGACGCAGGCTTTCCCCGCGAAGGCTTTTCTGCGGGTAGCGACCATTCCTTCGACTTGACTGTCGGGAATATTCAACGCACTGAACTTCTGGCTAAAGGAAGTAAGTGTACGATTCAGGTCAACCCTATTGGTCACGATATATGGAGATTTGATTTTGTCGCCGATATGATTTTCACGGATGGGTCTCATCTTTACTCCGGAGGTCGAGGCGTACAGTTAGGTAGGACTTACGGCTATGAACACACAGAGCAATCCTTCCCTATAACTGGAAACAGTCCGCCATAAGAAGGAAATTGTGTCAAGGAATCCATTCCTACGGATGCGTTCGGACTGCCAACTACGCTGTTCAGAGAGTGGTAGTGCGTTGCGTCTTTCCACGTCCTCCTTTGCCGAATCGCAAGATCCGATTGGAACAGACTAATCCACACCGTGTGCCTTAAAAAACGCAAGTGCCGCTTCGCGTCGCTGGGCTTTCCTTGCCTCACTAGCCTTGTCCGGCACTGATTTGACAATTGCGTAAGCGGGAGACTTTCCGGTGGGTTGGGGGCGCTCAGAAAGTGGTTCTGTACTCAGCGTTCCCGGTTTGGGCTTGGCTGCCGGATGATGCGTCAGGCTCTTCAATTGTTTTACAAGGAGTTTTTGTGTCGCTGGGTCGAGTTTGTCGAATTTTTCTTTCAAGACCACGTCTTCATCCTCCTGCTTCGTGACTGAGCGGAATGACTTGCCTAGCGCTGTAGCTGCTGGGGCCGGCCGTGGGCTTGCTGCAAGAATTGTCCCACCCCAACTGATTGTCAGATCGCCGACGAACCCGTCCTTCTTCGACGGATCCTGGAGATTGAAATTAAGTAACAAACCTTCGTTCGTGTTTTGAAAGGTCCAGGTCTGCTGGTTGAACTCGTCTTCGTTGTCGCCATAAACCCAAACGTTCTGGCCGACTGATCGCGGTGGACCGGAGTGCGGAATTAATACGCGTAACCTTGTGCCGGGAAAATACGCAAACTCATCGTCGTTCCCGCAGAAGCCCTCGTCTCCCCAGTTACGTACAAAGAACGCCCACTTATCCTGTGTGGGATCGTCCTGGACGTGAACGAACATAGCGTAAACCGGATGTAGTTCAGAGTGTACGCCATGCTGGCTATCTAGCCCGAGCAGCCCGACAATGATTGCGAACTTGCCATCGATGCGCCCATGCGCGGCTTCGTCGCTGTTATCAACGTAATTGTGATGGAAATCATCCCACCAAGTGTTGGTGTCATCCCAGTAGTCGACTGTTTCGTCGGAATCGAATTCAAGCTCGACTCCTTTGCGGGAGCCAGCCGTCTCCAACGCTTGATCGTCCCGTTTTATATACAGTTCGTAGTCATCATCGTCGTAAACGGAGTTCGAGTGGCCATCCCAAGTCACAATTCCTTCGTACTCGACCGGGTACCAGTTCCAGTGCCCGAAGCACAGCGTGGACGAACTTACTTCCGGGAGCGCATCGGTACAATTGGCCGCCGAATTCCACGACTGTCCATCCTCCTTATCGCACGGACAGAAGGAACAAGGGTCCGGCGCTTGGCCGGTTTGCTTCTGCCACGCCCAAACGGGATTACGCGCCAGCCCGTTGTGGTCCACAACGGGCTGGGTAGACCAGATCGCATCCATAGGTTTCGGCCGTCCACAACCTTGCAAGCAAAGCAAGATCGTTACCAATAAAATGACGGTTAACCCATGACCTATTCGCTCGGTTGCGACATGGACGCTGGTAGTGAGCTGGATCAGTGGAGTCATATGCTTCTTCCTTTCCGATTCCCCGCTCAGACTAATCGGTAAAGATCTCGCTGTTTCCAAGAACTTCACAACACGCTCTTACACCTGAGTAAAACCTAACGGCCAATCAAAATGCCATATCCATATCAAATCCCACCAATGGTTTCTGGGATGGTTGGGTCTTGCGGGAGCCGCTCCACTGATATCGCTCTGATACGTGTCCGCGATTGCCATCCTCCGATCGTAGGTCAAACCAGGACAATGCCCCAGGTTAATCATTTCGAGTTCGTAGCGCACCCCAGTGGGCAAGCGATCGCCGAATGTTTGCTCGAACCTGAGGGTCAAGGTGTTAAATGGAAGTTGTCGATCTCTCCCGGAGAAAAATGCACGCAGAGGGTATTCGTGGATATAAATCAGCAAGAGGAAAAAAGCGTGGAATGGGTAAAGTTCGTGACCTCCGAAGACATCAGCCATCTGGCCGAAGGCTTTTGGCATCCCAACAGTTAATGCCTTTTTCCACTTGTCGACATATTTGCCGTTCGTGAGCGTGCTTTCGAGAGCCTCGTAGAACCGACTGCCGAATTCACGGTTCGCTTCTTCGGGGGTGAGCTGTAGCCTATACAGCGAACCCAATTCTTGGATTCTTTTCAGCAGCAGCTTACGGAATTTGTCATCAAACTCCTTCCAAGATGCCTCGAATGAGTCTTTAAAGATTTGGGCACGCGACTGCTCGTTTGGTTCTTTTGGCATGATTGTCTCCTTCTATTCTCTCGGCGGTTAATCCTGCGATCGCAGCTCTGAAAGGGCCAAAAAGCCTTACCGAGAGAAATTGGCCTTCGGCCAATCCAGCTCTATGCTTCCTTAGAGGGCCGAGAATAGGTCCGCTCCGGCGTTTTGCCTATCGTGGATAAGCCGCTATTTTTAGTCTACGGGATCCGCGATGGCTTATGGTGGATTTTTCCTCCCACTCAGCACGCCAACGGTCGCGTGGTCTCCCCGATTAACGAGAGTTCTGCGGCTACGTTCGAGCTGTCCCTAGCAATTTGCGCGCGCCGTGCTTGAGCGCCTCGGCGTTGTGATAGCCGAGCTTCAATTTGATGTGCTCACAATGCGTTTCCACAGTGGTTCGGCTGATGCCGAGCTTTTTCGCAATGCGGCCCACACCTTGTTCGCCAGCAATTAAAGCGAATACCGTGAGTTCGCGGTCGCTCAGGAGATTCACGCCGTCTGGAAGGGCCTTACGGTGGGCAAATCTCTCGAGGGCGAGGGACGCGATGAGTGGGCTAACGTAAATTCGCCCGCCTGCCACGGTTTCGACCGCGCGCAATAGTTCGTCTGCTGATCCGTTTTTCATCCAGTAACCGGCCGCGCCGGCATGTAACGCCCGCTCCGCATAGAGCCACTCAGATTGACCCGTAACAACCAGGATACGAATGCGTGGAAATTCCGTCGCGAGATCTTTGATCCAGCGGATGCCGTCACGATCTGCAAGGAACGGCTCGATCAGCAAAACATCGGGCTGATGTTTTCGGATCAGTTGGCCCGCATCATGGAAACCATGGGCATGGCCGCAAACATGATATCTCTTGTCGCGCCCGAGGATTGTAGCCATCCCCTCTTCGCTGATGCACGTGTCCCCAACCACCACGACCCGGCACAGCACAAATAGTGCGCGTGCTGTCGCGCTTTTTTTCACGGCTATGCCGCTTTTAACAAATTCGTCGGGTCTAATGCAATCTTAAATTCGCGTTTTTAGCGAAAAAACTTATTGGCCTTCGCCCGATGAGAAGTGTATTCTCTCGGAGGAGACGCTTGACACAAGCGCCGCCTCCACGCGCATTTTCAAAAATGCGCGTTCTCGTAATCACCGGCGCGGGCGTTTCCGCGGAAAGCGGGATCCCGACTTTTCGGGGCAAGGATGGTTACTGGCGAAATTTTGATCCGACGAAACTGGCAACGCCGGAAGCGTTCGCACACGATCCGAATTTGGTTTGGGATTGGTATCGCGAGCGACGTCAGCGCATTCGTACGGCGCAGCCGAATCCTGCCCACCGGGCGATCGCCAATTTAGCGGAACGGGCTCGCGAATTTCTGCTCGTGACCCAGAACGTGGATGATCTTCACCGGCGAGCGGGATTACCCTCAGAAAAGATTGTGCAAATCCACGGCGACATTTTCATCACGCACTGCTCGCGGTGCGATTTCAAAAGACATGAGCATGATGATGACAGCCTCCCGAAGTGTCCGGAATGCGGCGCGCTCATGCGGCCGGGGGTGGTTTGGTTCGGTGAACAATTGGACCTGGCAAAAATCAGCATTGTGGAAAATTTTGTGACTGCCGACGATTGCGATTTGGTCATTGTCGCCGGAACGACTGCGCTTTTTGGTTACATCACTGATTGGGCGCTGCGAGCGCGAGGCCGCACTGGTCAATTGATAGAAGTGAATCCTGAAGAAACATCGTTGTCGCAATTTGCGACCAAGTCATTCCGCGAACCAGCCGGCGTCGCCTTGCCGCGGCTGGTTCACGAACTGCTAAGCAACGTTTCAGCTTAATCGCTCCGCGGAGTGACGGATTGCCCGCAGGTAGCGTTCCGCCGATCGCGCGACGGCGGTTTTGGCGTGCGCTAGCACGTTCGCCTTCCACCAACCGCCGTAGATTTGATCGAATGAAAATTCCTTGAGCGTTTCAAGAATGCGATTGATCGCGTTCGCGGCGAGCGGAATCAGATTTGGATAACTGCGCATGAAGCTGAGGTAGCGCCGATCTTGCACCACCGTAAGGATGTCACTCGTGAGCAATGCCCCCTCGCCGTTCCCGCCCGCTGGCCAGTGAAGAACGGTGCCGCCCTCGAAATGGCCTCCACAGTTGATCAACGTTAAATCATCCCAAAGCGGAAAGGTTGTGCCTTCCCAAAACTGAATGCGCGGACTGTCGCGCATGACCCACTGGCGATCCGCGGCGTGTAAATATATCTCCGCGTCGAAATGGTCCGCCCATTCGACCATTGAGGAATAAAAGTGCGGATGCGAGATCGCGATCGCCCGAATACCTCCGCGCGCCCCGACTTCCGCGATCGTGTTGTCCTCGAGCAATGAAATGCAATCCCACAACAAATTTCCTGCGGGCGACTGCACCAGCAGAGCGCGCTGAGCAATGGCGAATTCCGGTTCCGTTCCGATGCCGAGAAGGTGTGGTGCCTGTTCTTCGATACGGTTGCGATGACGCCGCGCCAGCTCCTGCAGCGTCGTCCACCGCTGCCCGTCGTGGCGAACGAATTGCCGTTCGTCCTGGCAGATCGGACATCGTGGCGGCGGCTCCGCGGTTTGGCTAAACTGCGCCCCGCATTGTACGCAGATAAAGTTCTCCATCCGCCGCCCAACTTACTTCCTCAACCGCCGCGACGAACAGGAGAAAGGCCGTTGAGATCAGAGGAGAGAGGGATTTCTTGGCCGGAACTAAACAAACAAACAGGCGCTCGCCGCGGCGAGCGCCTCTACAACCTTACCGATGTGAATCGTGGCTGCGACCGATTACGGTCGGACCGGAAGACAGACCACCTCCCCGGGGCCGGATTGAACCCGCACCGGTAATCTCGCGTTCGATGTGCGGCGGATTTCCGATGTATTCCACTTTGCCAGCGCCCGTGATGGAAAC
>Ga0137403_10000699_pt1 | contig 43230 bp, 42 predicted proteins | sample CZOMad2_1_16fung_FD_122057 | JGI IMG/M metagenome (GOLD analysis project Ga0137403, IMG submission 122057) | Vadose zone soil fungal communities from Angelo Coast Range Reserve, California, USA - CZOMad2_1_16fungal (Hybrid Assembly) | ecosystem: Environmental > Terrestrial > Soil > Vadose zone...
TGGGCGGTGGAGCTGGCGGGCACCGGCGTGCGCTTCCTCTCGGTGGACCCAGGGGAGATGGACACCGAGATGCACGCGGCGGCGATGCCGGAAGCGGACCGCGCCGGGCTCGCACGCCCCGAGCACGTCGCACGGCAGATCGCGCGCCTGATCGCGGAGGCCGGACGGATCGAGAGCGGAGCGCGGCTCGCCGTCGCGGAGGCGGGATGACCCCGGCGCGCTGGCCACGAGAGGACGCGCTGCGGGAGAGGCTGCTCCACGTCGACCCGCGCGCCGGGACCCTGCGCGACGCGCAGATCGCCGATCTCCCGCGGCTCCTCCGCCCCGGAGATCTCCTGGTGGTCAACGACGCGGCGACGATGCCGGGCTCGTTGCAAGGCCATGCCCCCGGAGGAGCATCGGTCGAGGCGCGACTCGTCGCGGAGCTGCCGGAGGGCACCTTCCGGGCCGTCCTCTTCGGCCCGGGCGACTGGCGGAAGCCGACCGAGCACCGCGAGCCGCCCGCTCCTCTGGCCGAGGGCGCCCGGCTTTCTTTTGGCGAGCTGTCGGCCACCGTCGAGCGCGCCTCCCCGCTCTCGCCGCGGCTCGTCGAGCTGCGCTTCGATCGGACTCGCGATGGGCTCTGGCCCCTGCTCTACCGGCTGGGGCGGCCCGTCCAGTACTCCTACGTCGCCGGACCGCTCGAGCCATGGCACGTGCAGGTGGCCTACGCGTCCAGGCCGTGGGCGGCGGAGATGCCCTCCGCGGGGCGGCCGCTGCGCTGGGAAATCCTCCTCGCGCTGCACCGGCGCGGGGTGCGCCTGGCTTCCGTCACGCATGCCGCGGGCCTCTCCTCGACCGGCGACCCGGCGCTCGACGGTGTCGCCGGTCACTCCGCCCATCTCCCGGACGATCGCGCCCAGCGTCGCTCCTTCCATCTGCCGCAGCTTCACCGCCAGGACCTGAAGGAGGTGACGATAGCCGTACGTCGCCGCCGTCCCCCGGCCCTCCGGCGCACTCACTAGCCCGCGCGCCACGTAGAACCGGATGGTGCGCTCGGTCGGTCGAGAGCGCGCGACCGGACTGACCGGGACTACGCCGGCGATGTCGAGGATACCGGCGGCGAGCGCGGTCAGGTCCCGAAGTCCCCAGGGCGCGAGCGCGCGGTACTCCCGCAGCGTGACGAGGGGATCGGGGGAGGATCCAGTCGTTGTCGGGGGGGAAAGCACGAGGGTCATGCGCTGCCGTTCTTCTTCCGCATACCAGAGGTAGCCACCCGGGAGATCAGGCCGGCGAGGGTATCGAGCGTGAACGGCTTCACCAGCACCGGGCACGCCAGCAGCTCGGGAGGCCAGGTGTCCTGCGCGGACCACGGATCGCCCGACATCAGCACCACCCGCCCGCGGAGATAGGGCCACTGATGGACGATCGCAAGATACAGCGCGTCGCCCATCGCCTGCTTCAGTCGCAGATCGAGCAACACCACGTCAAAGGTGCCCTCACTGAGCAACAGATAGGCCGACTGCGGGTCGGCCGCGCTCGCCACGCCGTGGCCGAACGACTTGAGCGCCCGCTCCAAGGCCTGCCGCAGGGCCGGTTCGTCGTCGATGACGAGGACGCGCGCGCTCATGATGCCGCCCGATTGGGCTGGCGGAGATAGCGCTCGGTGATGAGACGCAGCGCCTCTTCCGACGAAAGCGAAAGCCGGACCTCGCCCGCCGTGAGCCCGAACACTTCGCGGAAATGCATCTGCAGCGTCTTCGCCCTGGTATAGCCCAGTTTGACCGCCACGTCTTCCACGGTGTATCCGGGATCCAGCAACAGCCGGTGGGCATAGAGCACTCGCGCGAGCAGCATCACCATCTTGGGCGAGGGCAGGCCCAGCCGGGCGAACCATCGCTCGCAGGTTCTTCGCTTGAGCTGCGCGCGCTCGGCCAGCGCCGACACAGTGGGGCCGTCGCCTGGGGCATGGAGCGTCACCTCCAGGGCCCGCCGCAGCGACTCCGGCAGCGGCGGTAGCACGCCGGCCAGCTGCTGCATCAGGCGCTGGGATGCGCTCTGCTCGAGCTCGGTATAGAGGGCCCGTCGAAGGGCGGCCGGGGCGTCGTCGAAGCGGTGGAACAGGACCCGGCGGATGCCTGCCCGGCCCAGATCGAGTAGGACACCGGCCGTTTCGGGGGCGAGGGTGGTGTAGACCACCAACGGAAGCGAGGGGAAATGCTGTCGCAGCCGTTCGATTTCCATCGAGCGCGGCTCGCCTCCCAGGGTCGGGTCGACGACGGCGAGCTCAACCGGGCGCGTGCGGATGATGGTGACCGCCTGAACCCAACTCGACGCCGGAACCCATTCGTACCCTTCGGGTTCGGCAGCGTGGAGCCGAAACAAGCGCTCGCCTGGTACGGCCGCGAGGATCGGGACCTGTCGCAAAAGCGCCCCTCGATGTCGCAAAAAGTGCCTTACTGGGCCGAAGCGGCGCCCGCAACTTGGCGCAGCCCCCTCAGATTAGCCAATCACGGAGGACTGCATCATGTCTCGTTCGCGTACACTCGCGTTCGCCGCCCTTGTTGCCGTCGGGCTCCTGGCAGCGTGTTCCGACACCACGGCGCCGCGCGCTGATTCCAGCAGCCCCCATCCCACCTTCAAGTGCGAAACGCAGGGCTCGAACAGCTACCACTGCTGAGCTCGCCCAGAGCAGGATCCTGCCCTCAGGCAGGCATCGCTTCTTCCGCGTAGGCCGTCAATCCGGCAGCCAGATCGGCTATGGCTTCCGGTGGGGCCTTGGCTTCTGCTCGCGCCTGCTGCGGGATTGCCGCACCGTCCGGTTGCCGGCTGGTTCGTTCGAGCCGGAAATACCACTCGTTGAGGTGGTGGGTCTCGGCCAGTCGCATGCCTTCGGCCCACACCTCGCGGGCGCGCGCCAGCTGGCCGAATCGCGCCAGGCCCAGGCCCGACTTGTAACGGTAGTCGACCCCCATGGTCGGCGGCATCCGGCCGGCTCCCTCGCGCAGCTCGCCGCGGTGCCGCTCGAACGCGACCCGGTTGCCCGACGCGGATTCGATCTCCATGAGCTCGAGCCGGGCGTTGGTCTTTACGATGAAGCTCGTGTTCGAGGCGACCACGATCCCGAAGGCAATTCGCGCGACGTCGTAGTACCCCAGCTCCGAGAGCTCGACTCCGAGGTCGCCCAGGTACCGCATCCGATTGAGCGGGTCGTTCGCCAGGCGGAACGCCTCGTAGGTGGCCCGGAGAGCCCCCAACCGGTCGCCCTGGACCGTCAGCACGGCGCCCAGGTCGGCGTAGGCCCGGCTTAACGTGTCGGTAAGTCCGATCGTTTGGGCCTCGGTGATGACGCCTTCGACGGTCTGCTTTGCCAGCGGCAGGTTGCCCTGGGACCTCATGACATGGGCTCGGCCGAGCCGGGAGACGAGCCGGGCATTCACGTCGCCGGTCACCAGGGCGCCCTCTTCCGCCGCCGCATACGCAATGGTGGCGGCCTCGAAATGGGCCTGCAGACGGTTGAGTCTTCCGGCAAAGAGGGCGATGGCCGGGAAGTCCGACGGTGGAATCGCCGCGCCATGGGTTCGCGCGGCGAGGCTCAGCACCTCGAGCGCCTCAGCCAGCCGCCCTTCGTGCTCCAGGAAATAGGCGAAGGCGGTGAGCGCCATCCTGACGGCCGACGAGCACGCGGTCGCGGTAACCCGGAGCGCATCGAGAATTCCGTCGAGATGCCGAGTTTCGGGGCGCCGGTCGTCTAGCTCTCCGACATAGCGCCGCACGCTCTCGACCTGCCAGGCATACGCCTGGCGGTCCTCGTCGGTCGGCGTGCCTTCCAGCGCTCGATCGATGACCCGCGCGACCAAATAGGCCGCGAGGGCGCAGCGCGACGCGGCGTCATCATTTCGCTCCCGTTCGAGCCGGGCGCGCTCCAGAAAGTCCTCGTGCCAAGCGGAGCCGGACGCGCGGCCGGCCTGCCCGAAGACCCGTTGGGGCGTAAAATCGCTCAGACCGAAACTCCGGGCCAAAGTTTGACGGAGGGGTATGGGCTAGTATCGCCCGCCGTCCCCTCCAGAGCAAGCGTCGCGCGTTTCCAACACCCACCGCAGGAAAAAGCTGCCGGATCGCAGGACCCCCGCCATACCCTTGTACCATGCACAAGGGCATCACCCTGGTGGAGCTGGTCGTTGTCCTAGCGATTGTCGGCGTACTAGCAGCGATTGCCGTGCCGTCGTCCGCCGCGCTCCTCGCGGGGGTCCTGACCGACCGGGCGGCACATGAGCTGATGGCGGCTCATCGGGTTGCCCGGTTCACCGCGATCATGCGCGGCAGGGTCACTCGCCTCGAGATCACGCCCGATTCCCTGGTGGTGCGGCTGGTTGAGGGTCCGGATAGCGGCGTCGTGTGGCGGCAGAACGGCCCTGCCGCGGATGGGGTCACGCTGGCAGGGCCGGCGTATCCCCTGGTTTTCACGCCGTTCGGTCTGCCTCGCGGGCTGGGCAACGGCACCTACACGCTTACCCGCGGCAATGCGCGCTGCTCGGTCGTGATCTCACGACTCGGCAGGCTGCGTCTGGTTCGGGGATGACAACGGTCGCGCGGAGGAAGACGGCACCTTCGTCGGCCGGGCTCGGAGGCCGGGACGTGCTCCGAGCCACCAGGAGCGGTGAGAGGTAAGAGGTAAGAGGTAAGAGGTGAGAAGGACGCCGTCTCCCTCTCACCTCTTACTTCTCACTCCCCAGTCGGAAGGTCACATCCACATGCACTTTGATGTCCTCGTACATCCGCAACATGCCCATCATCTTGCTCAGCCCGCCGATCTTGTAGTCCTTGAGATTGAGCGGGAAGTCGGAGCGAACTCGCGCTTGGTCGCCCGTCAATACGAGGGAGGCCGGCAGCTCGACCGCCCGCTCCACTCCGTGGATCGTCAGGCGCCCCTTCAAGGTGGCCGGCAGGCTATCGGCCGCTGCGCCGGCCGCGACGCCGTCGAGATCGAAGCGGATGGTCGGATACTTGTCGGCCTCCATCGATTTGAGCAGATCGCGATCGCGGCGGTCCTTCCCGGTCTTGAGGGTCGCCACCGGAGCCTCGACCCAGCCGCGCACAGCGGCCAGATCGGCGCCGCCCGACATGTGGCCGGACAACGTGCTCGTGGTTCCGGTGAACTCGCCCACGTTGGCCCGGCCATCGAAGCTCAGGGTCCCTTCAGCCGCAGTGCCCGCCGGGATCGGGCGGCTCGCGCTCGTCTGCGCGGACCCGGCCGCCATCCAGCCAACGAGCAGTGCCAGGCTCAGCCCGGTCGCTCGCACTCGCATCAAGTCTTCTCTCCGTCGTCCGCTCGCCGCCAACGCCGCCCTCCTCCCTCGCCCAGCCCGTACTTCCGAATCTTGTGTAGCAGCGTCGAGCGCGAGATCCCGAGTATCAGAGCCGCCTGTCGCCGATTGCCGCCGGTGTGCTCCAGCGTGCGGGCGATGTGGAGTCGTTCAGCCGCGTCTAGGGAGACGGGCGAGCCCGGCACCGTTGGACAGAGGGCCGCATGCAGAGCGGCCAGGTCGAGCTGCGGCACCTGCAGTGAGATGAGCGCCCCGTCGAACCCGCCGCCCTGGAGCGACTCCACGGCCGCCGCTCGATCGTCGGTCTCGAAGACCCGCAACCCGGCGGCTCGGAGCCCATCGGCAAGCACTTGGCGGCGGTCGGGATCGGGCTCGAGAAGCAGCACGTGAAGCGGCATGGAGGCAAGGTAGTGCGCGGGCTGGTAGGGGGCTATCGGGAACTGGGCGGGGCTTATCGGCTATCTCCCGGCTATTGGCCCGTCCCGCAGCGCCTCGCCTGTCGGCGGGGCCGCCTCCCACTCCATCGGGTGGTCAACGGCCAGCAACCCATTGGCAATCGCCTCTCGATACATCCGCTCGAGCTCGCTGATCTCCCGATCCCAATCACGGCCCACTGCAAAGGCGCGGGCCGCCTGGCCCATCGCGGCCCGCTGCGGCACGTCTCGGATCAGCGCCACGATTGCCTCCGCGAACCTGCGGCCGTCTCCCGCAGGGACCACCATCCCGTTGATGCCGTCCCGCATGTTCTCGAGCACGCCACCGCGATCGGCGCTGACGACCGGCAATGCGGAAGCCATCGCTTCCAGCGTGACCAGCCCGCAGGTCTCCGTCGCCGACGGAAACACGAAGAGGTCGGCGTCGGCATAGAGATCGGCCAGCACGTCGCGGGCAAGGAATCCGAAATGCCGCGCGAACGGAAGCGCGCGGCGAAGCGCCGGGCCCCGCGGCCCGTCCCCGGCCACGCAGAACAGCGCTTCCGCACCCACGATCTCGTGCGCCAATCGAAACGCCTCCACCAGAACGTCGGGGTCCTTCTCCACGGCGAGCCGCCCGACGTGCAGAACAATCACCCGGCCAGCCGCACCGAGGGCCTCGCGCCGAGCGGTGCTGCGGCGAGTCGGCGTGAATCGGTCGGATTCGACTCCGCGTCCCCAGACCACGGCGCGCGGCAGCCCGAGGGCCACGAGCTCGTCTCGACTGGCGGCGCTGGGGGTTTGGGTGAGCACGGCGGGCGCGTGAAACCGCCGGAGGTAGCGCCGCGCCAGCTTCTCGGCCCAAGCCCCGAGGTAGTGTGCGGCATACCGAGGGAAGTCGGTGTGGAACGAAGTGACGAGGGGCCGAGCCCGGCGAATGGCGTAGCGGCGGCCGATCGCGCCGAGTGGCCCTTCCGTCACGACGTGAACCAGCTCGGGGTCGAAGCGGTCCAGCGCCCGAAAGACGTCGGGGCCGAAGGGCGAGGACAGGCGAACCGCGGGGTATCGCGGACAGGGCACCGACCGCCGCCGGACCACGCGGTCGTCCTCGGCCTCGCCATCCGGGTAGCCCGGCGCCAGAAAGAGTAGATCGTGCCCTCGCGCCGCCAGCGACTGCCGGATCACCCGAAGCACCGTGGTGACCCCGTTGACTTCGGGGAGATAGGTGTCGGTCACGAACGCGATGCGCACAGCGGAAGTCTCTCGGTGTTGTCGCACGTCAAGGAAACGGGAGGGTCACGGACGTGCAACACCAGCGGGCACAGGCCCCATGGCGACGCTCAGTGAGCTCGGAACGGGCGCCCGGGTGGCCGGTCCCCTGCTGGTGCTGGAGGTCGCCCCCCGCACGCTCGGCAGCCACCCGGCCACCGTGCTCACGCTGGGCGATGCCTCGGCCCGCCTTCCGACTGCCCCGTTCTGGAGCGATGCCCGGCAGCGTGTCGCGGGGCTGCGTCCGGGAGACGTGGTCGAGGTGGTCGGTCGGATCGGTGCCTACCGCGGGCGCCGCCAATTGGAAGTCGAAACCATCCAGCGCGTCGCGAGCGATCTCGTCGATCTGCGCACCCTCCTGCCGACCGTGGGCCCGGTGGAACCGTATTGGAGCGCGCTGGATCAATGGCGGGGTGACATCCGGCTGCCCGGATTGGCTCGCGTGCTGGCGTTGTTCTACGACGACCCGGCCTTCCGCCGGCGCTTTGAGATCTGCCCCGCCAGCCTGAGCAGCCACCACGCCGCTCTCGGCGGACTGCTCCGCCACACCTATGAGGTGGCCGCGGTCGGTCGCACGCTGGCGGAGCTGGCCGGCGCCGATCGCGATCTGGTCCTCGCGGGAGCGTTGTTGCACGACCTTGGCAAGCTCGAATCCTACACGTGGGAGGGTCGCTTCGATCTGACCGAGGCGGGAGCACTGCTGGGCCACGTGGTCCTGGGCGCCCGCATGCTCGATCGCCGGGTACGCCAGACAGCGGAGGGCTCGTGCAGCGCGCGGGAGCTCGACATCCTGCTCCATCTGATTCTCTCGCACCACGGCAAGCTCGAATTCGGCGCGGCCGTGCCGCCGGCCACGCTGGAAGCCGAAATCCTGCACTACGCGGATGATGCAAGCGCCAAGAGCGCCAGCATGGTCGAGGCGCTGGCCGACCCAGGGAACTTCGGGGGCGAAGAAGGGCTGAGCGTGCGAGGAATCTGGCAGCTCGATGGGAGACGACTGTACCGGCGAGGCGCCGAGTGGAAGGCTCCAAACGCGGAACGGCCGCCTAGTCGTGGCTAGGCGGCCGTCCCACACATGGACTGTCCGAGGTCGAGGCCCGAAGGCCGCCGTTCTTCTTCCGCCTGCCCCCAAAGCGTCGCCGCTCGGGAAAGCGCGACAGAGCCTCGTATCGATCCCCAGGCCGGATGGCCATCCCACCTGGTTCGTCTATGTGAGCGCTGCGAGTCGGATCGGGTCGCGGACCGACCCTTCGCACTGCTCCCCGAGGCGCCGGATCGGGGAGGGTGAAGCACGCGACTGGCTTCACCTGGATGGTCGGGGTGACCACCGGGATCATCGGTCACCGTTGGGCCGTTGGCCCGTTGGCAGCCTCCCCCGATAACCCGTCCATCCTCGCTTCCCGTTTCTCACCCGGACGTGGAGTTCCGGGCGCCTCCCGAGATAGCGCCTCGGAAGATCGTCTTCCACCTGCAGTGTCGCAAGTGCCTATGTTTATTCGGGTTACGCGATTCTGCGGTGGGATGAATGTGGACAATTAAGCGCTGAGCCCGCCGTCACCTACCTACTTCTGTCCACAGCTTGTGGAGATGTGCATTGCCAGTTGTCGACATCCGCCCGACTCACGACTCCAGCCCGGCCTCCACGTACCGATAGGTTGGCTCACCCTCGACCGGGCCGAACAGGCAGCCCGCCGCTGTCGCGGCGAACCAGCCGGCGACGAGCGGGCGCGGAACGTCGAGCTCCTTGATTACCGGTCCCAGCCACCGGCGCAGGTGGCGAATCTCGGGAGCCCGCCGCCCCAACAAAGCGACCAACGCCCCCGCGCCGGAGGTCGCGCGAAGAAAGTGGGCGAGCCCGTGAGCGCGCTGGGTGAACTCCACCGCCTTTACGCCGGGTTCATCGAACAGCACGGCACCCTCGAACACATCCATCGGTGGCGCATCCAGCCTCGGGCCCAGGTAGACGAATCGACGGCCGGCTTGGGTCTTCCGCTCGATCACGGCAGCGGCGGTTTCGCTGGTGAGTCGCGCGGCGTGCAGCAGGTCGTCGTCCATCAGGATGCCCACCGCCCCGGTCCACTCGAGTGCCGCGAGCGCGGTCTCCACCGGGCAGCCGAGGGCATCGTCGAACGCCAGCAACCGGGGCGCCTCCCCGGCCCGCAGCACAAAATGCGACAAGCCTTCTGCGCGGTCAGAGAAGGTGCGGACGACCAGCGTCTGTGGGACCGACATGCGTGGAAACTAAGCTGCCGCTACGTTTCCCAGTATCCCCGGAAGCCGCGGAGCCGCCGTGCGCGTGGAGTGGACAAACTACGCGTCGCCGATCGGCGCCCTCACCGTGATCGAGTGCGCGGAGGGGCCGCTGGCGGTGGAGTTCCCTCACCGGGCCGATCGCATGCGGTGGACCGTGCGCCTGCGTGCGGCGGTCCCCGAGCTTCACATCATCCAGGGGCCATGCAGCCGGACCACGGGCTGGCTGGACGCCTACTTCGCCGGTTCTCCTCCGCCGTTCGCGTTCCCCACCCACCTGCGACAGTGGTTCGAGCTCTCACCGGCCCAGATCGCGGTCTACCGGACCCTGCGCAAGATCCGATTCGGGGAGACCCGCTCCTACGACGACGTCGCCCGAGCCACCGGGCTGCACCCGAGGCAGATCGGGTGGTTGGTCGCCGGCAACCATCTGGCGGTCCTGATCCCCTGTCACCGGGTAGTCGGCAAGGACGGGGGCCTGGTCGGCTACGGCGGCGGGCTCGGGGCCAAGCGGTGGCTCCTGAACCACGAGTTGCGGAAGGCGGGCGTGGTCTTGCGCTAGCCGGGACCTTCCCCGTGGCCGTCTTGACAACCTCCCTGCGGGGCCGAACCTTATCCATATGCCTCACCCGGTCCAGCCCGCCTAGAACTCGGCTACATGGTGCCGCCTGCAGCGAATGCCGGCCGGCTCTTTTTGTTCTTGCCCCGGCCACGAGGGCCGGGCGTTTCCCGGAGCCGTCGGGCTCCCATCCTCACGAGGTTGTTGCAATGCCGAAGGGAACGGTCAAGTGGTTCAACGACGCGAAGGGGTTCGGCTTCATCGCGCAGGACGGCGGCAAGGACGTGTTCGTTCACCACACGGCGATCATCGCTGAGGGCTTCCGCTCGCTCGCGGAAGGCGACGCCGTCGAGTTCGAAGTGGTCGAGGGCCCCAAGGGGCTCCAGGCAGCGAACGTGCGGAAAGTCTAGCGGCGCCGGCGCCAACTCTTCGCGCCTGACCGTACCGGGCCGCAGGAGCGCGGCCCTCTCTCCATGACGGAGACAGGGCTTGGTTCTTGCGGTCCTTTTTATGCCCGTCCACCACGATTGTTCTCGCAACAGGCTTCGGCCAGGGTCCCTTCATGTCGCGTTCCGTTCGAATTGCCTTGGGGATCGCGCTCTGCCTCGCCGCGGCGCGCACCGGCGCGTCCGCGCAATCCGTCGCTCCCGATACGGCGTCCCTCGAGTTTCGCGGCTTCCGCCCCGGCGCCCGGCTGGCGGAGATCGCGACCCGGGTCGAGCAACTCGACGGCGCGCGGCTGCGCTGCGAGCGCGCCAAGGTGGATCGTCGGATCAGCGAGTGCCGCGCGACACTCACCGATCCCGACTTCGGCGGACCGGTGGAGCTCTGGCTGTCCGCGATCGATAGCGTGGCGGGGGTGGTAACCCTGTCAGGCGAGGTCGCACCCGATCAGCTCGACCAGTGGCGCAGCGGCCTGGAAGCGCGCTATGGCAGGGTCGGCGCGAAGGTGCAAGGCCCGCAGTGGATGATGCAGTGGATCCGCCGCGACCGGATGATCCGCCTTACCTGGCGGATCGACCATGGCGGCAAAGTCGCGTCGGTGGCGCTGGTGGATGGCAGCGTGCTGGATGCCTGGGGCCGGGAGCGCGCTCGTCGAGCGGGCGGGTCACGGTCGTAGCCGGACCAGAAAGCTCCCCTCGCCGTCCTCCAGCAGGTAGTCGCGGACGAGCGTGCCCTGCTCCTTGAGGCGTCGCAGCAGGGAGCGGGTGCGGCTCCGGATCGGAGCACCGCCACCGCCCTTGCCTCGGCCGGTGACGAGCCGAACCACCGCCCCGGGTCGCGCGGCTGCCTGGCTGCGCAGGAAGCCTTCCGCATTCTGCACCGCTTCCAACACGCGCTGACCATGCAGGTCGTAGGTTGCGGCCGGCGGACGATCGCTCCAGTCAATCACCTTGCCTTCTCCCCGGTGGACACCTAACCTTCGCCGACCCTTGCGCTTTCATCGTCGCACCTTGCTTCAGCGCCTCCACCGACACGCGCGCCGACTCCGACGCGCAAGCGCGGTCGCAGTGGCGCTTCTGGTCGCGACTGCCTGCCGCTCGTCGGACGGCCCCGTTCTCATCGGCCTGGCTGGCCCCTTTACCGACCCAGTCGGCGCGCCGATGAAGCGGGCGGCCGAACTGGCTGTCGAACAGATCAACGCGCAGGGCGGCATCAAAGGCCGCCTCATCCACCTGGTCGAGCGAAACGACTTCGCGAACCCCGATTCGGCGGTGTTCGTCGCCACCGATCTATACAACGCCGGCGTGGTCGCCGTAGTCGGACATCTCTACTCCGCCCAGACGGTCGCCGCCGCGCCGGTCTACAACAGCGGCGACGAGCCGGTCGTGGCGCTCTCGCCCTCGTCGTCCGCGCCGGACGTGAGCCGCCTGGGTCCCTACACGTTCCGGCTCTGCCCCAGCGATCTCGCCCATGGAGCGGCCCTCGCGCGCTGGATCCGAAACCGCCTGGGCCTCGAGCGAGGCGCGGTGTTCTATCTCAATGACGAATACGGGCGCGGGGTGCGAGAAACCTTCGCCGGCGAGTTCGGCCGGCTGCGTGGCGAGCTGGTCTCGATCGATCCCTACCTTGGCGACACCCCGGACGTCGCCGTGTACCTCGATCGGCTCGCCAAGAACGGGCGGTCGCAGTTCATCCTGGTCGCCGGCAACCGCAATGAGGCCGAGCAGGTGCTCCGTGAAGCCCGTAAGCGCAACGTGATCGTGCCCCTGCTCGGCGCCGACGGGCTCGAGGGCATCGAGCAGGGCGGACCGCTCGCCGAAGGCGTGTATGTCTCCCAGGCATACCTGCCCACCCTCGACCGGCCCGCCAACCAGAGGTTCATCGAGGCGTACCGGCGGAAGTACCCTGACGCCGGGCTTCCCAACCAGCCCGCGGCTGCAACCTACGACGCGATCTACCTTCTCCGCGAGGTCATCGCTCGGGCCGGCACCAGGCGGGCAGCCGTGCGGAGCGCTCTGGCCGCGATCGGAACGACCAGCCCGGCGTTCGAGGGCGCGACCGGCCGAGTGGCCTTCGACTCGCTGGGCGATGTTCCGGCCGGCGAGGTTCACATCGGGGTCGTTCGGGCCGGGACGATCCGCCTGGCAGAAGGCGGATAGGAGTGCTCGCGAGTCTGAGGAACCGGCTGCGGGCGGGGATGGCGGTGCTGATCGGACTCGTCATTCTCCTCTTCTCGCTCGCCGTCAAGACCATCCGTTCGCTGGACCGCTCGGTGGACGAGCAGGTCGGCCTTCTCCTTCGGACGACCACCATCGGCAACAGCCTGGTCAGCGCGGTCACCGCCGAGATCCGCGCCGCCGAGCAGTATCTCGACCAGCCGGCGGCCGGCGTGAAGACCGACTTCCTCCGCAACGGTGACTCGGCGTATGCGCTCCAGCGCCAGTATCGCGATCTGGGATCGCTCACGACGGCGGATCGCTACATCATCAACCGCATCGGCGCGACCCAGGCCCGGCTCGAGGTCGTCTACGCCCACGCCCACGCCCTGACCGACCTCGGGCGTCGCGACGACGCCCACAAGCTCACCAGCGCTACCCGCCCGGCTGCCGACACGCTGATCGGCGATGTCCAGGCGCTCACGCTGGCCCAAAGCAATCGGTCGCTGGTGCGCGCCCGAGAGCTCAAGACCGAGGCCGAGCAGCGGCGGGCCCTGCTCTGGTTGATCTTCTTTCTCTCCCTCGCGGCCGCGGTCGCCATTGCGCTCGTCACCGACCGGTGGATCAGCCTGCCGCTTCGCCGGCTGGTCGGGGCCGCCGATCGCTTCGGCTCCGGAGACCTGCGCCCGGTCAGGCTCGGGTCGATGCCGACCGAGCTCGATCGGCTGGCGCGCGCCATGGGCGATATGGGAGCCCGGCTGCGCGAGGTGGTCGGCGCCGTCACCCGCGAGGCGAACCAGATCAGTGGGAGCGCGACCGACTTCTCGGCCATGAGCGAACAGCTCGCCTCGTCGAGCGGGGAGATTTCGACCGCGATGGTGCGCATGGCCGCCAGCGCCGAACAGCAGGTGGCCGGCATGCGGGACGCCGACGCCCTGCTGCTATCCCTTCGGCAGGCGGCCGAGAGCAACGCGGAAGCGGCGGCCCGGGTCGTCGCCGTGGGGGAGCGGATCAGGGACCTCGCCGCCCACCACCAGACCGACGTCCGGAATGCGGGCGAGACGCTGCTCGGGATCCGCGAGGTCGTTCAGACCTCCGCGACCCAGGTAAAGCAGCTCGCCCGGCTCTCCGAATCAATCACCGACTTCATCGACCTGATCAAGCAGATCTCGTCGCAGACCAATCTGCTCGCACTCAATGCCGCGATCGAGGCCGCGCGGGCGGGTGAGCACGGCCGGGGCTTCGCCGTGGTCGCCGAAGAGGTTCGTCGCCTGGCCGATTCCAGCTCGGCGGCGGCGGAGGATGTCACCAAGACGGTAGAGTACATCCGAAGCCAGGTGCGGGAGGTGTCCGGCACCATGGAGCTGGGCTCGGCGAAGGTGAGCGGAGTCGAAGGCGTTGCTGCCGCCGCCGCGGGGGGGCTCGAGCAGATCGCGGAAACGGTGGCGGAGGTGACGGCCGCCGCAGCCGAGTTGGCGCGGCAGGCAGCGGAGAATCGGCGGATTGTGGATGAGGTCGGGCGGAAGACGTCCGGGGTCAGTCACACCGCCAGCGAGCACGCCTCGATGAGCGAAGAGGTGACCGCAGCCGCCGAGGAGCAGACGGCATCCACCGAGCAGATGGCTTCGTCAGCGAGCGAGTTGCTGCAGGGCGCCCATCGATTGAGTACGCTGATGGGCGAATTCAAGACCTGACCGGCTAGCGCCGCTTCCCGCTCTTCGCTGCCCGCTTCACGGTCTTGACCGCCTTCACGGGCTTGGCCTTGGTCTTGGCCTTGTGGGTTCGCGCCCGATCGGCTGCCCGATCGGCCCGACGCTGGTATGCCTCGTGGACGTCCGCCAGGAGGCGCTCGCCTTCTTCGGCCCCCATCAAGCCCCGCCGCACGGCATATCGGACCAACTCCTCAGCGTCGGCGAGTTGGAACTCCGCAATCCGCGCGGCAGCCCGGATGGTATTCACCAACGCATCGGCCACCGGGCTGCGAAGCACGTTCGCGATGCCCGGCAACGCCTCGAGCAAGGTGGAGATTTGAGAACCGCCGAGCTCGGACACCTGCACCCCCCCATCAGCGATTGGCGGAACCGTGCGCGAGCGTGCGCCCGGCCTCTTGGCGGGCAACGTATCACGGGGTCAGGATCACGTCAAGCGATCTGTGCTGCGGATTTGACAGCCTTCAGCTAATCCGTACTGTCAGCTACTACCAAAAATATCCCGAAGCCGGGCCAACTCACGGTACGACAATCAGCTCGCCGCGCATGTCATACGCCCGGTGCGGGGTGCAGAAGAACCCGTAATGGCCCGGCGCTAGCCTGGGGACGACCAGCCGGTACTCCGTACCGGTCCGCTCCAGGATGGGGCCGCTCAGGTCACCGGTCCGACTCGACATGGCCGCATTGAGCGCCTCGTGAGCCGCCGGCGAGAGGCGGTCCGGGTCGAACGCGATGTTGTGGGGGGCGCCGCTCGACACCTTGAACCGGATGATGTCACCGGGTCGAACGGTCACGCGCCCCGGTACGAACCGATAGACCTCGCGCTGGGGGTCGACTTCCAGCCGCACGACTTGAACTTTCTGCGCCTTTGCCGTTTCGGCCCCAGCCAAGGCCGCGAGCCAGGCCAGTCCGAGAATGAGACACTTTGCGCCCCAACTGGGCGGGTCATAATTTGTCTTGGGGTGGGGTGTTTGCATGAGGGTCACGGCTCCCACCGGAAGGACCGACCGTGGGTCGTCGGGGAGTGAAGGAGTACCGGGCGCCGGAAGCGTTGATCTTGATCGCGGCAGATCGGGACCAAAAAACGCTGGTGTGCCCTTCCTGCGGCTCCGCTGCCGTCGATCGCAGCCCACCGCGCTCCAAAGCCGACCAGCACCCCAGCGCCCGGGTCACACTGCACTGCACGGCCTGCAGCCGAAGCGCGGTGTACATCGACCGTGGAGCAGGCTCGCAAATCCCCGAGGCGCCGAGGGTCCGTTGAGGCGGCTCACCCGGCTCCGACTACGGATGCCGCGGACCCGTCCAGAATCCGCCGGACCGCGCTGAGTAGCTCCCCCGCCCGGAACGGCTTATTGAGCAGCGTGGTCGTGGCGGCGGCCCGGGTGAGAGCCGGATCGAGCTCGCTGTAACCCGACACGAACAGTACGCGTACCCCCTCCCGCAGTCCGGTCAGCCGTTCGGCCAACTCGAGGCCACCGATCTCCGGCATCATGATGTCGGTGACCAGGAGGTCGAGCGGTCCATCGTATCGTTTGAGCATCGCGAGCGCTTCTCCGCCGTTGGCCGCCTCCAGCACGGTGTAGCCCCGCTGGCGTAAAACCCGGGCGGCCATCACCCGGACCGAGTCCTCGTCTTCTACCAGGAGCAGGGTCTCACCCGCCACGGCGTCGAGCGCCGGCGCCGAGGACGTTGCCTGCGGCCGGGGCCCCGTGATCTTGGCCACGGGGAGGTAGACGCTGACCGTGGTGCCCCTCCCCAGCTCGCTGTCGATCCAGATGAAGCCCCCGCTCTGCTTGACGATTCCGTACGCGGTGGCGAGGCCGAGTCCGACCCCTTCGCCGGCGCGCTTGGTGGTGAAGAACGGCTCGAAGGCCCGGGCCCGGGTGGCCGCGTCCATCCCCCGCCCCGAGTCGCGCACCCGTAGCACCGCGTAGTCACCCGCCGGGATCTCCACGCCTGCGATGGTCCGGTTCCCCACCTCCAGACGGAGCGCCGCGGTCTCGAGCTTGAGCTCGCCGCGCTCCATTCCGGCCAGTGCGTCCCGGGCGTTGATGACGAGGTTGAGCGCCACTTGCTCCAACTGGCTCCGGTCCGCGATAACCGGACCGAGCGCGCCATCCAAACCGAGCACCACGTCGATCCGATCGCCCAGCAGTCCCCGGAACGTGCGCTCCATGGCCGCCACGACGTCGTTGAGGCGGAGCTCCCTCGGCTGCAGCACCTGCTGGCGGCTGAACGCCAGGAGTTGCCGGGTGAGCTCGGCCAATCGCAGCGCGGCCTGGCGGATCTCCTCGATCTCCTGCCGGCGCGGATCCCCCATCGGGAGGTCGGTCGTGAGCAGATCGGAATAGCCCAGAATCGTGCTCAGCATGTTGTTGAAATTGTGCGCGATGCCCCCGGCGAGCTTCCCGATGGCCTCCAACCGCTCGACCATGTGCAGCCGACGCTCCAGCCGGCGACGCTCGGATACGTCCACGAAATAGCCCTGGATCTCGACCACGCGTCCTTCTTCCAGCCGGGGCACCGCGTGCTGGAGCACGTGGATACGGGTGCTGTCGCCGCGGGTCAGCTCCATCTCGTATCCGTCCAGCGGCGCGCCACGGGCGAGCAGGGCGCCGAAGTCGGCCGCCGCGACCGGATCCGATATGACGTCGGCCCAGGTGTGCCGGCAAGCCTCCTCGACCGATGGGAAGCCGAGATGCGCCGCCAGGGCTGGATTGCAGAGCAGAATCCGGCCATCGGGGGCCGCGACCCACTTGCCCGCCGGATCGGTTTCGAAGAATTGGCGGAAGCGTTCTTCCGCATGATCCCGCAGCCGGACGGATGCTTCCCGGACCCGCAGCAACACATCGACCCGGGCCAACAGCTCCGGTGTCTGCACCGGCGTCTGGATCAGCTCGTCCACCGCGGTCCACAGAAACCGGGCGAAGAGCCCTACGTCTTGGGGCGTGGTGACCAGCAGGAAGGGCAGCAGCGCCGGAGCCTCGGAGCGCTTTCGCTCGGCGATCCGGCGCCACAGTCGTTGAAGTGTCGGGCCATCGACCACCCCGAGATCGTACCGTCCGGCAAGGGCGGCTTCCGACTCACCGATGGTGACGCGGCGGCTCCGGCCGAGCATGTCGGCGAGCAGGCTGGCACTCTCCGAGTCGGACAGAAGAAGCAGGACCTCTCCGGTCGCGCCCTCGGCGGCGTGCACCATGCCCGGCTACTCGGGGGTGCTGAAGATCCGGCTCCAGCGGATCGCCGTGATGAATGGCAGCGATCGCCAGTTGCTGGAGTCGTAGCTGTAGTAGACCAGGAGCGGCCTTCCCCGGACGTTCTGGCGGGGGAGGAATCCCCAATAGCGGCCGTCGTAGGAGCTGTCCCGGTTGTCACCCATCATGAAGAAGGAGTCGGCCGGCACTACGATCGGCCCCCAGTCCTGCAGATCGGGTTTGTAGCTCGCGGGGTCACGCTTGACGAGGTGAGGCAGTTGCCATTCCCGCATCTTGACCCGCTGGACGGGGTCTTCGGATCGGCTGGGGTCGGTATGGATCGCATAGGGCTCGTCCACCTTCTCGCCGTTCCGCCACAGCTCCCCATTTTCCATCCAGAGGGTGTCGCCCGGCATGCCGATCAGCCGCTTCACGACCTTAAGGCCCTCCTCTTCGACCGAGTCGAAGACGAGAATGTCGTTTCGCCTGGGTTCCCGAAACGCCGGAAAATGTGCGTGCACCAGCGGGACTTCCGCGCCGTAGAGGGCCTTGTTCACAAACAGGAAGTCGCCGATCAGCAGGGTGTTTTCCATGCTGCCGGACGGAATCCGAAAGGCCTCGACCAGGAAGGTGCGGAGGAGGAACCACACCAGCAACGCGACGATGATCGACTTGGTCCACTCCCACAGCCAGACCGCGAAGGATCGGGCAGGCTGAGCAGCTGGCGAAGGTCGTGATGCGGCCGGGGTCTCGGTCTTTGGTGAGGCGGTCATGTCAGGCACCCAATGCTTCGTGTGGTCCGGGCAGCAGCTTACTCCCGGAACTTATCGGTTCCGGCAACATAACCTGGCGGACACAGTCGGGCCCAAACATACGCTACTCTCGGAGCGCCGCCAGCACTTCGGCCGCATGGCCCTCCGGCTTCACGTTCTCGAAGACGCGCGCGACGCGCCCCTCCCGATCGATCAGAAAGGTGGTCCGCAGGATGCCCTGGTATGTCCTCCCATACCTCGATTTTTCACCCCAGGCGCCGTAGGCCGTGGCGACCTGGTGATCGACGTCAGCCAGGAGCGGAAACGGAAGGTTGTACTTCTGCTTGAACTTCTCGTGGGACGCCACCGAATCGGGCGAGACGCCGAGCACCACCGCGCCAGCCTGCTCGACGTCCTTCCAGCTATCGCGGAACTGGCAGGCCTCCTTGGTGCAACCGGGCGTGTCGTCCTTGGGATAGAAGTAGAGCACCACTGGGGTACCGCGGAGGTCTTTCAAGGCCACCGTCTTGCCGTCGTCGGCCGGGAGCGAGAATTCGGGAGCGTTTGAGCCTGGCTTGAGCATGATCTTCTCCTCTCAACTGTCTCGGCGCACCGCGGGAGCGCGCTCGACCACCTTGGGCGCCACCGGCGCACCTTCGGACAATCGCTCCTGCCCTCCGACGACCACCAGGTCGCCACCGTCAATGCCCTTCCTCGCTTCGACCCAGCCGGGGGTGCGGACGCCCAGGTCGACCTGTCGTCGGGTGGCTTTGCCGTCTCTCGCCACCCAGACGAAGCTCAACCCTTGCAGGGGCAGGACCGCGTCCTCCGGGATCACGATGGCTCCGGTCCTAACGTTGGTCGCCAGGCGGGCCTCGATGAACATGCCGGCCTGGAGCTCCCGCTTTCCGTTGGGGACCTCAGCCTTCACCAAGATCGTTCGGCCGGGCAGCTGCACCACCGGATCCACGAAGTCCACGACGCCGGCGAACTCTCTTCCCGGCAGCGAGGCGACGCGGAACACGACGTTCTGCCCCACCTTGAGCCGATCCGCGTAGCGCTCGGGGACCTGGAACACCGCCCGCTGGGGATGGACCGTCTGGATTGCGGCCAGTCGGCTCGCGGTCGTCACGTAGTCTCCCAGGCTTACAAACCGCTGGCCGACCACGCCCCCGAACGGCGCTCGAACCGTGGTACGCGAGAGCCGAAGTGACAGCAGCTCGTATTGAGCCTGGCTGCTCCGCGCGGTGGCTTCGGCGCGCTCGAGGTCTGCCTGGGACGAGGCTTGCTGCCCCATCAGTCCGCGGGTCCGCTCCAACGCTTGTCGCGCGAGGTCGCGGTCGGCTTCGGCCCGGGCGACCTCGGCCTTGAGCTCACCGTCGTCCACCTTGAACAGCGGGGCCCCCCGCGTAACCTCCGTCCCTTCCCGGACCAGAATCTGCGCCAGGCGTCCCTCGATGTCCGGCCGGATCTCGATCGATTGGATCGCCTCGATCTGGCCGGAGGCGAGGATCGCGTCGACCACCGTATCGGTGCGGGCGGCTGCGACCTCCACCGGCATAGCCGGCGGGGAGCCACCTGCGGCTCCCGCCTTGGACTCGGGCGATGCTCTGGTGCATGCCGGCAGTGCGACGGCCAGCAGCACTATGAGAGGCATTCTCACGGGACGTCCTTGCTCGGAAACAACCGACGGCCGATAATGACTTCCAGTCCCGCCAGCGCGAGACGGGTCGAATAGTCGGCTTGCACAACGTCAGCCTCGGCCTGGGTCAGATTGGTTTGGGAGTCCAGCAGCTCGACGATAGTAGTCGCGCCGGACCGATACCGCGCCTCCTGGACCCGAAAGTTCTCGGCGGCGGCGGCAAGAGCGCTCCGCGACAGGTCCACGGTAGCGCGGGCGGTCCGGTATGCCTCGTAGGCTTCCGTCACGTCGCGCTGAGCGCCGCGCTCCAGATCTTGCCGAATGGCCCGGGAGACGTCCCGGTTCACCCGCGCCTGGGTGACGGCGATCTCCCGCTGCCCGAGGTCCCACAACGGCCAGCTCACCGTGAGCGTGAGGGAAGAGATGTTGCGGGCAGTTGGGAAGAACTTGGAGTCGAAGGTCTGGTTGGCGCCGGAGAGCGTCACCGAGGGGAGATACTGGCCGCGCGCCCCGCGAAGCAGCGCGTTCGCCCGGCGCTCACCGGCGCGCGCGGCCCGGTACTGCGGGCCGCGCTCGAGCGCCTCGGTGACCGCCTCCGGCAGCGCAACCGGAAGGTCCGGTGGGGGCACGCTGTCCGGAGCGGCTGCGGCCAGGGGCCCTCGCTCACCAACCCGACGCCCAAGCTCGAGTTGCGCCACCAGGAGCCCGGCCTCGGTCCGAGTGAGATCGATGCGGGCCCGGGTGGCTTCCACCGTGAGCTGGAGTGAGTCGGACTGCACGGCGGCGCCAGAAACCACCCGGGCCCGCCCGACGGTCAACTGCTGGTCGGCCCGCCGCAGTCGCTCGCTCGCCACTCGATGAAGCGCCTGATTCGCGAGAACTCCGTAGTAGTCCGATTCTATGAGAAACGCGGTGCGAAGTCGCTGCTGCAGCTCGGATGCTTGGGAGCTCTCCAGCTCGGCCCGGGTGGCGCTCAGATCGGTGAACTTGGCAAAGCGAAAGACCTCGTAACTGGCCCCCACGGTCGCCGTCACCGAGGATGACTGGGGCTGCAGAGTCCCGATGTTGAAGAACTCGGCGGAATACTTGGTGGCGTCGAGCTGAGCGCTAAGCGAAGGCACCAGAAACGCCAGCCGCGCGGCGCGCCGGCCCCACTCGGCGTTGTCCACCTGCCCCAGCGCGCGCACATAGTCCGGATCCAGCTGCGTGGCGCGACGAAGCGCTTCGGCCAAGGTGACGATCGGGATCGTCTGCTGAGCCCTCACGAGTTTCGCTCCCGACAGCAATGCGATCATGACCAATGCAAGCCCCTGCCGCCGGCTCACTCGGCCTCCGCGACCACCGGCTCGCCGGCGAGCGCCGAACGGCGAGTCCCGATCCGCTGGTGAAGCCGGTCGAAGGCCAGGTACACCACAGGCACGAGGAACAGAGTCAGCACGGTCGAGAGCAGCATGCCCCCGATGATCGCGTAGCCCAGGGGGCGGCGACTGGCGGAGCCGGCCCCGAGGCCGAGCGCGATCGGCACCGCGCCCATGATGGTCGAGACCGACGTCATGAGGATCGGCCGGAGGCGAATCCGGCCCGCCTCCCGCACCGCCTCCGCGGCGGCCAACCCGCGTTCCTTGAGCTGGTTCGCGTATTCGACCAGCAGGATCGAGTTCTTGGTCACCAGGCCGATCAGCAGGATCATGCCGATCTGGCTGTACAGGTTGATCGTGGAGCCGGCGATCCACAGCGTGAGCAGCGCCCCAGTCACCGCGAGCGGAACGGCCAGCAGCACGGTGAACGGATGTATCAACGACTCGAACTGGGACGCCAGCACCATGAACACCACGACCAGCGCGAGCAGGAACGCGAAGTAGAGTGACGAGCCGCTCTCCTCGAGCTCGCGCGACTCGCCCGCCAGCGCGGTGGAGCTTCCCGGGGGCAGCACTTCGGTCGCGATGCGATGCAGTGAGTCGATCGCCTCGCCCAGGGTGAACCCCGGCGCCAGCGAGGCGGTAAGCGTCGCCGACCGGACCCGGTTGAAGTGGTTCAGCTCGCGCGGGCCGACCCCCTCTTTCACCGAGGCGACCGCCTCGAGCTTCACCAGCTGGCGGTCCCGCCCTCGGAGGTAAAGGCCCGTCATGTCGCTGGGCGTGGCCCGCTCACGGGGATCGAGCTGCACGATCACGTCATACAGCTTGTTGTTCCGGGTGAACGTGCTGGTCCGGGTGCCCCCAAGCAACGTCTGCAGCGTGGCGGCGACGTCGCCCACGGGAATGCCCAGATCCTCGGCCCGGTCTCGGTCGAAGCTCACCGTCAGCTCGGGCTTGTTCACCCGGAGATCGGTGTCCACGTTGACCAGTCCTTTGATGCCGGCCGCCCGCTTGACCAGCGTGTCCACCCCTTTGGCGAGCTGCCCGAAGTCGGGATGCTGGATCACGAAATTGACCGGGCTGCCCCATCCGAACGCAGGCGGATTGTTGGCGAACGCAAACACGCCCGGGATGCCGAACAGCTGGGGCTGGATCTCGTTGATGATATCCTGGACCGTGCGCGTGCGGACCGAGAAGTCGTCCAAATTGCTGAAGATGATCCCGCGGCTTACCCCATCGCCGAGGTTGACCACGCTGAAGTAGCTCTGGATGCCCGGGGTCTTGTCCAGCACGGCTTCAGCCCGTCGCTGGTAGCCGTCGGTGTAGGCGAGCGAGGATCCCTCAGGGGCGATGATCAGCGTCATGAACCAGCCCCGATCGGTCGGCGGCACGAACTCCCGCTTCAGCGATCGAAAGAGCACCACCGCGACCAGCAGCACGGCCACCGCGCTCACCCCGACCAGCAACCGGTGTTCGAGGGCCAGCCCAAGGGCGCGGCCGTACCACTCGGCCAGCCGGTTGAACCCGCCCTCGAGAGCCCGGTAGACCCGGCCGTGCCGCTTGGGCACTCGCAGAATCCTGGCGCACAGCATGGGGGTGAGCGTGAGGGCCACCAGGCCGGAGAGCACCACCGAGCCGGCGACCGCGATCCCGAACTCATTGAACAGCCTGCCGGTCGAGCCCCGGAGGAAGGCAAGCGGAGTGAACACCGCCACGAGCGAGACGGTGGTGGCGATCACGGCAAACCCGATCTCATTGGTGCCGCGGCGGGCAGCCGTCTCGGGATCTTCCCCCAGCTCCTCCTGATGGCGAAAGGCGTTCTCGAGCACGATGATCGCATCGTCGACCACGATGCCGATTGCCAGGGTGAGCGCGAGGAGCGTGAAATTGTTGATCGAGAACCCGAGGAAGTACATGATCGCGAAAGTCGAGACGATCGAGGCCGGAATCGCGAGCCCTGGGATGATCGTGGCGCGGAAGTTTCGGAGGAAGACAAAGATGATCACCACGACGAGGCCGGCCGCGAGGAGCAGGGTCCCCTCCGCCTCCGTGATCGACCGCTTGACGAAGGTGGACTGGTCGAAGGCAACGACCAGTTTTACCCCGGGTGGGAGCGCCTGCTGAACCCTGGGCAGCTCGGCGCGGATGGCGTCGGCGACGTTGAGGATGTTGGCCTTGGACTGACGGATCACGCCGATCGCTACCGCGGAGGTGCCATTGAACCGGAGCGCGCTGCGCTCGTCCTCGGCGCCGAGCTCGACGCGCCCGAGGTCCTCGAGCTTCACCAGCTGCCCGCCCTGGCTCGAGACCACCAGATTGGCAAACTCGCTGGGTGATTTGAGCTCGCCCAGGGAGCGCACGGTGAACTCCCGGCGCTCTGATTCGATCCTCCCCGCCGGCACTTCTACGTTGCGGGTGCGGATCGCCTGTTGCACATCCTGCACGGTCAGGCTGCGGGCGGCGAGCTCGGCCGCGGAAAGCCAGACCCGCATCGAGAACCGCCGCTCGCCGAAGATCCGGGCGCTCCCCACGCCGGGGAGCGTCTGGAGCCGCTGCTTCACCAGGCGGTCGCCTATGTCCGAGAGCTGAAGCAGGTCGTAGTTCTCCCCGGACAGCGCGAGCCAGAAGAACGGCTGCGCGTCGGCATCCTCCTTGGCCACGACCGGCTCGCGCACGTCGTCCGGCAAGCGGCCCCGCACGCGGCCGACCTTGTCGCGGACGTCCTGGGCGGCGGCTTCCACGTCGCGATCGAGGGTGAACTCGAGACTGATGCGGCTGAACCCCTCCTGGCTCGAGCTGGTGAGGGTGCGAAGCCCCTGGACCGTGCTGAGCTCCTCCTCGAGGATGTCCGTCACCGCCGATTCCACCACCTGAGGATTGGCCCCGGTGAGCTCCGTAGTCACCGATACAATGGGCGGATCGACGTCCGGGTACTCCCGCACCGCGAGGCGGGAGTACCCGATCACGCCAAACAGCACCAGGGCGGCGCTCACCATGCTGGCAAACACCGGCCGGCGGATCGAGACGTCGGAAAGCTTCATGGGCGGTCCGGCGAGGGGTGTCCGATACTACGCGAAGGGCCGGCGGGAGATTCAGCAGCTCGACCGGGTTCGCCCCCATTGAGTAGATTGAAAGCCTCTCACCCCGGCCACCGACAATGAGTCAGAAGCTGTCCTCGCGCCAGCAGGCGCAACTCACGTTTCTGCAGACTATTCCACCCAAGTTCCCTCGCATGATGGCGGTGATCGAGCAGATGGCGGCGCTGCGGGCCGACGAGGCCGTCGTGAGGGGGTTCGCCCGGCAGCTCGACGAGCTCAAGGCCCAGGCCCAGGGATTCAACCTCGCGAAGCTCGGTGAAACGTTGGGTGTGATGGCAACGATGTTGCGGAGGACCGGCGGCTTGCAGGTGCGGGTGCGGGGGTTGCGGGAGCTGCTGGGGAGCCTGAAGATCAACTACGATGCGGCATTGCGAGCAGCGAACACGCCGGAGGCGGACGGAGCGGACTGACGCCGCCTCACTGATCGCGGCGAGCCAGCACCCGATCGATGATCGGTCCGCAGAAGAGCACGATCATCGACGTGATGAGCGCCCCGGCCAGCAGCGACACGAAGGTGAGAGCGCCCAGCACTGCCCCCGCTCCGATGGTTGCGAACAGCACGCCGAACCAGTGCACGGTCAGGCTCCTCGAGAATGCAGTGGGACTGCGCGGTCGGTAGATTAGTCGCCGTTTCCGAGCGCCGCAACTCCGGTGGCACCGTGGTTCCGATAATCATCCTCGCAGCCTTGAGGTGCATCCATGCGTTTCACCCGATGGCTTCCGGTTCTCCTCCTGCTGGCAGCGCCGCTTGCGGCTCAGGCCAAGAAGGGCGCGAAACCGGCTGATCCGGACAAGCCCGTCTCGGGCGGCGGCAACCTGCCTGCCGGCTGGTCCGGCCGAACCGACACCAAAGGCAAAGAGGGGGAGGTCAGATTCGTGATCATGGAGAAGGGTTATCACGTCACCCTTGGGCCCGCCACCATCCTCTGGCGCGCCACCGACAAGGTCGACGGGGCCCTCCATGCCGTCGCGCTGTTCACCCAGACCAAGCCGTCCGCGCACCCCGAGGGCTTCGGTATCTTCGTCGGCGGCCAGGGTTTGACCGGTGAGGCCGAGAAGTACACCTACTTCCTGATCCGGCAGGACGGGAAGTTCCTCATCAAGCGGCGCGACGGCGAGAACACGATCAACATCACGTCCACCTGGACGGCGCACCCCGCCATCTTGCTTCCCAACGCCGTCGGCGAGGCCACCAACCGCCTCGAGGTGACGATCGGGAAAAACCGCCTCGCGTTCACCGTAAACGGGAAGGACGTTTATACCGCCGATCCCCGCCTAATCGATGCGACCGGCATCGTGGGCCTCCGGATCAACCACAACTTGGACCTTCACATCGACGATTTCGCAGTTCATAAGCAGTGAGAAGTAAGAAGTGAGAAGTAAGAAGGGGGCTCCGCGCAGCTACGGAGCCCCCTTCTTACTTCTTACCTCTCACCTCTTACCGCCTCACCGCGCCACCCGGGCTCCCCTTGCCAGCGCCGCTGCCGCGGCTCGGCGCACCGATTCGTCACCCTCACGCGCGACCCGCTCCAACGCGGGCTCGCGGCAGGGCGCGGCCACACTGGCAAGCGCGCGCACCGCCTCCAGCCGCCGGCCGGTGGAATAGCCCCCGCCCATCAGGCGCCGCCGCGCCAGGGCGACCGCCGCCAGCGCGGCGCAGGCCTCCGCCGACGCCAAGAGCCCGAGGGCCCCGACCATCGCACTCCAGGCGACGGCGTCGCGCTCCACCCCGAGGGCGGTGACGAGCGGCATGGCCATCGCGGTCGCATGCGCGCGCCCGATCGCTTCCGCGGCCGCGGCCCGGGTGGCGGCCGAGGGATGAGTCAGGGTCCTACCGAACGCATCTCCCGTCTCGAGATCGGGAAAGTCCGCCAGCGCGAGGAGGACGGCCCTCCGTACGCCGGGGTCGGCGTGGGTCAGTTGCTGCTTGAGCGCGGGTATCGCCTCGGGACGACCCATTTGCCCCAGGATGGCGGCGGCGTGCTTTACCTCGTGCAACTTGGGACTGCTCAGGAGCGGCAGCACGGAAGGATACGCGTCCGGCATGGCGCCAAGAACGCCGTGCAGGAATTGCCGCACGCCGACCGCGTTGCTCGCTCGGACTGCCTCGACCATCGCGTCGGCGCCGTCAAGCCCGGACCACCGCAGCACGTCAGCCACTCGCGCCTGCTCGGCCAGGTCCCTGAGGGCCAGATCGATGAACTCATCGAGTGCGCGCCGCGGGAGGTACCGTCGTGCGCCGATCATGAACGAGCGCCGCTCCGCAGCGGGGATCCGCGCGGCGTGGCAAAACAACGCATGACCGGCATCCAGTGCCTCGAGCCACGACGCGGCCGCCACTGCACGGGTGACACGGTCCCGAAGCCGTCCGACATCGGCCTCATAATGCTTGAGCACCCTGAGCCGGCGTTCCCCGGTGACCCGTCGATCCTCGGGCTTGCGGCGCTCGACTTGGCGCCATGGCTCAGGGCGCCACTGCCGCCGGTCGCGCCATGACCTGCGGTCGCTCTCGCCGCGGGGCGACGTAGACTCAGCGCCGGCCCCAACCAGCGCCAACCCGCCGGGAACCACGTTCGGCACCATCTCGACCCGCACGGCTCGGGTGCTCGGCACCGGGGTCGCGTCGTGCGAGAGAGCTCGCGCGACTCGCAGCAGCTCCTCCGGGCTGGCCCCGGCCGAGACTCGGAGCAGGTCCACCTGTCGCGCCCGCAACCGGCCGGCGAGCGTCAGGTCCTCGCTCACCGGCCCGTGGTCAAACCCCGATTCGACGACGATCGCATGATCCGCGACTGCCGCCGCCGAGGCGGTGAGCGCGAGATCCTGCGCGGCATCATTCCCAGGGTCCACCCGGAGCAGGGCGACCAGGTCGCCGAACCGTTTGACGAAGGCAGCGTGGGGATCCAATGGGGGGCTCGAAATCGAAGTCTCAGGCCAAGGTGCACCGTCTGTACCAACTGCGCAACTTAGAGCCACCGGCGCAAACCGACGCAGCGCGGATCAATTTCCACTGGTGTGATAGTAGTTCTTCAAGATACTACTGTGGCGGCACCTCTACCAGGCCGTGGCGCCGGGGCGCGGTCCTCCATTGCGCCGCCCTGCGCGCCGCCCTTTGTTTGAGCCATGAACGCCGCGATTCCGCTCGCCGACAATTCGGAGCTCGCGGCCGCGCTCCTGCAGGCCGCCATCACCGCCGCGCTCGCGGGGCTCTGCGGCTTTCTCTTTCATCGGTACCACAAGTCCTACTTCGCCTGGTGGAGCGTCGCGTGGACCCTCTACCTGCTCCGGCTCAGCGCCATTGTCAGCTTTCTGGTGACCGGCCAGCGCGGGTGGCTCTATTGGCACCAGGTCGCGACCGGATGGACCGCGCTCGCCTTGCTGGGCGCCGCGCTGGTCTTCTCCCGGGGCTGGCGCTGGCGGTGGACCTACCTGCCGGTGTTCCTCTTTCCGCCGCTCTGGTCCTATGTGGCCATTTACCGGATCGACGCCTTCGGCTGGGCGGCCGGGCCGGCGGTGGCCTTTCTCAGCCTGGCGACCTTCTGGACCGGCTGGGTGTTCCTGCGGTACCGCCGTCTGGTCGCCTCCAGCGGGGCTGCCCTGCTGGGTGGCGCTTTCTGCCTCTGGAGCCTCCACCATCTCGACTATCCATTCCTGCGAGCGCGGGGCGCCTGGACACCATGGGGATATTATCTCGACATCCTTTTCACCCTGGCCGTGGGTGCGGGCATCCTCCTGCTCGTGTTGGACGACCTGCGGCGGGGGCTCAGTGCGCTTTCGGCCCTGTCGGGAGAGTTGCAGCGGCGCGGCCGGGAGCGTGTTGTCCTCGATGCCTTGCTCGCCCGGCAACTCACACTCCCCGCCGTACAGGGCGCCGCGCTGTATCTGCTCGACGGCCCGCGGGGACAGTTCAGCGGCGGTGTCGGCGTCTGCGCCCAGTGGCCGGGAACGGGACCGGAGGGCGCCTCGGCCCGGGTGCTGGCGGAGGCCGTCGCGGCGGGGCGGCCCCAGGTCACGGCGGAATGGCTGGACCCACTTACTCATCGAACGGCGCCGTATGCCTATGCGGCGGTCCTGCCCATCTTTCGCGGCCTGGCAGTCACCGGGGCACTGGTGATCGTGGGCAATGCCCGCGACCCGTTCGCGGCGCTGGACGAGGACTTTCTGGTCGCACTGGGACAGCAAGTGGGCGCCGCCCTCGAGAACGCTGACCTGTACGAGCGGTTGCAGGCCCGCACGGTGGAGCTGGCTCGGCTCTCTTCCCGGATGTTGCAGCAGCACGAGGAGGAACGCCGGCGACTCTCCCGCGAGCTGCACGACGAGACGGCTCAGGTTTTCTCCGCTGTCAAGATCGAGCTCGAGGTATTGCGGGACGGGGCACCACCACCGCTCGCGGCCCGGCTGGATCGGGCGCTGAGTCTGATCGACACCGGCATTCGCAGCATCCGGGCGGTGACCAACGATCTTCGACCTTCCCTGTTGGACGACCTCGGCCTGGTGCCGGCGCTCCGCTCACTCGCGGCGGAGTTCGCCGAGCGGAGCAAGATCGCGGTCGAGCTGACCGTGGCCGGGGCGCTGCCATCTCTCTCCACCGATGCCGAGCTGGCCTTCTTTCGCGCTCTTCAGGAAGCGCTGTCGAACGTGGCCCGGCACGCCGGCGCGCGCGCGGTCGCCGTGCGGCTGGCCACCGAGGGAGAGGCCGTGACCCTCGAAATCCGGGACGACGGCCGGGGAATCCCCCAGGGCGCCGATCCGCGCGACTTCGAGCGGAACGGTCACATGGGCCTGGCCGGCATGCGCGAGCGTATCGGGGCCCTGGGCGGAAGCGTTCAGCTCGATGGCAGTCAGGGCACGGGGGTCCGGCTGATCGTCCGACTGCCGCGCCCAGCGCCGAGTCCCGCATGACGGAGACGATACGGGTGCTGGTGGCCGACGACCACGGGGTCGTGCGGGAAGGGATTCGCTACGTGCTGGAACGGGAGCCCGGCTTCGAGGTGGTGGCGGAAGCGGTGCGCGGCTCTGAGGTGTTGGCGTTGGCCGAGCGGTACCGTCCGGACGTCGCCGTGCTCGACATCTCGATGCCGGACGAATCGGGGATTCAGGTCACGGCTCGACTGCGCCAGAGGGTGCCGGAGACCCGGATTCTGATCTTGAGCATGTACGACAACGCGGAGTACGTCCTGGAGAGCGTTCGAGCTGGCGCCCACGGCTACATCCTCAAGGACACAGCGGCGACCGAGCTTCGGCGGGCCGTCCGAGCGGTGCAAGAGGGGGAGGCGTTCTTCAGCCCGCCGGTCGCATCCCGTTTGAGCGCCGCCGTGCGGGGGGAGCTGGCGCGGGAGCAGCGGACCAGCGACCTGGGGTCCCTCACGACGCGCGAGCGGGAGGTGCTGCACGGCATCGCCCAGGGCCGCACCAACAAGGAGATCGCAGGAACGCTGGGAATCAGCCACCGAACCGTCGAAACCCATCGGGAGGGCTTGATGCGGAAGTTGCGAATCAAGACCGTCGCCGGCCTCACCCGCTTTGCACTCGAGACCGGAGTGGTGAGTGAATAGCGACATCGCCGTGAGCCGCCGAGGCGAGGTTGCCCCCGCGGCCGCCGGCCCCGGTCACGCGGCCAAGACCGGCATCGTCATGCTCAACCTGGGCGGACCCGCAACCCTGGACGCGGTCGAGCCGTTTCTGCTGGAGCTGTTTGCCGACCGCGAGATCATTCAGCTTCCGTTCCAGAGCTGGCTCGGGCCGTTCATCGCGCGGCGGCGCGCGCCCAGCGTTCGCCGGCAGTACGCGGCCATCGGCGGAGGGTCCCCCATACTCCGTTACACCGAGGCCCAGGGGCGCGGGCTGGTCGAGCGGCTGGATCGACTTTCCCCCGCTACGGGCCCTCACGGCTTCTACGTGGCCTTCCGCTACGCGAACCCCAAGAGCGAGGATGCGCTGCGGGCAATGGAGGCGGCCGGAGTAGAGCGGGCGGTGGCGTTCACCCAGTATCCCCAGTTTTCCTGCGCCACCACCGGATCGAGCCTGAACGAGCTCTGGCGAGCGGTGGACCGGCTGGGGCTTCGTGATCGGTTCGCGTGGAGCATTCTGGACCGGTGGCCGGTGCACGACGGCTTCATCGATGCCGTGGCCGAGAGTGTACGCGAGGGGCTACAGGATTTTCCGGCCGGGGATCGGGAGAGGGTGGTCCTCCTGTTCAGCGCGCATTCGCTGCCCATGCGCTTCATCAGGCGGGGCGACCCCTACCTACTGGAGATCGGCGCCAGCGTTCACCGGGTGATGGAGCGGATCGGGTTCTCCCATCCCTACCTGCTGGCGTTTCAGTCGAAGGTCGGTCCGGTGAAGTGGCTGGAGCCCAGCACGCCCTGGGTGATCGAGCGGCTGGCAGCCCGCGGGCACCAGCACGTTCTGGTGGTCCCGATCGCGTTCACCAGCGATCACATCGAGACCTTATCCGAGCTCGACCGCGACTACGGCAACCTGGCCCGGCGTCTCGGGATCACCTACTACCGCCGAGTTCCGGCACTCAATGATCGACCGCGCTTTGTGGACGCCCTCGCGGATCTGGTTCACCACCACCTCGCCTCGGGCGAAGTGCACAGCTCGCAGTATCCGCTGCGCTGCAGCGGGTGTGAGAACGAGGCCTGTCGAGCCATCGTCAATCCAGTCAAGAGCGCAACCGGTGAACGCTGAACCGGGGGTCCGATGGCGCACGGAGCCCCCCGTTTACCGTTCACGGTTTACTGTTTACGCTGTTTCTCTACAGGCTTTCCCTGATTTTCTGGCTGGCGGGATACAGCAGTCGCCGTACGATCCGCTCGGCCATCTGGCGCACGACGTCCCGCTCCGCCTCCGACAGCGACTCCAGTGCAGCGAGGGCGCGGCCCGTTTCCTCCTCCGCCAACCGCTCGCCAAACTGGTGCAGCTCGGCCAGATGCGGCGCTGCCTCCCGGATGCGGAGTCCACGGCGAAAGCGGCCGACAGCGTCGCGGATTATGGCCTCGGCCTCTTCGGTCGCGGGCGATATGCCTGATCCGGCCGGACCGTGCTCCAACCTGAGATCGTCGAGATCGAAGAGCCGAACGCCCGGCACGTCGCGAGCTGCGGGGTCCACGTTGCGCGGCAGGGCCAGATCGAACACCAGCAAGGGCCGCCGGTTGCGGGACTCCAGTATCTCAGCGAGGAGCGGAGCTTCCAGGATGGGGTGCGGCGCCTTGGTCGCCGCGACCACCACATCCGCTTGAGCCAGTGACTCGGGCAATGAGTCCCAGCCGGCGGCTTCGGCACCGCGGCTGCTCACCAGCGCCTCGGCGCGTTCGGGCGTGCGGTTGAGAACCATCACGGAGCCACACGCATGGGCTTCGAGCGCGCGGAGCACTCCATCGGCCACCTCGCCCGCTCCGACCACCAACACATTCCGGCCGGTCAGGGACCCGCCGCAGCAGATCGCGGCCTGCGCCACGGCCGCGGACCCGAGCGACCCGGGATGCCGGCCGAGCGTGGTCTCGTGCCGCGCTTGACGACCTACGGCGAGGGCCGCCGCGAAGGCGTCATCGAGCTCCCAGGTGGTGGTGCCCGCGGCTCGGGCCCGCTCGTGAGCTCGGCGCATCTGGCCCAGGATCTCGTACTCGCCGAGGACCTGGGAGTCGAGCCCCGCCGCGACCAGGAACAGATGGCGCACCGCGGGCAACCCGTCACGGCGGTACACCGTTCGACCATCGAGCAGGAGTCCTTGGCTGCGGGCAAGCGCTTGGAGCCCGGCCTCCTGATCGTCGTCGCCCCACCAGTACAGCTCCAGCCGATTGCAGGTAGCCAGGACAACCAGCGACCGTTCGGCCCGGCGCTCCCGATCGAGCCAATCGGCGATCTGCTCAGAGGTGGGGGCCAGCTGCTCGCGAACACCTACGTCGGCCGTGTGGTGACTTACGCCGACGAGGTGAAACGGCAGTGAGGTGGGCATGGGTCAAGGCTACCGGGCGTTACGGCCTCGAGGCAATCCCAGCCGCACCGGATGGTCCGTCCGTAATTGTACGGAGCGAGAGGTGAGAGGGGCTCGCCCCCTCACCTCTCCTCGAGGGTTACTGGGTCTTGACCGGAATCTCCCGCGGCCGGGCTCGCTCGACCTTGGGCAGGACCACGGTGAGGACGCCGGCGTCGTACGTCGCCTCGATGCGGTCGGCGTCAACCGTGTTGGGCAGGGCGAAGGTGCGCTCGAACACACCGTAGCTCCGCTCGTACCGGTGCACCCGCTCCGTCTTCTCCTCGGCGACCTGCTTTTTCTCGCCGCGGATGGTGAGGACGTTGTTCTCGATCGAGAGCTTCACGCCCTTGGGATCCACACCCGGAATCTCCGCCACGATTTTTACGGTGTCCCGGTCCTCGAACACGTCGCAGGCAGGAATCCAGGCCGCGGTAATCGACCCAGTCTCGCTCTGGTGTCCGGACCAGCTCCCGAACGCTTCGTCCAGAAGACTGTTCAGCCGGCGGATGCTCTGCAGCGGATCAACGCTCCGCCGAGAAGTTGTCAAGAACATGCTCAATCCTCCACACAGGGGGGTTCACGGTTTGAGATCGGTCGTTGCCGATCAGCGCCTTGCGAAATTGCACCCCGTGTGCCGAGTCAACGCCCTGGATTTCGGTCAAAGTGGCGGAGCGCCGCCCCGGGGCCCTCTGTCGGCCCGGACCCACGGTCTGCAAGATTGGCCGAGGACCGGTAAGAGGTAAGAAGTAAGAGGTAAGAGGTAAGAAGTAAGAGGGAGGCCCAGCCTACCGGGGTCCCTCTTACCTCTTACCTCTTACCTCTTACCTCCTAGCGCCTCCCAAACAATCTCCCAAACACCCCCGTGGGCGCGGAGACCGACGCGAACGCAGCGCCGAGCTCGTCCATAGACCCGTGCCGCTCAACGGGCTCCGGGGCGAGCGCCCGGGCAATGACCTCTTCCAGCTTGGCCGGAAGCTCCGGCCGCACCGCCCGGAGGCGCAGCGGCTCTCCCTTGAGCCGCGCGAGCATCATCTCCTGAGGGGTCTTCCCGGCGAACGGGAGCCGGCCGGTAAACATCTCGAAAGCCAGGACGCCCACGGCGTACACGTCGCTTCGGCCGTCGAGCGGCTTGCCCCGGATCTGCTCGGGGCTCATGAACTCGGGGGTGCCGAGCACGACGCCCGTCTGGGTCAGCTTTACTACTTCGGCCTCGGCCCGACGCTCCTTCGCGAGACCGAAATCCATGACCACCGCACGGATCCCACCGGGCAGGGCCCGGTCGGGGACGAGCATCACGTTCTCGGGCTTGAGGTCCCGGTGCACGATGTGGAGGCCGTGGGCGTGCTCCAGTCCCCGGCACATCTGGAGCAGGAGGGGGATGCCTTCGCCGACTGGGAGCGGCCCTCGACGGATCTCGTGGTCGCTCAGCGGCTCTCCGGCGAGATACGGCATCACCAGGTAGATGAGCGGGTGGGCCGTCTCGCCAAATCCGAGGATGCGGCAGACGTTGGGGTGGTCCAGCCGCATCGCGATGGCCGCTTCGCGCCGCAGCCGCTCCACCGAGGCAGGGTCGCGGCTCAGCCGGGGCGAGATGACCTTGACCGCGACCTCGCGTCCCGACCCGAGCTCACGCCCGAGATACACATACGACATCCCGCCCTCGCCCAGCCGACGGCTGATGAGGTAGCGGTCGCCGAGGGTTTGGCCGGTCAGGCTGGTGTAGATCGGGTCGGCGGGCTCGGCGGCCCGCTCAATGGCGCGGGCCTTCGCCGTGCTCCCGGTGTCGCTCGGTGGGGGGGCGACCTCCACCAACGGGGTGCCGTCCCGGGGGCAGAAGCGCGCGGGCGGGCCGTAATGGGTGTGGCAACGCGGGCAGCGGCGGTTGCTCAATCGCTGAAGCGGTTGCGGCCGTCGGTCTTGGCGCGGTAGAGGTGATTGTCCGCAAGCTTGAGCAGGGACTGCCCATCGGTGACGCGCGCGTCGGGGTACGAGGCCATCCCGACGCTGATGGTGACTCGGACGGTATGGCCGGTATCGCCGAAGTCGTAGGTCGCGACCCGCCGCAAGATGCGCTCGGCGAAGTTCCGCGACTCGGCGACGGTGGTTTCGGGGAGCAGCACGACGAACTCCTCGCCGCCATACCGGGCCAGGATGTCCACCGAGCGCTGCTCCCGCTTCAACAGGTTCGCCAGCTGCTTGAGCACCTTGTCGCCCACGAGATGCCCGTGGGTGTCATTGATGTGCTTGAAATTGTCGATGTCGATCATCATCACCGTCAACCGGGTGGCGTAGCGCGCAGCCCGATCCATCTCCTGCTCCAGCTTCTGCATCAGCGCGCGCCGGTTGTACACCGCGGTCAGGGCGTCGGTCTCGGCCAGCCGGCGAAGCTGCTCCTGGCCGAGAACCGCGTGCTCGAGGTCGTAGGCCTTCTCGAGCGCCGCGACCGCCGATCGAATCACCTCGCCGGAGAACTCGAGGTCATGATCCGTGAGCGGACCGTCGTCGGTCGTAGTCCTGACGAAGAACACGCCGGCCGGGTGTTCCTTGAGGGAGAACGCGATGCAGATCGCCGAACGGGTCGGCACCGGCCTGCCCTCCGCCTGCCAGGCATCCCGCACTTCCCGGTAAAGGGGATCGGTGCATACGTCCCGCGCGAGGACGGTCTCGCTGGTGGCCAGGCAGTGGCGGATCTCAGGGTAGCGCCGCAGATCGATCGGCAGGTTGTGCAGCGTCGGGTTCTCGTACGCCGCCACCACCGTTCCCCCGTCCTCCCCCGGTCCCGCCAGGATGATCGAGCAGCGCGAGATGTTCAGTGCCTGGGCCACCCGCCGGACCAGGATCTGGTAGATCTCGTCCGGCTTGAGCGAGGCCGTGACTTCGTTCATGATGTCCATCATCGCCGACCGGCTGCGGGCTTCGAGCCGTGCCTGGTTCAGCTGGCGTCCGACCCGGAGCTGCGCCTTGACCCGTGCCAACAGCTCCTTCATCCGGAACGGCTTGGGAATGAAGTCGTTGGCGCCGAGCCCGAGGGAGCGCACCGTGGCCTCTTCCGGCGGCATCGAGGAGATCATGAGGACCGGCAGGTCCTTGAAGCGCTCGTCGCCCTTCAGTCGCCCCAGCAGCTCCAGGCCGTCCACCTTGGGCATCATGATGTCGAGGAGCACCAGGTCGAAGGGCTCGGTCTCGAGCCGGTCCAGCAGATGCTCGCCACCGGGCACGGTCGTCACGTCGTAGCCATTCTCCTTGAGAATCCACCACAACGTGCGCGAGAGCGCGGGGTCGTCGTCCGCGACCAGGATCTTGGGGGCCGGGCTCATGCGGTCGGGTCCACCAGGCGGTGGAAGAGGACGGGGTCCACATTGCCTCCGGTCGCCACGGCTACTAGGGGTCTGTCGGCCTGCACTCGGCCGGCGAGCAGCGCGGCAGTGGTCACCGCGCCGGACGGTTCGATGGTGAGGTGCGCCTGCTGGTAAAGATGCCTGACCGCGAGCCCGATCTCCACCTCGGTCACCCGAACGGCCTCGCGAACCACCCCGTTGAGCACGCTCCAGGTGACCTGACCGATGGCCCGGGTGAGCAGCCCGTCGGCGATGCTCTCGGTGTGCTCCAGTCCGACCGGTTGGTCATGCGCGAGAGCGGCCGACAGCTTCGCGGCGCCCTCCGGTTCGACGCCGATGACCCGAACTGACGGTTTGAGCGCGGCCACCGCGGCAGCGATCCCGGCCAGCAGTCCGCCGCCGCCGACCGGCACGAGGATGACCTCCACGTCGGGGGCGTCCTCGAGGATCTCCAATCCGCAGGTGGCCTGCCCCGCAATGATGTCCGGGTGATCGAACGGCGGCACCAGGGCGAGCCCTTCTGCTGCCGCCAGCGCCTCGGCCCGGGCGGTCTGCTCCGGCGAGCGGGTGCGTCCGGCGAAGACCACCTCGCCGCCGTATCGGCGCACCGCGTCGACCTTGACCCGGGCGGCGGCCTCGGGCATGACGACCACGGCCCGCACCCCGAACGCCCGGGCACTCCATGCGAGGGCGAGGCCGTGGTTGCCGCTCGACGAGGTCACTACCCCCCGGTGCCGGCGCTCTCCCAACCGGGCCAGCGCGGTGTAGGCGCCGCGCAGCTTGAAGGCGCCAACCGGCTGCAGCTGTTCGCACTTGATCCGGACCACACCGGACGGCACTGCCAACGGCACCAAGGGGGTACGATGAGCGATCCCCGCGAGCGTGCGGGCCGCGTCCCGGATGTCGTCCAGGGACGGCCGCAGCGGCTCAGTCCTCGGTACCTGGAGCCACTTCTTCGCCAGCGGTTTCCTCGCTGCCGCTCTCTTCCTCTTTGACGACCCGGGCCACGTCCACCACCGCGTCCCCGACGTCCAGGTTCATCACTTTGACCCCTTGGGTGTTGCGGCCGATGACCCGGATGCCTTCGACCGGCACCCGGATGATGATGCCATGCCGGGTGATCATCATGAGCTCGTCGTCGGGCTGCACCTCCTTGAGCGCGATGCAGGCGCCGGTCTTATCGGTGACCTTGAAGGTGATGATCCCCTTGCCACCCCGCTTCTGCACCCGATACTCGCTCAGCTCGCTGCGCTTGCCAAACCCGCGCTCGCTCACGACCAGGAGCGTCGCATCGCGGCGGATCACGACCATGCCGATCACGGCGTCGGACTCGTCGAGCTCGACGCCCTTCACCCCGGTGGCCACCCGGCCCATGTCCCGGACGTCGCCCTGGTGGAATCGGATGCTCATCCCCTCCCGGGTCGCGAGCACGACGTCGCTGGTCGCATCGCAGATCTGGGCGTCGATCAGCTCATCACCCTCCTCGATGTTGATCGCCCGGATGCCGCTGGCGCGAACGTTCCCGTACTCCGCGAGCGCCGTCTTCTTGACGGTCCCCTTGCGGGTCGCGAACAGGATGGACTGGTCCGACGAGAACTCGCGGACCGGAACCAGGGCGGCGATGCGCTCGTCCGGCTTGATCCCGATACAATGGACGATCGGCTTCCCCCGCGCGGCCCGGCCCGCCTGCGGAATCTCGTGCACCTTGAGCCAGTAGAGCTGGCCGTTATTGGTGAACACGAGCAGGTAGTCGTGGGTGCTCGCAATGAACAGGTGCTCGACCCAGTCGTCCTGCTTGAGGTCGGTTCCGTTCAGGCCGCGCCCTCCCCGCCGTTGGCGCCGGTAGGTGGAGATCGAGATCCGCTTGATGTAGCCGGTATGGGAGATGGTGATGACCATGTCCTCTTCGGCGATCAGGTCCTCGACCGTGAACTCCCCCTGATCCGCCACGATCTCCGTGCGACGGTCGTCCCCGAATTTCTCGGCGATATCGGCCATCTCGCTCTTGAGAATGCCCATCCGCTTCGGCTTCGACGCGAGGATGCTCTTGAGGTCCTTGATGGTGGCGAGAACCTCCTTGAGCTCGCCATCCAGCTTCTCGATCTCGAGCCCGGTGAGCTTGGCCAGCCGCATGTTGAGGATGGCGTCGCTTTGCTTTTCGGACAGCCCGAACCGCTTCCGGAGCCGCGCGTCCGCATCCGGCACGTCCTTGGACTTCCGGATGATGTCGACCACTTCGTCGATGTTGTCGACGGCGATCTTGAGACCCTCGAGGATATGCTCCCGGGCCTCGGCGGCTTCCAGCTCGAACTTGGTGCGACGAACGATGATGTCGTGGCGATGCTCGATGAATCGCTCGAGCAGCTGCTTCAGGTTCATCACCTTCGGGGCGCCCCGGTCCAGCGCCAGCATGATGACGCCAAAGGTGGCCTGCATCGTGGTGTGCTTGTACAGCTGATTCAGGACGACGTTGGGATTGGCGTCGCGCTTGAGCTCGATCACCAGCCGGATACCGTCCTTGTCGCTTTCGTTCCGGGCGTCGGAGATGCCCTCGATCTTCCGCTCGTTGGCCAGCTCGGCGACATCCTTGTGGAGCCGTTCCATGCTGACCATGTACGGCAGCTCGGTGACGACGATCTGGTACCGCCCCGATGATTCCTTTTCTTCGATCTGGGCCCGGGCCCGCATGATCACGCGGCCCCGGCCGGTCTCATAGGCTTCCTTGATCCCCTCCCGGCCGTAGATGTAAGCACCGGTCGGAAAATCCGGCCCCTTGATGGCCTTCCGCAGGTCCGCAATCGACGCCTCCGGCTCGTCGATCAGGAGCTCCACCGCCTTGGCCACCTCGCGGAGATTGTGCGGCGGGATATTGGTGGCCATGCCTACCGCGATGCCGCTCGAGCCGTTTACCAGGAGGTTCGGGACCCGGGCGGGTAGGACCGTGGGCTCCCGCAGCCGGTCATCGAAGTTCGGCTGGAAATCGACGGTGTTCTTGTCGATGTCGTCCAGCAGCGCGATAGCTGTGGGGGTGAGTCGCGCCTCGGTGTAGCGGTAGGCCGCCGCGTTGTCGTCGATGGTGCCGAAGTTTCCCTGTCCATCGATCAGCGGATAGCGCAGGGCAAACTCCTGGACCATCCGGACCAGCGCGTCATACACGCTCGAGTCGCCGTGCGGGTGGTACTTGCCCAGCACGTCGCCGACGACCGTGGCGGCCTTCTTGTAGGGCCGGCCGGGGACCAGCCCCAATTCGTTCATGGCGTACAGGATCCGGCGATGCACCGGCTTGAGCCCGTCCCGCACGTCCGGAAGCGCGCGCGACACGATGACGCTCATCGAGTAATTGATGAACGACTGCTGCATCTCTTCCTCGATCAGACGAGGCAGGATGCGCTCGCGCGAGTTTGGTGCGGTCATGAGCCGATCCGGCGGTGGAGAGAGGAGCGGCGAGCAGGGGTGAGGCCGCTCGCTAACACTCCGGAATATACCCCGGTCGCTCGCCTTGCCGCAATCGCGACCTGATACTTCAAATGGTTGCTAGGACTGGGGTTACAGTTGCCTGGACGGACCGGCGGAGGGAGGGAACGCGGAGTGCCTCTACGCGAGGGCGAAGTAGGTCTTATCCCGCAGCCCGACGGGGCGGCGGCGGATCAGCAACACGGTGCCGGCGCCCCGCCCCACCAACCGATCCTGGGTAGGCTCGACCACCCTCCCGATGGGGTGGCCGTCGCGGTCGCACAGGGCGGCGACCCGCGAGTCCGACTCGCCTTCGATATTGTCTGACTCCCGCCGCAACGTCATTGTACTCCTCGCTGGAGACCACCCACCAGCTTGAGATGCGGTCAGGCTCCGATTGGTTGCGTGGCCGCATTACGCTCTTCCCCCGTGAATCGACGCCCGGCCGAGCAAACCCTTCGGCGGTCTGGGTTGTCAGAGGATCGTCGCCGCGGATGCGGCCCCCTTCGTCCCGGAGCCCGGTGGACGACCGAGTCCTGATCGCCCGTGTGCAGGCCGGCGATCCGAGCGCCGCGCGCGAACTATATGACGCGCACGTCGATCGGGTCTACCGCCTGGTGTATCGGCTGGCCGGCGACCCCGACCAGGCGCAGGACTACGCCCAGGAGGCGTTCATCCGAGTGTTCGAGCGATTGAGCGGGTTCCGAGGAGAGGCCGCGCTGGGAACCTGGATCTGCGCCATCGCCGTATCGGTTGCGCTCAACGGCCTGCGCAAAGTCAAGCGTTTGCGGGCCCGGGAAACCGAGCTCGGGGGGGCGGTAGCGGTGAGCAGCCCGCATCGCGAGGCCGAGCCCGATCTCAAGGAGCGGATGGCGCAGGCGATCGACGATCTCCCCGACGGCTACCGCGCGGTGTTCCTCATGCACGACGTCGAGGGGTACACCCACCAGGAGATCGGCCACGCGCTGGGAGTCCAGTCGGGGACATCGAAGGCGCAACTCTCCCGGGCGCGGGCGAAACTGCGGCGGTCTTTGGCTGACTTCGCAAAGGGCTGACCATGATGCCGGACGACGATCCACTGGAACCGGAGCTTCGCGAGGCCGCGCGTGCCTATCACGCGCCTCCCGGCGAGCCGCCCCGCGAACAGATCTGGGCGGCCATCGTAGCCCGGCGAACGGCCAACCTGCCGCGCCGGGAGCGCGTCTCCCGCCGGTCGGCGGTGGCGTGGGCGGCCGGCATTGCCGCCGTGCTCGCGATCGGCGTCGGGATCGGGCGCCTCACAGTCCGACCAGCAGCGTCGCCAAGCCGGACACCCGCGGTGGTCCCGGTCGCCACGGCGCCCCGCAAGGAAGACCTCACGGCCTACCGGGTCGCTACCGCCGAACACCTCGGTCAAGCCGAGACGTTTCTCACGCTCTTTCGCTCGTCGGTGCAGCAGGGCGACCGAGAGCGGCTGGCCTCCTCCACCGCTCGTCAGCTCCTCGCGACGAACCGGCTGCTGCTCGATTCACCAGCCGCGGGCGACCCCAGGCTCCGACTGCTGCTGCAGGATCTCGAGCTTGTGCTCGCGCAGATCGCGCAGCTGGGGCCGGCGCGCCACGGGGCTGATGTCGAGCTCATTCGCGAGGGGCTGGATGACGGTGTCCTGGTCCGGCTGCGGGCCGCCGTGCCCGCCGGGGCAGCCGGCATGAACGTCCGATCCCGGCAAGGAGCCCTCTGATGACCCGCTCTCTCTTCTGGTCGGTGGTCGCGATCCTGGCGTTGTCCGGACAGAGTCCGATGAGCCCGGATCAGACGCCCATGGCTCTGCCACCTGTAAGCGCACAAGGCGATCCGGCGGATTCGGTCTATCGAGCCGCGCGGACCGCCCTCAACGGACGCGATTACCGGCGGGCGGCCGAGCAGTTCGGCGCGATCGGGACTCGGTTCCCCAGCTCGCGGTATGCGCCGGACGCGCCGTACTGGCAGGCTTTCGCGCTGTATCGCCTGGGAAGCGATCAGAGTCTACGCCTAGCCCTCACCGCCCTCGAGGGCCAACGCCGGCGGTATCCGACAGCCGCCACGAAGGGAGATGCCGCCGCCTTGGAGCGCCGGGTTCAGGGCGAGCTTGCCCGTCGGGGCGACCAGAACGCCGCGGCGGCGATCTCGGCGGCCGCGCAGCTGGTCGCCGTGCCACCACTGCCCCCGACCCCACCCGCACCGCCGGCGGCAATCGCTCCGCCGACGCCACCGCTCCCGCCCCGACCGCCGCGCGGGCCCGGCGGGGAGGCGGGCTGCAGTGAGAACGACGATGACATCAAGGTCGCGGCGCTCAACGCGCTGCAGCAGATGGATGCCGAGCGCGCGGCGCCCATCCTCAAGAAAGTGCTCGCACGCCGGGATCCGGCATCGGTCTGCCTCCGGCGTAAGGCGATCTTCCTGCTCGCCCAGCAGGGAGCCGAGGGCGCGGAGCCGGCGCTGCTCGACGCCGCCCGCCACGATCCCGACCCCGAGGTTCGGGAGCAGGCAGTGTTCTGGCTTTCGCAGGTCGGCAGCGACGCGTCGGTGGCGGCCCTGGACTCGATTCTCCGCACCACCACCGACCCGGACCTCCAGGACAAGGCAGTCTTTGCGCTATCGCAGCAGGGAAGCGGCACTGCGACCCGGGCGCTGAGGGCCTACGCCGAACGGAGCGACGTGCCGGAGGAGGCTCGCGAGAAGGCCATGTTCTGGCTGGGGCAGAGCGGCTCGGCCGACAACCTCGCGTTCTTGCGGCAGCTCTATGGGAAGCTCAAGAGCGAGGAGCTGAAGAAGAAGGTGCTCTACTCGCTGGCCCAGACGGGCACGGCCGACAATGCGCGGTGGCTGGCGACAATCGCCCGGGACGAGAAGGAGGCGCCCGAGCTCAGGAAACAAGCGCTCTTCTGGGCCCAGCAGTGCGACCTTCCCACCAGCGAGTTCGCCGGACTGTACGGATCCACCACCGACCGGGCCATGCGCGAGCAGCTCATCTTCGTGCTCTCCCAGCGCGGCGACAAAGCCGCGGCGGACAAACTGTTCGACATCGCCAGGAGCGACCCTGATCCCGAGCTTCGCAAGAAGGCGCTCTTCTGGCTCGGGCAGATGGACGATCCACGAGTGCCCGAGGTGCTGCAGCAGATCCTGGAGCACTGACGTTGGGCAGTTGGCAACTGTTTCTCGCGCGGCGCCGTCTAAGCATGGCAACCCATGCTGCGCACTATCGTGGTCTTCCTGCTCGGCGCGACGGCGCCGCAACTCGACTCCGCCGTAACGACCCGGCCCCCGGGTCCGGCCGCGGTACCGAGCGCGCGCGCCGCCAGCCCGATTACAGTGGACGGCCGGCTCGACGATTCGGCCTGGGCCGCAACGACGCCGGTCGCGTCACTCGCCCAGCGAGCACCGTCGGAGGGAGCTCTCCCTAGCCAGCGCACCGAGATCCGGGTGCTGTACGACGACGCTGCGCTCTACGTGGGCGCGCGCCTCTACGACAGCGCGCCCGATTCGGTGAAGGCGCTGCTCGCACGGCGGGACCGCGCCGTGAGCTCGGATCGCTTCGTGGTCTATCTCGACCCCTATCACGACCGCCGTTCGGGGTTCTACTTCGGCATCAATGCGGCCGGTACGCTGTATGACGGTATCCTCTACAACGACGAGGGGAGCGACAGCACGTGGGACGGCGTGTGGGACGGTCGCGCAGTGCGCGATTCCCTGGGCTGGACCGCCGAGCTCCGGGTCCCGTATTCCCAGCTCCGGTTCCAGCGAGGGGCGGGATATCTCTGGGGCGTCAACTTCAAACGCGAGATCGCCCGCCGGAAGGAAGAGGACTACCTCGTGTTCCAGCCGTCCAACGGGAGTGGCTTCGTCTCGCGATTCGTGGACCTGGTTGGCCTCGAGCACGTGTCCCCGCCGCCCCGGATCGAGATCCTGCCCTATGTGACCGCCAAAGCCGAGTTCCTGGAGCACGACCCCGGGGATCCCTTCAACAGCGGGGGCCGAGCCCAACCCGGCGCCGGGCTCGATGCCAAGGTCGGCCTCGGCAGCAATCTCACTCTCGATGCGACCATCAATCCCGATTTCGGCCAGGTCGAGGTGGACCCGGCGGTCGTGAACCTGACCGATGTCGAGACGTTCTTCCCGGAGCTGCGGCCCTTCTTCATCGAGGGCGCCAGCATCTTCAGCTTCGGGTCCGGCGGGGCCAACAGCTTCTGGAGCTTCAACTGGGGCAACAACGACTTCCTCTACAGCCGACGCATTGGGCGGGCGCCGCAGGGCAGCCTGCCTCCGGCCGACTTCGCTTCCCAGCCCGCCGGC
>Ga0137403_10000700_pt1 | contig 43192 bp, 36 predicted proteins | sample CZOMad2_1_16fung_FD_122057 | JGI IMG/M metagenome (GOLD analysis project Ga0137403, IMG submission 122057) | Vadose zone soil fungal communities from Angelo Coast Range Reserve, California, USA - CZOMad2_1_16fungal (Hybrid Assembly) | ecosystem: Environmental > Terrestrial > Soil > Vadose zone...
TAGCCCGCTTCCTGCGCGACGCGGGAATCATGCGCAACGGATTTTCCTTTCAAGCTGGCGCGGGCGGCATCGCACTGGCGTTCGTCGACTACCTGCGCCGCATGATGAAAGAGGATGGCGTAAAAGCACGCTTCGTCCGGGGCGGCTCAACCCGTTATCTGGTCGAGATGTTGCAGGAAGGCCTGACCGACTACATTCTCGATGGCCAGACTTTTGACCTGGACGCGGTGAAGTCGATCGCGAGCGATCCCCGGCACGTGCCCACGTCGCCGTTCACCTCATACAACTACCACGGTAAAGGTTCGTTTGCTTCGATGGTGGATGCGGTAGTTCTGGGCGCGACCGAAGTGGACGTGAACTTTAACGGCAACGTGGTCACTCACTCAGATGGCAGGCTGCTGCACGGCATCGGCGGCTGGCAGAATTGCCTTGAGGCAGGCTGCACAATTCTTGCCGTTCCCTCTTTCCGCGATCGCATTCCCGTGATCGTGGACGAAGTAACGACCCTGACCGGACCCGGCGAGTTGATCGACGTCGTAGTGACCGAGCGCGGTATTGCCATCAATCCGCGGCGTCAGGATTTGCTCGATGCCGTAAAAGATTCAAGCTTGCCGATCCGCCCACTGCAGGACATCAAAGCCGAAGTGGAACGCATCTGCGGCGGCAAGCCGGCACGGCCGAAGTTGGGAGACCGACCGGTAGCGGTCGTCAAGTGGGTCGATGGGACTGTGCTGGACACGGTTTGGCAGGTGGGGTGACAAACAAGTTCACGACCATGGATTCGCGCGGATTTTAACGGATTCAAATCTAGGAATCTGCTGGGTCGGGTGGTCCCGGAGGGACCATTAATAGTAGCCCGCCATTTCAATGGCGGGAGGCTGAGAAGAAGATGCGCGTGCCGTCGGCACGCCTGAAACCGACCCCGGACGTCGCGGGCGATGGTTCAGCCGCCCCGCCCTGCGGGACGGGAATAAAATTGTGAAACCAACCCGGCGTTGAAACGCCGGACTACTATCAGTCGTCCCTTCGGGACGGAATATTGGATGTGGCCGGCCGCCGAATCGCCTGCACTACTCGTTCTTCATCGCATCAATCAACTGAAAAAGCTGGGTGCGGTCCACAACCTCGACGAAGGGCTTGCCCTGTGTCTTGTTGCTGACTACATAAATCGTTGGCGTGTGATTGATGCCAACACGCTGGCCAGCGTTCTTGTCTTCGTTGATTGCCGCCGCCAGTTTCCCTTGCGGATCGACCACGAACGGCAGGTCCACTTTGTGGTCAGTGGCGAATTTTTCCGCGAAACCACGCAGCGTCGGCGGCGTGATCTCAGGCTGGTGCTGGAAGATGTAGTCGCGGAAATCATTGCCCAGTTGCTTGGACACGGTGTCGAAGTAGCGGGCGATGATGGCGGCGTCGAAGGACCAGTTGTGCATAGGCAGCGGGAAGTCGTGCCGGACCACCGGAATCTTGTAAGTGCGGCCAGCCTCCGCTACCAGGGGAGCAGCGCGGCGGCAGTCAGGACACTGCAGGTCTTCAAACACCACCAGGGCAACCTGCGCGCCTTTGGGCGGCCGCAGCGCGGGGTCGACGGTCTGGGCCGAAGCCAGGGAAGCAACCAACAGGAATGCCAGAGCTAAGGCTGGGTACGAGGTAGTCATAGATTTATTGGATGCAGGTTTCCGAGAGTTCTGCTTCAACCATTCTATGGTAACCGACTGGGGTGGGAGGGCACACTCTAAAATGAACCAGTGGGACAAGAAGCGCACGAAGGAATGCCCTCAAAGTTCAGAGCAATCGCAACTGTCGGCGCTCCAGACCCAGCAGCTTCTCTTTGATGGGCAACCCACCGCCATAGCCGGTGAGTTTGCCATTACTGCCGATTACGCGGTGACAGGGGATCACGATAGGAATCGGATTGGACCCATTGGCCAAGCCAACCGCGCGTGAGGCGTTTGGGTTGCCAACGCGCCGCGCCAGCTCACCGTAGGAAATCGTTTCTCCGAAGGGGATTTCGCACAAACGATTCCAAACTGACAGCTGAAAAGGCGTGCCTTCAGGCGCCAGTGTGAGATCGAAGGTTTCCAACTCTCCGGCAAAATACGCGCGAAGCTGGCGAGTGGCCTCACGAAAGGGTTCCGCATCCTCAAGCCATTGAGGGTCGGCCTCAACAGGATTTCGTCCGTTTACAAAATCTATGCGCCGCACACCGCCGTCATCGGCGACCAGCTGCAGCGGCCCCACTGGACTATCGATTCTTGTGTAGCTCGTAGCGTTCTTTGCTTGAGTTCGGATCATCACCCAAATGCCTTCCTTACGCCTCTATGAAACAGCGGTAGAACCCGCCGCCAGACGAGGCCGATATTGTTTCGCCGGAAAACTCGGAGAAAATGCCACACGACGTGGATCGACCGCAATAGGTCTCTGCCACAGATAGAGGGCGGCGTAAGCACGCCACGGTCGCCAAGCCTCGGCGCGAGCCTGCAACTCCCTGGGATCTCGCAGCCCGGTGGCGCGGAGCAAGCCCAGGTCGCTGGCGGGAAAGGCGTCAGGTTCACCCAGTGCGCGCATGGCCACGTACTGGGCAGTCCAATCGCCAATTCCGGGTAATTCTCGGAACCGCTCCAGAAAATCAGGTACGTTGGCCACCCCGGAAAAAATGATCTTGCCGTCGCAGACAGCCCGGGCCAGCGAGCGAATGCAGTGCGCACGGGCCCGAGGCAGTCCAATTTGACCAAGGTCCGCGTCGGCCAACCTTTCTGGCGACGGGAAAAGATGGGTGAATCCGTTTTCGCTCCCGGTGGGCACACCGAAAGCCCGAACCATCCGGCCAGCGAGGGTCGTAGCTCCTTGAACCGTGACCTGTTGTCCCAGGATGGCGCGGATGGCGAGTTCAAAACCGTCCCAGCAGCCGGGTACTCGGACCCCCGGCCGCGCGGCGATCTGGCGAGTCAGGACAGGATCGCGGCGCAGGTGCAGAACAATCTCATTTGGATCGGCTGACAAATCAAACAGACGCCGCACTCGCTCAACGATTAGAAAGAGCCATTGCGGCTGAGGATAGTGAATGCTCAGAACAATCGACTCCGAGGCGTCGTCGAGCCTAGCTTGGATCGAGCCGACGTGGTTCTCCAGCGAGAATACCCGCCGGTAGGTCTGGCCTTCCACGATTTCGATGCCGGGAATCGCACGCGGGGCAAGGAACTCAAGCAGTGCGACCCAGCAAAAGGGTGGCCTGAATCGAAGCAAGAAACGATACCCGCTGTTCGGAACAGAAGCCGCCGGCCGCGAAACTTTTCGCAGCTGAGTTGGCGTGCGCCGGTACGTCTTGAGAAACGTCGCGTTAAAGCGCCGGACGCTTCCGAAGCCAGAGGCGATAGCCACGTCCCGCATGGGGAGGCGGCTCTCGTCGATCAGCTTCTTGGCAAAATGCAGACGCCGGGTCTGAGCCACGGCGATCGGGCTCGCTCCCAAATGCTTCAGAAAAAGACGCCGAAGATGACGGGAGCCGATGCCGAGGCGCTCGGCGAACGCATCCATGTCGCCGACCTCCAGCACGCTCTCGTTCATCAGTCTTAACGCTCGCGATACCGTGGCAGAGGTTCCCATCCAGGCTGGCGTTCCCGGAGAACTTTCGGGCCGGCAACGCAGGCAAGGCCGAAGGCCGGATTCTGCAGCCGCCGCAGCGGTGGGAAAATAATGCACGTTTTGTTCCTTAGGTGGTCGTGCTGGACAGATGGGGCGACAGTAGATGCGTGTAGTCAGCACGCCGATGAAGAAGCGTCCATCGAAGCGCGGGTCTCGAGCGAGTCGAGCGCGAGCGCAGATTTTGGGATCCAAGTGCATCTGCCACTAAGATATCCGATTGGTCCGAAAAAGATTAGCCATTTTCGGACATCAATAGCCAAGGATAGAAATCCTAGATTACGGCCGCCTGTTCCCGCCGCTTCGCCTGAATTTCAATGAACACATGCACCAGCGAAACTGCGGCCGGAGTGACCCCGGGAATGCGCGAGGCATGGGCGAGGGTGCGAGGACGCACCCGGACCAGTGTTTCCTGTATCTCGCGGGAGAGTCCGCTGACCGATCCATAGTCGAACCATTGGGGAATGGTGCGCTGTTCGGCTTTCTTGAGGCGCTCGATGGCGCGCTCCTGCTGCAGGAGATAGCCGGCATACTTGATTTCGGTTTCGACCGACTTCAGTTCGTTGCGGAGTGATGAAGAAAGAGCAGCCGCCGATTCGCGCGGATTTGAACGGATATCTTCCCTGTCGAAAAACTCCGGCGCGAGTTCGCGTAGCACCGGGAGCAGTCGCTCGATTGTGATCTCTGGGCGCTTGAGCAGTTGGGCCAGGCTTTGGCCGACGGCAGAAATCCAGTCGTTGGTGGTTGGCCGTTGGTGGTTGGCTGTTGCCGTGGTTTGCTCGGCCTGACCGGGTCGGAGACCCGGTCCCACGCAGTCCGTGGTTACCTCGGCTATTTGCTCGATCATCGCAGTCGTCAGCCTGGTGCGATCGAGCAAATCCTTCATGGATTGGTGGCGCTGTTGTTTGGCCTCGAAATCAGCCCAGGCAGCGTCGGAAATCAGGCCGACGCGGCGGCCGTGCGGGGTGAGTCGCCGGTCGGCATTGTCGATACGCAGGTGTAAGCGGAACTCGGCGCGCGAGGTGAACATACGGTAGGGCTCGTTGGTGCCCTTGGAAATCAGGTCATCGATCAGGATCGCGGTATAGGCCTCGGTGCGATCGAGGACCAGCGGCGCCTCGTTCTTGACCTGCAATGCGGCATTGATGCCGGCCATCAGACCCTGGCACGCGGCTTCTTCGTAGCCGCTGGTACCGTTGATCTGGCCGCCCAGGAACAAGCCGGCGATCTTCTTGGTTTCGAGGGTGCGCTCCAACTCCGTCGGGTCAATGGCGTCGTATTCGATGGCATAGCCGGGCCGTAGCATATCCGCGTTCTCGAGGCCGGGGATTGATTTCAGAATCTCCATCTGCACTTCCACCGGAAGCGACGTGCTCATGCCGTTGACATAAATCTCGTGCGTGTTCAGGCCTTCGGGCTCAAGAAAGAGCTGGTGCGTGATCTTGTCAGGAAACTTGACGATCTTGTCTTCAATCGAGGGGCAATAGCGCGGTCCGACGGAATGGATTTGCCCACTGTACATCGGTGAACGATGAACATTTTCACGGATGATGCGATGCGTCTCCGGCGTCGTCCAAGCAATGTAGCAGGGCACCTGCGATTCGTGATGCGCGACTCGCCGGGTGCGAAAACTGAAAGGCGTGGGATCGGTATCGCCGGGCTGCACTTGAAACCGAGACCAGTCGATGGTCCGCCCGTCGAGACGCGGCGGCGTCCCAGTCTTAAGCCGGCAACCGCGCAGACCGAGTTGCTTGAGCGCTTCCCCCAGCAGCACCGCAGCCGGCTCTCCGGAGCGTCCCGCAGGATATTGCTGCTCGCCGCAGTGGATCAATCCGTTGAGGAACGTGCCGGTCGTAATAATGACCGCGGCCGCACCCACGGTGCGTCCGTCGCGAAGGCGGATACCGGTGACAACACGTCGGTCGTCAGTCGTCAGTCGTCGGTCGTCAGGAAAATCGCTCGGCAAGATCGCACCTTTGGGAGCTGACGACTGCACTACGATCAGATCCGCAACTTCCGCCTGCTTGATTTTCAGGTTGGGCTGCGATTCCAGTACCTCACGCATCTTCAGACGATAGGCTTGCTTGTCGCACTGGGCTCGAGGCGACCACACTGCTGGACCACGCGAAGTATTGAGCAGGCGGAACTGGATGCCGACCGCATCAGTTATTTCGCCCATGATGCCGCCCAACGCGTCCACTTCGCGGACCAGGTGTCCCTTGGCGATACCACCCACCGCTGGATTGCAGGACATTTGCGCGATGAGGTCGACGTTAAGCGTGTAGAGGGCGGTCTTCAGCCCCATACGGGCGGCAGCCATGGCGGCTTCGCACCCGGCGTGTCCAGCGCCCACGACGACAACATCGAACTGTTCGGTGAATTGCGGCATGCCAGCTTTCATTCTAGCAAGGACTACGTGACGGAGGACGGGCGTCCTGCCCGTCTCCATCACAGATTCCTAGAATTGCGGGCCGCCGATATCGGTGAACCCAGAGCCATACGGGACCGTCGGAGCGCGCCAGTCGTCCATGCCGACCTGCAACCAGGCACCGGCAGAAATCCTGACCCGGGCACGAACGGTACAGCCTTCGATTTTGCCCAGCGCCAATGCGGCGCGCGGAGATGGGCTCCAGGAAATGGCATACGCGGTCTGGACGTTGTCCCACGCGCAGCACCACCGCGTGGTCTGTCAAATCAAAGGCCAGCGGCATGAGATCGAGCGCGTCCGTGCCGAACCACGGCTGGCCGATGAAAAGTCCCCCGCGCACCTCGCCGCAGTCATCATTGAGGTCAACCTCCCTGCCGTCTGCCCGGCACGACAACCTAGTCCACGCCACTTCTACCTGCGCCGAGGCGCACGCTGTGATGTCCGTCACAAATGCACCCAAAGCCCTAAACCACAAGGACACGAAGCATCACGAAGGTTCGACGCTCTAGGTTTTCCTTCGTGTACCTTAGTGCCCTTTGTGGTAAAGCCTTACGGGCCGCCATCCAGTTGCGAGCAGGGCCGCCCGCCCGTATATTGGTGGTACCCCAAAGTGAGGCCATATGACAACCCAGGAATTCTTTCAGCAACTGGATGCTCGCGTCGCGCAGTTCGATCTGCTTTGCCACCCCTTTTACAAAGCCTGGAGCGCGGGCGAATTGTCGCGTGATGACCTCCGCGAGTATGCCCGGGATTACTACCATCATGTGAACGCGTTCCCCACCTATCTCGCCGAGCTCAGCCTGCGGCTCGAAGAAGGCGAATTGCGCCGCGCGGTGCTCGCCAATCTGGTGGACGAAAAGGGCGGTGACAATGCGACGGGCGATAATCGAGAGCACGCCGAGTTGTGGCTGGACTTTGCCGAAGGCATGGGAGCGAGCCGCAACCTGCCGGCACACCAGCCCGTGGCCGAGATCCGTGATTTGACGGCTTTTTTCCATAGCGTCGCCAGCGAGGGAACGCCGGAGGAGGCCTTGGCAGCGTTCTACGCGTACGAATCGCAGGTCCCGCAGGTAGCCGCTGAGAAAGCCCGCGGACTTCGGGAGATGTACGGCGCCGACGACAAAACCTGCGGATATTTCACTCTGCACAGCACCGCAGACGTTTACCACTCACAGATCTGGCGGCAGCAATTGGCCCGGAGCCTGGAACAGAATCCGCAGGCAGCCGAGCCCGCGCTCGCCGCGGCCGAGAACGCAGCAAAGGCTTTGTGGAGCGCGCTCGACGCAATCGAAGCACGCAGAAAAGCAAAGCCGAAAGCCGCATAGAATGACCCAAACATTGAGCCATCCGGCCAGGGCCATTGATTCGGTAAATCAATGGCTCTTGGATTTGGACAGGCTCTTTCAACCTCGGGACGACTGAGGATTTTCAAGGCGCCGTTACTTGAGTCCAAAGCGACAAGCACGTATCTAGGTAGGCATGGCAAATCTGACCGAATTCAGCCTGGCCGAGGCCGTCGCAGTTCTCACCCGCACTCCCGCGACCCTGGATGCGCTATTGCGTGGACTGCCCAACGTCTGGGTGCACTGCAACGAAGGGAAGGGTACCTGGAGCGCGCTCGACATCGTGGGCCACCTGATCTGCGGCGAGCGCACCGACTGGATGCCGCGGGCGCGAATCATTCTGGAGAATGGCGAGGCGCGGCCGTTTGATCCCTTTGACCGCTTTGCGCAGTCAAGAGAGAGTCAGGACAAGTCGTTGGAGCAACTGTTGGACGAATTTGCCCGCCTGCGAAGTGAGAATCTGGCTGCGCTGCAGGCACTGAATTTACAGCGGGAGGACTTGACCCGGCGCGGAAGGCATCCAGCGCTGGGAGTGGTGACGCTGTCGCAACTTCTGGCGACTTGGGCGGTTCACGACCTCACTCATGTGCATCAGCTATCCCGCGTGATGGCCAACCGGTATGGTGATGCGGTCGGTCCGTGGAGCGCCTATCTGGGCGTGCTGAAGTGTAGTGGGCACAGCGCGTAGTAGCCAAAAGGCTGTGCAGTCGAGGCTCAAATCCAACGTGAAAGCGCATCGCCAGATCTGGCAGGTTTTGGCGCCGCCATCGTCCGGAATGCATAGTCTTCGTCGGGGTCCTTTCGCGTAGCGAAGGACTCCGCTTCCTCAGGTTGACAGCGTGAGAAAGTTCGCACTGACTTAGTACTTCCGGAGGCCATGAGTGGCCCAACGACGGGTGGACGAGTTATGCTTAGCGGATACAGGGGCCGCGCCTGTATCTTCGCCCAGCGGCTGGGTCGCGGTTTCTGGCAGGCGTTGTCATCCCGGCGGTTCCCACAGTCTCTGAAGTCCTTCCGTGGCGGCATTCTGGGCCGCCCCTTCGTAGACTGCGTCGCACTTGTTTGAAACATCTGCCGGGGCAAAATCCTTCGCCTGACTCTTTCCAAAGGAGAGTACGGATATGTCCTTAATGCCAGATCCTACCTTTTATCCCTCACCGGGCATGGCGATGCAGGCAGCGCCGGAACGTATCGCTTACGTCGCTCTGCTTAACGTCGGCAAGAGTGGGAAGCGGGACGCTATGGGCGTCATCAACGTCGATCCGCGTTCCCCCGGGTATGGCCAGTTCGTCGGCCAGGTGGATTTCCCTAATGACGACAACGAGCTGCATCACTTTGGCTGGAACGCCTGCAGCGCATGCCTTTGCCCGCAGGCCCCGCACCCGCATATGGAGCGCCGTTACCTGGTTGTTCCGGGGATCGGTTCGTCCAGGATTCACATTCTGGATACGAAACCAGACCCCAATCATCCCAAGATCGCGAAGGTGATCGAGCCGGAAGAGTTCATCAAGAAGACAGGCTACACATCGCCACACACCATTCACTGTGGCCCTGAGGGCATCTATGGCAGCGCGCTCGGTTCGGCCAGCGGCGACGGTCCCGGCGGCATCTTCCTGATGGATGCCAACACATTCGAGCTGAAAGGGCAGTGGGAGAAGGAACGCGGCCCACAGAGTTTGGCCTACGACTTCTGGTGGCACCTCGGACACGACACCATGATCACCTCCGAATGGGGAACGCCGAACATGGTGAAGAACGGCCTCGTCCCGGAGTTGCTGCTGGCTGGAAAGTATGGCCACAAGCTTCACATCTGGGATTTGAACAAGCGCCGTCACCTGCAGGAGATTGATCTAGGTGCGGAGCAGCAGATGGTGCTCGAGCTTCGGCCTGCTCATGATCCCAAGAAGGCCTACGGATTTGTTGGCGTGGTCATCTCGCTGAAAGACCTCTCGTCCTCCGTCTGGATGTGGCACCGCGAGGGCGGCGGCAAAAACAGCAAATGGGCTGTCCGCAAGGTGATCGAAATTCCTGCCGAGCCGGCCGACCCGGAAAAATTGCCGCCGCTGCTGAAGGGCTTCAAGGCGGTACCGCCACTGGTGTCCGACATCAACCTCTCACTGGATGATCGCTCCCTCTACGTCTCGTGCTGGGGGACAGGTGAATTCATCCAGTACGACGTCTCTGATCCCGCGAACCCAAAGAAAACTGGCTCGATCCACACCGGCGGAATTGTGCGCCGGGCGGCTCATCCGAAGAAGCCCGCACAGGCCCTCAACGGCGGACCACAGATGGTCGAGATCAGCCGCGACGGCAAGCGCGTCTACTTCACCAACTCGCTCTACTCTCCATGGGACGAGCAGTTCTATCCCGACGGGGTAAAGAGTTGGATGGTGAAGATCGATGCCAACCCAAAGGGCGGGATGAAACTCGACGAAAAGTTCTTCGTCGAATTTGATGGGTTGCGCGCTCACCAGTTGCGGCTCGAAGGAGGCGACGCTTCGTCGGACTCCTACTGCTACTCGGACGCGAAATGATCCACGCAGGACTGACTTCGACCGCGTTGTGGCTGATGTTTCTCCTCGGCGCCTACCACGGACTGAACCCAGGGATGGGTTGGCTCTTCGCGGTGGCGCTGGGGATGCAGGAGCAAAAAGGGAGTGCAGTCGCGAGATCGCTCGTTCCAATTGCGCTCGGTCACGCGCTGGCGATCGGCGGCGTGGTGCTGGTTGCAGCGTTTCTTGGCATGACTCTGCCGCTGGTGGTCATCCGGTACTCCGTCGCCGCGATCCTAGTCAGCCTTGGAATCTATTGCCTCGTACAACATCATCATCCGCGATGGGTCCGCATGCAGGTGGGCTTCCGCGACTTGACCGTATGGTCGTTTCTGATGGCCTCGGCGCACGGCGCCGGTTTGATGGTGGTGCCGGTGCTCCTAGGCAGCAGCATGGTCGAAGCGCGGGGCAGTATGGCGGACCACAATCACTTGGCATCATCCGTCACTCCGCTAGCCGGAATACTCGCCACCGGCGTCCACACTTTTGCATATCTTGCCGTCACCGGGCTGGTCGCCTGGCTGGTCTATCGAAAATTCGGGCTCGCGCTTCTCCGCAAGACGTGGTTCAACTTCGATTTGCTCTGGGCAGTTGCGCTGGTGGCCACGGGTCTTGTCACTCTCCTGGTGTAGCCGGTTGTGTTCTTTACCCTACCCTGACGGCACTTCTCAGTAAAAATCGTAGTACAAACGGAACCACGGACTTTTACGATGTTCCCAATCATGCTTTCGGTTGGTCTCTAGCAGGATCTCCCGCTCCGTGCTGTCCCACATGGCGCTAGCCTGTGCGGGGGAGATCGGGGAAAAATCTACGCCTGACAGACGTTCTACCACGTCCTTGTGCGCCCTGTTGAAGGCTCGAATTAACGGAGACGGTTCGTGTGCTTCCATTGTATTAGCTAGTGATCCTGCCTAAATCCTACAGAACCCCCGGTGCTTCACCGCATTTCCCCAGGAATGCGGTGAACCCGGATTATAGCGAATCGGCCCGGCGGCCCGGAGCACAGTGGTAATGGCCATAACACTCGTTGAGCGATTGTGAGTGCAGAACCTGCTGGTCACGAGAAACTATTCAGTCGGTTACCGTGATCAACGGCCTTGTCTTTGCCAGGACTTCGCCAATTTCCACGGCGGGGACTCCGCCCGCTTGCAGGTTGCGGAGAAGCTCCGGCGCGTGTTCCGGCGCGACTGAGATCAGCAGGCCGCCGGCGGTCTGCGGGTCGAACAGCATTGTCTTGCGGTCCTCAGCGATTCCCTCGTCGTAGCCGACCACGCATTCGGCGAAGTCCCGGTTGTTCTTCAACCCGCCCGGAATGTTGCCGGCGCGGACGCAATCTAATGCGCCTTCGAGCAGGGGGGTCTGGTGGAGGCGGAACTGAAGCGAGACATTCGAGGCCAGGGCCATTTCGCGGGCGTGACCGATGAGGCCGAAGCCGGTGATGTCGGTGAGGGAGTGGACCGGACAGCCTGCCGAGCTTTGCTCGGCATCGACGGGTCCCTTCGCTGCGCTCAGGGCAGGCTCCGAACCCGTCCGCACATGGCTCGGGGTGGTCTCCTTTTGAGCGGAACAGAACTTCACTATGATTTCGCTGGCAATTCTGTTCAGTGTCGTCATCGAACGCGTAGCGGCGTCTATCCACGAATGCTTCGCGGTCCCTCGTTTTATTGCGGTGGAGATGACGCCCGTGCCCAGCGCTTTGGTGAATAACAACCGGTCGCCGGGTTGAGCGCCACCGTTAGTAAACACTCGCCCGGGATCGATCAAGCCGGTGACGGAATATCCAAACTTGGTTTCCTCGTCGCGGATGCTGTGGCCGCCCACGACTGTGCAATTCGCTTCCATCATTTTCGAGAGGCCGCCGGCCAGGATTTGTTCCAGAACTTCGAGGTCGCCGGTGGCTGGAAAACACACGTGAGCCAGCGCGGTGATCGGCCGTCCGCCCATGGCGTACACGTCGCTCAGTGCATTGGTGGCAGCGATCTGGCCGAAGGTGTAAGGGTCGTCCACGATGGGCGTGAAGAAGTCGACAGTCTGCACCAGCGCGAGGTCGGGAGCGATCTTGTAAACCCCGGCGTCATCGGCGTGATCGAACCCGACCAGGACGTTGGGGTCGTGCTGGCGCGGCAACTTCCCCAGGACTTTGTCGAGGACGGCGGGGCTCAGTTTAGAGGCGCAGCCACCAGCTTTGACGGTTTCGGTGAGACGGATGGTTTTGACGTCAGGCATGAGGACATTCTAGAAGAAATTATCGAATTAAAGGTGGAGCGGGCGTCCAGCTACTTCACTGTCACGTCTGTTACACGCAACTCGGGATACTCGTGGTTCCAGTCAGCCGTCACGTGCTCGAAAGTAAGTCGGAATGGTTTGCTCTGGACCGGAGCCAGGGGTGCGACGGCCAGGTCTACCGCCTCGGGGTACGGTCCGCTGGTCTGGAGAATGCGCAGCGGGACATCGTCGGCCTGGACGATCTGGCCAAGAGAATCTTTAAAGGTAACGCGTACCAGGGCACGGGTAACGGCCTTGTCTGCGGTGTTGGTCACGGTGCCGTCGAGATAGGTAACGGTGGACCCCACAAAGTTTTCCGCCGCGCTCATCTTCAGGTCTGAGAACTTGATGTTGGCGGCGTAAGGATGAGGCGGGTTCGCAATTTTGGAATCAGTGCGTAAAAGCAGGGAGGCGATCACCACCACGACAACTACGAGCACGACCCCGAACACAATTGGAAGCCAACTGGAGTTGCGGTCTTCCCCCGTGGCGGCTGGAGAGGGCTGGAGCAGGCTTCCCATGAGTCGATTGTACTCTTGAGGATGAAGCGAGGATTTCAGATTGCAGATTCTAGATTGCAGATAATCGAAGCTATGCAGGTTTCAATCTGCGATCTAGACTCTAGATTCTGAGATCGTCATTACTCGCCGCCGACGATTAGGCCGTCGATGCGGATGGTTGGACAAGCCATGGAGCCGCGAAATTCCAGATCGCTGGCGATCTCGGAAATGTTGAAGAACATCTCTTTCAGATTCCCCGCCACCGTGATCTCTTCCACGGGATAGGTCAACTCGCCACCCGAAATCCATAGCCCGGAGGCCCCGCGGGAATAGTCGCCGGTAACCAGGTTTGCGCCGTGTCCGAGAAATTCGGTGACGTAGAGACCTTCGGGAATTTCAGAAATTATTTCTTTTGGGGTCTTTTTTCCCGGCTCGATAAAATAATTGCCGGGACCGATTCCCGGAGTGCCGGCGAGTCCGCGGGAAGCGTTGCCGGTGGTCTGAAGGCCGAGTTTTTTGGCGGTGTAGGTGTTGAGTAAATATGACTTGAGCACGCCCTTCTCGATAACGACTGTGCGCCGGGTCGGGATACCTTCGCCGTCGAAGGGTGAGGTGCCAAAGCCTCCGATCATGGTGCCGTCGTCAATCACGGTAACGTGGTCGCCGGCGATCTTCTCGCCCAGTTTGCCCGCCAGGAACGAAGCGCCGCGATAGACGGAATCTCCATTGATGCCTTCGAAGATATGTCCCAGGATGGAAGTGGCAACCATGGGATCGAGGATAATGGGAACTTTGGCCGTCTTGACTTTGCGTCCGCCCAGCCGCCTCAAAGTGCGCTGGGCTGCGATCTTGCCTACTTCTTCGGGCGGATCCAGGCGGCCCAGATTGCGGGCGACTGAGAACCAATAATCGCGCTGCATGGCGCCGTTGTCCGACTGCGCGATGGGCACGGCAGCGACCGAACAATAAGACCGGCGATACTCGCCCACAAATCCGTGGGAGTTGGCCAGCACTTTGTGACCGGTGGCGGCGTCGAACGAGCCACCTTCGGAATTCTTGATGCGAGGGTCGTAGTCGAGCGCGGCCTTCTCGGCACGGCGAGCGTAGTTGATGCGCTCTTCGCCAGGAAGAGAGTAGACGTCGGCGGAATAGAGATCGAGATCGCCCGGAAGCGAACCGAGTTGCGAAGCTTCCGGTATGCCGCTGAAAGGATCTTCAGAAGTGATTTTCGCCAGCTCCAGCGCGGAGTTCAGCATGCGGTCAAGGGCTTCGCGCGAGAAGTCGCTCGAATACGTGCTGGCGGAGCGCTTGCCATGAAAAACCCGCGCGCCGATGGAGCGGGAACCGGCCTCTTTTAAGGTCTCCACTTGGCCGAGGCGCACCAGCGTGGAAAATTCGTCGCCCTCGCGAACTACGCATTCGGCGGCGGTGGCGCCTCCGGCCATGGCGCGACGGACGATGTCCTGCGCTACTTCGCGAAGATCAGTTTCCAGTTTCTGGTTTCCTGTTTCTAGTTGAGTCTGAGTCATAGAAAATTCGTGAACCACAGAGACACAGAGTCACAGAGAAAAACCAGAAAAGTAATTTCGCTGTGCCTCGGTGTCTTTGTGGCGAATATGTCTTCTACTGCATGAACCCGCCGGATTCCTTCTTTGCCGTGCCGCCGACGGTGAGGCGGTCCACTTTCAGCGTTGGGATGCCGACTCCGACGGGTACGGCTTGCCCATCCTTGCCGCAGGTGCCGACGCCTTCATCAAGCTTCAGATCGTTGCCCACCATGGAGACGCGTGTGAGCACATCCGGCCCGTTGCCGATCAGTGTCGCGCCTTTGATGGGGGCGGTGACATGACCATCTTCGATCAGATAGGCCTCCGACGCGGAGAAGACAAATTTCCCGCTGGTGATGTCCACCTGTCCGCCGCCGAAGTTCACTGCGTACACGCCATGCTTGACCGAGCGGATGATGTCTTCCGGATCGTCCTGTCCGGCGAGCATATAGGTATTGGTCATGCGCGGCATGGGGATGTGTTCGTAGCTCTCACGCCGGCCGTTGCCGGTGTCGGCCATTCCCATCAGGCGGGATGAAAGTTTGTCGCTCAGGTATCCCTTCAGAATCCCATTTTCGATCAGAACCGTGTTCTGCGTGGGCTGACCCTCGTCGTCTACGTTGAGCGAGCCGCGCCGCCAGGGCATGGTGCCGTTATCGACTACCGTGCATTTTTCGCTGGCTACGCGCTTCCCGATGAGCCCGGCGAAAGCCGAGGTCTGCTTGCGATTGAAGTCGGCTTCGAGCCCGTGACCAACAGCTTCGTGCAATAGTACGCCGGGCCAGCCTGGACCGAGCACCACTTCCATCTCGCCGGCGGGAGCTTCACGAGCGTCGAGTTGGAGGATGGCCTGTCGGGCGGATTCTTTGGCGAAATATTCGGGAGTCTTTTCTCCGAAGAAGAAGTCGAGGGCGACGCGTCCACCGCCGCCGGAGCTGCCGCGAGCGGAATTACCCTCGGTCTTGGCGATGCAGGAAACGTTCATGCGCGCTAACGGCTGCGAGTCTTCGGCGAAAGTGCCGTCGGAACCCACCACCAGGATGTTGCGCAGCTCGTCGGAATAGCTAGCGCGAACTTCCTTGATACGCGGATCATAGGCACGGGCCGAAGCGTCAGCGCGCATGACCAGTTCGACCTTGGCTGTAATTTCAGCGTCCACGGACGGCAGCGTTACCGGATAAAGGCTGCGCGCAGGTTTCTCCTGGAATCCCACTACTGGGGTCTTAGATGGACCGCTAGCGATCAGGGCCGCGGTCCGGGCGGCATGCAAAATCCGTTCTGACGAAAGATCGTCGGTGTAGGCGTAGCCGGTGCGCTCGCCGACCACCACGCGAACGCCGCATCCCGCCGAAATTCCCTGGGAGGCGGACTTTACCATGGATTCGTCCACCATCAACGAGGTGGACGAGAGGTACTCGAAATAAAGATCGGCGTATTCTCCGCCGGCTGAGAGGGCTGCCGCCAGGTAGCGCTCGAGATCATGTTCCGTGAGGCCGTAGTGCTGAAAAAAGAACCGATTTTTGTCCACCGTAGTTAGATGTCCTTGGACTGGGAAAGACTCCCAGGGGTTTCTTCATTATCCCACACGGTCCGGCGCGGGCTAAGGTGGCATGGGTGAGCCCACCACAGTCCGCGGGGGGGACAGCGAGTTCATAAGAGCTGAAAATAGACCCCTGGTCCCGGGACTGTGCCTGATTTATTTCTCCGGCCAGGCTCCCAGCAAACGGCGGACGTCCACCAACTGCGCCAGATGATAGGCATTGTGGTCAGCAACGAGCAAGGCCTCGCGCAGGACAGTCTGGCCGTCTCCCCATGGAATGCGCATGTGCAGATCAGTTTTCGGATTGGCGACCAGGTCCTGCATGGCCTTCAAATCCTGGCGAAATTTCTTGATGCTGGCATTCCAGGCGGAGGCGCTGGGCGGAGCCTCGGTGCGCGGCCAAAAGCCCTTGGGCCAATCGGGTGAAACGTGCTTTCGCTTTCGGCTGAATTCGAGAATGTCCCATTGCCCGATGCGCATGTGTTCCAGCAGCATCCAGGGAGAGTGCGGCAGGCCCGACGGTTTTTGTCCCCGTAGTTTAGCCGGGATTCCTCCGATCACTTCTTCAAACCGGGCGTGGGCGCTTCCGCCCTTGAGCAATTCAATCAAATGGCGCCGCAGGGAGCTGTCCTGATCGTTTTTCATTTTCTTGCCCTTCGCTTTTGGCTGAGGATTCGGGTCATTCACCAGTTAAAGGTTTTTGCAGGAAATTGACAAGCCCGCGTAGACAGGCGTCATCCTCCCGCGCTAACCTAACGGACCGAAGGAGCTTTTTATGCGTCTATGGATGGTTTTGCTGGTAACGGTCGTTTTGGGAGCCGGGCTGCACTCTGCGTTTGCGGCAATGCCGGCCGTGGGCTCCGCTGCTCCCGACTTCACCCTTCCTTCACAGGACGGCACGCAAGTCACCCTAAAGGATTTCCGCGGGAAATGGGTCGTGCTTTATTTCTATCCCAAGGACGGGACACCCGGATGCACCATCGAGGCACACAACTTTCAGCGTGATCAGCCGCAATACGCGCAGCGCAACGCGGTGGTGGTCGGAGTCAGCGTGGACACGACCGACTCCCACAAAGAGTTCTGCTCCAAGGAAGGCCTGAACTTCAAGCTGCTGGCCGACACCGAACACAAAGTGGTGAAGCAGTACGAGTCCACGATGAACTACAAGGGCGTCGAGATCGCCGCGCGAAACACTTTCATCATCGATCCGCAGGGCACGATCCAACGCGCGTATACCGGCGTGGACCCCAACAAACACAGCCAGGAAGTGTTGACGGCCCTGGATGAATTACAGAAGGGCGCTTCCGCCTCGAAGTAGGCTTGGGTTTGATTTTGGATGGAGCAGCGCTTAGCGCTGCGTCGGGATCAGATTCTGCTGCGCCTTTAGTGGCTGAGGTACCGCAGAGGCTGAAGCCCGTCGGTGAGGAGGATATTGTTGCAGGCCCGAAGGCCTGCTCCACTCGAGATTTTCGCCATTTCCGGTGTTTGACTGGACAACGTCTAGACTTAAAGCATGAACGTTCGCCCCGAGCAGATTCCCTATCGCGATTTCTATCGAATTCTCCTTAGCTCCGTCGCTCCCCGTCCTATTGCCTGGGTCTCCACGCTAAATAAGGGACAGCTGAACCTGGCGCCATTCTCCTTCTTCAATGCGGTTTCGGCGAAGCCGCCGATGCTCGGCTTCTCCCCCTCGCTGCGCCTGGTGGATGGCCAGTCCGCTCCCAAGGACACACTGCACAACATCCGCGAAACGAGAGAGTTTGTGGTCAATGTTGTGACTTTTGCGGTGGCCGACGCAATGAATCTCACCAGTGGCGACTATGACAGCTCAGTAGACGAATTCGCGCTGGCGAAATTGACCACGCGGCCTTCGCAGCTCGTGCGCCCCCCACAGGTGGCGGAGTCTCCCGTCAGCTTCGAGTGCAAGCTCAACCGGATCATTGATTTTGGGACCGAGCCGCCGAGCGGAAGCCTGGTGATCGGGGAGATCGTCTGCGTTCACCTAGAGGACAACGTCCTCAAAGAAGGCCGCCTCGATCCCGATTCGCTCGACCTGATTGGACGCATGAGTGGCACCCAGTACTCGCGCACCACCAATCGCTTCGACCTCAAAAGGCCTGAAGTGCAGCCTCCTGAAACGCCACACTCCAGAAAATAGGCCACCCGCTTACCGGATGGAATCCCGCAGCTGGATGAGAGCATTGTCCGCCGCGGTCAGCCGGATCAGGCCGAAACGGGGATGGTCAAGATCAATCACGGTAAAGATAGTGATCGAAATTACCATGGCGTAAAGCAGCCCGTGGAACCAGCTGCGGCTCTTTCGTCTGGCCATATCGTAGCCTGCGATCAACCCGCTCAGCAGCGCGACACAAATCGACAGGCCAAAGATCAGCGGCGGCAGATGAGTATGCAGAGCGATGGTACGCGACGTGGTCACATCAATCATGTCATTTAACGCTGGCAGCAACAGCCGGGCCACGTTTTGGGTGGGATCATCGCGGCTGCCCGCGATGGCGCGTGACCAGATTTCCTGTTGCAGTTTCGCAGCCCGTTGTAGGTCCTCCCCGGCGGCAGCCAAGTCGGGAAGCTTCTCGTAGACGTTCAACCGGGTATCCAGGTATTGGCGGAATAGCTGGCGCATCTCCTGCTGCTGGTTGGCAGGCAGCAAATCCAGACGGAGATAGGCGGTGCCGATGGCGTTCGATTCCTGAACGATCAGGGCCCGCCGCTGGTCGAGATGAGAGATGCCATTGGCAAAGGTGAATCCCAGCAGCAGGCCCAGCAGGGCGAAGACCGCAGCTTGAATCGTCGAAGTGCCTTCGTGGGCAGCTTCAGTCTTCTTCGCGACATAGGAGCCCATGCGATAGCCCACTTCGAGGCAGATCGCCATCCCGAAAAATAGACAGATCGAAATTACAACCGCCAGCTGTCCGGGATTCATAGATTCATTTGCCTGCTCACGGAGCGTCGAAGGCTCAACAGTCTACCGGAAGTTCGGGCCGGGCGTGTTTCAGAAATTTCGTCGTCACGAAACACGTGCGGACAGCCGCTCAGGCTGTCCGGCGGAGCGGAGCTCCGCTATTTTCGCTGCCGGACAAGAACCGGGTCGAGCTGCGCTCGACTGGACAGCTGAGGACAGCGGTCCCTACGTGGGCCGTGGTAGCGCGGCTAGTTGAAGTCGATCTTCTCGAAGCCCAAGCCTTGCAGCAGGCTGGTGATCGTCGAGGTGGCGTTCTGTTGGGCAGTGCGTAAGATGCCGTCGGCCAGCGCCGCCTCGGTCAGTTGGCGCTCTGCCTCCTGACGCACTTGTGATTCGAGATTGGGATCGGTGGGCACCAGCAGCCCAGTCTGGCGGGAGTAAACTCGCGTCTTTGCACTATCCAGCCGGGTGCTGAAAACCTGTGCTGCGGGAACGTGGAGATGGACCTGCTTGGCTTCCACCCGGACATCGCCCGGCTTCAGGCTGGAGAAGTCGATGCCAGCGACGACCTCTCCGTGGACCAGGAGCAGCAGGCGATCTCCGGCCAGAAAATCCGGAAAGATAGGATTTTCCTTGGCACCGCTTACTATTTTGTCCATGGTGTAGACCACTGTCTCCAGCCGCTGCAGTTGCTGGATGCGATTGACCACCGTGGGCTGGCTTACATCAATGCTAAGGGTGCGGCCCGTCACGGCCGACCACGCCCGGCTCAATAGAGCCGGACCGGAACTACGCGAGAGCAGCACGAATCCAACACAACCGAGGATTAATATTCCAAGCAGCATTCCTATTCCGAGGGCGATAGCCAAGGGCGCTCGCGCGGCTTTCGAGGGCTCGGACATGCGGAAAGGGTAACATCGGTATCGGTTGGGAAGTAGGAACGAAAGTTGTTTCTACTCAGGATTTTAGGGGCGCGAACCGCGCGGGGACGTCTGCCCTCGGCTGTCCGGCGGACTGCACTCCGTATTTCGCTTTCAGCAAAAACCGAGATCGAGCTTCGCTCGACCAGACAGCTGAGGACAGCTGTCGCTACGCGGTTCGTGATAGACCCTCTGGCTTTTTCAACAGAGAGTGCCAGAGATGCTTTGTGCAACGAAAAGGTTGCATTTTTACCGCGCACCAAGGTAAGATGCACATTGAACGCAGCAGTAAGCGTTTAACTCGTCGCTGTACGCCCTTTCTTCCATCGGTTCAAAATGTGGCCCAATAGTATGCGTGGGGTGACCCTATCTCGCCTCGCAACAGGTTCGGAGAGACCTTATGGCGTGGTACGCGTATTGCATCACTGAGCAACAGACCCTAGCCAACGGAACCCGTTCTCGTCGTCCTTCCTTACTGGAAGGGGTTCAAGGCGTGAACGGCGCTACCGTTCTGACCTATCCCAGCGGTGAATTCAACATAGTCGTAAGCGAGTACGAACGCGATAACGTCCAGTTCGGAGAGAAAAACGTCCTGGAGCATGCGCGCGTTGTAAGCGTCTGTTTTCGCAGTGGAACGGTGTTACCGTTCCGCTTTGGGACGATTTTCGACACCGACGACGCCTTACGGCATGCCGTAAGATCGAATCGCCGGGCCTTCGGCCAAAGCGTTGCCCGTCTGCGCGGCAAGGCAGAGATGCACCTGAAGCTCCGGGTTAAGGATGGCTCGCTGCGCGAAGCCATGGCCGAGATCGTATTGCCCGACACAGTGGGCGGCGATTATCTGATCAAGCTGCGGGAGAAGGCTTCCCAGGATCGCGAGCGCCGAACCAAGGCCCGCGCTCTTTCGGTCCAGGTCCATAAGTTATTCAATCCGTTGGAAGAAGAGATCAGTTGTAAGCGAGTGGATTCCGACGGAATGTTAATCGATATCGCCCACCTGATTGATTCCAAATCCATCGAAAAATATCAGAACCGCTACAGCAGCGCCGCCAAGCAGTTGAAGAACTGCGAACTGGCCATCAGCGGACCCTGGCCGCCTTACCACTTCCTTCCGGGCAAGCTGCGCATGGTCGCGGGTAACTCCTAGAGTTCAGACATCAGACCTCGGACTTCAGCATTTTTCGTGCTGAGGTCCGACGGCTGAGGCCTTACGTCCTACAGTGTGCAGCGAATGTGCAGGATTCTGCAGTTCAGCCTGGTCGCACTTGCATTTGATTTCCTCGGTGGAGTCCCTTGAAGCTTCGCTAAGTACATATTGTGCAGTAGTTTGCCGACGAGTCGGCATTCGCCCGTTTGATTCTGCAGCTTTGGTTGCGGAAATGCACTTGATCGGGTAACCAAAAGGGGCCGCTGAACAAATGACCTTCACTCTCTGTTTTTCGCGACATCTCTCTTGTTGCCGTTCCGGCCGCCGGATCGGCTCACCGCATCGCCATTCCTGACTCAACCTTCCACCTTGCCTCTTTTACTAGTGGCCCCAGCAATGGGGCCATTTTTTTGGCTCAGGACTGTGGTGAGACGGGCGGGACGCCCGTCCTCGACTCTTTGGCTGAAGTCTGTGGTCCCTACGGCTGATCTCCGCTCCCCGATTCCAAGAAGTTATTACCGGGGAACTCTGGGTTGGTTAGACTTGTCTACCTTTCCTATGAAGACTCTCCTACGCGGCCTGTCCGTGGGCCTGGCTTTGGCGTTCTGCTCTCCCTCCGCCGTGCGGGGTATAGACCGCACGCCGGCGCGCGTTTCCGGCGATGTGCTTCTTTCTACCATGCAGCGGGAATTGCAGCGCGCTCAAACCAACCTGGGGCAACTGAATCCCGCGCCCTACTTCACCAGCTACTCGGTGTATGACGAGGAAGGGACGGTTGTTGTCGCCGGCCTGGGCAGCTTGCTGAATTCCACCCAGTTCCACCGGCGCATGGGCGAGGTGACCATGCGGGTGGGAAGCGCGGCGCTCGACAACACTCACCAGGAGAGTCGGCCCTCCGGCATGAGTTCGGGGCTGGTTCCCTTGCAGGACGATCCCGACGCGGCAGCGCGAGTCTTGTGGCAATTGACATACCAGGAGTACCGCCAGGCCGCGCAGACCTACCTGAACGTCAAGACAGCGGCCGCTGTCCGCACCCAGGAGGAAGACACCTCGGCGGATTTCGCCGAGGCCAAGCCCGAGGTGCATCTGGACTACGCCATGCCCGCGTTTCACCTTGATCGGAAGGTCTGGGAAGACCGGGTACGCCGCTACTCCAGTAATTTTCGCAAGTATCCCGAGATTTATTCCTCGGCGGTGATGGTGATTGGGCAGAAGACCCAAATGCGTTTTGTCTCCACTGCTGGCGCCCAACTGGCTACGCCGGGGACGCTGATACGCTTGATGATCGAGGCTGAGACCCGGGCCGATGACGGGATGGAATTGCTGCGGGTGGAAACCTTTCAGGCTGACACTCCTGACGGCCTTCCGAGTGAAGCTGAGATTGCGGCCAGGATCGACAAGATGGCCTCAGATCTTAAGGCCCTGCGGGCGGCGCCCACGGCTGAGCCCTTTGACGGTCCGGCGTTGCTCTCGGGCAGGGCGGCCGCAGTTTTCTTTCACGAAGTGCTGGGCCATCGCCTGGAAGGCCATCGCCAGCGCGGCGATCAAGAAGGTCAGACCTTCACCAAGAAGATCAATCAGCAGGTATTGCCTCAGTTTCTGAGCGTGATTGACGATCCTACGCAGCGCAGCCTGAACGGGATGGACCTGGGCGGCTGGTATCGGTACGACGACGAAGGCGTCCGGGCCCAACGCGTGGACGTGATCAAGGACGGCATCCTCAGGAACTTTCTGATGTCGCGCATGCCGATCACAGGCTTCGCCCAATCGAACGGACACGGGCGAGCGCAAGCCGGGCTGATGGCAACGGGACGCCAGGGCAATCTCATCGTCAGCTCGACCCATACCGCTAAAGATTCCGAGATGCGGCAGAAGCTGATTGACGAAATCAAGAAGCAGGGCAAACCCTACGGCCTGTACTTCGAAGACATCGAAGGCGGCTTCACTTTGACCACGCGCTCGCTGCCGCAATCGTTCCAGATTTTGCCTGTGCTGGTGTGGAAGGTCTATCCGGACGGCCGTCCGGATGAATTGGTGCGGGGTGTAGATATTGTGGGGACGCCACTGGCCGCGCTCAACCGGATTGAGATCACGGGAGAGAAGACCGAGGTGTTCAATGGCGTATGCGGAGCGGAGTCGGGCAGCGTGCCTGTCTCTGCGGCGGCGCCGGCAATGCTGTTTTCCGAGATGGAAGTGCAGAAGCGGGCGCACTCTCGGGTGCGGCCCCCGATCCTGCCGCCGCCTACTTGGGACAAGAGTGCGGCCGTCGGACTTCGGCCCTCGGACTTCGGACACTTGGCTTCTGGCTCCAGCATCGGGGGCCAGCAATGATTCGCTCCCGCTACAGGCTGGCCCTCCTGACCACTGTGTTGCTCGCAACCGTGAGCGGGCTTGTTGCCCAGAACTCAGCTTCCGCCGACGATCCGGTACTGCGCGCCATGTTGGCCGAGATGCAGCGATCAAAAAGCCAACTCAAGCTCGCGGACGTGCAGGCGCCCTATTACCTCGACTACCGGCTGATGGATGTCGATCTGTACATGGCCGAGGCGGCGTTCGGCGCGGTACGGACTTCGCTGCGAACCCGGGTCCGCATGCTGCGCATCGTGGTGCGAGTGGGCGACTACAAGCAGGACAGCTACTATGGCCCGGGAGAAGGTGTGGTCGATGTGGGTCCGCTCGACGATGACGAAACCGGACTGCGGCATCAGCTGTGGCTGGGCACCGACCGAGCCTATAAAGCGGCTTCCGAGGCGCTGACCGCCAAACAGTCGGAGCTCAAGAAATACTCCGTGGACCAGCAGGTGGACGACTTTGCCCACGCATCTCCGGTGCAGTGGGTGACGCCGCTGACCCGGCTGGATTTTTTTCCCGAACCCTGGCTGGCCACTCTGGAGGAAGCGTCCGGACTTTACAAGAGTGATCCGCAGGTGCAGTCGCTGAACGCTTCTCTGCGTTTCAGCGTCACGAACCGGTATTTCGTCAACTCGGAAGGCGCCGTGGTGCGCACCGCCGACAGCTCTTACCAGGTGTTTATCGGGGGTTACACGCAGGCGGCCGACGGAATGAGACTCGACCGTTCGCACGGCTACCAGGTCCGGCAGATGAAGGACCTGCCGACAAAAACACAAGTGTTATCGCGCACCCGCGAGTTGCTGACAAGTTTGAAGGAATTGCGCGAGGCGCCGGTGAGCGAGGAGGAATATCGCGGCCCGGTGCTGCTCTCTGCGGACGCGGCCGCTGGCGTAATGTCTGAACTGGTGGGACCGAACCTACTGGGCAATCGGCCGATGCTGGGCCAGAACGCCCGTACCACCGGAGATTGGGCCAACAACTACAAGAGCAGGGTCCTACCCGATTTTCTTTCTGTGCTGGACGATCCTACGCTCAGCACTTTCGGAGGCCATTCTCTTTTGGGCAACTACGAGGTAGATGACGAAGGCGTGAAGGCCAGCCGGGTCTCGCTGATCGAGAAGGGACAGCTGGTGAGTTATTTGCTGAGCCGTGCGCCCATCCGGGATTTTCCCAACTCGAACGGTCACGGCCGTGCGTCGGTGACGGGGCCGCCGACATCGAGCCTGGGAAACCTGATCGTCCAATCCTCCGATGCTCTGAGCGACGATGAACTGAAAAAGAAATTGGTCGACGCCTGCAAGCAGCGCAACCTGCCCTACGGATATTTCGTGGGAACGCTAGGACCGCGGCTGACCCCGCGACTGCTTTACCGCATCTCAACCAAAGATGGGCATGAGGAGCTGGTTCGCGGCGCGGTCTTTGGCGACCTAGACACACGTGCCCTGCGCAACAATGTCGTAGCCGCGGGCAAGGAATTCGACTCGGAAGACCGGCTTGATCCCATCCCTCAGAGCGTGGTCAGCCCGGCTTTGCTGTTCGACGAACTGGAAGTGAAGCGCGGCGACGTCGCCAAGCAGAAGCTGCCGGAATATCCGCCGCCCGCGGGAACCGAGTAATCTTGATGTGGGCGCGAGCGTCCCGCTCGTGCCCTGGAAAATCTGCTCTGATGGTTGTTCTGAGGTGACGCTTTGATCCACGCACGAAGTGTGAGCGGCCTGCTGCTGCTGTCAACACTGATCACCGGACCCGTTCTCGCGCAGAAAAGGCCTCGCGCCGATTCCGATTACGAACGCCCACAAGCTCCAGCCCCGCCCTCTTTGCCGGCCACGCTACTTCAGGAACTCGTGGCCATCCGCGACGCTGCCTTGACCGACGACTACGCCTACCGGCAGGTGGCGCATCTTACCGAGAACATCGGGCCGCGTCCGGTAGGCTCTCCGCAAGCCCAGGCCGCCATCGACTATGTTGCCGGAGAGATGCGCAAGCTGGGACTGGACGTGCGCTTGGAACCGGTACAGGCCCGACACTGGATACGCGGGGCTGAATCGGCCGAACTGGTGGAATATCCCGGGCAGGTCGCGGGAAGCACGCAGAAAATCGTGCTGACCGCGCTGGGCGGAAATCACCCAACCTCGCCCGAGGGAATCACAGCGGACGTCGTTGTCGCCAATAGTTTCGCCGATCTGGGTCGATTGGGGCGGCAGAATGTGGCCGGGAAAATCGTCCTGTTCAACGTGGCCTTCGACAAACGTAAGGCAGACAACGGGTATGCCGGGGAAGCTTACGAGGAAGCGGTAGCTTATCGGGCGCTGGGAGCGAGACAGGCGGCCGAGCTGGGCGCCGCGGCCTCGCTGGTCAGGTCGGTCGGAGGGGCCAACTATCGTCTGCCGCATACCGGAGGAAGCCGGGCGGCTGACATCCCTGCGGGAGCGGTAACCAGCGAAGATGCCGACCTGATCGCCGACCTGGCGTCTCAGGGGAAGGTGCGCATGCACATCATTTTGGCTTCTCAAACTGCGGAAGAAGTCAGCACCTTCAACGTAGTGGGAGACCTGAAAGGGTCGGAGCATCCGGAGCAGGTGGTAATCGTATCCGGTCACCTCGACTCGTGGGACCTGGGAACCGGCGCGATTGACGACGCAGCCGGCGTGGCCGTAGCCCTGGAAGCCGCAGAATTGATGCAGCAACTGCATCTGCGTCCCAAGCGGACTTTGAGAGTGATTGCCTGGATCGACGAAGAGAACCTGGGACGCGGCCATCTCGAATACGCCAAAGTGCATGCGGCGGAGATCGGCCAGCACGTGGCGGCGATCGAAAGCGATCTTGGTGCTTCGCATCCTCTGGGATTCCGGGCCAAGATCAGCCCGGAGGCCGCAGCCCGGCTGCAGCCCGTCCTCGAAGTCCTTCGACCTTCGGGAGCGAACCTGCTCCTGCTGAGCAGCGACACTCCGGAAGCAGATCTTGACCCCCTGGCGAAGCAGGGAGTGCCCGTACTCGGGCTGTTGCAGGATGGCCGCACGTACTTTAATTACCACCATACGGCCGCTGACACGCTGGACAAGATCGTCCCCCTGGAGTTGCGGGAGAACGCGGCTGCCATGGCGGTCATGGGGTACGCGCTGGCCTCGATGCCTGATCCTTTGCCGCGCTGAGATGATGTAGGCCTAAGCGTCCCACATTGGGCCGGTGCATCCCTTTCCTCCGCGGACCATCTAATAGAATGAGTACAAAGTTATGGGGAATACGTTTAAGACCGCTTTTCTTCTTACAGCGCTGACGCTGCTGCTGATGGCCGTAGGCCGCGCTTTGGGCGGACCGAACGGAATGCTGCTGGCCCTGGGCATTGCCGTGGTGACGAACTTCGTTGCCTACTTCTTTTCTGACAAGATCGCATTGCGGACTTACCGCGCGCAAGCGATGACGCGCGAGCAGTTGCCGCGCGTCTACAACGTGGTGGAGAGGTTGACCCAGAAAATCGGCTTACCGATGCCGAAGATCTACGTGATTCCTACCGATTCGCCAAACGCCTTCGCCACCGGACGCAATCCCAAGCATGCTTCGGTGGCGGTCACCGAGGGCATACTGAACCTGCTCAACGATGAGGAACTCGAAGGCGTGTTAGCCCACGAGCTGGGACATGTGAATAACCGTGACATCCTGATCAGTTCCGTCGCCGCCACCATCGCCGGCGCGATTACCTGGCTGCGCTACGGCGCGTACTTTGGCGGAATGGGCGATCGCGATGATCGTCGCGGTGGGGCCATGGGCGGCCTGTTGATGCTGATTCTGGCCCCAATCGCAGCCATGATGATCCAGTTGTGGGTGTCGCGCACCCGGGAATACGCAGCGGACGAGACCGGCGCGCACTTTACCGGCAATCCCTACGCTCTAGCCAGCGCGTTGGCCAAACTGGATGCCTACTCGCGTCGCGTCCCCATGATGGGAACGCCTTCTACCGCGCACCTGTTCATTATTCAGCCGCTGCTCGGCATGAATTTTGGCAACCTGTTCTCGACCCACCCGCCTATCGCCAAGCGCATCGAGCGTCTGACTGGAAGGCCGGCGGAGTTTATGCAATAAGGCCGACGTCGGACATCAGACGTCGGACCACGGGTTACGCGGGACCGCAAAGGTCCGAGGGTCTGACGGCCGTGGTTCGATGCCGTCTGGTGACGTTCGTAACGCCTCCGACCCACATCAATCGCTGCCATCGCATAGTAAAATTTCTCGATGTCGCCTGAAACTGCTATTGCCGTGTCCCATCGTGCGACGCAACTGGAAAACGCGTTACGCAAGGTGATTCGTGGCAAGGACGATGTGATCCGCCTAGCGCTGGTCTCGGTGCTGGCTCGCGGGCACTTGCTGATCGAAGGCGTTCCTGGAGTGGGCAAGACGACGCTCGGCCAGGCGTTGGCGCGGGCCATCGATTGCGGCTTTCAGCGAGTGCAGTTCACCAGCGACATGCTTCCGGCAGACGTTCTTGGCATCTCAATCTATTCCGCCATCGAGCAACAGTTTGAGTTCAAGCGGGGACCGATCTTCACCAACGTCCTGCTGGCCGACGAGATCAACCGCACCACTCCGAAGACCCAATCTGCATTGCTCGAGGCCATGAACGAGGGCCAGGTCACGGTGGATTCGCATTCTTACTCGCTGCCGCAACCATTCCTCGTGATCGCCACCCAAAACCCGATCGAGCATCACGGGACCTACCCTTTGCCCGAATCGCAACTGGATCGCTTCCTCATGCGGGTGCAGATGGGATATCCGGATGGCGATTCGGAGCGCGAGATTCTGCGCTCCGAAGCTGGAACGGCACAGTTGGAAGTTCTGGAGCCGGTGCTGACCGGCGCCGATGTGCTGGAGATGCAGCAAGCCGTTACCCGGGTGAGAGTGGATGAGTCGCTGGTCGGATACGTGCTCGCGATTGTCCGTGCCACCCGCGAGTCCGAGCAGCTCTCGCTGGGCGTCTCGCCTCGCGGTTCCCAGATGCTCTACCGCGCGGGGCAGGCCATGGCGTTTCTCGACGGGCGGAGCTTTTGTGTCCCGGAAGACTTCAAGCCGCTGGTGGTTGCGGTGTTTGCTCACCGCGTCGCGATGAATGGCCGCTACTCTTCTACTCTGAAGAAATCCGAACAGGCCGAGCAGTTGATGCGGGAAATCGTCGAGAGCGTGCGCGTGCCGGTGTAGACGGCTGGCAGTCGGGGAACAACACGCGTAATAGAATCAGTGGTTAGTTTTAAGTTGTCGGTCCTCAGCTTCGCTGGCTTTCCCTCTCTTCTCCCTTCATAATGGTTACCCGCCATGTCATTTCTCCGTTTTCTTATTCTTTTGTCGTTGATCGTCTGGCTGGGCGGGCTCATATTTTTCCCGGTGGTTGCGCAGACTGCTTTTTCGGTACTGCCGACCCGTCATTTGGCAGGATCAGTAGTCGGACGGTCGTTGGGAATTCTGCACTGGATGGGTATGATTTCCGCCGTGGTCTTTCTGGTCAGTTCGCTGCTGCTCAGCCGGCTGAGCACGGGTGAAGCTCATGCCCTTACGCCGCGGAATGTACTCATCTGCGTGATGCTGTTGCTTACGCTCATTTCGCAGTTCGGCATGATCCCGCGCATGGACGCGATCAGGGCCTCGATTGGCGAGATTGATGCGGCACCGGTTGACCTGCCCGCTCGCATGCAATTCGATGCGTTGCATCATTGGTCGACGCGGATCGAGAGCGGAGTGCTGCTGTTTGGTCTGGTGGTTGCTTACCTGACCGCGCGGTTCGTTAGTCTGACCTGACTGTTATCATCATTATCTTCCTATGAAAACTGGCATTATCGGCCTGCCGCAAGTGGGCAAGACCTCTCTGTTTCGGATTCTCACCAAGGCCCATCTTTCCGACCAGGCGTACGCCAACCCGCGCGAGGCCCACATCGGTGTAGCCAAGGTGCCGGATGAGCGCCTCGACCGCCTGGCAGCGCTCTACAGTCCGAAAAAGCTCACCCACGCGTCCGTCGAATATGTGGATGTAGGCGCCATCGGCCAGGAAGCCCTTAAAGAGACTGCCTACGTCGGGCACCTGCGCAACGTTGATGCGCTGGCCCATGTGGTTCGCGCCTTTGAAGATCCTTCCATCCCACACGTGGGACCTGTTGATCCCCTCCGCGACATCAAGAATGTCGATTTCGATCTGATGGTGAGCGACCTGGGACAGATCGAAAAACGGCTGGAGCGTCTGGAAAAAGATCTGAAGAAGATGCGCACCCCAGAGCTGGAAAAAGAAAATGATCTCCTGAAGCGGGCCAATGCTCACCTGGGGACCGAGCGTCCGCTTCGCGAGATGGAAATGACGCCGGAGGACAAGAAACGTCTGCGCGGTTTCATGTTCCTGAGCGAGAAGCCGATTCTGTACGTCCTCAACGTCGGCGAGAGCACGGAGTTGGGCAACGATCTCGAGAACGCGATTGGCAAGTACAACCTGACCGAGGTGGCATCGCGCCCCAACGCGTCGGCATCGGCTATCTGCGGAAAAGTCGAAGCGGAACTCGTGGAAATGAGCGACGAGGACGCGGCCGAGTTCCTCGGCAGCTACGGTCTGCGAGAAAGCGGACTGGTGCGCCTGATTCGCACAACCTACTCGCTGCTCGGACTTATTTCCTTTTTTACCGCGGGCGAAGACGAATGCCGCGCCTGGACGATTCCCGTCCGCACCCGCGCGGTCGAAGCCGCCGGGGCGATTCATTCCGACCTGGAAAAACACTTCATTCGTGCTGAAACCATCCGCTGGGACCAGTTGCTCGAAGCTGGCTCCGAAGCCAACGCTCGCGCCAAAGGCACGCTGCGCCTCGAAGGCAAGGACTACATCGTCCAGGATGGCGATGTGATGCACATCCGGCATAGCGGGTAAGTCCCGTTTTGAAACTGGGAACTGATAACAAACCAGTTCTCGGTTCTCAGTTTCCAGTTATCAGTGTTCACACCTCACAGCTTTTTTTGACGGATATTGCCATGATTGCTCCTGGAGGGCCACTCTATAGGGCAGTCATATCGCGGCCTGATCGCCCGGCAAAAAGCGATGGACTTGTGAGGGACGTCTACCGCACCAGCAAATCGCTTCCGCGGGACGAGCTAATACGGGCGGGCTGGCCAGCTAAGGAGAGCGGCGGTTGGAGTGCCGACGAATATGGCCGAGGGGCAATTCTCGGCCAACGAATTCCACTACTTCTGAGCCAGGACGCGGGGATCGCTGGTCGAGGTTGAAACTCAACTGATGATCGCTCAAAAGCTTGACTACTTCACCCCGGAACACGGGAAGGATCCGCTGGACAAGGCTGCTGAATTGGGGAAGGTACTTAACGGGCTGATCGGCGCCATTCGCCCTGCCGCTTAGCTGAGAAGCGGAAGCTGTTATCATCGCCCGCGTACATGCATCCCATTCTCCTCAGCATTCTGCTCGGTCTCACGGCAGCGGCGGCCAATGTTTTTGGTGGCGCCATCATCGTCCAGAAAAACTGGGACCGTTCTTACCTGAAGTACTTCGTGGCGCTGGGCGCGGGATTCATGCTGGCGACCGCGATTGTAGAAATTTTCCCGGCCAGCCTGGAGCTTCGCGGCAAGAGCGCCCCCATACTCGTTCTAGCCGGATATCTTCTGGTTCACCTGTTCGAACATACGGTTACGCCGCATTTTCACTTCGGCGAGGAAACCCATAAAGATGCCTTCGTCCATGGTCACCGTGGATATTCGGTGCTTATGGGACTGGTGATCCATACTTTTTTCGACGGCATCGCAATCGCTTCCGGCTTTATTGTTTCGAACTGGCTGGGATGGGTCATCTTTCTGGCCATCTTCCTGCACAAGATTCCGGAAGGATTCACCATTGCTTCGGTCATGCTGGCCAGCGGGCAAAGCCGGGGCATTGCCTGGGGCGCCTCGGTGCTGCTCGGTGCTTCGACACTGGCTGGAGTCCTGACTATGGCGGTGTTTCGCCATGAAGTCAGCTACGGACTGCCCCTGTCGGCAGGGGTGACTATTTACGTGGCCGCCTCAGACCTGATGCCCGAGGTCAATCGCGAGCCGGGAGGAAAGATGGCGCTGGTCGTCTTTCTAGGCGCGGGCTTGCTCTTTCTGCTCGATGCGATTGCCCACGTCCACTAGAAGTTAATCCACTGTGTGTTTCGCGGTGTAACCTTCCCGCGCAACCACGTTGTACTTCACGTCCTTGCCTTTCTGGTCTTTCACTTTCAGTTGACCACCATCGGGAGCGATTACTTCCACTTTTAGTTTGCGGTAAGAGCCGTCGAGTTTGGGATTGGTGGGGTGATAGGCCAGGTTGTACTGGTTGCGAATGTCGCCGATCACGTCGTGAAAAATCTGTGGCAGTTCCGCTTGGAATCGCGGAAAGTAGGCGCGTCCACCAGTTAGGCGGGCGAAGGTGTTCATTTCATTGTCGCCCTGCAGGTAATCCATTTCGCCCACTGGAATGCCCATGCCATGGGTGTAACCGCACCTGTGAGTCTCACAGTAGTTGCGCACTGCGAATCCCACGCTGATGGGGAAGATAGTAACGTCATGCGTGGCCTTGATTTTCTTGGTGATCTGGTCCAGGGTCAGCTTGCTGAAGGTATCTACGCCGGTGGTTACCAGAATGACGTATTTCCGTCCTTCGATCTGGTCCACCCGGTCGAGCGTGTCATAGAGGGCGTCAAACAGGTTGGTCTCTGCGAAGCCTGGAATTCGCAACTGGTTCAGCGCACCGTAGACTGCTTGCTTGTCCTGGGTGAAGTCGGCCAGAATATGCGGCTTCATATCGTAGGAAATCACCGCCACCCAATCATTTTTCTTGAGGGCGTTGGCGAAGGCATAGCTGGCGTTTAGGGCGTCTACCATGAAGTAGTAGTTGGTCGAGGCAAATTCAACCAACAACACGGCCGTGATCGGGGCCTGCGAAATATCGAAATCAACGACTGATTGCTGGACACCATCCTCCATCACGCGGAAGTTGTCCTTCTTCAGGCCGGGGATAAATTGTCCATCCTTGGTGGTGACCAGAACATCCACATTCACCAGCGACACATCGGCCTTGATGGAATAGTCGGGCATACCCTCAACTTTTTTTGGCTTTGCCGGCGGAGGCGGAGGAGGCGGTTCTTCTTTCTTCTTCGGAATGGCATAGGGCCCAACGTCGTTCTGGGGCCCGCCAGCTTCCGGGGGCGCCTCTTGCTTTTGCCCGCTGGCGGCAGGCGCGGACTGGTCCTGAGCAACCAGTTTGGGCACGCCCGAGGTTAGGTGCAGCAAAACCAACATCATCAAGGAGATAGTAAGGATTTGGCGGCCCAAAGGTTTCGAAGTTCCGCTCCGGTCAATCGAAAACATGTAATTCCTCGGAAATCGTTATGCTAGTATAGACGCAGGGCTTCGCGATTGGGATGTTTTGCACGGTTCAAGCTGTCGCTTTTTTGGCTCCTCTCCCACCCGGCAAACCGCATACAAAGCGCGAAGTGTAGCCTTTCGGTCAGCGGAGCATCGTTGCTCCAGGTCAAATTTCATGAGACGTGCGCTTTTCTCCAGCGTTATAGCCCTCCTGCTCTCCACGATAATCCAGGCCCAAACCTCCAAGGCAGTTGAAACCATTCCCGTCAGCGAAATCCATGCTGGGATGCACGGCGTTGCGTACACCGTGTTTCAAGGCACCAAGCCCGAGTCCATGGGGGTGGAAGTCCTGGGAATTCTGAAGAACGCCAACGGTCCCAAGGGCGACATCATCCTGGTGCGTTTGTCGGGCGAGAAGGCGGAGTATACCGGAGTAGTTGCCGGCATGAGCGGCAGCCCGGTTTATCTGAATGGCAGACTGGCGGGGGCGCTGGCCTTCCGCATCGGTGAATTCTCCAAGGAACCAATCGCCGGCGTAACTCCTATCGCCGAAATGCTCGAGATCAACGCCATGGATCGCCGCCCGGGAAGCAGCACGAGCAATGCGGAGACCTCGGTTCAGACACCCACCCGCACTTCCGGACCCGGAGCTGAAGGTTCTGCCATTAAAGATTATGCGAATTACCTGAAGCCGATCGAGGCGCCATTGGTGTTCAGCGGATTCTCGCAGGAAACCATGCAGCGCTTTGGCCCTCAATTCGCCAGGGCGGGGATCGTGCCCGTCATGGGAGTGGGCTCGGTCAGCGGCAGCAAGCAGCCTGAACCTTTGGAGCCTGGATCTGCCATCAGCGCGATTCTGGTGCGCGGTGACATGGACATTGCGGCGACCTGCACGGTCACCTACATGGATGCGCAGCGCCTGCTGGCGTGCGGTCATCCTCTGCTGCAATTTGGCATGGTGGATTTGCCGATGACCAAAGCGGAAGTGCTGGCCACGCTGCCTTCTCCGCTCAACGCTTTCAAGATCGTAAACGCCACCGAACCCGTGGGCGCTTTCGTGCAGGACCGCCATACCGGTATCCTGGGAAAGTTTGGCAAGCAGCCAGAAATGATCCCGGTCACCTTGAATATTCATTCAGGGGCGGCGAACAAGCAGTTTCACTACGAGGTGCTGAACAACGCCAACCTGAGCCCGGTAGCCATGATGGCTACGGTATTCAACGCGTTACACGGGGTGAACGAGTACGGTGAAGACACCACCTACCGCATGAATGGCCGGATCAGCGTGAACGGATATCCCGACGTCACGGTGCAGAACATGTTTGCGCCATCGGATGGGGGACAGCCGGCCGCGGTCATGGCGGCGTTGTCGCTGGGGGAACGCTTCAGCGGCATTTACGACAACCCCTATAACGTGCCGGGCATTCGTGGCGTCCAACTCGATTTCGATTTGATCCGCGAACGCCGCTGGGCCCGTCTCGAAGGCGCCCGTACGGATCTGATCGAGGCCCGGCCGGGAGACGAGATCACCATCGAAACCGTGCTGCGTCCCTACCGGGGCGAGATAATCCTGCAGCAGATTCCAATTCATATTCCGACCTCGACCTCTAAGGGCCCACTGCGCATTCTGGTCAGCGATGGCGATACCCTTGACCGCATTCGCCGCACCAGCCCTCTGTTGGGCCGCAAGATGGACCTGGCCTCGACCATCGCTCTGCTGAATAAACAGCACGTCAACAATCGTGTCTACGTGTCGCTGCTGGAAGCCGATCCGGAGGCCATGGTCGCCGACAAGGTCATGCCTACCCTGCCACTCTCCATCATGAACGTGATGGACAGCATGCGCGGCACCCAGGAGATGATCGTGCAAGGTGAGTCTTCCGTAAACGAAGCGGCCACCGGACCGCTGGACTACGTGGTCGCGGGCGCGCAGGTGCTGACGATCACAATTAAGTAATGTAGGCGCGAGCGTCCCCGCTCGTGCTCTCCAAAGATGGACCGCGGCTCCCTTTCAAACGGTGTCATCCTGAGGAAGCGGTGCGCTTCGCTTCGCGAAGGGCTGCCCATGAAGGACCTATGCATTCCTGGCGATAGCAGCGCCCCCCAGCTCTGTGCATGCGCTTCCATCCTGGATTTGAGCGGATATCGTATCGAGGGTAGCGCGGAATGCCCAGGTCCTTCGCTTGCTTTGGTCCCGCTTCGCGAGACGAAAGGTTGCGCTCAGGATGGCACGGTTTGTTGTGCTTAGAGCGACGCACCGCCCTGGGGCGGTGCTGCGAGCTCCGTGATAGTCTGAGTTCTTCCGCTCTAGACCGGCGATGAGGTAACCAATTGGCGATCTTTCTCCGTAAGCAATTCTTCCTCGTTCTTATTTCTATGCTGGTTGTGGTTCGCCTAGCATCCGGCGAAGGCACTCGCACCTGGGAGCAATCGAAGTTTGAAGATCTGAGCAAGGGATCGGCTGTGGGTGTGGCAATTCGCAGCATGGGCGGGCTGGAACTGGCTCCTGCTTTCAAAGCGATCTCAACCACGCCATCCACTTATATCTGGTCGATCGCGGCCGACTCGAGTGGGAATCTCTATGCCGCTACGGGTTCGCCTTCCCGCGTGTATCGCATCACGCCCCAGGGGCAACCGTCGAGTATCTTCGAGCCCAAGGAGTTGCAGGTACAGGCCCTGGCCCTGGACAAGAATGGCGTTCTGTATGCCGCCACCAATCCTGACGGTAAGGTGTATCGCATTGAGCGCCAGACTGCGGCTCCGACGGACAAGACCAAATCGGCTGGCGAATTCTCCGCTTCCGTTTATTTTGATCCCGGCACGAAATACATATGGGATCTGGTTTTCGACACTTCGGGCAACTTATACGTTGCGACCGGAGATCATGGCGAAATTTTTCGCGTGACTCCCAAGGGGGAGCACTCCGTATTCTTCAAAAGTGACGAAGCTCACATTCGCGTGTTGTCGGTGGACGCCAAAGGCAATCTGATCGCCGGTTCTGATGGCAGCGGATTGGTCTACCAGATCAAGCCGAGTGGCGAGGGTTTCGTGCTTTACAGCGCGCCTAAAAAAGAAATCACCGCCTTGGCCATCGACAAGGCGGGGAATATTTACGCCGCCGGGGTTGGAGAGAAGCGGCCTGGGGTCACTCCTTCGATCTTTCCTTCGCCGACCACGACCCCGACTCCCGCTCCTGCTGCCGGAGCGGCGCAACCCGGCATGGTGGTCTTGAACGTAAATCCTTCTCCGTCTGCCCTGGTGAGCAGCATCCCGCTGCCCGGCTCTGGAGCGAGTGGCGGTTCGGAAATTTACCGTATCGCGCCCGACGGATCTCCCAGCCGCGTTTGGGTCTCGCGTGACGACCTGGTGTATGCCCTGGCATTCGACCCGGCGGGACGTCTTCTGGCCGGAACGGGAAACCGTGGTCATGTTTTCGCCATCACCGGCGAAGATCGTTTCGTCGATCTGCTCAAGGCCAGCGCCACCCAGGTCACGGCTTTTGCTGAGGCTCCGGGGAATGGACTCTACGTTTCAACCAGCAACCTGGGCAAAGTGTTCCTGCTGGGTGGCTCTCCGGAATCCGAAGGCAGCTACGAGAGCGATGTGTTCGACGGCAAGGTATTCTCCCGCTGGGGACGCGCCGAGTTACGCGGATCGGGCAAGGTGGAGCTCTTTGCGCGCAGCGGCAATGTGGACAATCCCGATCGCAACTGGAGTCCATGGACTCCGGTCGATCTGCAGAAAGATCCGGTTTTAAATGTCCCAGCGGCGCGTTTCATCCAGTGGAGGGCCGTATTACATGCCGGGAACCCCGCCCCCAGCGTGGACAGCGTGTTGCTGAACTATCTGCCCAAAAACGTGGCTCCTGACTTCGACGATGTCAGCGTGCAGGTAGGCGTACGTTACCAGCCCTTGCCCAAGCCTGCCGGCATCCCTGACGCCAGTGGGGGAGCGAGTGGCACAACGCAGATACGATTCGAGGCGCCGCCTCCCAGCACTCGCGATTCCGGTTCCATCGGCGTGAAGTGGACCGTCCATGACGACAACGATGATCAGATGGTCTACTCGGTCTTTTACCGGGGCGACGGCGAATCCCGCTGGCTGCTGCTGAAGGACAATCTGACGGACAAGTTTTACTCCTTCGACGCTTCGCTGCTTCCGGATGGCGGCTACACCATCGAAGTCCTGGCATCGGACGGGCCGTCGCATTCTCCTGGACAGGCGCTTACCTCGACCCGGGACAGTGCCCGCTTTGAAGTGGACACCACGGCGCCGCGAATCGACGAGCTCAGGGCGTCGATTGAAGGCACGCAAATCCACGTGACTTTCCGTGCCACGGATGGATTTTCAAACATCAAGCGCGCTGAGTACTCCGTGGACGCGACCGATTGGCAGTATGTGGAACCGGTGGGCCAGCTCGCCGATTCGAAATCCGCGAGCTATGACTTTCAGGTAACGGCGCCTGCAGCTGGGAACGCGAGCCTGATGGACCCGAAGAAGATGTCTGCCGAGCATGTTGTCGTGGTGCGAATCTATGACCGTTTTGACAACATGAGTTCAGCAAAGACGGTGATTCGTAAGTAGGTGTGGGGAAGACACTCTTGTCCGCTTTTGGGGTTGTTCTTTTGGTTTTTCGCTGCCGATTACAAAGCGAAGGTCTCAAATATTTCAAGTCCCAGTCAAAAGCGGCGGACACGAGTGCCCACCCCACACCTTGGCCGAGTTAACTCCTGATCTGGTCGGCATTCCGCAGTTCTGGGAAAGCCCAGGCCCAGATTCCAATCACCACCAGCGTTCCTACTCCTCCCAGCACTACCGCGGGCACCGTTCCGAACCAGTGTGCTGTCAAGCCCGACTCAAACTGTCCCAGCTCGTTCGAAACTCCTATAAAGATCATGTCTACCGCATTCACCCGGCCGCGCATTTCATCGGGTGTTGCCAACTGAACCAGAATGGAGCGGATGATCACGCTGATCATGTCCGAAGCTCCGAGCAACAACAGTGCCACAAGAGAAAGCGCCAGGCTGCGCGATAGCCCGAAAATAATCGTGCAGACCCCGAATCCTCCTACGCACCACAGCATGGTGAGTCCAGCGTGTCGCCGCAGGGGACGGTGCGCCACGAGGATCGCCATGGCCGTCGCTCCTATGCCGGGAGCGCTGCGCAGCAGGCCCAGACCCCAGGGCCCGGTCTTGAGAATCTCGCTGGCATAGACCGGAAGCAACGCCACCGCGCCGCCCAGCAAGACCGCAAACATGTCGAGTGAGATGGAACCCAGAACCAGCTTGTGGCTCCAGATGTAGTGGAAGCCCGCGAGAACCGTGTTCCAGTTGACTGGTTCCCGCACTCGGGCCTGGCTCTGGAGTGTGATTCGAAGCGTGGAGATTACGGCTGCGAGGCTGGTGACCACGGCGGTGGCATACACAACCGTGGGCCCGCGTGAGAGGGCGTACAGAAAACCGCCAACCGATGGTCCCAGGATGGTGGCCGCCTGAAAGATGCTCGCGTTCCAGGCCACGGCGTTGGGAAAGTGCTCTTCCGGAACCAGTTGGGGCAGAAGCGCCCGGCTCACCGGAGCATTGAAGGCGCGCACTACGCCGAGCAGTACAACCGCTGAATAGATCAGGCTGACCGAACGGCTGCCTCGCCATGCAATCGCCCAAAGCAAACCTGAGGACACGGCGAAGCCGCCGTAGCACAGCGTGACCACTTTGCGTCGGTCGAAGCGGTCGGCGACGTGTCCCGAGACCAGAAACAGAAGCATGCCCGGCAGGAACTGGGCCAGGCCGATCAGGCCGAGATCGAGTGGCCGCCTGGTGATTTCATACATCTGCCATCCCACCGCGACCGATTGCATCTCCAGCGCCGCCACGATGAAGAATCGCGCCGCCTGGTAGATGGTGAAATCGGGATGGGTGAATGCGATTCGGCCAGCAGGAAGTTTGGAGGCAGGAACCTTGGGTTCGGCAAGCCTGGTTTCGGGAACCTTCGGTTCGAGGGTCTCGGCCATCTTCTATCTACTTTGCCATAAAACCGAGCTGCCTGCAGACGCAGTGGACCGCGACTCGCGTTCGCCCGGCGCGACTGCGCCGCTATAATCCGCAACGTGCTCATGTTTCTCCGAACCCTCGCCTGGCTGGCCTGCGTGGCCTATGCAACCATCCCAATATTTTGGCTGGTCATCCACCCTCGAGCGGACTTCTGGAGACTACGGAAACACTCGTCGTATCGCGTGTTGATACCGTTCTGGATTGCGATGTGGATGGTGGTGGGCACGATCACCGCTTCCTGGCGACACGTGGCGCTCTACGGGACAGGTTGGGGCTGGCTGCCCGCAGGGTTCATCTTCGTCGCCGGATTGTCGATTTACAGAAGCTCCGGAGCCGGCTTCAGCGCCGCTCAGCTAGCAGGCCTTCCCGAAATCCTCCCCGGACATCGTGAACAGCGCCTGGCGACATCGGGTATACGCGCAAGGGTTCGACATCCGGTGTATCTGGGACATTTATGCGAGATGCTGGCCTGGAGCGTCGGAACCGGGCTGGTGGTTTGCTATGGGCTGACGATCTTCGCCGTGGTCACCGGCGCTGTCATGATCCGATTGGAAGAAAAAGAACTTGAGCAGCGATTCGGCAAGGAATACCGGGATTATCAGAGAAGGGTGCCGGCTGTCGTGCCTAGGATAAGAGCCCGATGAAACTTAGAGAGACCGTCTCGCTATAATCGAATCCAGCGGTATGAGCTGATAGCTGATAGCTTCTCTTATGCGCTTCGAATTCTTCATCGCGACTCGCTACCTCCGCGCCAAACGCCGCCAAGCTGTCATCGGCGTTATCACCGGCATCTCGATCGCCGGAGTTGCAGCCGGGGTCGCTTCGCTCGTCGTTGCCCTTGCCATCAACAATGGATTCCGTCAAGACCTGCAGAACCGGCTGCTGGGTTCGACGTCGCATATCAATCTCTTACGCATTGAGAGCGACGGTATTAAAGACTGGCGTCCTCTCATGGAGCGATTATCGAAACAGCCTCATGTGGTTGGCACCGCGCCCGCGATTTACGAGCAGGTGTTGATTTCGCGCGGCCCACGGGCCCGTGGCGCTGTGTTGAAAGGGATGATCCCTGCCTATGAGCGCAAGGTTAGCGACCTGCTGGACACGGTGAAGATCGGATCGATGGATCCGTTGGAGGAAAGCACAGGCCGGGTGGAGCCGGGTCTTCGACCCAACCTGGGCGGGTCCCTTCGACTTCGCTCAGGGCAGGCTCCGACCCGCCCCCACACAGCTGCGGGCGCTCCCGGCGCTGGGGCTTCGAGCACAGAAAAGTCTCCGGACGATCTGGACTCGCTGCACGAGCGGGTTGCCTCAATGCCACCGATTGTTCTAGGCAAGGACATCGCCGAAGAATTGGGCGCTACCCTGAACTCGGTGGTGCTGGTTACCAGTCCGCAAGGTGAACTTACGCCGTTTGGGCTGGTGCCGAAGTACAGCCGTTTTCGCGTAGTAGGGATCTTCAACTCTGGTTTCTTCGACTACGACAGTTCGTGGGCCTTCACTCGCCTCGTGGACACGCAGAGTCTTGAAGGCCTGGGCGACCAGATCACTGTGCTCGAGTTCAAAGTGGATGACATTTACCAAGCCGGGCAAATCTCGCCGGAGCTTGAACAGGCCGCCGGCAAGGGCTTCATGTCAACAAACTGGATGGAGCAGAATAAGGCCCTCTTCCGCGCCCTGCGACTGGAAAAGCTGGTCACCTTCATTACCATCGGCCTGATCGTCTTCGTCGCCGCTTTGAATATCCTGATCTCGCTCACCATGATGGTGATGGAGAAGACACGTGACATCGCCGTGCTCATGTCCATGGGTACGCGCAAGTCGCAGGTGCGCCGTTTGTTTATTACCCAGGGATTGTTGATTGGCGTGATCGGCACGACGATTGGTTTGGTAATCGGCTACGCGCTCTCCTGGGCGGGAGGCCACTATCACCTGCTGTCGCTCGCTCCCGAGGTTTACTCTATCGACTACGTACCTTTCGCCCCGCGAGTTATAGATGGCGCGCTGGTCGCTTTGGTTGCCATCGGGATTTCCCTGATCGCTACGTTGTATCCATCCTGGTCGGCAGCGCGGATTCTCCCCGCGGAAGCTCTCCGCTACGAGTGACCCTCGGCCAGATTTGTGACCATGGTCATGTCGTATTTATTGAAAATTGGGCTTAAGGTTCCCTTCATAGACGCTCTCCATAATTAGGGAGAACGAGGTTGCCGCCGCAGCGTTCATGTTTTAATGAACGGGAGCTGGAAGCCAGCAGCTGGAAGCTGCCCTTTGAGCCGAGGAGCCAACCTTTTGCATCTAAGTCAACAGGAAATGATCCTGCGCGTCGAAGGATTGAAAAAAGTTTTTCGCTCCGGCGAGTCGGATCTGGTGCTCTTTGAAAATTTATCCTTCCAAGTAGCCAGGGGAGAAATGCTGGCGATCGTCGGAGAGTCGGGCTCGGGCAAGAGTACCTTGTTACACATCCTCGGCGCTCTTGATCGTGCTTCTGCAGGTGACGTATACTGCGCCCACTTGCGCTTGAGTTCGCTTTCAGAAGATGACGCGGCCGGGTTCCGAAACCATGAACTCGGGTTCGTCTGGCAGTTCCACTACCTGCTGCCGGAGTTTACGGCAATGGAAAACGTGGCCATGCCGCTCTTGCTTAGGGGTCTTTCCAAAGCGAAAGCGGAGGGAGAAGCTTTGCGATGGCTGCACGAGGTGGGTCTGGAGCAGCGCTCGCATCACCGAGCGGGGGAGCTGTCCGGTGGTGAACAACAGCGTGTGGCTCTGGCCCGGGCGCTCATCACCCAGCCCAAGTTGTTATTGGCGGATGAGCCTACCGGAGACCTCGATAGCCGCACAGCGGACTCGGTTTTTGAATTGATTGCCCGGCTCCATCGCGACTACCAGCTGACCTCCCTCATTGCCACCCACAATTTTGCCTTTGCGCGCCGCTGCCATCGGGTGCTGCGTTTGCAGCGCGGGCGAATTGAAGAGATTCCGCCGGAGACGCTTTCTGGCATGGGAGACGCAAATTGACAGTTGTCCCGATAAGTGCCGAAATGGCAAAGTGGCCAAAGGGTTTGTAACGCGTTGCAAATGGTCGGAGAGCACGTGATACGGGTCTCTTTGGTAACGGGGTGTATGTTCTACCGGCGCTTCCGGGCCATAGACGGGTTGGCAGGTTGGTTGCAATAATGATTTGAGGGCAGTGGTTTCCCAGGGTTGGGGACGGAATCTGAAACCTCGGTCCTCAGTAGAGCCAAGGGGGTAGGGCTTTATGTTTGAACGGTATACGGAAAAAGCGAGGCGCGTTATCTTTTTTGCGCGCTACGAAGCCAGCCAGTTCGGATCTCCTTATATTGAGACCGAACACTTGTTACTGGGACTTCTGCGCGAAGACAAAGCCCTGACGAACCGGTTTCTGCGCTCTCATGCTTCTGTCGAATCCATCCGAAAGCAGATCGAGGGACACACCACGATCCGGGAGAAAGTCTCGACGTCGGTTGACCTTCCATTAAGCAATGAGTGCAAGCGGGTTCTGGCCTATGCCGCAGAGGAAGCGGAGCGGCTTTCGCACAAGCACATTGGAACCGAGCATCTGCTTTTGGGTTTACTGAGAGAAGAGAAGTGCTTTGCGGCTGAAATTCTGCACGAGCGTGGCCTCAGGCTCTCCACCATTCGCGAGGAACTGGCACGTAGCAGCCAGGAGAAATCAGCACCCCAGCGTCAACGTGAATCTTCACTGCTCAGCGAGTTCTCCCGCGACCTGACCCAGGCCGCGATGGACAACCAGCTCGATCCGCTGGTGGGACGAGACGGCGAATTGGAGCGGGTGATTCAGATTCTCTGCCGCCGCACCAAGAACAATCCAGTGCTCATCGGCGAACCGGGCGTAGGCAAGACCGCTATCGTCGAAGGGCTGGCGCAGCGCATCGCGGACGGAGAAGTCCCCTCGTTCCTGGCGGACAAGCGCATCCTCGGACTCGATCTTTCGCTGATCGTCGCCGGCACCAAGTATCGCGGCCAGTTTGAAGAGCGTTTGAAGACCATCATGAAGGAATTGATGGAATCGCAGAACTCCATCATCTTCATTGACGAGTTGCATACCCTGGTAGGCGCAGGTTCGGCGGAAGGCTCGCTCGACGCGGCCAACATTCTGAAGCCCGCGCTATCGCGCGGCGAAATCCAGTGCATCGGAGCTACCACGCCGAGCGAGTATCGCAAGTCCATCGAAAAAGACCGGTCGCTGGAGCGCCGCTTCCAGGCAGTGAAAGTTCCGCCGCCGGACGAGGCTAACGCCACAAAAATTCTGTTCGGGATCAAAGACCGGTACGAGAAGTTCCACGCCGTCACATACACCGACGAGTCCATCAACTTCGCCGTATCGCATTCGAACCGTTACATCCCGGACCGCTTCCTGCCGGACAAGGCAATCGACCTGATCGACGAAGCCGGGGCGCGCGTTAAGCTGCGCCAGACTTCGCTGCCCGAGGACATTACTGAAGTCCAGAAGCGCATCAAGTTCATCGTCCACCGTATGGAGAACGCCATTGCGAACCACGAGTTCGAGAAGGCGCGCTTCTACTCGGATGAGGAACGCAAGGAGCGCGAGAACCTGCGCGCTCTTCGCGAAAAATACCACCTCGATGA
>Ga0137403_10000701_pt1 | contig 43176 bp, 43 predicted proteins | sample CZOMad2_1_16fung_FD_122057 | JGI IMG/M metagenome (GOLD analysis project Ga0137403, IMG submission 122057) | Vadose zone soil fungal communities from Angelo Coast Range Reserve, California, USA - CZOMad2_1_16fungal (Hybrid Assembly) | ecosystem: Environmental > Terrestrial > Soil > Vadose zone...
CTTTCGAGTTACGCAAATATGTTTTCAAAAAAAATCGGAATTTCCGTTGGCGGGCAAAAAGGGGGATCGCCCCCTGCTGTTATTCAATTGAATGTCAGAAAGTTAAACGGTAGTAACTGGAAAGAGATTATTGCTGCCAGGTATCAGTAACTCCTGTTCCCGCATAATTAATTTCTATCGATTGAAAACTGAGCTTGATCGTTTCCGTGACATGCGTCTCCTTTTTATCCGCATCCGTATACGATTGTCTGAAGTTTGCGATCGACGCATTGGTCAGGATGATTTTGTAATCTAATATTCCGATCCCGCGCTCAGATAATTTGTATACTTCGAACGTAACTGTGCTCAACTGCTCATTGCTGGCAATTGCTTTGAAGAATTGTACACTGGAAGAGCCGACGCTTTTTTGAACCTGGATAAGAGAGTATTGTCGCTTCCCGTTTGATTGTCCAGAACTTAAATCTCTTGGAGAATTTTCTTCCAATTCAAAACCGTGAACCGTAATCTTGCTGGTTGTATTGTCCCCTGCGAAGGGGCCCTGTGTTTTCCCCACAACCGTCATAAGTATGAAGTAGTCGGGCGCATCAATTGGTCTTGAAGCGGAAGGTCCAGTAGTAACAGGAGTGGTTACAAGCGTTTTTAGAGGGGTTAAGCTGTTGGTATTTGTTTTGGTTTCCGCACCTGGAGCAATAAAAATATTATACCCGGTGGCAACATCCAGTGGGTTCCCGCTCAACTTAGCAATAAACCATTTAGCAGCTGCCTCATCATATCCAATTCTGATCTCGTCTTTATTGACATATCCTCCCCGGACATTCGGCGAAGCATTTTGAAAGTATTTAAAAACAGCTTTCGGATTTCCATTGAGGGCCGCCTGATCGATATACGAGTTGTTCTTTACCAGGTTTCCCTTGGTTACGACATGTAAAAAATGATTCTCATCCGGTCTTGAATAGTATTGCACATTGAATTGGGATCCCGTCGGGATGGTGCTATTGTCCACATTCATCACACTCCACTGTTTGCCATTATAATAAGCACAGATCGGGTGCGGATTCAAATCGATACCGTTTATTTCTACTGGTGTTATGAAGATGACAGCCGTTGGGTTGCCATTCAAATCGGGGTTATCAAACAATGTACAGGTTCCGTTGCAGTAATTATTGGCTCTGCTGCTGGTAATGGCGAATTGCTGCTGCGAATGGCTGCTAAGGAAAGCCAGAATTGTAAAGGCAAGCAAAATTATTTTTCGACCAGCGGTATATTTTGTCATGTAACAATTTGAAAGAGTGAAAGAAAATCTATTTATATCCATCCAATCCGTGTTATCCGTGCTCCCGGATCAATAAATAACCGATAAACCTCTTCTTGCTGCCATTAAATTATTTCTTCCTTGTTGCGTTATTTTCGAATTGGAGATGATTATTTTTGTTAATGCCGGTAAAGAAGGAAGCAGTTGAATAAGAATATCTGCCCCTTTATCCGTAATGCCGGTGGCAGCGAGGCCCAACGTTTCAAGTTTTGAAAATGAACGCAAATCATTCAGGCCATTAGCCGTGATCCCGCATCCGTTTAATATTAATTCTTTAAGTTTTGACAACCCTATTAGTTGCTGTAATCCATAATCAGTTATTTTGCTGCAGAAATACAATCTTAATATTTCCATATTCCCTAACCCTCCAATGATATACATTCCTTTATCGGTGATATTATAATTGGGACTACCCGAAACAACAATTTCAAAATGCCGGAGATTTGTTAGTGGCCTTATATGCAGAAGACCCTGGTCAGTTATGTTCGCTCTTATGAGCAATTGCTCCAAATATATTAAGGGTTCCAGATGGCTGAGGCTATCATCGGATATAGCCGTGCCGAGATTTACATTTTGATTGACCCATCCTGCCAGGCTTATTGCAGTCCTTTTGGAAAAATTGACCGCCCCGGTATCATAATTTATAGCGTTAACACCCGTGAATGTTGCGAAATAATTCACATTGGTCGGATTGACATATTTCCACCAATCATAAGACCGGATCACTTCATTACTTATAGCAGGATTATTAAGCAGCACAGGGGTTCTTTGCAGAACAATATCCCTGGGAGGTTTTGTGATCCCCTGAGCGGCAACCCCGATGGTGATGATGGAACAAAAAAACAAAATAGTTGGCTTCTTCATGATCGTTTGTTTAGAATTTTATTATCCAATGATCTTTTTTGAAACGGTTAATAGGTTATCTCTTTATAATTATTGGACGGGTTTGCATCGGGAATAGCTGAAAAAACATGCTCCACGTTCTTTGACCTGCATCGCATTGGAAGGCAGGCTCTACTGGATTACGGTAACTCCTGCCGGTAATACTACAATTAATTTTGTACCAAATGCGCTAGCCGCAGAAGTATTGCTTATTGTAATACTGCATTTCAATATGTCATCGGATGTGGTCGTAGTGACGGGACGGCTGGCCTGGTTTGCATTCGCACTGACAACCGGAACTTTTTTTATCGGGCCTGCGGGGCTGAGAGATAAGGCCCCGATACTGATATCGGTGGTCGACCCAAAAGATTTCATGTTGAATATTTTCAGATGATCATTCTTGATTTGGTAAAATCAGTAAATACCGTCTTTATAGTTATTGGCAGGATTAGGATCAGGGCTATCACTGTAAGCATATGCGCCTACTTTATTTCCGTACTTCGATTTTGTGAATGTAAATTCAACGGTTATATTTTGACCTACCGCCATATGACCGATATTAAAAATTATATTCCCTGCAAGAGTCTGCGTGGCGGTGACGGATTTGTCGAGCGTTGCATTTGAAGGCATACTTACAACAGAAACTTCAACCGGCAATACAACTATCATCATCGTTCCCCATGCGTCGTCATCATTTTCATTATGAATCGTAATGGTGCATTTTAAATTGTCGTCAACAGCCTGAACAACTTTTTGCTCAGGCACATTTATATTTTCACGGGGCCTGGAAACTTTTTTCAGGCTCGCTGCCGTGATGGTAACAGAGGTAACACTTACGTCAGCCTGCCATCTTTCCTGGGCAAGACTGCTATTTGATAAAAGCAGGATCAAAAGGAAACTTCCAAAGATCTTGATGGCTGTCAAACCGATTTTTACTCTATGCTTACTCATGTATGGATGATTTTATAGCGATTAATAAACAGATTAATGAACCCAGGATCAAATGTATAAGCTACATATGATCTGTCTCTCACCCGAAACAGTGATTCCTGCTATATCACGCAGAATCACCCAAAACTGGTATTTTGAACGTTGGCACCTACAAGGCGTTGACTGTCAGAGCCGTGATAATCATTGAGAGGGATGATATACTTAAAACATTATGGGTAGTTGATTTCGATACTGTTGTTCGCTCCCGGTACACAGCGGATGGAATCAGTGCCGTGTCTGACCGTAGAGTCGGTCAGGAATTGACCATAATCGCTTGGTAAAGACATTGGCTCCGGTATAAAAGGTTAAGGCCGTGTCTGCATTGGATGGCGTTTCATCCAGGCCCCAGAGGTTCGGCATAGACGATATAATCAGCAGGCCCCTTCACCGAAATGGTACAATACCCAGGATACACCAGCGAGGTATCCACCGTAGTGGTCAGGTCGAAGGTTCCGCCTTTTCATTCATCTATTTAAACAGTTGTTCAGCGACTGAATTATTTCCGCCTCTTTCTATGTGGTAGATTTGAAATGGCAATTAAATGATGATTGTTTGTTGCCTTAAGATTCCTTAAGTAAAAACAAATTATATGCGATCCCTTAATCTTCTCCTCCTTTTCAGCGCCCTGGTTTTCTTCACCCGCTGTTCAGGTCAGGCAAATTCTGCTGTTAAAGATCAAAAAAAGGCTTACGATGCACTGGCCAAGACAGCCCCCCGTGGCGAAACACCCAGCACGTCCATTTTTCTAAAAGCCACGATTAACGAAAAACCCTGGACGGCGGCCCGTGTATTCCGGGATCCCAGCGCCGGCAGCAGCTATTATCGTATTTCCGGAGAAAGCAATGGAATCACGATAGGATTTGATGTTTACCATGCACACATGAAAGAAGGAGATGTCAAGGATTTCGGGCCAAATCTTGCCTACCTGCTGGATGGTGAGAATAGTTTCGATAGCGGCAAGACGGGCAAGGTGACGATAACTAAAGTGGATAATGATGGCTTTGAAGGTAATTTTTATTTTACCGCAAATTCTACCTATCATCCAAAAACATATACGGTGACCAGCGGGTCTTTCCGGTGTCCCTGGGCGAGGAAAAAATAATTATACGCAATTATATTGGCTCGAAAAATGGTCAGCGGGGATAAATCAGAACTTGATCTCCAGTTTCTGAGAAACAAGTTTGTTGTCCTTATAATACTCGAAAAGCCACTCCCCATCCTTCTTAAAGACAACGCCATTGGACGGTCCGGCCTCAGCTATAAAGTAATCCTGCATGGAAGTTTTAAGCAGTGTCAATATTTTTTTCGGAGTGGTGTCAATCAACTGAAATCCATTTGGTGTGACCTGAGCGTATAAGGTGCCCGTGATTTCACCGATTGCAGGATTTGCAGCTACCGGCGCAGAAGACGAAACGGCAGGTGTCGCAGTAACCAGTTGCGGCTGTGCGACCATCGTACTATCATATTTGTAGGGCACACCGTTCAGCGATGAAAAAGCATTCTTTAAAGCCTCGTCGTACGCTACCTGGAATTCTTTTTCTCTGCTTTTACCCTCTTTGCTTTTGAAGATGATATTTCCCTGGCAGTCCTTCAATAGCAAAGTAAGGTTTGTGACAAATAACCCTTTTTTCTCCACTACTTCGGCTCTAAGCGCATTACATTTGTTGGCAGCTACTGTTGGTGGCAGCTCTTCATTACCCACAAAAGCAGCAAATCCCTTTTGTTCCAGCAACAGTTTAGTTGTAGTATTCAGTCCAAACTGATTATTTTCCTTGGTGAAATCGAACCGTTCCGGCACAAGTACATACTTATAACTGTTGATGGTGTTCTGCGAATAGCCGGCTACAGTAAATAATGAAAAAATGAATAATGCGCATGCTTTCATATGATCTGCTTCAAAGTGCAACGAATATATACAAAAAAATACAAATCTGCCTTTACTCCGCAAATGGATCTAATACCCTATAAAAACATCTTGAGCATTGTATCAAAATCAAACGATTCAATGTATCAGAAACGAACATCTTCGTATATCTCCATTTGTAATTGATTGGAGATCAAAATGGTAATTACTTGGCATATTTTTCAATGCTAAAACCTGTTGCTATCCCGTTGATACTCATATTGCTTTCCCCGCAACCCGACTGGCTGTGAATGTCTGATTACGGGATCGGTATTCGGAACAGGTAAAAATTAGTAGTTATGATTCGCAATTATCTTAAAACCGCTTTCAGAAACCTTTCGCGGAACAAATCATTTTCCCTGATAAACATTTCGGGGCTTGCACTTGGCTTAACATGCAGCCTTTTGATAATGCTATGGGTGAAGGATGAATATGGTGTAGATGCGTTTCATGAAAATGGAGCTCGGTTGTACAGCGTTTACGAACGCCAGGATCATGATGGGCATTGGTATGCTTTTCATGGTACTCCCGCTGTTATGGCAGATGAAATGAAGCGTGTTTTGCCAGAAGTGCAGTATGCAACAAGCTTTTCATGGAATGAACTGGCAACATTTGAAGCCAACGACAAAATAATGAAGAGGGCTGGAAATTATGCTGGTGCGGATTTCTTCACAATGTTTTCATACCATTTATTGGAAGGTAGTCCAAGAAATGCATTGCAAACGCCATCTGATATTGCTATCTCCAAAAAAATGGCAGAAGATTTTTTTGGATCGCCGGCAGAAGCGATCGGCAAAACTATCCGATATCAGGATAAGGCAGATTTCAAAATAACGGCGGTATTTGATAACGTTCCCCAAAAAAGTACAAAACAATTTGATTACATCCTAAATTGGGAAAAGTTTCTTGAATACTTTGTTGATAGCCAGGCTAGAGAATGGACCAACAGCGGACCTTCCTGCTATATTATGCTTCGCGAAGGAACTGATCCCAAAGCATTTGAAAAAAAGATCGAGCGTTTTCTCGACAAATACAATAAAGAGCAAACACCAAGAGATTATATCAGGTTAGGTATTCAGCGCTACGGTAATATGTATTTGCATTCAGGTTTTGATGAAAGCGGCAATATCTCCGGAGGAAGAATTCAATATGTAAAACTCTTTAGCATTGTTGCTGTTTTTATTTTATTGATTGCGTGTATCAACTTCATGAACCTTACCACTGCACGCTCGGTTAAGCGCGCCAAGGAAATCGGTGTGAGAAAAGTAGTTGGTGCGATGCGCTCGTCGCTCATGCGTCAGTTTATAGGAGAAGCATTATTATTAGCGTTTTTATCTGTTACAGTGGCGGTGGGTGTCACAATGCTGGCGTTACCGCAGTTCAACGAGTTAACTGGAAAATCCACAACGATGCCATTTCGCAGTGCCTCGTTTTGGTTAAGTATAGCGGCCTTATCATTAATAACAGGTTTTATCTCCGGCAGCTATCCCGCGCTTTATTTATCCTCTTTCAACCCGGTGCGTGTGTTAAAGGGTACATTAAAAATTGGTAAGAACGCTTTATGGTTTCGCAAAGGGCTCGTTGTCTTTCAATTTATGCTTTCCATCGTTTTAATCATCGGTACAATTGTGGTAAGCCAACAGGTTAATTATATAAGGTCTGTCAATCTCGGGTATAACAGGGAAAATCTTATTTATATTCCGTTGGAAGGCGATCTTCTCGAAAAGTTCGAGGTGTTTAAAACGCAGGCTTCGAGTATGCCGGGCATTAAAGAAATTACTCGTATGTCGCATAATCTTACACAAATTGTTAATAAATCCAGTGAGGTAAAGTGGGAAGGCAAAGACCCGAACTCGGGAATAGAATTTGCCTGGTCGATGGTAGGATATGATTTTGCAAAAACGCTGAATGTGCAAATAAGCCAGGGAAGAGATTTCTCAAGAAATTTTGCAACTGATTCTGTTGGGTATGTCTTAAACGAAACAGCATTAAAAATTACAGGGTATAAAGATCCTATCGGGAAACCCTTTACTTTCCAGCAAAAGAGAGGGACGATAATTGGCGTAGTAAAGGATTTTCATTTCAATTCACTGCATGAAACTATCAATCCACTTGTTCTTAGTTTAAACGAGAATGTGAAGTGGGGTAAAGCGTTGGTACGGACAGAGCCGGGCAAAACAAATGAAGCTTTGACAAGTCTTGGGAAAATTTGCAAAGAGCTAAATCCGAAGTTCCCTTTCACCTATCAATTCTCGGACGAAGAATATGCAAAACTTTACAGGGGCGAGCAAATGGTTGGACAACTCGCTAATTATTTTGCGTTTCTCGCCATATTCATTTCATGCTTAGGTTTATTGGGACTTGTGATGTTCACGGCAGAGCAGCGCACAAAAGAATTAGGAATAAGAAAAGTGTTGGGTGCGAGTCCGGCTACTTTATTCAATTTACTTTCAAAAGAATTTTTACAGTTGGTGCTGATCGCCCTGGTTATTGCATCGCCGCTTGCATGGCTTGCAATGAATAACTGGCTGCAGAATTATGCATACAAAGTAGCAATATCGTGGTGGATGTTTATAATAGCAGGTATTACAGCCATAGTCATTGCCTTGGTAACTGTAAGTTTTCAGGCAGTAAAATCTGCATTCGCAAACCCGGTGAAGTCATTGCGAACAGAATAAATCAAGTATAATGACTTACCGAAAGCCCCTCTAATTGAGATCCCTGTACTCGCTCGGCGACTTGCCGGTTTTAGCCTTAAAGATCTTGGTAAAATGTGAGGGGTATTCAAAGCCAAGCTCATAGGCGATCTCGCTGATCGAATTTTCCGTTCCCCATAATAGCGACTTGGCCTTTTCGACGAGCTCGAGGTGAATATGTTCCACTGTGCTCTTTCCGGTGAACTTCTGAAGCAGATCCGAAAGATAATTGGGCGACAGATTCAGCCTTGAAGCAAAATAAGTGACTGCAGGCAAACCGGATTCTATCAGGGTGCTTTGGCTAAAGTAATCTTTTAACAATGTTTCAAACCGCTGCACAATATCGGCGTTCACTTTGGCCCGGGTATAAAACTGCCGGTCATAAAAACGGTTACAATAATTCAGGAGCAGTTCTATATTACTGACAATCACGCTTTGGGTATGCTTATCGATAGACTGTTTGTATTCCCTGGCAATCTTATCGACACAATCCTTAATGATCTTACTTTCTTCCTCAGAAATATGCAGCGCTTCGTTCACCTCGTAGTTAAAAAAGGAATACTGGTGCATCTTTTTGCCCAGACCGGTCCCATGAAGTAAATCCGGATGAATAAACAAGGCCCATCCTTCATCTACTTTGATATCGGGACCCGACCCAATCGCCTGGCCCGGCGCGGTAAACATAAGAGAGCCTTCTCTAAAATCGTACTGGCTTTTGCCATAATACAGCAGCCCCTCGAATTTTTTGCAGGAGATCGTGTAAAATCCGAACCGGAACAGCGCATTGCCTTTCGGCCGCCTGGCATAAAAATCCGTGTGGTCGATGACACTGATCAGGGGATGCCGCGGCCGGGGATACTGTACCAGGTCGTGCAAATCGCTGATGGATTCAAGGTCAATATAAGGTTTGATTGCTTTTTTCATTGATGTCACAAAATTAAAGAAAAAGCTGCCCTGCGTCACTATTTTGCAGGGCAGCCATCACTCAGATACCAGTCTGGCTGACCATCATCCTTTTAAACGCCATATCGACCATTTGCTGCCGGGCCTCCAGCAATGGCACGGCATCGTGTCCTACGGGATACCGTAATTTTTCAGTGCCGTCCGAAGCTGCTTCGTAGATAGCTTCGGCTACCTCGCCAATGTTTTCGGACATTGGCCATTGCTCTAATTTCCCCAGGAACCGATCGAATGGGTGCTGGTAGTCGTCAATGCCGCCTACGCCGTAAAAGCTCATGGAGCGCCCGGCAAAGTCTGTCTTATAACCGCCCGGTTCAACCAGCTTAAGCCGGATGCCCAGCGGGTTGAGTTCATATTGAAGGGATTCGGTCAATCCCTCTACGGCAAATTTAGTGGCATGGTAAAGCGTGCAGAACGGGAAGGTAAGCTTTCCACCAACAGAAGACACATTGATGATGGTACCGTATTTATGCGCCCGCATACCCGGTAAAATGGCCTTGGCAACTTCGATCAACCCGAAGAAGTTGACCTCGAACTGTTGCCGGATCACTTCATCGGGTGCGGCTTCGAGCGCGCCCAGCGTTCCGAAGCCAGCGTTGTTCACCAGTACATCGATCTGGCCAAATTGGCGTGAACCTGCTTGTACGGCTTCGAGGATGCTGTCTTTGTCGGTAACGTCTAGCCTGGTCACGAGCACACCGCTTATCGCGGAAAGCTCTGCCTCTTTTTCGGGCGAGCGCATAGTGGCAATTACGTTCCAGCCTTTTTGATGGAATAGTTTAACGGTTGCTCTTCCGAAGCCGGAAGAAGCGCCTGTAATTAATACTGTCTTTTTCATTTGAGCTTGTGTTAATTGTTCCGCACAAAGGTCTCATGAATGACCCGGCCCGGTTTATACGTTTCTTTGGAATGCTTATACATTTCTTAGATTTACTTCTCCCCGGCTTACTTCCCGATACAATACTTGCTAAATATATAATCCAGGTGATCTTCCGAAGTAACCTCCCGCCTTTAAGCGGACAATGACTGTATCAATAACGAACGACCATGGATATTCAACTTATGCATCACCTTGCAAATCAAATTGATATCAGCTTGGCATATTATTAGGGGCTTTTGAGGTATTTAGATTTAAACTGCTTATGATGCTTAGAAACTACTTCAAAATCATATTCCGCAATTTGTTGAGATACAAGAATTACACGATCATCAATATATTGGGGATGGGCATCGGTATTGCCGCCATGATCTGGGGATACCAGGATTACCAGTATTCCTTCAGCTTTGACAATTTCCATGAACAAAGAGACCATATATACCGTGCGTTGTCCTATAAAAAGGATGGGGAAGGACTTAAGGGATATTTTCCGATGCCTGCGGTTGAAATGGCGAAAAATGAATTTTCAGGGATAAAGGACGCTGCGCGTTATTTTTCCCGGGGCATGAATGTCAGATACGACACGAGCGAAACCTTTTCCGAACGGGTTAATTTTACCGATCCCTCTTTTTTTGATATGTTGAATTTTCCCTTGGTTGCCGGAACCAATACCCTCAGCGATCGCGGTGCGGTTATAATCACAGAAAAAATAGCCAAAAAATATTTCTCCCACCAGGATCCTATCGGCAAAACGCTTACATTCTATACCGGTGAAACGTATGCCAGGCCGCTCACTGTAAGAGGCGTCTTAAAAGATTTACCGCTCAATTCTACGATTAAATTCGGCATGATCACTCATTTTGACAACCTCCTGGGGGCGGATGGCAAAAAAATCGCGCCGGATGATTGGAGCATGTTTCTCAGTGCAGCCTTTTTTAACATACCCAACCCTGCGAATGCAGCCCTGTTGGAAAAAGCGATGTTAAAATACCTGCCCCTGCAAAACAAGGCAAGGGAAGACATGAAATTATCTGCTTTTAAATTAGTCACGCTGAAACAGCAGGCCCTGTGGCAGGGTGTGATCGGCTCCAATTCTTTATACCAGCGCCCGGACGATGCTGCTGCTTACGGCGCCATATTCCTGGCATTCTTAATTTTCCTCTCTGCCTGTGTTAATTTTTCCAACACCACAGTTGCACGTGCCAACCGGCGTTTGAAAGAGATCGGCATGCGCAAGGTCATGGGTAGCACCTATGGCCAGATCATGCGGCAACTGTTGGTGGAGTGTTTCATTGTTGTAGCCGCCTCCTTCCTGCTTTCAATACTGCTTAACAGTTGGTGGTTGCCTGTTTTTAATGGCATGTTCCAAGGAGTCGATGTACAGGCAAATTATTTTCATGATACCCGTCTGCTTGTCTTCATAGGGTGTATACTTGCCGGCGCAACCCTGCTGGCCGGCGCTTATCCTGCGTTTTATGTAAGCCGGTTTAATCCATCCTCTATTTTCCGGGGAAATGTCAAATTCGGGGGATCCAATTTGTTTTCCCGGGTAATGCTGGGTTTGCAATTGACCATAGCCATCATCACCGTGGTTGGATCCATCGCATTTGCCCGGAACGCCGGCTTCCAGCGCAACTACGATTATGGGTATAATATTGAAAGCAGTATGGGAGTGAAGCTGACTGACAGTACGTCATATGTTGCACTGAGGAATGATCTGTCTTCCGTACAGGGAATAACCGGCATGGCGGGTACCCGTCACCATATCGGTTTCGCTGACCGGGAAGTGGTAGCGGATGCGGAGGGAGTAAAAAAAGAAGTTAGCTTCCTGGAAGTGGGCAGGGACTACCCGCAAACCATGCAGCTAAAGATGGCTGCGGGAAGGAGTTTTGACCGGAATATAGAATCGGACTATACCAACGCCCTGCTGGTAACGGAAAAAATGGCCTCCCTGTATGGCTGGAATGCATCCCAGGCAATAGGCAAACGCATAAATATAGACAGCGCGTATTATTCAGTTGTTGGAGTATTAAACGATTTTCAAAGCGAGACTTTATTCGAGCCCCTGCAACCGGTAGCAATGAAACTTGCCAGGGAGAACAGGTTTCAATTCCTCGTTGTACAGGCCAGGCCCGCTGAGCTGGCTGGTATTTTCCAAAAAGTAAAGGACTCCTGGAAAAAGTTATATCCAACAAGGCCTTTTGACGGTTTTTTTCAAAACCAGGTGAAGGCAGAAGCCTACCAGGCTACCAACAGTATCGCAACCATCTTTTTTTGGTTTGCATTGATCTGTATATTGCTTACGGCAACTGGGCTCTTTGCCCTTGTTTCTTTGACCGTTCTAAAGAAAATGAAAGAAGTTGCACTTAGGAAAGTGGTGGGCGCTCGCCCCCGACATATCCTTGTCTTGATTAACAAAGGCTATTTCTGGATCTTTATCATATCCGCACTACTGGGCAGCGCCGCAGGCTGGGCCCTGACAAAATTGTTGCTGGATATGATATTTAAGATCAACGTAGGGGTTGACCCTGGTTCGCTGATCTGGTCGGTGATCCTGATGTTCGTTATTGCAGCTCTTACTTCAGGGGTTAAAGTGTGGCAGGCAGTAAAATCCAACCCGGTTGAATTGTTGAGAATGGAGTAGGTGAATAATCTCACTCTGTGCGGAGATTCCGGATCGGATTGGCAAGAGCCGCCTTTACAGCCTGAAAACTGACCGTAGCCAATGCAATGAAAAACGAAAGCAAACCAGTCAGTGCAAATACCCACCACTCGATGGCGATCCTGTACGGATAGCCTGCCAGCCAACTGTGCATGACCAGCCAGGCAACGGGTGAAGCAATGACAAAGGAAATGCCTACCAGCCGTAGAAATTCTTTTGACAATAACCCTGTGATATCGGTAACGCTGGCCCCAAGCACTTTTCGGATGCCTATCTCTTTTATCCGGCTTTCCGCCATGTATGCTGCCAGCCCAAACAGTCCCAGGCAGGAAATAAAGATCGTCAGCGCCGCAAACAGACCCACCAGCGTACCGACCCGCTGCTCGTCGGCAAACTTCACGGCATATTCTTTATCATAAAACCGCACGTTGAAAGGGTACTGCGGATTAAACTGCGAAAAAATTTTTTCCGCCTTTCGAAGATTCTCCCCATAGGACGGATGCTCGCTTATCCTGAAATTGATGACCATGTAGCCAAATGCAGGTCCGGCGATAATCATCGGTTTTACCGGCTCATACGGGCTTTCCAAAATAAAATTTTTGACTACGCCAATTACATGCAGCTTGACCGGGAAATAAACATTCGTGATGGTCTCATCCAGCGGATGTTTCAGACGCATTTCGGCCACAGCAGCCTCGTTCAGCAGAACCGCCGTCGAATCGGTCTTGTAGCTATCGTAATCAATGTTTCGCCCCTGCAGGAGCTGCAGGTTCATCGTAGCGGAAAAATCTTTATCCGCGCTGAATATATTGAAATTCGTCTTTCTGTCATCGTTATTGCTTTCCTTCCAGACAAACCCATTTCCGTTACCCCAATTCTCGGTCATAGGGGCGCTTGTTTGTGCTACAGCTGTCGCCGACCCAGTGGACAACAATCCTTTCTTTATCAGCTCGTAATTCTTTTTTGCTTCTCCGAACATGATGACAAAGGTGAGATTATCTCTCCGATAACCCGCTTCCCTGTTCTCTGCAAACCGGATCTGCCCCTGGACGATGATCGTGCAGATGATCAATGCAATGGCAAAGGTAAACTGCAGTACCACCAGCACTTTCCTTGGTGTCAGCAAAGTTTTCACCGGTTTGAAGGATCCTTTCAGCACCTTCACCGGCTGGAAAGAGGAAAGGTAGAAGGCCGGATAGATGCCCCCCATCACTCCTGTCAGCAGAATGAACAGCAAAGCACTCATCCAATACCAGGGATTGCTATAATCGATAGATAACCGCGCGCCCACCACCCCATTAAACGCCGGCAGAACCAGTTGAACGATACCCACCGCCAATATACCTGCGACCAGCGCCAGCAGGATGCTCTCGCTGATAAACTGTACGATCAGGGAAGAGCGCAAGGCTCCGGACACCTTTCGAATGCCCACTTCCTTTGCCCGTTTCTCGCTTCTCGCCGTGCTAAGATTGGTGAAATTGATACAGGCGATCAGCAGGATAAAAACGGCGATCAAGCTGAACATTTTTACCAGTTCGATCCGTCCTCCCATATACTGGCCATTCTCCACCTTCGAATACAACCACGCATCTTTATACGGTTGCGCAAAAACCTTATTTGTGGCCTCTCCGGGTTTGGAATGCGCAATGATGATATTAGCCACCTTTCGGTCAAATTCCGCCAGGGGGACCTTCGGCTTCAGGGTGACAAAGGTCAGCAGGTTGCTATTTCCCCAGTTGTTGTTGTCATTGGGATTAAGCTTGGAAAGATAAGACCAGGGCAACAGATAATCGAACTGAAAATCCGTATTGCCTGGCAAGTCCTTCAAAACACCGGTCACTGTCAGATAGTCTGCGCTATCCACCCTTACCGTCTTGCCCATGGCGTCCTGGTCGCCAAACAGTTTCTTTGCCAGCTGTTGGGTCAATACGATGTTCTTTACGCTGTTGAGAGCAGTAGCCGGGTTGCCTTCCAGCAGCGGAAAATTGAACAGGTTGAAAAAGCCCGTATCCACGAAATTTCCGTGAATACTAAAATGCTTATCGTCGTGGGAAATCAGAAAATTGGCACCCGAATTATTGACCCTGACCACCCGTTCCACCTCGGGGTAATCTTTTTGAATGGCTGGTCCCAATGGCCTGCACGTATTATTCCATACATAGTCGCCGCCATTGTTCTTATCGCGGTTATTCATCAGGTACAGCCGGTCGATATTCGGATGAAACCGGTCATGGCTGACCTCGTTCTGTATCCACAAACAAATGAGGATGGCAGTGGCCAGCCCTACGGCCAGTCCTGAAACATTGATAACAGAATAGAGCTTGTTCTTCTGCAGACTGCGCAGGGAAAGGCGAAAATTGACCTTGAACATAGGCTTACCGGTTTTAGCAAGAAGGCATTCAAAACCCTGGCCAAACCCATAATCAATTTAAAATCATATCATTACAATCTTTACCCCGGAACTGGCTGTCCGCTTTTGAAACAGTTGCTGTTCATTCTTAGTGCCATCGCCGTAGACTTGCGCAGCCGCTACTTCTACCAGATCTTTATTCTTTCGTCTCCGGGTTTGTAATTTTTATCCCCGGGCTGCAACTACAGCACTGTCAGAATGTTCATTTCTTTTGCGGCTGAACATTCACCGAAACATAACTTACTATTAACAGCACTACTATAGAGAATATTTTCTTCATATTAGATTCAGGTCTTTACGAAAATCATCGATATTCAATCTTGCATGGGCGCCTCCCCATTTTAATAGCGTCCTCCAAAGTCACCTTATAAGTTTTTGTTGAGCAGTGAGACAAGCCGCCACAATTCTCTGACCGGTGATAAACAACTGATTTGGGGCCTTCGCAGACATATACGTATTCGACCTTATGTTTAACAGGTACTGGCTTAAAACCAGTAAACAAGAGAAGGCTTAAAATAAGCGGCGTGAACGATTTAATGGCCATAGCAAAGGGGTTTAAAAGGTTAATGTCTGGTTCAATGAACTAAAAAAACCATAAGATTATTGCATTTTTATGAAAGTTTCCTTAGTGGTTCCCTATCTGATATTAAGTGTTTGTACTTAAACCTGGACTGTTGTAGCAATCGCCTCTTTCAAAGTCAGGATGGAAAATATTTCTCAGAAATCAATTCGCATTCTTGCGGCCGGTGCCAATGCCACTGGCGCTTATAAATTCATTCTTCAAACAGTCCACTGTTTGGAAGGGCTCCCCGGCACCGGCTTTATAATACTGTTGTTCTATGATCCTATTGCCCCTGTAGGTGAACACGATCCGGTGAACAGCAATGGAATCATCTACCCACACGGTGGCATCTACCGGTTTTCGGTCGACGCCCCAAAATGTAAGTTCATTCACATTTCCGTCAGGGTTATGCCCGTATTTGACGATGCTGTAATGTAGGGATACGCCAGCTTTCCTGTTAATCAACAAATCATTATGCAGGAACCGGCGTTCGGCCAGTACACCATCAGAGTTATAGATCAGCTTCATAACAGAAGATCCGTCTTCCGACATGAAAGGTGCGCCTTTTTCATCCAGGCTGGAATACTCAATAGGCTGGCCGTCATCATTAAATTTTGTCAAGGCTTCATAGGAACCATCCCAGTGCGGCATTCTGGTGCTGCTATCCGCCCAGTATGAATCGGAAATATTTCTGCCATACTCATCATACTTCTTCTTTATCATAAAGACTTCCTCAGTATAGGTTTTTATAGGATCATCCTTTAACCCATAACTGGATTCCTGTATGATCCTATTTTTCTGATCTTTGACGTATATCGAGATATGTATCTTGTCCTTGTCGACGCATGGCTTTCCAAATTCATCAAAATAGGAAACCTGGGTCAGCATATTCCCGAAAGAAAATGAATTTACGATCTCCTGTATACCCAACTGGTTATTCATAGGCTTTCCGGATTCATCGAAATAAGCCTCTCTTATTCTGTTGCCGGAAGGATCGTACTCATACTTTATGAAAGAGACCCCATCTCCCGAAGCTAGCGCACGCGTCGTATGGCCCAGTGAATCGTACCGGGTCAGTTTCATCTGATAGCCCTCGGCATACTCGAGCCCTGCTGCAGCAATCCCGTTGATATTAGGCGTCATTTTTCCATCAAGACCATGATATTCTATCCTCACCTGGTTATTGTCAGCATCATAAAAATATCGCATGCCGGACACGCCGCTTTTCCGAATCGTTACGGGTTCATCGTGAATGCCAAAATATGATTGGGATACATTATTATCCTGGTCGTCGTATTGATTTATCAGTGTATGATATTCAGTTGATTTTGATGTTACGGGAAGACGCCTGGCATCAAAAAATGATGTTTGCTTTCTTTCTGCAAACCGAATCGGGTCATCATATCTTTTGTATTGAATAATAGCGACCCCATTCCTATCTTCTGCCAGTTTATCGGCAAAAGAATAAAATTGCATTTCGGATAATAATTCCCCTCTATAGACATAGAGAGCATATTTGCAGGGTAGGAAAATATTTTTACCCCGTACAAGATCCGTGACCCGAAATTCATTCTTTGCTGTCATCGTATACTTACGGTACTCATATGTTTCACCCCATTGGTTTATTTCTTCCACCCTGCTAAGGTTCCCATTCACAAATGTTACGACAGCAATATTAATGACCACACCAGAAGGATTGATCTGAAAAATATTTGCCGTTTGAGGGTCAGCTCTTTCGATTTTATAATAGCTCCTCGCAGTTATTCTAGTTAGCCGTAAATTACCGTACACCCCATTCGGGCCATAGTCCCAGTCATTATACACGCCCTCGTTAATTTGCTGGCCGGATAAGGCATTGAAAAAGCCCAGGGATATAATCAGAAGAAATTCGTATTTATTAAGCATATCGTTTATTATAGAGCGTAAATTGTTTTCAAGATAGGCATTAATAATTATTGTCCTGCTCAATCATTCAGCTCTCAAACTTTTATGGGGGAAAGGCATACTATCAACAAAAGAAAGAGTGTAAACACTTGCTTAGTGCAGAAAATCTGCGTCATACGCGGAGAACTCACTTCCCGATACAGAAAATACTTTTGCGCATTGGGCGCGGGTTTCGGAAGAATTGGTGACAGATTAGTGACAAAAAAAATTATTAACCAAAACTCATCCGTCTAAATAAAAAATACTGTATAAATCATTGATCACACAAATCAATTCTTCAAAAGTTTAAATGCTTTTTCAGCCAAGCATGATTCTATACTGGTACTTAATATTACCAACGTATCAAAATTTAGCTAATGCACACAATGATTATCTAGGCCCTAAAAACCTATCACCGTTAAAATGTATCATGTGGTCAGGAGTGTCAACCAACCAGACTTCAGTTTCCCAAGCAATATTATTCGAATGTTTCTTGAATTCAACAAAGTCAGGAAATGCTGTTACATATACCTTTCCTGCTTTACAATCTTTCAAAAACTCCTCCAACTCTACTATACGTTTTGGGGAAACAGGGCCATGGGAGGTAACAGCTTCAATTAAAAATAACCAATTCCTTTTAGAGTCATATATAACTACATCTGGCAATTTGCTGTGCTGATCAATAGGAATATTTAAAGAATCAAGAGTTTTTGTGTCTACGTATAAATCCTTTTTAGCCGTATCTCCTAAATAAACTAATGTTCCTCCATTAGCAAACCGTGGAGCAAAAAGGTTAACTATAGCTACTTGAACTTCATTATGTTTTCCAGCTGATAGTTTTAGTTTTTCCCCATTAGCTAACTCCAAAGGAATCATATTTAACTCTCTTTCCGATGCATATATCTTAATCAATTCCCCTACAGTCGACGTAAATTTTCCTGCTTCAGTGCTCCATTGTTTTGTATTATAATGTCTAATTGCTCCTAACGCTACTTCAGATATTGCGTAATGAGCTCGAGGGCTATTTACTGACAAACTAGGATCATCAGGATTATAATCAGCAATTCTCGCTTGAACGAATTGATGTAACACCTGTCGTCTGAAAGTTTCGCGTGTATTAGGTGCGTATTCCCGATTATAATTATCTCTCACAAAAGACATAATCCCTTTTGAAACTCCTAAACTAGAACGAAAAGAGTTTTCCCAACTATCGTTCTCTTTAATCCCGCATAACGCAAGCAATGTCAATGCGGACATTTCATTTTGTTGCGCTGTAGGCAAACCTAGTGTTTTCAATATTTGCTGCGCCTCTTCAATTTTATTCATTTCAGTTAAAAATAGTTGTGATTGAAAAATATTCATTCATTAATGTATTTACATTATCCATTGAATAATCATTTGAAAGTATTATTTGTTGACCTATTTCTTTGATTGATTCCAACGGAGGCAAAGCCATTTCTCTTAATTCAGTCGCACTAACGTTCACATTTCCATTAAAAATTCTGAAATAGTTATCGAATAATTCACTATTTAATAAGGCACATAGCCCTACTACTTCATTCCGATTTAGATGACCCTTAGGTCGGTAAATGTAATTAACCTTATTCTCTACTCCGATATAATCTGCATTAATGAAATTACAGAAATAAGGAGCAGCGACTAACCTACTTTTATCGTCCTTCGTACTAAATCTTCTGAGTAAAATATAATTCTTGTTTGGAATTAATATAGACTTTGATCCATCTAATATTTTTATATATTGCCCTTTATTGGGTTTAGAAATAGGCCATTCAAGAACCATCTTATCTACATTATGAAGCCAAAATAATGGGGCCGAAAATACATTTTCGTTTTCGAACTTATCTTGTATAAAATCCCACGATCTGAAGGCTACTACTGGACCAGTTGAAATTTGTATGTTATATTGATTTAAATTTCCATTCCACCCCTTTACCAAGTCAAGTATAAATTCTTCAATGTTATTAACAGGCAAATGCAATATTTTCTCCCTTGAATTGACATCAATAAGTTCCTTTGAAGAAAAATACTTTATAGACGGTTCGTTAATATCATGCAATCCATGAGAAGAAGAAACTAAAACATGATTATCGTTATTAGTATAATCTTTTCGGATACCTTTAATCACAACTGTTTCTTGGAGAACGCTATCCCTGTTGAATGTATCCTTTCTAGAAACAAAAAGGTGAATTCTGTCTAATTGAATTATTTTGAAAAAATATTCTCTAAATGCTTTGAAATAATTACCCGAAGAAAAACTTCTTGGAGTAATAAAAATTAATTCCCCATCTAATTTCAATAATTTAGCTCCAATAGCCATAAAAAACGAGTATATATTAGGCTGCCCACTCACTACGACCTTTGCAGCTTTAGTTCTCTGATCATCTTTGGATAATTTAAAGTAAGGAGGGTTTGATATAACGAAATCAAATAGTTCAATTCTATTTACAAAAAGACTGTTTGCTTCTTTTAATGAATCCGCATTATCTAATATGAAATCATGAATATGTAGGAAATGATTTAGATTAATCCCCTTATCGTGTAGCCATTTCTTTAAATATGTTAGAACGTCTTCTGCGCATGAAATTAACGAAACATCAGTTTCATACACTATTAAATCAATTCTCCGTAAATGTTCATTTTCATTTACCAGATATTCAATTAAAGCACATGCTAAAACAGCTGTCCCACATCCTGGATCAAGTATTCTTACAGCATCAGCCTCGTAGCTAACAAATGATGCCATTAATCTAGCAATTGCTGTAGGTGTAAAAAATTGTCCTCTTTCCTTTTTATGTTCTTGAGAAACAAAAGAAGTATAATGGATACCCATTCTGTCTGCAAAACTACTTGGTAGCTCATTTGGCTCCGGTAATAGTTTGTTCCTATTTTTCATAATTAACCCTCTTTTGATAGTTTACACATTCCTCGGCCACCTTCAATGCTTCAATAGCTAAATCTTCATCTTTAATAATCTCATAAACTTTGTCACCAAGCCACAGGGATAAAAGTCCAGCCTCAGGTACTTTAAATACTTTAGCAAATATGAAAATGTGCTCCTTTTTAGCCGGTCTTTCACCTCTTTCAATTTTACTGAGCATAGGAGTATCAATATCAAGTTCACTCGCTACATGCTTTTGGAGCAACCTGCGCTGCTGCCTGAGCTTTTTAATTTGTTCCCCAAAATTATTCACCTAATCATAGTTGACTTGTCAAATATTGACAAATATAAGCTAATATTTTTAGTAAAAAATAAGCTTACTACTCCCTAAACAGAATTTTGATAAGAATTTATCCACAATGCTCTTTTTTAAGTGCTTACCCCAGAGCTTTTGGCCGAAGAGCCAATTCTTATTAAGGGTTGCGCTAAAATCGACGATCTCCCCGTCAATATCAAAGTACTACTTTAGAAAGATCATCGAAATTTCAGAAGGCTCTATACCCTTTAACGCATTTGCGTCCCAAAGCTAGGCTGCCGCCTTTCCACGATCAATAAACGAAGTTCCGTCTCCGAAGTGAAGGTTCTCTGACACCCACCTTTCAACCTGTAGCCGCGGCCCGAAGCTGACCGCCTTTTCCATTTCCTGCGTGATGATCGCCTGAACATAGCCTTCATTGCCTGACGTTGTGACGATACTATCATGGATGGTGAACATGGGGATTGCTGGCCGCTCCCGGACTATTCGTTTGGTTATCACCTTCAAAATTAGGTGGCTCTCAATTCGTTGCAGGATGATAGGAAGGTTTCGCTTGAATGGCCTGCTCCGACACCTGCAGCACTTCCGATCCTTTTGTCTTCTGCTGAATATACTCAATAGTCCAGCCGCTTGCTTCTGAATAGGTGATCTTCTTCCAGGTAAGACCCTTAACATCACTCCACCGAAGGCCGGTGAGCACACTGAAAAGGAACGTCTTCCTCAGCAGTTCGTTTTCGCAGGGGGTAGTCACCATCTTCTTTAATTCTTCAAAGGTGAGGAATTGCCGGTGCGTCTCTTTTCCTTTTATCCCTTTAACCCTGGCGCAGGGGTTCTCAATAAGTATTCCTTAAAGCCTTCGAGGAAACGGTCATCAATGCTATCAAGCGTATACTCAACCCATCGCAGTATGCTTTCAGGTGTTCATATACGCTCTTCCAGTTGCCCCCATTACCGTCCGACCCGTTTGCCTTCTTTTCTACTAGCTGCTTGAAATAATCCAGAAAGCTGATCTTTCCCCGTTCACTACTTACAAATCCGTTTCCGGTTGTTTGGCAGTCTAGCATCCTTTTAGCGCGGATCGATTCAGCAAGCGTCTGAGTTTACTTGTTGTGTTCTTTCTCAAGGTTTGTCTTGGGGGTCTCATACAGATAAAGTTTCAGCCATTCATATCTTGTCTTCTGTCGGGCAGTCTGGAAGGCAAGATATAGACTAACCATTCTTTTCTTCCCCTCTACTGTCTTATCGTCCGATAACTGGCTGTAGCGCTTTCTTAAATGAATTTTCATTGTTTTACTGTTTTTTGTTACTAATCTGGGACTAAACTTCCCCAGGTTCTTTCAACCGTACAACAGACATCCCTATTTACAGGGGTTCTAAGGGATTAACTCAGGGTTATTTATATTCTAGTACAGAACATACCTACTTTCAAGAGAGATATTCCAGAGGTTTTCAATCAAATAAATCCTGGATTTTCAAAGAAAGGATTGAATCGATAACTGTGGGTGTTAAATATTGTGACATTCACGAGGTTAGCCGGGCTTTTGCCTGCTCGATAAAACGGCTTTAAAACGATTTATCCCCGCCAAATTTCGTGTCACTCCATTTCCCTGTAGAAAATCACATTAAAAAAGATCGCCGGATTATTACAAGGCCAATTATACCTTCGCAAAACTATTCTATAAAGACAATCTTCCCAAGCCTGGGACAGCACTCTGAAATTTAACTCCCCTACCGCTTTATCTTCATTATTTAAAAAATATTACAAAATCGTAGGTCACATCGAACCCGCCCAGGAAGTTGCACCCGAATCTAGTCAGCTTGGCACTTCGTCCTTTTATCTTAAAAATTGCGAGGCATCCCTGACCCAATTTTAAAACAAACTATATGCATCCAAAAAGGAGTCAAAAAGTGACCATATCGATATTCTTAAAAAAGAATACGACACTATGATGTCTAATATCGACAGGTTGATTGAGAGTAACCACAAACTAATTGACGTGAATATTAATACAGTGAAAATTAGCCAGAGGTTGATTAAGGCATGTATTTCATTTATGGATCAACGGGTTGAAAAAAATATTGACGTAGAGGATAATAAGTAATTGGTTGAGCTTGCTGCCTTGTGTCAGAACTGTCAGGTTCCACCGTAAGGAAGGATGGCATGCAAGTTCAACCATTTTTAGAATTATTGCTGGGGTGTAACTACGAGCGGACAGTCCTTGATCATGCTCATGGTTCGGTATTTCTATATCGGGTTTTATTTACCTTCTCAAACAATTCGATTATTAAAATAGATCATAGATATGCTACCGTAGGCTATCTTATTAAGAATGGCCGCATAACATGCTTCAGGCAGATGTTTAATATACTTCCGAAAAGTGTCATGGCGGCTGACCTTCATATGAACAATCTCAGATTTGGTAAGTTGATGCATAAAGTCTCTTTGTTCCGGGTAAAAGACCTGTTCAGAATCGCACAACTGCTTGATATCCATGAACTGGAAATTCTGAACCTCATATATCAGCAATACAAAGAAGATAAAATAAATAAACCAATATGGCAGACCCCCAAAAAATCAATAAAGAGTTGATGGAGTATTTTGAAGATTTTGTCGAGCTTGTTCCCGCTGGCAGGCTTAAAATCAATTGTTTCAAGATTCTATTAAATTACCTGAAGCGGGAATATGAATATGATCTAGACGGTTGGTTCCCTGACTTTATAAAGGACTTTGAAAATTTGCTACTCTTCCTTGAAGGGATTGAGGAACATGCTGATCAATCGAAATTGCTGAAGCAGATCAAACTTTCAGGAGAAAAATAATCTGTACCCACCACATGTCTTTTGCTCGTCGTTAGACAAAATTCGGTTAAATAAACTCCTGAATACTGGTGATTTGAAAAGCACAATTTCTCGATGTATTTGCTTAGGCACCGGATCGTCTTTATCGCCATTCCAGTGCCCATGACCAGCCTGAGTTCGCACGCCATATGTCTGTCTACCTCGTTTCCCTCTTTTTACCAGATTCCAATTGATATGCATCATTACTTATAATAGATAATATGCTTCTCAATCAGTTCCATTTTATTACCAACTGGATCTACTTGGTAGCTAGCCCGTATTTCATACTTTAAAAGGGGGTTCCCAGATTCTTTATAATAGATCGATTCATATGGAAATATTAAGGTTATTTTAGAGACAGAGTCTTTTGGCATATCCCATGTCTTTATATTGATTCCAAGATCGCAAAAAAAAGTTTGCCCTTCCCTAATTGGTGTTACTGTTAATGGTCCTAAAAAATCATATCCGCCAACTGCTAAATCCCTATCATATCTACTCACAAAAGGCATACATGTAATTGGAATTTTATTGAGACATGTTATATTCAAATTTATACGCCCGTTTTTATCTAAATTTAATTCCGGCAGAATTTTTGGTGGGGTTGATTTTAATATATTCTCTTTTAGCCCAAATGAATCAATACTATTAATAACTGTATTATTCCCTCCGCTTTGATTCATAGTAACAATTTGGGCATTGGGAGCATTGACTACAGGTCGAGTCATGTCAATCAATTTTTTTGACGGTATGTCTCCACTTCCTTTTGATCCGTAAATTTTTATGGTTATTGGAAGCTCTGATACTGCTTGTCTTACCGATGATACGACATAGCTCTTTTTTGTCGTTCGTATTATTATCAAATCGCCCTTGGCCGTTTTTCTAAGCGTTAATGCAAACTTCCCATTATCATCAGTAATAGTATTTGTGTTCTTACCAACAACATCAATCTGAGCATTAGCCACCGGCTTATTATTTTCGTCCATTACAATTCCCGTGATCAACGTTGTTTGAGCACTTGACCAAAGCCCCATGATACAAAACAGTGAAAGAGATAAAAATCGCATCTATATTTATTTTTGTTTCTGAAGCACAATTATGACATTTTCATCTGGAAGCGCATAACTTCTTTCATAAGGAGTATAACCCGCCTTATTGACCCTAATTCTAATATCGTGATCCGTTTTTACTTGAATTCTAAAATTCCCATTCCCTTCTGAATAATAATGCTCATTTCTACCTACTATCGTGATTTCCGCTTGAACAACACTTGAATTTGATCCTTCTTCAACAACAGCTCCCGAAAAATTTACAGTTTCGGTAGCAGGCTCTTTTTTATCGCTTGCGAGCCAACGTGGAAGTACCGTAGAACCGATAACGCCGAGAGCCCCTATGATGGCGATCCATATTGTAATTTTCGCTTTTGAAGCAGCCATAATATATAATTAAATCCTACAAAAATACACAAATCTACTACCTTTCGGCATACCATACTTTCTGAGATTGTCGGGAGCTTCCCTACAAATGACAGTCCTTGGAACCAAGGTTTTTCACGGTATTTACATCAATTCCATTCTCCTAAAAACATGCTTCCTTCCCACCTTCTTCGACCTCATCTTCCCCCGCCAGCACCCACCGCCGCAACGTCAAGGGCGAGACATTCCACAGCAAAGCCGCTTCCTTTAACGTCAGCCACTCCTTCGCCTGGATCGCCTTCACCTGCTCCTCTGTTATATACGCTTGAGGCCTCCGTTTAACCTCCGTTTCCAGCTTCGCCCTGCTAATGGCCTCATTCCTCCTTTTAACCTTGTAAAATCGCTTGGCGCAGGAGTCGGCATAATTCTGGGCAACCGCCTTCCGAGTAATAAACGCCTGCTTAGAATGCTCACAAACCTTGATAATATCCAAATTACTACTCATAAAATGCGTTTCCATTAGAATCAAGGCACCGGAACCCGTCTCATATGCTTTTTGGCTAGTATTTAAATTTTATGCTTCGCATTTTAATTAAGGCATAATGAGATTAAAAAAGGGTGTTTTTACGGTAGGTAAATTGGCATTAATAGGTTTCTTTTGTTCCCATAAAAACTAAGTATGACAGATCGGTTAAATTTTATTACTATAAAGAGATTTGCATTTTTACTGATCATTCTGGGATTTATTCTCGCAATATGGTTTTTGTGGGCTGGCAAATATATTCATTTAAGCATTGTTCCTTCGCCTGACAAAGCCAGTGAAATACAACCATTCATGACTGGATTAGTAGCTCCTCTATTTACATTAGCTGGCACTTTGTTAATATTTGAGAATTTAAGAAATCAAACCAATCAGCAATTGTCAAATACATTTTTTGGTTTACTGAACCTTCATCATAAAATAATCGAAAATATTCGGGAAGAGGTTTCAGGGTTGTCTACAAATGGAGGAATGTCAATCGGAAGGGAATTTTTTGATGATTTGGCATTTAGGATATACATAGATTTTTACGAAACTGATGTTCAGATAAAAGAAGACAATGGGGCCATAACTAATGTTTCAGTTATCAAGGATAGCAGCTATGACGGTAAAATAGGCATTGAAAGGCTGGTTGCAATTTATTTCTACTATTTCCATCTCTATCATTCTTCACTTGGTCATTATTTTCGAAATCTTTTCCATATTGTAAAGTATATTGATAATTCCAAACTTCATAAGAAAGAAAAGATCAATTTTATTAAAATGCTTAGGGCACAATTATCCAATTACGAAATCCTTTTATTAGCCTATAACGGGCTTTCGGAATATGGAGAAGGGTTCAAGCCCTTAATCGAACAATATGAGCTTCTCAAGAATCTAAATTGCGAAGATAATTTAAGCGCTAGCTATATAAAGCGGATCGTCGACTTGAATATCTGGGCTGATCAATATCCGCATCTAATTAAAATATACAAAAATCGAATAAAGGCTCAACAACAGGCACTCAGTACGACTGTGGCTAATTCACCAGCCCCAGAAAATAAGAGCATTGACGCTGATTGACAAAGTTCCTAGGAATTGGTTAGGGGTTAATCCTTAACGATCATGAATTTACCAAAATCTCCCGACTAATCAAATGCTTCTTCCCCAGCCTGTTAGTCTTAATGATCCCCTCCTTTATCCACCTCCGCAAAGTCTCCACCCGCACGTTAAGCACCAGGCCCGCCTCGGAAACAGTCAAATAAGGCTTCCGGGTCAATTCATCCCAATTCACCGGATCATGCCGCAGATTCAAAGGCTCAACCCGTATAAGCCTCTTTGCGGCGCCCAGCTTCTTATCACGTTCAGTCTTTTTATAGCCCTTCCGATTGCAGGCATGGGAACAATAACGCGTCCTGACCGTTTTAGCTGTGAACTCCTTTCCACAGTTCACAGGTCTTAGATATCCGAATATTACTGCTCATAACTTGGGATTTTGGGGGATTAATCTTCTTGAAAAGAGAGCGTTTGAGAGCGATTAGCTGACTTTGCGAGCGTTTCGCTACTATAATCTCCCTCTCATAACCGGAAGATCATCCGAAAATCCCCTGTAGTCCCGAATTAGTAACAAGATTTTGGCCACTATGGGCAAAAGAAAGCCGAAGTCGGCAGAAGAAAACCCCTGAGAATGAAGGTGAATGAAATATAGTGTGCATCAACCGCGCATAACAAAAGCACCGGCTACTTCCCGATACAGAAAATGAAAATGCCCGGTTTTAGGGCGTTTACGAAGATTTAGTACAAGATTAGTGACAAGAATCAGCGTTTCCCGGAAACTCTGGGCAATAATTCCTTTGCAGGAACTTTCTTAACCTCTCCATCTTCAGAAATAACAAGGGAGCGCCCACTCGCTGCGCTTTTTTCAACCAATTTACGAGATGCTTCAGTCATCCCTTGCATGATCTTATCTGATAATTCATCAAGCTCTGATTTATTTGTTTCCATGCGCCGAACTTTGAGTATTAATTGTATTCCAAATATAATGATTTTGAATTATATTTTCACCATTAAGAGCTCCTTTGGCTACTAACTCCGGCACAACATTCTTATTGTTCACTATTATCCAACTATCACACACCGGTTTATACAAATTTATAAGATTGGAAATACCTCTATGATAACGGCGTTCTATCACGTTCTCTGGAATGTTATGCCCCCCTTCAGCGACCCTGTCAGCCACTCGCTGGATGGCCGTCTCGGGGGAATCTAGCCAAATAAAAAGAAGTGTTACCTTATAGCCTAGTTCCTGGGCTGTCTTAACCAAATAAACATAGCGTCTGGTGGCTAAGGTTGTCTCAAATGCAAAATCTACTCCAGCGCCCATCAGTTCATGAATGCGTGAAAGCATTAATCTTCCGGCCTCAATGGCCACACTTTCGGGATTAAAAGGAGAAAGGCCCGCCGCAATGCTGTCAGCATTCACAAATTCCTTGCAGTTAAGTATTTCTGGTAAAATGGTAAAGCTGGCAGTTGTCTTTCCGGCACCGTTGCATCCTGCTATTATATAGAGATTAGGCAATCTTGTATTTAATTTGTAACTGTTTTACGATACCAAGATACAAATTTATTAATTGCTCATTCCTACAGTTATATTGTTGCCTTTTATCCAAAGTGAAATAAATAAATTTCACTAATTTATTGCCATATATTTAAATAATAATTTTAGCTTAATGTCAGACATATCAGAAATACTTAGAGATTTAAACATCCCTAAACAAATTTTAGACAAACTTGAAGCAATTCTTAAAACATTGCATATCAATTATTTACAAAGCCTAAAGGGCAAATAAAAGGCAAGAATTGCGATATTTAAATGAAGTAGACAATCTGATGTTTTCAGATTATCTATTTAAACTGCCCTATTCTATTCACTCACCCTAATATACTAACTGAGTTTGTTCGTTAAGTTTTCTCAGACTCGGAGAAATATTTATCGGCAAACGCCCTCGCCACGCCTGGTTCTAGATCCAATAGCTTTTGAACATGCGCCGTTACATTCTCGCTGAAAGAAAAGTGCATTGGCCTTAAATCAAGGCCTTGCTCTGATATTTCATCGAACGCACGTTCAACTTCTATCATAGTCTCCAAAAAACATCACATAATTTGTAACAGACAATATTTAATCGGACAATAAAGGATTTTTAGTTTTTTAGGGTTAGGATATATTTTACGCTGCGGGGGCAGGCTGTCCTATCATCTTCTGTCTTGCTAAGATAAGAGATTTCTTAAAAGTCTCCATCGGAGTTTTTCCATAACAGTATCTTCCGCTGTGAGCCCGATCCTGGTTATAGTATTTCATCCATTCATCGAGGTCCCGCTGCATTTCTTCCAGGCTATTGTACAACTTTTTCCGGAATGCCACTGCGTAAAGTATGGTGTTATTAATTATTTCAGCAAATTTTATACCTGTCGCAGTCCCGTCTTTAAGATATAACTTGATTGTTTTACCAAATGATTCGCTCATAGTAAGATTTATTATAGTGCAAATTTAAATCATGATTTTTTGATTTTTAAAATATTGTACCTAATTGTTGAGCCAAAAGAAAGCCGAAGAAAGCAAAGTAAACTCCCTGAGAATGAGGGCTAATGAAATATAGTGTGCGTCAACCGCGCATAACAAAAGCACCGGCTACTTCCCAATACAGAATATACTTTTGCGCATTGGGCGCGGGTTTAGGCGGAATTACTGACCAGTTTAGCTATTATTAGTGCTTATAATCTGTGTAGGAATATTCAACATATGATAGGCTACTTCAGATTTTTTGATGGTTCGGGAGTCATTAGTTAAGAAAACATCGAAATTAGCCGCATAAGTAGCATGACTACTATCCCACATGCGCGCAAAATCCGATTTGTTTGTCTCCTTATCCCTAAAATAGCCGACAGTATCTAATAAGCCAAAGCTTACGGCAATCTTATCATACAAGCTGATTGGTCTTCCAGTAGATTTCATCATTCCCAATGACAATTCAATGGTCCCACTAAAAGTCGTATCTATTCCAGCAGTTCGATATCGCTCATCTAAATATTGAATAGCTTCTTTTGGTGGCAAACTACTCAAACGGCTAGCATCTATTTTTAGTACTTCTCGAAACATTCTTCTTTGTTCAAAGGTCATATTCTCCTGGAACCCCTTTTTAATTTGGTCAACCGAGGGGAAGTCCTTTACCATACTGTACGCATCAAGCCCATATCTATTTTCAATAAAAATCTGTTTATTAGTATTCATCCTAATAAAATTGCCATCCGTTAATTCATCAATGATTCGCATCCTGTTGACAATAAGTTCTTCCTTTGTAAACCTGTCATAAGCAGACATTGTATCTGCTTCCATTATATGCGCAGCCGAATAATAAAAAATCAACTGATCCTGTCGAAGTAGCTTTTTAATGCAATCAATGGTTATTGTTCTTTTCTCCAAAGAAACCAAAATATTATTATCTGGATATATACTTAGCAATTGAATTATGTTAAAAATCATATTTTATCCTTGTCATTGAAATTATTTTAGAGCACAATTTGTGACTTTGTATTGTAGATAGGCCCTCATGATTGCCTGTTATATGTTGTATGCATTCCTCAACCTCTGACTCCTTATCTACTATAATGTAATTTATATCTTCGATCGAGAAAGGAAGTTTAATAGAAGATATTTTTTTGTTACAAGAATCCTTATTGCTCATGTAGTAATCTCCAGTATAAAACAATTTAGCTTTATGAATTTCGAGTTCTTTCCTTGAGGGAACAAATCTCCATTCTCTTTCATCCGAAAAACGATAATCCGGTTTGTCAATTTTTAATCGATCTATCCTTAAATGTCCCTGATAATTTTTCATATAGCTGAGCAAGTAAATAACAGTTTCGCTCCATGCCTTATTTAAAACATTTTTATCCATATCTTCCTTTATCGCATTAAATTGCTTGAAATAGTCGGATATCAATTGAGATTTCTTTTCCACATAAAGTACCGGATTTAATCCGCATCTCCTTGTCCAGGCCTTTGTCAATCCAATCCCATACCTTCCATATGAATCTCTATATTTTAGTTCAGAAACAGGAAAGTCAGAAAATGAAACCATAGGAAATGCTGCATTTATATCTTTGACTCCTGCCAAGACTCTCTCGTTACAGTAAGCAGGGATAAAATAGAGGTTTTTCAAGATTTTAAGTATTTCCTTTTTGCCCGTTGTATGAAGGATAGTATTCGAACTAAGTCCCATAATTATTTTTATTAGCAGAAATAAACTATAGTATTACGCCGTAATCTTGGATAACTACAATATCCCTCACCAACAATATATCTCTTGCTGCATCAAACCGTATTAATGCGCCCCATTTTCTTCCATACGGGCAACAGTGGTACTACTTTCAAAACTAATACCCAGGTTCTTACAAATCCCCTGCTAAGGCAAATAACAGTGTAAAAAGGCTAAAAAGAAAGAGTGAAAACACCTAGTTTTTATGCCAAAATCTGCTGGCGACTTAAAACGCAACAGGCGAGCTTTCAAATCCAGTTTTTACTGACAAATGGATAGAGAATTGTATTCTGCTCTGATTTGTGTTTTTTTGTATCGATTCGGCATCAGCCCCTGCTTTAAAAATGGATGCAACAGTTATTTTCCCGCCAAGCCCAGTTTTTTCTTGCTCATCTGAAACAACCGCAACATGTAGGCTTGACACTTATCGATATTTTCTTATTAACTCCAAGATATGTTCGGACGAAAAGACAGTTGTTATACCTGTGCTACTAAATGAATTTGAAACAATGCCTAACACAAAATTCTTTACATGTGTCAAATGCTTAAGTTCACCATTAATTTCTCTCCACTCTACACTTTGGTTTGAAATTACAGGCCCACCACTATTTCCTGGAATAATTAGCCCATCCAGAAGAAAAATCTTTCCTTCTGATAAAACCAGCTGATATTGTCCTCTCCGATTTTTCCAATTTTGTTGAACGATCAAGTCTTCATCCATCGATGAAGCTAAGAAAGCGGATTTAACAATAGGTTCATTTGTTCTGAACGATTTTATCCCCGCTGGATAACCTATCGTAAAAACATGAGAGCCATATGTTATAAAACTTGCTGCAATTCTCATAGACATCAGACGGCCAGTATCGATATAGTTATTATCTAAAGGCTTGCCAATTAGCTCTCCAGATAATTCAACTATACCGATATCTATTTTGCCATTTGGATGCAATACAACCTTTGAAAGCTGCTTACCATTTTCTTTGAGCTTAACATGCATTGTGACCGTAGGGTGCGGCTGACTTGATGTATAAAACGTAACTAATATACTATCATAAAGTATAAGATGATCGACAGGAGACCATTCACCAAGCATATGCTTATTTGTTGCTAAGAAAACCCTATTGCCTGCTTTGATCAAGAATCCAGTTCCAAACCCTGAATCGTTTTTTATCTGGACTACTGTTCTAATAAAACGATTGTCCACTGGACCAGACGTGTCTATCTGAGCCCGGGCACTTATAAAAAGTGCATTCAGAATAAATACAAAAAAGAGTTTCATGTTTTTGGTATTAGATGCAGCGAAAGAGCATTTCCACAATTCACAGCATTCTTAATTGTTTTCTTACACCAGTAAACTATCGTATTATTAGCTATCATGGCGCATCATCGTGTATCAAACTCCATCATCATCTCCCCGATTGTGTCCAATGAAATGGCCAAGACTAATGTGAATAAAAAGAGAAATGCTCAATTTTATACTTTCTTAATACCTCCAAAATTTGATTAAACTGTTCAGGGTTTTTGTTATCATTACGAATACAAATTTGAGCTTGATCAATGTCTTTTAGATTTTTTTGTAAGTATTCATCTAATTGTTGAGCAGAATGAATGGGAAGTGCCTTTTTTTTGTGTGTAACAGATAAGGAGTCGCTTTTAAGGGTAATAAGAAATTGGTTAGCCACATCAACGACAGTTTTAGATACTGTTGGCGAGCCTATCTTCAAAGGAGCTAAGGTCATTTTATACTTTCTAATATTGGAAGTGTCTGAACTGTCAGAATTCTGCGAATGACCGATAGTAGAAAAATAAATATTTGCGAGTACTCCTAGGATGACACACTTGATCAATGCTTTCTTGTAAATCATATATTTACTTTGTAATTAGCCAGGTTGCTCCATTTTAAACTGCAAACTATCGTATCATATTGTATCATACCGTATCATTGTGTCCTATCATCTCCCCGATCGTGTCCATCGTGGTCACTACTTTCACAACTAGCAACCAGATTCCCATCAGAAAAAGCACAACTAAAGGCAAATAAAAGCATACTATCAACAAGTACAAAGGGTGTAAACACCTGATTTAGTGCAGAAAACGCGCGTCAGCCGCGGGGAGCCTACTTCCCGATACAAAACTTACTAAAAATATAATCCAGCTGATCCTCACTTGTGATCTCACCCGTGATCTCACCCAGCCAATGCAGGCATTGCCGTATATCCGGCGACAGCAGATCCCCCGGCAACTTACTATCCAACCCCTTATGGATCTCCGCCAGAGATATGGCCACCTGCTGCAGCGCATGATAATGTCGCACATTCGTAACGATCGTTCCCTCCGTGCTGGTCTTTCCATCCAGCACCAGATCGACCAGGCGTTTCTTCAAAAGATCAATATCAAGATTCTGCTTGGCAGAAATAAAAACGACCCCGGGAATAGAACGGAATTTTTCGTTGGCGGCATCAACAGAAGTCCCAATCACACCGACTGAAACCGCACCCATTACCCCATCTCCTCCGAACATATCCACCTTATTCCCGACCCATAAAATATTCTTTTCAGGTCCCGCGCCCGCCGGACCGCCTTGAAGTTCCCTGCGTCTCCCCTCCACCTCCCCCACCGCATCCGCTACATCGAACAGATACAGCACGATATCCGCCTGCTCGATCTTCTCCAAACTCTTCTCCATCCCCATGCTCTCGATCAGGTCATTCGTATGCTGCCGTATCCCGGCCGTATCGATCAAGCGGAACACAATACCATCGATATTCAGTACCTCCTCGATGGTATCCCGCGTAGTCCCCGCGATCTCGCTGACAATGGCCCGGTTCTCATTCAGTAAAGTATTCAGCAAGGTGGACTTGCCGGCATTCGGCTTCCCCACAATGGCCACAGAAACCCCATTCTTGATCACGTTGCCCAGTCGGAAAGATTGCAGCAGGGCCGACGTCGTACCCTCGGCCTCGGCGATCAGCGCATAGAACCGCCCACGATCCGCAAATTCCACATCCTCCTGGGAGAAATCCAGCTCCAGCTCGATCAGCGCGGAAAAGCTCAGCAATTGCTCGCGCAGCTCCTTCAGCGCCCTCGAAAACCCTCCCCGGATCGTATGCAGGGCCGTACGCGCAGCGGCAGCCGTATTGCTGGCGATCAGGTCGGCTACCGCCTCGGCCTGGGTAAGATCGAATTTACCATGCAGAAAGGCCCGCTGGGTGAACTCACCGGCCCTGGCCATCCTGGCGCCCTGCCGCAGGAAAGCCTGGATCACCCGCTCCTGGATATAGGGACTGCCATGGCAGGAGACCTCCACCACATCCTCACCGGTGTAGGACCGGGGGCCGCGGAACAGAGATACCACGACCTCATCGAGCACCTCCCCGCCCTCGCGGAGAAAACCGACATGCAAAGTATGGGTCGGCTGCACCCCTAAATCTTTGGAAGAGAATAAGTTATCGACAATGGAAAAACTCAGGGGGCCGCTGAGCCGGATCACCCCGATAGCGCCTACGCCCGGCGGCGTGGCCAGTGCAACAATAGTATCGTCCCAACCCGCTAATTTACCCAGCATGCTGCAAAGATAAAAAACCTCCCGCGTGATGGCGGGAGGTTTTAAAGTAGTTTATCCAGTAAGTCGATCGACCGGGGCGCTGACCCGCAAATTACTGCTGTTCGAGCTTGAACACGATCGGCTGTTTCTTATAAGACTTTACCTGGCGTCCGTTCTGTACGGCAGGCGTCCATTTACCGCTCTTCTTGATAACGCGGATGGCCTCATCTCTCAGCCCGCCTTCCGAAGGGCCGCCGATAGCCTGCACATCGCTCACATTACCTTCTTTGTCCACGATGAACTGAACGATCACCGTACCCTGGACCTCATTGTTCACGGCTTCGTCGGGGTAACGGAAGTTCTTGTTCAGATAACGCAGCCAGGCTGCGGATCCACCGGGATATTCGGACTCGATCTCCACCTTGGTAAAGGTCTTGTCGTAATCCTCCGTTTCTTTGGGGGCTTCCACGACGCCTTTGCCGGCATCCGATACAGGAGGGGCTGTAATACCTTCATCCTTAATACCTTCCTGGTTCACAGTACCGATCTTGGTATCTTCCAGCTTCTCTTGTTCCGGTGGCTTTTCTTCTTCTTTTACCTGATCGTCCTTGACGATCTTGGGAGGGGTGAACTTGGCCATTTCCACCTTGGGAGGTTCAATCTTGGGGGGCGGAGGCGGGGGCGGCTCGTTCTTCTTCTCCTCCTTCACCTCTTCCAGCTGCACATCTTGCACCACCGGGCCCGCCTTCTTATTGCCATCATTCATGTTCGACAGGAAATAGGCGATAAAGAGCAGCACGATCACCGCAGCGGTGCCGATAAGGGCATAGATCAAGCGCTTATTATAGGTCCTGCGCAGATCATAAGCACCGTACTCCTTATTCCTACCCTCGAAGATGATGTCGAGGATGTCGGCGGTTAATATTTTGTTTACTTCCATTTTGAGTGCTTTAATTGTTTTTGGGATGCTGACCCTCTGTTTAGACTCCTGCCAAACCAGATTCCATAAATGGAATCCGTTTATTTTATACCATTTGCCTGTTCCGTCAGGGTCACAATCTTATATTCATCGAGCGTGATGTCCACCAGGGCATACCGCTTGATCCCATCGATCGTCATCTCGTCCAGCAGGTCCACCGTATTCTTATACGTAGCGTCCTGGGTAGGCTTGAGGATGACCATGAAGTCCTTGGCGTCTGTCCTTCTCTTCTTATCCAGGATCACATCCCTGATAGCCTTGAAATTGGAGGTCTGTATTTTCGTCGGATCCAGTCCTTCGTAATAATACACTTTATTCTGCTTGCCGGGCATCACCGTCAGCGCCGCCGATTCTTTCAGCTTATTCTGTTCGTCGGGCTTATCGGTATCCTTGGGCAGGAACAATTTCATGGCCGTAGGCTGGCTCATGGTCGTGGTAAAGATGAAAAAGGTGATCAGCAGGAATCCAAGGTCCACCATGGGGGTAAGATCCACCCGGGTAGACAGCTTCTTCGCTTTTTTGACGCCGGGGCCCTTTTTATGGCCGCCACCGCCTGATGTATCCATTTCTGCCATAACTCAGCTTTTTTTAAAGTTACTAATTTAATTCACTATTCAACGCTCTTACTGCCAGATGCCTGCTGGGCCTTCCACAGTTCTGATCCCGCAGGAGCAGTTACCGGGCTGGTGATCATCTGGAACTTCATCTGGTCATTCTTCTTGAAAGCGATGATTACGCCCTGGAAAGATGGATATTTGGCCTCGTTATCCCCTTTTACCAGAAGATTCATCTTTGACCCCTGGAAAGCGCCTACAGCAGCCCTTACCCAGTCGATCAATTCGTTGTCCGTGCTGTCCTTGGTCGGAATGCCAGGCAGGTTCAGCCCCTTCAGCTGCTCCTGGGGCTTGTCCAGGTATGACTTCAGCTGGCTGAAAGGCACACCGATGAAATAAGCGGGATTCTTGATGAAATTATTCTTTTCGGCGTCCGTCAGGCCCAGGTTCTTGGCGGTATTCACCGCCTCGATGATCTCTTTCTTCTCTGGCGTGTTCTTATCAGACACGGAAAGATAGATCTTGCCGTCTTTATCCATCGTCACCAGGACCACATCGACGTCCTTGGCGATCTTGGACGAGACGGAGCTCGGCGTCACAACGGTCAGCGCCTCGGGCGGCTTGAACTTGGTCGCCAATATAAAGAAGGACAGGAGCAGGAATGCCACATCGCACATCGCGGTCATATCGATACTCGTGCTTTTACGAGGTATTTTGGCTCTAGGCATTTTATAATATTTATTTACTTAATAGATTCATTTTCCCTGAAATTCCACAACGATCTTGCTAAAATCCGCAAAAATGATCCTGAAGCTTATTTGTACAGGGAGGCAAAGCTCTGCGTGAGGGTAAAACCACTCTCGTCAATGCCATAGGTAATGCCATCTATCTTGGTAGTGAATATGTTATACATGATGATCGAAATGGCCGACGTACCGATACCCAGTGCGGTATTGTACAGCGCCTCGGAAATACCTTCGGACAGCTTCTGAGCAGCTTCGCCGCCACCGCTTTCACCCAATGCGGCAAAAGAAGTGATCATCCCGATTACCGTACCCAACAGCCCCATCAGGGTAGCCACCGAGGCGATCGTGGACAGGAATACCAGGTTCTTTTCCAGCATCGGCAGTTCCAGGGATGTAGCTTCTTCCACCTCTTTCTGGATCGCCAGCACTTTCTGTTCCGTATCCAGCTCCCCCGCATTGATCATTTCCTTGTACTTGCGGAGACCAGCTTTCATGACATTACCTACGCTGCCTTTCTGCTTGTCGCATTCTGAAATGGCGGAATCCACATTCTTATTGGCGAGGTGATACTGTACTTTACGGATGAATTCGGCGATATTACCGGTCCCGGTCGCCTTGCTGATGGTCATGAAACGCTCGATCACGAAAGTGATAACGGTGAGCAACGCTCCGATCAGGATCGGCACGATGACACCACCCTGGTACATACGGGCAAAACCTGACTTAGGTCCTTGCTGGTTGGGATGAAAACCACCGGCAGCATCAGGATGGGTAAAATTACCATCAGCGCCAATGATAAACCTCCATATCAGGTAGCCGGAGATAACACAGACGAGAGGTGCAACCCAGGAGATCGAATTGCCTTTTTTCTTCGGTTGTACAGATGTAGAGCTTTTAGCTGCTGTCGCTGCAGTTGGTTTTGTCAATTCAGCCATGATCGTTTGTTTTTAGTGTTTTAAAAAATTGAAGTATGTAATAGAAAATGATTATACAATTCTAAGGAAAAAAGCTTTCCGATGACGATATTGGATGGATTTTTTTAAGGCCTCACAAGATAAGGAATTTCCAGAATGTACAAATTCAATTTATTGTTGCCACTATGACGCGGTCAACAGCCCGCCACGACACGCTCTCAGCCCCCACGGACAGGAACGGAAAACCCATAAATCACTCATATCTCAGGGCTTCGATAGGGTTCAGCCTGGATGCTTTCAGCGACGGATAAAGGCCTGCCAGAAGTCCCACTAGCGAGCAGAGCGCGATGCCGATGATCAGCCATTGCCAGGGGAATACGAAGCCCGTATTCAGCACCAGGGAGAAGCTGTTCCCGACTATAATCCCCAGGATTATACCGAATATCGCCCCGATCAGGCTGATCAGGATGGATTCGAAGAGGAACTGCTGCCGGATATTCCGCTGCCGGCCGCCAATGGCCTTGATCAGGCCAATCTCCTTGGTCCTTTCCGTAACGGACACCAGCATGATATTCATCAGCCCCACGGCTGCCCCGATCAGCGTGATCACCCCGATCAGGATGGCGCTCCAGGTGATCAAACTCAGATTCTTCAACAGCATCTGCACGACGGTATCGCTCTTGTCGATCATGAAATTATTCTCTTCCGAGATCGCCAGGTGACGTACGGGGCGGAAGATCCCTTCCGCCTGATCGATAGCGCCTTCCAGCATTTTTATGTCCTGCACCTTTACCTGGATGGAGAACGAGGCATTCTGATTGGAGTTGAAGAACTGGCGGACATTGGAATAGGAGCAGATGACGGAATTGTCCCAGTTCCTGCCCAGGGTTGATCCTTTCGAATCCAGCACCCCCACGACGCGGTAGGGAATATTATTGATATGGATTATCTTTTCCAAGGGTCGTTCCGGGTTGTTACCGAAGAACTTCTGGGCCAGCGTGCTGCCGAGAAGACAGACATTCCGGGCCGAGCGCGTATCCAGATCGTTCAGGTTCCTTCCTGTTGAGAGACTATACCCGTTCAATTCCATATAATTTTCGTCACCGCCCGAGACCTGTACATTGGGATTGGTCTTTTTATCACCGATGGAGACCACCGCATTTCCCCCACCAGGATAACTCAGGCCTACTTTCGCCGGGTATTGGAACCGTTTTACGAAGGCCTCGGCCTGTATCTTCGTGATGGGCTTGCCGAGATTGGACTGCTTCTGCTTGCGCTGCCCCTTCTTCTGCTTCTCCACACTCGAATTCCCCCCGAAATGGATCTGCCATTCCTTGTAATGGATGATGAACCCATTGGCGCCCATCGCCGAAAAGCTCTCCGTGAATTTTTGCTTCATGGCTTCGATGGCGGTATTGATGCCCACCAGGGCCATGATGCCGAAGGCGATGATGGCCACCGTGATACCCGTACGCAATTTATTGCTCCGTATCGTGCGAAAGGACAGGTCGAGCGTGTCTCGGATTTTCATGCAAAAAGAATGAATTGCTCTAAATTAACGATAATCCGCCTAAGCGGTGGATTTCTTCAATGGATGGGCGTAAATGGTCAATCTTTTCGGAGCCCGGGGCTATGCCTTGCAGGTCTACAGGTAGATCATATTCTGGAGCTGATCGATAAGCCAGTTGGGGAAAATACCCAGAAAGACGATGGCGGCGGCCACCAGGATCAGCAATCCCTTGAATGCAGGCCCAACTTCCATTTCCTGGGGATCCCCATCCTTAAAATACATGGCCTGTATGACGCGGAAATAATAATATACGCTGATCACGGCGCACAGGACGGCAAAGATGACCAGCCAGAGGAACTTGCCGCCGCTGATCACGGAGGACAGCATATAATATTTCGCAAAAAATCCCCCGGTTAGGGGGATGCCCGCCAGCGACAGCAGGAAGATGGTACAAGTGGCGGCCAGCACAGGCTGGTATTTGGCCAGCCCGTTGAACCCCTCGAAAGTATAGTCCTTCATTTTTATCAGGATGGCGAAGATACCGATGGTAGCCAGGCTATAAGCGGCGGTATAAAGGATGATCCCGTCCTTAGCGATATCGTTCAGGGACAGCAGGGAGAGGAGCATGAAGCCCGCCTGGGCGATGCTGGAATAGGCCAGCATTCGCTTGACACTCTGCTGGAAGACGGCCGTAAGGTTACCGATGAACAGCGTAGAGGCTGTTATGATCGCGACGAAGATCTGCCATTTGGGCTGACTCCCCTGGAATGACTCCTGGAACAGACGTATGAAGCCGATGAAAACAGCGGATTTGACGATCGTCGCCATAAAGGAGGTGAATACGGTTGGGGCGCCATCATAGACATCCGGGGTCCAGAAATGGAAGGGGGCCGCGGACACTTTGAAGGACATCGATACCAGCAGCAACAGCAGACCGGAAATGAACAGGGGGGAAATAGCGGCCTTGCCGATCGCCAGGTCATCGATGAAGAAGGTCCCGTTCTGGCTGGCTCCATACAAAAAAGCGATTCCCAGCAACATGAGGCCCGTGGAGAACGCGCCCATAAGGAAATATTTCAGGGAGGCTTCATTGCTCTTGAGATTACGCTTATCGCTGCCCGTGAGGATATAGAGGGGAATGGAAATGATCTCGATCCCGAGGAACAGCATCAGCAGCGTGTTGAACGTGGTCACCAGGGCCACGCCGCACAGCACGAAAAAGATGAGGGCAAAATATTCGGCCAGGTTATTCCCCACTTTTTCCATATCCCTCGCCGACAGCAGAAAATAGATGAGCGTACTGGCGAATACGATGCTGTTGCCCAGCAGCCCGAATGTTTCGAAGAACAACATATTATGGGTGTCCACATTGAACCAATGATCGCCCACCATATCCCGGTAATTCGCAAAGAGCAGCAGGACCAGGCCTGCGATGGCGATCATCCGGATGGTGACCTTGCTCTTGGTGAAGATCCCGCTGAACATTATTACGATTCCCAGTAAGGCCGATATGATAATTGCGTTCATATTACTGTTTGTAATTCATTTTGGTAATGATCGTCTCCACGGTATCCTTCGTCAGGTCCAGCACTGGCTTCGGATAGATCCCGATGATTACGATCAGCACGACGATCAGGGCCAGGATGAGCTTCTCATTCAGCCGGATATCTTTCGCCTTCTCCGTCAGTTTATTGGTGTTGCCGAAAAATACCTTCTGGATCATATTCAGGGTGTACACGGCCGACAGGATAATGCTGAGGCCTGCCGTCGCGGTGAACACGACATTGTATTTCGTGACTGCGGAACCGTAGACCCCGCTGAACAGCAGGAACTCCCCGATAAAGGCATTGGTCAGCGGAAGGGCGACATTGGCCAGGGCCACGATGACCAGAAGGATCGCCAGGGAAGGGGCTTTCTGCGCCAGGCCTCCCAGCTCGGAGATCTTGCGGGTATGGAACTGTCTTTCGATCAGCTCCACCACGATCCACATCCCGATGATATTGATGCCGTGGTTGAACATCTGGATCATCGCGCCCTGCATGCCCACCGTAGTCGTAGCGAAGATGGCCAGGCACATCAGGCCGATATGGGCAATGGACGAATAAGCGAGCAATCGCTTCAGATCATCCTGCTGGATCGCGATCAGCGAAGCATAGATCATTCCGATGATACAAAGGGCAGATGCCGTATCTCCCCAGGCATAGGTGCTGACCGGCAGCACCGGCGCCAGCCAGCGGATGACGCCGAACAATCCCATTTTTACCATGACCCCGCTCAGGACCATGGTCACGGCCGTGGGCGCCTGTTCATACGTATCGGGCTGCCAGGTATGCAGGGGCCAGATGGGCATCTTGATGCCGAACGCGATGAAGAAGAGCCAGAACAGCCACATCTGGTCATCGCTGGAGATCCTCGTCCTCAGCTTATAAAAGGAGTCCAGGGAGAAGGAATGATCCGGGGTATGGGAATACAGCCAGATGATGCCCACCAGCATCAGCAGGGAGCCCATGAACGTATAGATGAAGAATTTGAAGGTCGCCTGGATCCTCTTTTCCCCGCCCCACTGGGAGCAGAGGAAATATACCGGGATAAGGGCCAGCTCCCAGAAAAAATAGAACAGGAGGGCGTCGAAGGCGACGAATACGCCCATCAGGCCGGCCTGGGATAACAACATCAGCGCATAAAAATTCCTCGCCTTCTTCTGCCCGTTGCGCCCGTAATCGGCGCGACAGGTGGAGATGAAGATGATGGGGAACGACAGGGCCGTCAGCAGGCAAAGGATCTGGCCCATGCCGTCCAGCCCCACGGAAAACCGGCTTCCCAGCCTAGGCAGCCATTCCACGTCGGTGTGCAGCCACGCGCTGCCCTTCACACAGCAGAGGCCCGTCAGCGAAACGGCCAGGGTGATGATGGAAGAGAACAGGGACCAGGTCCTGGCGCCGTTCTCATTCTTTATGAAGTACCCGGCCAGTCCGCACACCAAAGGAATTACTATCAGTAGAACAGGGATCATGCTTATTGATTATTGAAAATGTTATTTCTTAACGAACAGCTCCACGAGGAACAGGACGAGTATGCCCACCACCATCAGCAATACATAAGCGCCGACCTGGCCGCTCTGCAGCAGGCGTACCTGGCGGCTGCCATATTTTACCAGCCTCCCCACTCCGTTCACGATCCAGTCGATCACATATTTCTCCAGCCAGCAGAAGAACTTGCCCAGCAGGTCCAGCGGCCTGACGAAAATGGCATTGTACAGCTCATCGACGTACCATTTGTTGGCCAGCACTTTTCCGAATCCCGTCGCATCCTCTAATTCCGGCCTGCGCGTGAACCGGGCGATGGCCACTAAAGTTCCGATCAGGGCCACAGCCACGGAGACGCCCATCAGCCCCAGCTCGAAGACCTTGGAGAGCTGCCCTTCTTCCGGCCCCTTTGCATGCAGGGTTTCCGATCCCGCAAAGACAGGCTCCAGGAAATGCTGCAGCCAGTGCGAGTCTGTCGCAAAGACCTCCGGTATACCGAGAACGCCGGCGCCGGCAGCCAGTATGGCCAGCACCACCAGCGGAATGGTCATCGCCGAAGGGCTCTCATGCAAGTGGTGAACCTGATCTAGAACTTCGTTCCCTCCACCGGAGGGAACTCGTTCGGGGCTTTGCGGCCCCCCACGGAACTTGCCCAGGAAGATCATCGTATACAGACGGAACATATAGAACGCGGTCAGCAAGGCGGTAAATACCCCGATCACATAATAGACCGGGCTCTTCCCGAATGCCGCACTCAGGATCTCGTCCTTGGAAAAGAAGCCCGAGAAAGGAGGTATTCCCGCAATGGCGATACATCCCACCAGGAAGGTTCCATGCGTCCAAACCATCGACTTCTTCAGCCCCCCCATTTTCCGCATATCCTGCTCCCCGCCCATCGCGTGGATGACGGAGCCCGCTCCAAGGAATAATAAGGCCTTGAAGAAGGCATGGGTCATGACATGGAATACGGCGCCGGTATAAGCGCCCACGCCCAGTCCCAGGAACATATATCCCAGCTGGCTGATTGTCGAATAGGCCAGGACTTTCTTAATATCGTTTTGCTTGAGGGCGATCGTGGCGGCGAACAGCGCGGTCGCCAGCCCTATCACGGCTACGACGGTCTGTGTTACAGGCGCCAGGGTATAGAGGATATTGCTGCGGGCGATCATATAGATGCCGGCCGTGACCATGGTGGCTGCATGGATCAGCGCCGATACGGGCGTCGGACCGGCCATCGCATCGGGCAGCCAGGTATAAAGAGGGATCTGGGCGGACTTGCCGGTGGCGCCCACGAATAACAGCAGGGTGATACCCGTGATGACGGGGACGGTAATGGTCCCGGCCCGCGAAAAGATCTCGCCGAAGCCGGTGCTGCCGAACTGGTCGATCATCCAGAAAATTGCGATCAGGAAGCCGAGATCACCGA
>Ga0137403_10000702_pt1 | contig 43162 bp, 38 predicted proteins | sample CZOMad2_1_16fung_FD_122057 | JGI IMG/M metagenome (GOLD analysis project Ga0137403, IMG submission 122057) | Vadose zone soil fungal communities from Angelo Coast Range Reserve, California, USA - CZOMad2_1_16fungal (Hybrid Assembly) | ecosystem: Environmental > Terrestrial > Soil > Vadose zone...
TCTTGGGATCGATGGGAATCTGTCCGGCGGTGTAGACGAATTCTCCGACTTTGATTGCTTGTACATAAGGTCCGATGGCTTTTGGGGCTTTACCGGTGCTGACGCTTTCTTTGTTCATCTTTTCTCCTTCTGATTGTTCGCGCATCCTACCTTCTCGATGCACTGCTGGCAAATGTCGGCGGCTAAAATACCTTGCACAGCCGGAAAACTTCGTCCTATGATGCTCCTCAGTTCACGATGTTGAGGAGGAAAGGTGATGAGACACTGGGTAAACACGATCGTTCTCTGCTCGCTCTTACTTTCTTCTCTTGCCTGGGCGCACGGCGAGCATGACCCGAGCGCGGCGAAATTCGCGGCGCCGTTATGGGTTTGGCTAGTTGCCGGCGCGTTGCTGTTTGTCATTGCCTTCGTCTTAATCCGACAGGCCAAGAAAGGCACGCTCATCGGCGAGCGCTTCAGCGGTTTCAGCCGCAACGCGCGCTTGCTGCTTCTGCGCAGTCCGTTCAGCGGGTTGTCGGTGAGCTTGCTCCGCCTGCTTTTCAATCTCTACCTGCTTGCCGTCGGCTTCGACATGCTTTTTGTTGCTCAATTTGCTGCGATCAATTGGACCTGTCACGGCCTATCCGTCATTCCCTCCGGCATCCTTTCCGACTTATTTGGACGGCGACGGGTTTTCTTGATCGGCTACAGCGGAAATTTGCTCGCCACCACAACGGTCATTTTCGTCACCGACCCAACATTGCTACTGGTTCTCGCCGGCATTATCGGACTTTTCGAAGGGGGCCACGCCATCGTCGGACCGCCGTTCATGGTGGAGCAAAGTCGGGAGGATGAACGCGTGCATCTGTTCAGCCTCAACGGCGGCATCCAAGTAGGCGCGGCGAGCGTCGGTAACCTGGCCGGCGGCTTGTTGCCGTTATTGTTCGCGTCGCTTTTTCACGTGAGCCCCGAGAGCGCGCCGGCTTTTCGCGGTGCGTTGCTCTGTGCTGTTCCGATCATGCTGTGCTCGGTGATTCCGATCTATTTAATTCGCGAGGAATGGAAACCCATCGACATTCGCCGCTGGGTCAAGGGCATCGAGAGCTATGGGCGCATTGGAATGCTGGCGATGACTGAGGGTTTGGTCGGCTTCGCCATGGGTTTTTCGGCGCCGTTCTATAATCTTTTCTTCGACCAACATCTCAACGCGACGACGACGCAGATCGGCATGATCTTCGCCGTGGGTTCCATTGCTTCCGCGCTGCTCACGTTATTTACACCGTTGATCGTCCAGCGCTGGGGGCGAGTTCGCACCGTGACCCTGGTGAAGCTGCTCGGCATTCCCGCCCTGGTTCTCTTGGGAATGTCACAAAATATCCTGTGGGCCGGTGTACTTTACGTGATCACGATTCTTCTCGTCGGCGGACCGTATCCGAACAAAGGAATTTCCGATCCGATCTATAGTCTGTTTGCCATGGAGGTCGTAAAAGAGCGCGAGCGTGGCATGACCAACGGCATCATGCACGCATTCGTCGAGTTTCCCATGGGGATCGGCGCCGGATTAGCTGGGCCATTGATGGCCATGGGCGATTGGCAAACCGCTTACTTGATCGGCGGCGGCGTGTTGGCGACAGCGTTTGTGCTCTATTATCTCTACTTTGTGCGCTACGATAGTCGGCCGGTGCCGGTGTTGCAGCCGGCGCCTGCGCGTTGATGGTCGGATGAGACTTTTGACTGCCCATAAGATTCTCATTAGCAGTGCGGTGGTGTTTTTTGTTTTCTTCGCTTTTTGGGAATTCGACAACTATTCAAAGGGCGACAGCTGGGCGGCATGGCGTAGCGGCTTGTATTTTGTCGTGGCGCTGGGCTTCGGCGTTTATCTCAAAAATCTCAAAAGGTGGTACAAGTAGCGCCGAACTATGGGCCGTCGCCTGATTTTTCTTCTCATGCTACTCGGTTTCTTCCCGTGCGCGTACCACCACAGCGCCGCGCAAATCGCTGAGTCAAAAATCGCTTTGTTGGATTCTTTACCCGCCGCGGAACGGCAGTTGCGGCTCATTGAAGGCACGCGGGCCGAAGGCGAAGCGATCATTTATCTTAATCTGGATCAAGTTGTCGCTAACGCGTTGACCGCCGGCTTTATGAAAAAATATCCCGGTGTCAACGCGCAGGTGGCGCGCTTTTCCGGCGCCTCGATCATCGCGCGCGTTGACGCCGAAGCGCGCGCTGGGAAGTTGGCGGCCGACGTGATCTTGAGCGGCGAGCTCGGCATCCTGATGCTGATCGACAGGGGCGTCATGGCGCGCTACCGCTCGCCGCAGCGCGAAGCTTATCCGGAATCGTTTCGTGACAAAGAAAATGTTTGGCACATATACCTCATCAACGTTCTCGTCCCTGCCTACAATACGCGGTTAGTCAGTAAAGACGACACTCCACGGCGACTGGAAGATCTCCTCCGCCCGCGCTGGAAGGGCAAGCTGGCGATGGACAGCCAGTCGTATTTCTGGTTTGGTGCATTGCTGCAACATATGGGCGATGACGCGACGATGAAACTAATGCGCGGGCTCAATGAGCAAAACTTGCACCATGTGCGTGGCCGGCGTTTGCTCACGCAATTGGTGGCGGCCGGAGAATACGATCTCGCCGTGGAAACGAACTTGAACTCGATACTAAGCCTGTCTCAGCAAGGCGCGCCGGTATGGTTCGCGCCGGTGCAACCCTTATTTCTACGCCCGAGCTTTCTCTTTATGACGCGTACGGCGCCGCACCCGCACGCTGCGGCCCTGCTGATCGATTATCTGCTTTCAGAAGAAGGCCAGAAAATTCTCGCCGCCCATGACCGTATGCCGGCGCATCCCAAAGTGTCGGCGCGCGAGACTCAGTCATTGAAAGGCCTGGACGTGCGGATGCCCGATGCCCTCGATATCGGCCGGCGCTATGCTGCGCTGGGCAAAAAATATCTTGAAATCTTCCCGGGGGCGAAATGATGCGGCGTCTCGTGGTCACGATGCTTTTTGCGCTTTTAGTTTTTGGTCCAAGCATGTGTTTTGCGCAGCCCGCAAAAAACTTGATTCCGGCCTATCAGGCGATCTCGACGCCGGATTTCGGCTACTTGCCGACTTACGTTGCCCGCGCCAAGGGATTTTTTATCGACGAGCGGCTCGATCTCAAAGTCATCGTCGTGAACTCGCGCGTATCGGTGCCGGCGCTGATCGCCAACGAGGTGCACTTTGGCGTCGCCGGCCCGTCGATCACCGCGACGCTGCGCGGCGCGCCATTGAAAGCGATCTACTTCATCTACAATACGTCGACATTTCAGTTCACCGTACGGCCCGAAATTCGCACGGCTGACGACCTGAAAGGAAAGACCATCGCGATCTCAAGCCCTGGCGCGACTAATGATATGGCCACGCGGTTGATCCTTGCCAAGCTCGGCCTCGATCCGGTTCGCGACGTCAAGTTCATCGCGATCGGCGATGCGAAAGCTCGGATGATCGCGATGGATCAGGGACAGGTTGCGGCCGCCGCGAATAACCCGGATATCGCGGCGGAATTAGTACGCAAGGGGGTTTCGCATCTTGATGCACTCCGGCGATGTGTTTCCGGTGCCGTTTTCGGGAACCGCGGTCAATGAAAAACTCATCGGGAAAATCCGGATCTGATCAAGCGCTGGCTGCGGGCGCATCTCAAGGCGATGTTGTTGATTCGCCAACGGCCCGATGAGGCGGCGCAGATCGCAGCGAGGGACCTAAAGCTCAATTTGGATATTGCTCGTGAAGCGACGACGCAGGTGCTCCAGTTCATGTATCCCAACGATCCGGGCGGCTTTACGGAAAAAGGCATGAAGATTTTCTTGCAACAGACGGCGCCCCGTTTGGGCATCGACCCTGACAAGGTGGCGATCTCCCAGGTCGCCGACGTCAGTTTCTTGCGCGAAGCGCAGAGAGAACTGGGCATCAAGTGCCGCGATGGTTACGGGTGTTAATGTGTAAGGAAGGGCGACCGGCCGGTCGCCCCTACACGCAAAAGCGTAACGGTCGCGAAGAAATGGGGTTAGTTAAGGCTCATTAGGAGCAAGCCAGCACGGAACACATGAATTACGTTGTCGGCGTGGATATCGGCGGGACATTTACCGATTGCGTCGTGGTCGATGAGGAAGGTCGAGTAACGATCGGCAAATCGCTATCGACGCCGGTGGATTTTTCCCAAGGGGCATTGAACGCGACCGCCGACGCTGCGCAAAATCTCGGGCTGGGAAGCGCCGACGAATTGTTGAGCGGCACGCGGTTATTTTTTCACGCCTGTACGATCGGCGATAACACCCTGATCACGCGGGCGGGCGCTAAGACCGGGCTGATTATGACCAAGGGGTTCGGCGACAGTCTGCACATGATGCGCGGCAAGATCGCTGAAGGTCTTACCGAAAACGAAATCGCCCATCGCTCGGCACTCGACAAGCCTGAGCCGTTCGTGCCGCGCAAACTGGTCGAAGAAGTGCCGGAGCGGATCGATTACAAGGGCAAGGAGCTGATTCGGCTCAATGTTGAAGCCGCGGAACAAGCCATCGACCGACTGGTATCAAAAGGTGTGGAATCGATCGCGGTGTGCTTTCTTTGGTCGATCGTCAACGACGCCCACGAAAAGCTACTGGCGGAAATTTTGACGAGAAAATATCCCAAGCTCTTCTTTACGCTCTCCAGTGAAGTCGCGCCGTATCTCGGCGAGTACGAGCGCGCCGCCACCACGGTGTTCAATGCCTACATCGGTCCTAAAATTTCCAATTACCTGCAAAACCTGCAGAGCACTCTCAAAAGCAAAGGACTCAAGCGCGAGCCACTGATCATGCAAGCTTATGGCGGGGTATTGGGTATCAAGGCGACCTGCAGGAATGCGGTCGGCGTCATCGAGTCCGGCCCGGCGGCAGGCATCGTCGGGACGCGTTTTTTGGGCGAGCATATCGGCGAAAAGAATATTCTCGCCACCGATATGGGCGGTACGACTTTCAAAGTCAGTGTCGTACGCGACGGCGTCATCGAGCGCGACTACAAACCGGTCATCTTGCGCTACAGCATTCTCTCGACCAAAATCTGGGTCGAATCCATCGGCGCCGGCGGCGGCAGCATCGCCTGGATCGATCCGGAAACCGGTTTGCTCAAAGTCGGGCCGCGCGGCGCGGGCGCGTCGCCGGGACCCGTCTGTTACGATCTCGGCGGTACGGAGCCGACGGTGTCCGATGCCGATCTGGTTTTGGGCTATCTCAACGAAAACTATTTCCTCGGCGGCCGCATGAAGTTAAACAAAACGAAAACGCTGGATGCGATCCGCAAAAAAATCGCCGAGCCGCTCAAGATGAGTGAAGTGGAAGCCGCCAGCGGCATTTATCGCATCGCCAATTCGCACATGAGCGATCTGATTCGCAAAGCGACGGTCGAGAAAGGGCATGACCCGCGCAACTTCGTCCTATTCGCCTTTGGCGGCGCGGCGCCTGTGCACGCTGGCCGGTATGCGGCGGAGCTGGGTATTCGGCAAGTGGTCATACCTTTGACCGCGTCGGTGCACGGCGCGACGGGCCTGATCAGTTCCGACGTGGTATACGAGTACGGCAAGTCGGATCACGTCGTCGTGCCGGTGGCGCCGGCGCGGGTCAATGAAAATTTCGAGGGCTTGTGGCAGCGGGCGCTTGAGGATCTCAACGCCGCGGGTTTCACCGAAACAGATATTCACGTCAGCCGGAGCGTCGACATGCGGTATCGTTACCAAGTTCATGAGCTCAACGTGGCGTTCGCGCCCGGGGCGGCGGCGATCACGAAAACGGATCTGGAAGGGCTTTACGCGCGGTTTGACGAGATGTACGAAAAAGCTTTTGGCCAAGGGTCGGGCTACCGTGAAGCGGGAAAGGAAATCTTGACCTTTCGGCTCACTGCCAGCGGCTTATTGAATAAGCCCGATATCAAGGCCGAGCCGTTGCATAAATCGGATGGCGCCCGGGCACTCAAGGGTGAGCGTGAGGTTTATTTCGAAGAGGAGCGAAAATTCGTTTCCACGCGCGTCTACGATTTTACCAGGATGGACCCAGGGGCCGAATTCGCCGGTCCGGTCATCGTCGAGACACCGGTCACCACAGTGGTGGTCAATCCGCGCGACCGCGCCGTCATGGACCAGTATCGCAACATCAGAATCCATTTAGGAGGTTGAAGCATGGCAGTAAACCCGATTGTCAGCAGCGTCGACCCGATAACTTTTGAAATTCTCTCGCACCGGCTTTACCAGATCGCCAAAGAGATGGGTACGGCGCTGGAGCGCGTCGGCGGCACGGTGAACACAACGCAGATGCACGACTACATGGCGTCGCTTTATCTCGCCAATGGCGACGTGCTGTCGGCCGGCGATTCCATGGGCTGGCATGTCGCCTGCGCCGGTTTCGCCGTGAAAAGAATCATCGAGCGGTTCGAGAATAGCGGCGGCATCAACCCGGACGACATATTTCTGCTCAACGATCCTTACCTGGCAGCGATCCATCAGTCGGATGTCTACATGATTTCGCCGATTCACTTTCGCGGCAAACTGATGGGCTGGAGCGCGACCTTTGTCCATGTGATGGATATCGGCGCCATGTCGCCCGGCGGTAACTCTCCCGGGGCGACGGAAATATGCCACGAAGGGATTCGCATTCCCGGCATCAAATTGGTCGACCGGGGCGAGCTGCGCAAAGATCTTTTCGACGCCTTCATCAATATGACCCGCCAACCGGTGATGGTTGGGCTCGATCTCAAGTGCGAGATCGCGGCGAACAACGTCGCCAAATCGCGGATGCAGGCGCTGTTCGAACAGTTCGGCCCCGAGCTGGTGACCGCGGTATCGCAGGAGATGTTGCATTATTCCGAAACGATTCTGAGAAAGCGCATTGCGGAAATCCCGGACGGCACCTGGAGCGATAGCGGCAGCATTCACGCCGGCGACACTTGGAAAGTCTATGTCACTCTCAACAAAAAAGACGACCGCTTGTTTTTCGACTTCACCGGCAGCAGCCCGCAAGCGAAGAAGGGCATCAACTTGCCGTACCACGCGACGTTTGGCGCGTGCTACGAAGCGATCCTGTGCACGCTGGCGTACGATCTGCCTAAAAACCACGGCGCGCTGAAAGCCATTGACGTGGTCGCGCCTCCAGGCACGGTGGTGAATCCGACGCCGCCCGCGCCGGTTTCACTGAACACGACGTCAGGCGGCGCGACGGTAAAGTTTGTTGCCAACTCAGCGATCATGCAGATGCTCGCCACCAGCGAAAAGTGGCGCGGCGAGGTGATGGCGCTCAACGCCGGCCACCGATTGGCGCGCCACGCTGGCGTCAATCAGCATGGCAAGTATTACGTCTCGACGCTTTCCGAAGGCGCGCTGGACGGCACCGGTGCGCGTTCTTACAAAGATGGCGACGATACCGGGCGCGGGCTTAGCTGCCACAACATCGAGTGGCTCGAAGCGAATTTTCCGCTGCTCTATCTGTTTCGGCGCAATACCAAAGGCGGCGCTGGCGCGGGCAAGTTTCGCGGCGGCACCGGCGGCGAATCGGCGCTGACGGTTCACGATGCTCCCGAAGGAAAAATCAAAGGTGTCGCGCTGGGAGTGGCCGGGCTGAGAAACTCCGGCCAGGGAATGTTTGGCGGTTATCCCGGTGCGCCGAGCTTGCTCATGCTAACCGAAGGCGCCCGCGTCGAAGAAACCATCGCAGAAGATATTTCACCCGACCAGTTAGCAGAGCTCGGTGGCACGAGCAAGCTCTTGCCCTATTGCGAGTTCGACATCGGCAAGAATGACGTTCTTTACATGCGCATGTCGAGCGGCGGCGGCTACGGCGATCCGTTGGAACGCGAGCCTGAACGGGTGTTGAGCGATGTCGAAGCCGGCATCGTTTCGCGCGAGGAAGCGCAAGAAATTTACGGCGTGGTGATCGATGGCGCGGCGCCGGATATTGCCGCGACACAAAAGCTGCGGCTTGGTTTGAAGCGTGAGCGATTGCGGGCATAAGAATGACTCATCCTCTACGGGAGAATTTGGCGGTCGCGGTCTTGGATGGCGTTGAGTGGATCCACTGCGGCAAGTGTGAGTATCGCTTCTGCCACGCCGATCAGGATTGGCGCCGGTTCGGCAAGGTTCGTCTGTTGCCGCCGACCAAAGCCGGTGGATTGATGTCGGTCTTGAGCGGCGACTATCTGCTCCGGCAGATTTACTGCCCGTCATGCGCCGTGCTTTTGGATACTGATTTTGTCGAGGAGCATCCAGATGACCCAGGAAGGCCCTAACCGACCACAGCCCGAGCGGCTGAAATTGGACAGCAAAAAGACGGCAATCGTCGTGCTGGATTTGAGTGCGCGGTGCGAAAACCCGAATGAGGTTTGCGCGCGATTGATGGAACCACTGGCAGAATTTCTGGAAAGGGCGAGAAAAACTTCCGTGCCGATTCTCTACACCGTCTCCGCTGCCGGTAGAGGGACACCGATGGGCGAAGTCGCGGCGCCGCTCGAGCGGCGTCAAAGCGAACCGGTCTTATATCCCGACGGTTTCGACAAATTCATGGGCGGCGAGCTCAAGGGGGAGTTGGACAAATCAAATTGCCGGGACCTAGTTATCGTCGGCTCGGCGACCAATTTTGCCGTGCTCTATACGGCGACGACCGCGGCGCGAATTTATCGTTATGATGTCGTCATCCCTTTGGACGGCGTTAACGCCAGACGTCAATACGAACATGAGTATGCGATCCGTCAGATGACGATCTTGCCGGCGTCGGCGCACAAGCAGTTCCGCTTCACTAAGTTGAGGATGATCGAGTTTGCCTAGATTGATTCGGTTTCTTTAGGACAAACTGAACGTACGATATGTGCACTGCAACTCAGGAAGTTTCCTTCCTTCTCGTTAGACTGTTTCGCAATTGCGCAAATATCGTATTCAGTTCTTTTCTGTCATTTCGAGCGCAGCGAGAAATCTTAGATCCCTCGCGTGCGCTCGGGATGACAAACCCCTGTCTGGGAGATTACGACGCAGCCTTCGACGGGAGAAGGTCATCACCCCCACCTTTTTCTTCCTCCGTCGAGCAGAAGAAAACCTCGGGCCCTCGAAAAAATCGATTGGTTCCTCGGCTGGTGAAAGTGTTGGCGCTGATCGTTTTAGCTTTCTTGCTTCCATTTGAACTTGTTCATGCCCAGCTACTGACTAAGATCCGCGTTGCCAACATCGGCGGCACCTCTGACCATCTTCAAGTCGCCATTAACGGCGGTATTTACCGGAAACACGGGTTCGACGTGGAAAATATCCAGGTCGGGAGTTCGGCAACGGTCGTACAGTCTTTGATCGCCGGCGAAGTAAGCTTTGCCCACGTGGGGGCTGTGCCGGTGGTAGCCGCCGTGGCCAGCGGCATCGATCTAAAGATCGTTGCCGTTTTCATAAATCGCTTCAATTACGTCATGGTCACTTTGCCGGACTTGCAAAAACCTCAGGATCTTAAAGGCAAGACCCTGGCCATCAGTCGCTTGGGCTCCGGCGACGAGTTTGCGACCCGGGAAGCGCTGCGGCGCTGGGGCCTCGACCCGGATAAAGATGTTCGCTTGCTCCAAGTCGGGTTGACGATGGCGCGGTTGGCCGCGCTTCAAGGACGGCATGTGCAGGCCAGTTTGCTGTCGCCACCGCAGATCGTCGAGGTGCAACGGATGGGCTTGAACGTCATGGCGGATCTTACTGATCTTGACGTGGAGTATGCCCATTATACCCTTGTCACCAAGGGATCGTTGATCGCAGAGAACCGCCCGTTTGTGGATCGGTTCATGAGGGCTTATGTGGATGGCATCAAGTTCTATCGCAGTCATCCCGAAGCGGCGATCCCCTACTTGCGGAAATTCTCGAAGCAGAGCGACGCCGAGCTCAGAATCGTTTACGAGAATCTGCGCAAACGGATACGCGAGGAACCAGTGCCGACTACCGGCGGCGTGCAAACGATCATCGGAAGCCTTCGGACCGACAAGGAAAAGGAACTCGACCCTCGTCGGGTGATCGACACCAGCTTTCTCACCGGCGCGGTTGCGAAGTGAATCAATATGGAATTTTCGCGATTCTTTGTTGAAGTCTCCGAAGAACAGATTCGCCGCGAGCGGCAGAAGGCTCGCGAGCTGCGCGCGAGTCAATGGTGGAAGCGCAAGCGCGCTGCGGGCCTCTGTTATCATTGCAGCGCGAAGTTTCCACCCAGAGAACTGACCATGGATCATTTGGTTCCCGTCAGTCGAGGCGGCAAATCGACCAAAGGAAATCTCGTGCCGAGCTGTAAGAAGTGTAACACGGAACGTAAATATCGACTCCCGTTCGAGAAAGGCAGCGACTGAGATCCTCTTGCGGGATTCACTAACGTTCACTAAGATCGATTTATCGGAGGGCTTGGACTATGGCAGTCGATACATTCTTGGTCCGCACGATGTCCGATACGGTGGAGACCGACATCCAACGCGTTTATGTGATCGCCAATGAGATCTTGCCGCGCTACAACCTGCCGCGGCTTAGCTTCGAGCAACTGAGAAAAATCGCCGACGGCCCGTTCGATCTTTTTCTCATTCCGCTGATATTTGCCAAGGAGCACGAAAAAGACCGCTCGCTCCCGTTCAATGAGACGAAGCGTGTCGAGATTCGCAGGCAAGCGCTAGAGATCGCCCAAAGTCATGGATATGACGTCAACCCTCCGGACTTCATTCCGGGCATAGAAAAGTCCCTTGCAGAGACGAAGACAGCGGGCTTGCGCAATATTCTTATGACCACCGGCGGAAGGCGCTACAAGCACCAGGCGATGGAGAAGGCCGGCATGGGCGGATATTTCGAAGAAATCGTCGATCGCGATGAAACCTATTACGCCAAGGAACAGGGACTCTATTATCTTTATCGCAAGCACAGACCAAAGCATATGCGCATCATTCTGCTGAGCGGCACGGCCACGTACATCAAGGCCGCCAACAACGCCGATGGCTGCAAAGTTGGCGACACCTATCTGGAAGTGATTTCCTTCGCGCACTCGACGGAGCATTCGTACAACGACGAAGAAACCCTCAAAGCAGCGCGGCCGAAGGCGCTCATCCAGAGCTACGATGAGCTTCTGCCTAAGCTAAAGGAGCTCGCGCCATTGGGCTAAAAGATCCCGATCGTTATTCGCGTCCTATGGCGCCAAACGGATTTTTAGCCAAAATTCCCCGAAAGATGTCCCGGCGAAATTTTCTGGCCGCCCGCTTTTGTTTTTGTCGTGGAGGTAATCCTGCGCAGAACTCCCGTGTAAAGATGTGCGCCAGCCAGAGCGTAAGCATCCGTTGTTCTTTTGGACGAATCGGAAATTGTTTAACGGGATTTTCGAATGGTGCAGCGTGGGAGTGAAGAAAATGGCACGATTAAGATTGTACTGGTTGTTAGCCCGCGTCCTGATGCCTTCGGCCGCCTGACTCGGTGTCAAGGTAACTTTGGCAGATCTAGCAATCTACGGTTCTCATTCATGGATATGATGAATTGCTGGTAGCGTTAGAAAAGATGGCGCTGTTTGGTTAGGAATCGAGCGGTTTTCTGTCACACAACACCTTGAGAACATCCACAGCCAATGAATTGCCCGCCTAGCGCGCCTGAGCGGCATCGGGCGTTCAAATTAACCTTTGTTCCCCTACTGATATTTTCTCTGTTCGCCCAGTGCGCAGTCGTCTGGACTCAACTGGAAGATATCCGGGACGGTTATTTCGATTTCGTGCTGTACTACAGCGGCGCCAAGATCATCAATGATGGAAACGGCGCGCAATTATATGATCTAGAGGTTCAAAGGGAATACCAAAAAGAATTTGGCGTCGGCTATAGGAGGGACCGGGCTTTGCCGTTCAATCATCCCCCTTACGAGCTGTTGGCGCTTTTGATACCGGCCAAATTTTCGTTTCCCGTCGCCCACGCGCTCTGGGCGGCGGTCAATACCTTATTGCTTGCGGTAATCTTGCTCCGCCTATTTCCTTTTGTCGAGGCCAGGCACCGGTCTCTGTTTGCTCTGATGCTGTTCGCTTATTACCCGACCATAACAGCTCTCAAAATGGGTCAAGATTCGGTAATCACGACTTTTCTGTTGGTCGAAACTCTTGTGAGCCTCAAGCGCAAACGCTACGCCATAGCCGGTGGCCTGTTGGCCTTGGGTCTGTACAAACCGCAATTCGTTCTACCGTTGGTCGGGATTTTCTTACTGCACCGCCGTTGGTCGTCAATATTTGGTTTCTTGTCCACGGGGCTGTTGCTTGGCGCGATCTCACTGGCGATGGTGGGATGGGACGGCCTGATAAGATTACTTTCGTTGTGGTTGCCGATGATTCAGCGCGGTCACGTCGTCTGGCCGGAACTCATGACGAACTTACGTGGACTGGTGTACATGATATTGCAGCTCGGCGGGATAACTGAAGCAACGAACGTGCTGACATTGGGTCTTTCCATACTAACGTATGTTATAACTTTGCAGGTGTGGCCGCGAAATGCGGAAGAACAGAATGAGTTGTTTAATCTGCGCTTCGCGCTTGCTGTGGTAATGACGGCGCTCGTAAGCTTTCATTTATACTCCTATGACGGCACTCTGCTTGCGATCCCTCTAACTATTATGCTGAACCAAGTCTTGAAAGAAAAAAATCCATATCCGGTGCGGCACCGCGTGCTCTTAGCTCTTCTGATCGCATGGTTTCTGCCATTAGTGCCGAATGTGCTTCTGAGCGCATGGATGCTCGCCTGGTGGGCGCTTCCGTTGCCGATTCTTTTTGGTCTGATGGCTATGGAAGTCTGGCGCCGCTCGGCGTTGGCGTCGCCGTCCGTTCGGATATAACAAAGCGCGGTTCATGATTGATGAAACGCCGGGCAATTGGCTTTTTATCGCTACCACCGCAAAGCTGAGCGCAGCACCGCCCAACACGCACCCCAAGCGGCCCAAAACGCCAAGAAAAACGGCATAGAGAAAATACATCATGCCAAGCTGGAAATGACGCACATTGCCATGCTGAGCCTCGACTATGGTCAAGCATTCATACAAAGAGGGCATACTGCATTGAGACAATATTACTTCACACACGTCGTTGGGATGGGATCCTTTGGATCGAATTGCTTAACGCTCCTCGATCTACCTTGTGGATGTGAGCTTTTTGGCCTCGTGTATTGGTTCATCGGGCGTCGGCAGCGGGTGAGCGACGACGTCGATTTGAAATGTGAACGGCCATTGACATCATAAGTCGGGGTAGGCGGAGAAACAAACAACGAGTGGCAAATGGGTCTATCCTGCCAGTGAAGGATCAGGTATTGACTTATGTCATCGAAATGAAGGAAATGAAGCACTAACACGTTTCTAAACTTCAAGTGTCTGCCTGCGGCTCTTCAATCACCTGCTTCGAGACATTCTGCGCTCAGTGATGCGCTGGCAATACTTTTGATGTTACTTGCTGTGGTCTCGCATTGGCGATCAATTCGTCGAGGGTGAATAGACCAGATCTGCATAAGAATAAAATTGAGGTCAGGAGGCGCTAGTGGGGTGTTGCGCTATGCTCTACCGTCATGCTTCACGGTGCAACTCTGACTCGGTCGATCGTGATACAGGATCAGGGAGGCGCTATGGCAGCGTTACAAACATTCCTGGCTAGCCGCGTACTCATCAGAGTCGGCGATATCACGAAAGAACAGGTGGACGCCGTCGTGAACGCGGCTAACAGCAGCTTGTTGGGCGGAGGCGGAGTCGACGGGGCGATTCATCGTGCCGGCGGGCCACGGATATTAGCCGAGTGTAAAGAAATCCGCCGACTTCGCTACCCGGATGGCCTGCCTACAGGACAGGCCGTGATCACTACCGCAGGAAAAATGACCGCCAAGCACGTGATTCACACGGTTGGCCCGGTATATGGACGCGGTGGCAAGGACAAAGCGGAATTGTTGGTGGCTTGTTACCACAACTCATTGATGCTGGCGACGGAGAATGGCCTAGCGACTATTGCGTTTCCGGCGATTTCGACCGGTGTCTACAGCTATCCCTTGAACGAGGCCGCGAACGTATCGTCACGAGCGATCGAGCAATTCCTCAGCACAGACCAATCACTGAAGGAAGTGCGCCTCGTGTTCTTCGGCGCCGCCGATGCCGAGGTGTTCTTGAAACATCACGCGTTTACCGGGTAAGAATGGGCGAGAGGGACGAGGCCACAGGCGTGAGTGAATTCAAAGAAAACGTGAGACCATCGCGGGTTGGGATTGAAGGTGTTTTCTATTCGCTGGCGCATGTGCCCGACTTGGTGCGTTATGGTTCGAAGCCGTCGCGCGAAATTCGCGCCAACCCCGCGCTGGGCGAGCAGTTGGCAAAGCGGCTGCGCGATTTCGATGCGGTGACGGCTTACGCGCCGCATCAGGTTTACATCGGCAATATCGCGCCCGAAAAACTCGGCGATCTGCCCAAGCCGTGGTATGAAAGACTGATCGAAGGCGCGACTCCGATGGGCCGGTTCGGCGACCTTGTCGATCAAGACGAGTTTTACGCGCTGCTCGCGGGCGCGGATCAGTTTGATCTCGTTGCGTTAGAAGAAAATTGGTGTCGCGAGCGCGGTGCCCGGCATGCGATCGGCCGAGCGCCAAACCGGCGACCGTTGGCGGAAATTCAAGTGCTCTGTGAAAAGGGTGCGCTACCTCTATATTCTGGCGAGCGGTTGATAGGCGCCTTCGAATCCGGCCACGCCGAGGACACCAATTTGACCGCTGACGTGCTGCTGGAGAATTTGTCGGCTAAAGTTACCGCCGGGCATTCATTACGCTCGGCCCTGAGTGGACTTGGCGTCGACCCCGGGGAAATCGATTACGTGATCAGCTGCTCGGAAGAGGCCGTGGGCGACCGCTATAATCGCGGCGGCGGAAATTTAGCCAAAGCGATCGCCGAGGATGTCGGCTGCATCAACGCGGCGGGGTCGGATGTGAAAGCATTCTGCGCTGGGCCGATGTACGCAATGGTGCACGGTGCGAGCTTGATTCACTCCGGAGTCGCCCGGAAGGTAGCAGTGGTCGCGGGCGGATCGCTGGCCAAGCTCGGCATGAAATTCGAATCTCATCTCAAAAATAACATGCCCGTGCTGGAGGATGTTCTCGGCAGCTTCGCCGTTATCCTCGCTCCAGCGAAGCCCAATCAAACTTGCATGCGGCTGGATTCCGCTGCGTTTCACCCGGTGCGCGCGGGAGCATTACCTCAGGCGATGGCGGAATATCTGGCGGAAAAGCCGCTGGCGAAGATGGGGATGAATTTGACCGACGTCGACCGTTATGGGGTGGAGCTGCACAATCCGGAAATCACCGTGCCCTCGGGTAGCGGTGATGTGCCGCGGACAAATTATTTGACGCTGGCGGCACTTGCCGTTATGCGTGGCCTGATTGGCAAGAACCAGATGCAGGATTTTGTCCGCGCGCGCGGCATGGTAGGCTATGCGCCGACGCAGGGGCATATCCCCTCTGCAATTGTTTACTTAGGACACGCGTTGGAGGCCTTGAAGAGCGGTACGATTAGCAACGCTTTACTGATCGCTAAAGGAAGCTTGTTCCTGGGCCGCATGACGCAACTTTCGGACGGCTGCTCTTTTCTCGTCGATCGCAATGAAGTTTAACGGAGGTCAGATGGTTAAAGGAAAAAAAATTATCGCCATCGGCGAACGGGATGGCGTGCCCGGACCGGTCATCGCCGAATGCCTCGAGGGAGCCGGCTACGAGGTGGTTTTTCAGGTGACTGAGTGTTTCGTCTGAACCGCCGCAGGCGCGATGAACTTTGAAAACCAAGGAGTCATCAAGCGCCTGGCGGATCAGTATGGTCCGGAAAATTTGACAGTCGTGTTGGGCAACGGCGAAGCCAACGGCGTCGAAGTCTTTGCCGAAACGGTGACCGAGGGCGACCCGAGTTACGCCGGACCTCTTGCCGGCGTCGCACTCAAGATCCCCGTCTATCACGTTTTAGAAGAGGAAGTGGTGTGCCAGGTGCCGGAAAAGCTCCGCGAAGAAAAGTTGCAGCTATCGTCGCTGGTCATCGACATCGAGCCGATGCATCAGGCGCTCGAAGCTTCGCGGGAAAAGCTCTAAAAGCGTTCCATTCGTTCCAGGAGTTCCAACCGTTCCAATAGTTTCGGAAGCGCTCTTCGCACGACTGGAACGGCTGGAACCTGTGGAACGATTGGAACTGTCAATATAATTCTGACACACCTACTTGCGGTACAATCCTTTGATGAACCCCGAATCTTCCAACTCCTTGACAAAGCGCGTATCGATGTAATCTTTCACGTTGGCTTGCGCCGCCTTCGGATTCTTCTCAGCGATATCTTGGAGAACCAGCTGATAACCGTCGGCCGGCGGATACGGCGCTTCGGGCATAAAACGCGAGTGCCAGTCCCAAGCTTCTTCAAGAACTCTTCGATCCTCGAGGCGGGAATACTTGCGCATGATCCTGATCGTTTCGTCTTTGTGGGTCTTAAAGTAGTGGATCGCTTCGACGTAGGCGCGCAGGTAGCGCCGCACAAATTCAGGATTATCTCGGATCAGTTTTGTCGATGTGTAGATACCGTTCTGAGGAAACGGAATTTGCAGCGAGACCATGTCGACGACGGTGGGATAGCCGAGCCTCTCCGCGATAGCCTTGCCGGCCTCGGTAACCACCGTGAATTGGACGATGCCCTTCTCGAGCGCGACCATACGCTCGATGGCGCCACCGATGACACGCAGATTGACGTCCTTTAGCGGATCCAAGCCGATTTTTTTGAGCCCTACTTTGAGCGCGAACTCGGCTGTGGTGCCGGCAATATGAGTGCCGCCGATTTTGCCTCGCAAGTCCTCGGGTTTTTTGATGCTCGGATGTGAAACGAGATAATACGGAAGTACGTTGACGTTGCCGGCGATGGCCACGACGTCGCCACCGGCGAGCCGTGCGCTGGCCAGGCCGGGTCCGCCGCCTTCGCCGATCGGAATCTCGCCCGCGAGGATCGCCTGAATGCCGCGCACGCTTCCGGAAATAAAAATAATCGTGGCATCGATGCCGTGCTTATCGAAAATTCTTGCGTCTTTGGCAACCCACAGGACGGAGGATGAACCGGGGGTGGTTGAGATATACGAGGTGTTTAACTTATCTGCGGCGGTAGATCGCTGTGCCGCCAACCAAAAGAACGTAATCGCAAATGTGGCGACAAGAAGGCAATGTTTTCGGCTCATTCATGACCTCCGCGTAAGTTGTCAGTACGGGACGATGCAAACCAAGTTACAACAGTCATGCACTTGGAGCAAAGACTCTTGCCGCCGCGTTGACTTCGCGATGGATTTCAATTTCAATCATTCACGATGAAAAGACCGGTGGATCTGATCATGTTCGACCTCGATGGCACGCTCGCGGATACCGGGCACGATCTCGCCGACGCGGTTAATTACACCCGATCGCATTTCAACCTCGCGCCGCTAGCGGAACAGGTAGTCTACGCCCACGTCGGACGAGGTGTGGAGCACATGCTCAAATATTCGCTGCCGGAGGAATATCCGGATCATTTTCACGAAGTCATGGGCATCTTCCTCGAACGCTATGAGATGCACCTGCTCGACAGAACGGTTCTTTATCCGGGCGTTCACGATGTACTTGATCATTTTCGCCGCAAGCGGCGCGTGTTGGTGAGCAACAAAATGCACCGGCTCACAGTGGCGGTGGTGCGCGGCTTGGACGTCGAAAATCAATTCGATGCTATCTTGGGGGGCGACAGCGCTGCCGAAAAAAAACCGCATCCAGCGTTGCTAAATTCGGTCTTGGAGCGTTTTCAGGTTCCCGCCGCAAGGGCGCTGATAGTCGGCGACGGCGATACCGACATCGAAGCGGGCAAACGCGCCGGAGTTATCACGTGTGGCGTTACCTACGGTCTGGGTACGAAGGATGACTTAATTGCCGCAAAACCGGATGTTATGATCGATAGTATCGCGGAGCTGTCAGACTATTTTTGCTGAACCAGGAGCTCAATCAGGATAGGAGGACAATCATGGCGACGATTCCCGAGCAATTCAAGGATCTCTTTACAAAGGTTGCTTTCGCTCACTTGGCTACGTTGATGGCTGATGGAAGCCCTCAGGTCACGCCCGTGTGGGTCGATTACGACGGCGCCTATGTTCGAGTAAATTCCGCGAAAGGACGAGTGAAAGACAAGAACATGCGTCGCGACAAGCGGGTCGCACTCTCCATCCAGGACCCGGATAATCCTTATCGCTATCTTGCCATTCGAGGAGAGGTAGCCGAGATCACCGAAAACGGCGCCGACGCCCACATTGACGCGCTGGCAAAAAAATATCTGGGCAAAGAGCGCTATCCCTTTCGAAGTCCCGCGGAAGTGAGAGTGATCTACAAGATTCGGCCGGATAAGGTTTCAACCTCGGGGTGATGACCTGGGCAGACACGTCAGTGCGAAGCGGCTCATTTCGTCGGCACCGGAGCCGTCCTCTGCTGTAGGAATGGCAGGTTTCTATTCGCTGCGTTGTTGGCGCTCGTTCATCTCAACGTTGCAGCTGGCGGCGCCATTGCTGGAAAATTTGTTCAGCGCTGCGAGAGCGGCGACTTTGTAGCACTCGGCTAATGTCGGGTAATTGAAAACTGTATCGATAAAGTAGTCAAGCTTGCCGCCATGCGCGATCACCGCCTGGCCGATATGGACCAGTTCCGTGGCGCCTTCGCCGATCACATGCACGCCGAGAAGCTCTCGCGTTTCGCTGTGGAAAAGTAACTTGAGCATGCCGACGGTGTCGCCGATGATTTGACCGCGGGCGATCTCGCGGTAGCGGGCAACGCCGATCTCATACGGCACGCCGTCGCGCGTGAGCTCGTCTTCATTGCGCCCGACCATCGAGATTTCCGGGATCGTGTAGATGCCGTAAGGCAAAAGATGAGAGGAAGTCTCGCAAGCCAAACCGAAGGCATGACAAGCGGCGTGGCGTCCTTGCTGCATGGAAGTCGAAGCGAGCGCCGGGAAACCCACCACATCGCCGACCGCGTATATGTGCGGAAGCGCGGTTTGAAAGTTTTCATTGACTTTCAGACGGCCACGGTCATCGGGTTGAATGCCGATCTGTTCGAGGCCGAGGTTTTTGGTCGCGCCGATCCGACCCGCCGAATACACAAGCAATGGCGCGCGGATTTGCTTGCCGCTCTTAAGTTGCAGCACGACGGATTTGTCGGGCAATTTGTAAACGCCGACCACCTCTTCGTTGAGGCGCAAGGTAACGCCGATATTGCGCATCTGGTATTGTAGCGATTCGATGATCTCGCTGTCGACGAATTCGAGCAGCCGGGGTCGCCGCTCCACCAACACGACCGGAATCCCGAGGGTGGCCAAGATGCATGCATACTCGCAGCCGATCACTCCGGCGCCCACGATGGTCAAGGATTTTGGCAGCTGTTTTAGCGAAAGCAATCCGTCGCTATCGATAACGGTTTCGCCATCAAAGGGAATCTCCGGCGGGCGGGCGGCCTCGGTTCCCACGGCAATCACGATGTAATCCGCCGTGTGTTCATTGGATTCGGAATCCTGCTTGATCGCGATGCGGTGCGGGTCGATCACAGAGGCCGTGCCGATGATGAAATCAACGGAATTTCTTATCAGTTGGTTTTGGATGATCTCTTGCTCGGCTTTGACCACATGGTCGCAACGCTGGGCGAGGTCCTCGAAGGTAATGTCCTTTTTGACCCGGTAGCTGGCGCCATAGAGATTGCGCTGGCGGAAACCGGAAAGGAACATGACCGCCTCGCGCAATGATTTGCTCGGAATAGTGCCGATGTTGATGCAAATGCCACCGGCAACTTTTTTGCGTTCGATTATACCGACTTTCTTGCCGACCTTCGCGGCCTGAATTGCCGCCTTCTGGCCGGCCGGGCCGGAGCCGATCACCAACATGTCATAGTGGGCCACGCTTTTGTCCTCTCTCTTTGGGTAAGATCATAATTGCTGCACCAGCTTGCTGCTTTTCAGTTTTTCGTAGGCCCGCAGTCCAATCGCGACGTCCATTATACCAGTTCCCTGGAGTTTAAAGAGAGTAATTTGCCTATCGTCAGTTCGGCCGGCAACCGTGCCGAGTAGCAGACTGGATATTTCGTGAACCCGATCCCAGGAAGTCACTCGGTCCCTGACCGCGCGAAAGACATCGCTCTCGTTGACACACACGGTCTCCTTGGAAGTCACAAAAATTGGGTTAGCTCGGCGGATCGTGGTTTCATCGATTTCCCGCCGAGTCCGTGTCTTATCGCCGTTGGCTATGGATGTAATATGGGTGCCTTGTTTCACCCAGTTGCCATCGAAAACCGGCGTCCGCGAACTAGTCGCGGTAATGACGATATCGGCGCTTTTCACCGCTTCTTCAGCATTTGCCACTGCCACGACGGGAAACTTGAGCTCTTGGCCCAGTGTTTCGGCAAAGGACTTTCGGTGCGCCGGCGTTGGGCTGAAGACCACAGCGTGCGTCAGGTTTCTGACTTCGGCAACTGCTTTGAGCTGAGTTTTCGCATGGACTGCGCTGCCAAATACGACCACACTGCCGGCATCGGCGCGGGCCAAATACTTGGCGCCAATGGCACCGGCGGCGCCGGTTCGATACTCATTGATCGAACAGTCTTGATACAGGATAAGTGGTTCACCCGTCTCGACGCTGTATAAGATCACCGTCTCGTGATGAATCTGCCGATCCAAATCAGTCTGAAGGTAAGCACCCATGGCGCCATGCACGGAGCCCGGCAGGAGGCCGAAAATCATCTGATTCGGATGATGGATTCGACGGCGCGGCAAGTCAAAGCCGCGACCCGCCGCGAGTTCCTTAAGCGTGTCCTCAATCGTCTCGATCATCTCATGCAACGAGAGGATCTGGTTGATAGGCGTGTTCTTTAGGAAAAGCATTTTGGCTCAAGGGCAAGAAAAAGATAGTGACGAGCCGACCGCTGTCGGCAGTGCCAAAGGAAATCGACTCGCAGCGGTGGCTAAGTGTGATGTTATTTGACTCTAGCCTGCGGCAGTGAGGGCGTCAATATGGAAGGAGCCGACTTCACATGATCGTCAAAAGCGGAAAGTGAATTAGCAATGATCGAGAAAAAACGCCTGCCTTCCGTCCTTGAAAAGGAACCATATTTTCCCGGCGTCGGCCGAAAAAAGGACGTTAGGGTTGAGGGCTTTTTAACGGAATGGCCTTTTTCTTTTCTATCGGATAGGCGACCATATCGTACGCTTGCGCCTTGTCGAACCGCAGTGCCTCAGTGATCGGTTCTAAGAAATACTCTCCCGTAGACGCGTTATTTTTATCGGAAAAAACCAAAAACTCGTATCCCTCGGGAAAAAGAGAAACCAGTTCATCCTTGCTTTTTATGCTCACGGCACTTTTGGCATCGATGGTAAGCTCAAATTCAACGATTGGTCGATATACTTGCAGCGTTCGATGCAGACCTTTTAATGCCAGCTTTTCGTAACCCTCAATATCCATTTTAATCAGAGCTACGGACGTTATGCGCGCTTTTTCAAGCGCGTCGTCGCCAATACGAATATCGAGTTCCCCCGCATAGGAGTTACTCTCTTTGAAGTCCTCAACGAAGGAGCCCGTTCCAAGATTGAAATCGGGTGGTTTATAAAACGGCTTCTTCGAATTCTCGTTGCCTAACCCGAAAGGGTGGATCACGATATTTTTGATGTGATTGTTCTCCACCATTCGCTGAAACCTTTTGATAACAGGCTGCCACGGCTCAAATGCGTGGATTTCTTTTGCGTACTTGGACATGAATAGGGAATGTTGCCCGGTGTTGGCCCCGATATCCAAGAAGACTCCGTGATCGGAGTGCGCCGATTTCATCGTATCCCGCAGGAAATATAAAATCGGCCTCTCGAACGCGCCATAAAAGAAAATATAGCTATCGACGAAATTGCCCGTGTTGCCTTCATAACGAACCCCATCTAAATCAGCGACGAAGTCAAAATGACCATGACGAAAACATGATGAGAGCGTAACGGCTTGCTGCCAGCAGCGGTAATTAAAATAGAATCGTTCGCGATCGACGAGGTAGAGGCTCACGACGCAGAAACTCAAGGTTAGAAATGCCACAAGTGATAGTTTGAGCGCCTTCAAGTGGAGCACCTTGATCCCTTCAATTGTCAGTGATTTTTCTGTCCTATGGATTTTCGGAAGCGTGACAAATAGAGCCTCAAGCCTGTCTTTCGAACAACGAATCGCCGATTATAGCCATTCAAAACCCGAATTTTAATCTATTCCCGGGACATGCGTCAACGAAACCTAGGTTGCCGCGAATCTCGGTGTACCGAACCTGATGCGAAACTATTGTTTGCCGATCCGTGACTCGAGATAGCTCGCATGCTTTGACATCGCGTAACTGCAGAGCCAATACACGACGGCGATGAATAGATATAATTCGAATGGGCGGATTTCTCGATTGTTGACGATCTGCGCGGCTTTGGTGAGGTCGACATAGCCGATGATCGACGCCAACGAAGTGTCCTTTAACAGCACGATGAATTGCGTCACCAAAGCGGGAATCATGTTGCGTAACGCCTGCGGTAAAACCACATGGCGCATCATCTGAGCGCGGGTCAGTCCCGTGGCGGTAGCGGCCTCGACCTGGCCGCGGGCAACCGATTGAATTCCTGCCCGGACAATTTCAGCTAAATAGGCGGCTTCGAAAATGACAAACGCAGTGAGAGCGACGCTGTACTCTGGAAGTGATTTGCCGGCCAACATGGGCACGATAAACCAAAACCAGAAAATCACCATGACTAGCGGTACGCCGCGAAAGAGTTCGACGTAGATCAAGGCCGGTAAACTAATCCACCACGAACGCGCCAAACGTGCCACTCCAATGCATGTGCCTAGAATGAAACCGAGGACAATGGCTGGCAATGCGAGTCGAAGAGTGCCGCCGGCGAAGGCGCCGACTCCGAAAAAACCCTGGAGGATGAGAAAGTTGAAGTTCCTGACAATGACTTGAAAATCCATCTTCAAGCGGCGTCCGTGCTGCCCCGGGCAATGAGACCGGGAATGGCTACGCGACGTTCAACCCGTGCCATCAGCCTGGCGATGGTGAGGCAGAGAACTAAATAAATGATCGTTCCCGCAGCCAATGCTTCGAATGCTTTGGCCGTGTAAGTTTCGATTTGGCGGGTTTGAAAAGTCAATTCGGCGACGCCGATGGTCAAAGCAACCGAGGAGTTCTTCAACAGATTGAGAGTTTCGTTGGTCGCGGGTGGAACAATCAGCCGTAACGCGATGGGAACAATGATCATACGGTACGTTTGCAATACTGTGAGTCCCGTCGAGAGCGCAGCTTCGAACTGCGTCTTGGGAATCGACTGAATGCCTGCGCGAATCACCTCGGAAAATCGCGCCCCATGATATACGCCGAGAGCGAAAACGCCGGCCCAAAACTCAACTCCATGCTCGAATAGCCACTCTTGCAGCGCTTGCGGCAAGAGCGGTGGCACGCCGAAGTACCAAAAAAACATCCAAACGAGCAAGGGTACATTGCGGAAGAATTCAACGTACACACCGGCTGGCCAGCGCAACAGTGAAATCGCCGTGGTGCGTAGCGCGCCGGAAGTAATTCCCAGCATCACTGCGAGCAACCAGGCGAGAATAGAGAGGTGCAGAGTGGTCAGGAGTCCCTGAAGCAGCCAGCCGCCCGTTTGTCCGGTCCATAGAACGTTCCAGTGAAATTGGTAATTCATCTAGACGCCGCGGGCAACCGGCATTAGGCGCTAGGCGTGTGTCGCGGCAAGGCGCCCCTTGCCCCCGACATTTATTTGGGCACGACCTGCATCTGCAGAAAGCGCTTGGTTTCGGGAGATAAGGGGTAGGGGACTTCGCCTTTGGGGCCGAACCATTTGTCGTAGATCTCAAAGTACAGGCCCGATGCAATCGCATCCATGAGACCGACGTTGACGACCTGGCGAAAGTCGGAGTCGTTTTTTCTCATGGCCATGCCGTAGGGTTCGTAGGAGAAAAATTCACCGACCACTACCCATTCATCGGGCTTGGGGGCCTTCGCGCGCAGGCCCGCAAGCTGAATTCCGTCGTTCGTGTAGGCTTGTACCTGGCCTTGGGCTAGTGCTTGAAAAGCCGCCGGTTGGTCTGGAAATTCGATGAGCTTCGCGCTCGGCACGCGGTCGCGTATAATTTTTGCGTTGGTGGAGCCTTGCTGTGCGGCAATGCGTTTGCCCGCGATGGTTTGAATGCCTTTGATCTGCGCGCCTTTCTTCACCAGAAACTGGGCACCGGTGGCGAAGAACGTCAAACTGAAATCGACGCTGTCGCGGCGCGATTGAGTGTCGGTCATGGTTTCGGCAATCAGATCGACCGCGTTCGAAGTCAAGAGCGGGATGCGCGTCTGTGGCGCCGATTCCTTTTTCTCGAGCTTGATCTGCTTGTTGAGTTTCTTACTGATCACCGGAACGATCGCTTTCTCGACCAGACCGATGGAGAAGCCCACCCAATCATTATTCTTATTGACGTAAGCAAAAGGTGGCGAGCCGGTGCGCGTTCCGATGATTAGTGCGCCGTTCTTGTCGATCTTCTCGAGTGTAGTTTCCGCACTGATGAAGTCGGAACTCGCAAAATAGAAAATCACGATGAGCCATAAACATCGATATCGTTTCATCTGGTTCTCCTCAGTGCGAAAGAATCTTGCTCAGAAATTGTTGCGCTCTCGGCGACTCGGGAGCGGCGAAGAATGTTTCCGGTTCGTTGACTTCGATGACTCGCCCCTCGTCCATGAAGACGATCCCGTGCGCGACGCGCCGGGCAAATCCCATTTCATGGGTTACCACAACCATGGTCATGCCGTCACGTGCGAGATCTGTCATGACTTCCAGGACTTCATTGATCATTTCCGGATCGAGGGCCGAGGTCGGCTCGTCGAATAGCATGATCTTGGGCTTCATCGCCAGGGCGCGCGCGATGGCGACGCGTTGCTGCTGGCCGCCAGAAAGGTTCGCCGGAAAGACGCGGGATTTGTCGGGGATGCCGACGCGTTCTAAGAGCGCTACGGCGATTTTTTCCGCTTCACTTGTCGGTAGACCCTTCACCTTAATCGGCGCCAAAGTAATATTTTGCAGAACGGTCATGTGCGGGTAGAGATTGAAAGACTGGAAGACCATACCGACGTTGGTGCGCAGCCGCACCGCATCGAGACGTGCGTCGGATAGCGATAAACCGTCGACGGTGATTTCTCCGGATTGGATCGTTTCGAGTCGATTGATGCAGCGGATGAGCGTACTTTTTCCGCTACCGCTCGGGCCGCAGACCACGACGACCTGTCCCACCTCAATGGTGAGATCGATGTCCTTCAGGACGTGAAGCGTGCCGAACCACTTGTTGACCTTGCGAAATTCGATCACAGCTGCCGAGCGTGCGTCAGATGACAGATTGCAATTCGCTGCCCGGCATACTATATGAACAAAGGCTTTTTGCAACCACAGTTCAACGCCGAGTGTGATAGCGCGACGATGCAGTCGCCGCGCAGTTCGTGCTTCGGCAATACCGCTTACCGCATATATATCGCCGAGCTCCTGCGCATTGGATCGAGAGGTCTTCGCCAGTTGTGATTGCTTATTTGGTCAGGCACGGAGACGCGGTCCCGGCAGCGGAGAATTCGGAACGCCCGCTGTCTCCGGCCGGACGTGAAGCCGTTGAGCAGATCGGGCGGCTGGCTCGCGAGCGCCAGGTTCGAGTTTCAGCGATCTATCATTCGGGGATTTTGCGAGCGAAAGAAACCGCGGAGATCCTGGCCAAGTATTTGATGCCGCCGTCTGGCGTTAAGGCAATTGCCGGCTTGTTACCCGAGGATGATCCCTTGGCCGGGAAAGCGGAGCTGGAAGCAGCCACGGACCCGATCATGTTAGTCGGACACCTGCCTTACATGAGCCGGCTTGCCGCATTGCTGGTCCGCGGCGATAGAGAAGCTACCGTTATTAATTTTGAACCTGCGGCCATAGTTTGTTGCTCCAAGACGGCAGCGCAGTGGAAAATCGATTGGCACTTGGCGCCGTCAACTCACTGACACGCAGTTGACCGGGGGAGGGCGATAGTCTAAAAAGAGACGTGCGAGCGAGACGCGAAAGGCAGAACCTATGGCATCAGAGACCTTAACCATTATCGACAACCGTACCGGTAAACAGTACGAAATTCCGATCAAGAGCGGCGCCATCAAAGCGACCGACTTGTTCCAGATCAAAGTTACGGAAGATGATGGACTCGTCAGTTACGACCCGGGCTTCATGAACACCGCGTCCTGCCAGAGTCGAATTACTTACATCGATGGCGACAAAGGGATCCTGCGCTACCGCGGCTACCCGATCGAGCAGATCGCTGAAAACAGCACCTATTTGGAGACCGCCTATTTGATCCTCTATGGCGAGCTGCCGAACAAATTACAGCTCGAAGAATGGAGCCACAACATAACCTATCACTCGATCATCCACGAAAACATAAAAAAACTCATCGACGGCTTCCATCATGATGCCCATCCGATGGGAATGGTGCTCAGCACGGTGGGAGCGCTGTCGACGTTCTATCCGGACGCCAAGAAAATTTTCGACGTCAAGTCGCGCCACGATCAAACCTATCGGCTGATCAGCAAAATGCCGACGTTGGCGGCGTTTGCCTATCGGCATAGTCTGGGTCAGCCTTATTCTTATCCCGACAACGACTTAAGCTATACGGGAAACTTTCTCAACATGCTTTTTAAGATGACCGAGCTCAAGTACAAGCCGAACCCTGTACTCGAACGCGCTCTTGATATTCTCTTTATTCTCCACGCTGATCATGAGCAGAACTGCAGCACTAATGCGATGCGGGGGGTAGGCAGCTCGCAGGTGGACCCTTATTCGGCGGTGGCCGCGGCGGCGGCGGCGCTCTATGGTCCACTGCATGGAGGCGCCAATGAAGCCGTGCTCAGGATGCTCATGGAAATTGGCTCCAAGGACAAGGTGCCTGAGTTTATAAAAAAAGTGAAAGGTGGCGAGGGCCGTTTGATGGGTTTCGGCCACCGGGTTTACAAGAACTATGATCCGCGCGCCAAAATTATAAAACACATCGCCGATCAAGTTTTCGAAGTCAAAGGACGCAACCCATTACTCGATATCGCGCTTGAGCTCGAACGGATCGCGCTATCGGATGACTATTTCATCAAGCGTAAACTCTATCCGAACGTCGACTTTTATTCTGGGTTGATCTACCAATCGATGGGACTGCCGATGGACATGTTCCCGGTGCTGTTCGCGATCCCTCGAACCTCCGGTTGGATTGCCCAGTGGGACGAAATGTTAACCGACGCGGATCAGAAGTTAGCGCGGCCGAAGCAAATCTATTTGGGTGCAGAGAAACGGGATTACTTGCCGATGGACAAGCGCCAATAGATTTTAGCGGAACGTTCCACGGATTCCTTCCAACAAAATTCGTAGTGTCTGACCAATCCGTATTTGCGACGTGGTGAGGCCGTTGAAGGCCATCAGGGCGCGCACTTCGAGACCGTAATGGCGCGCGATGGAGAAAAGCGTTTCGCCTTTTTTTACTTCATGAGTGACGATCTCCTTCGGTTCCGAGTCTCCGTCCAACAATTTTTCGTTGGCTTTGGCGAGAAAGATCACCGTTTTTCCGACGGGCAAATTCGCACGGAAGTTGCTGTCGCCGGGTGGCGTGGATGGCCGCAGCAAGGCTGGATTGAGATCGCGTATCGTCGAAACGTCTGTTTCCGCTAGCGTCGCCAGATCCGCTAGCTTGAGCGGCGCCTTGAGCTCGACTTCCTCATAATCCAAAGGTGTTTCGTGACGCACATCGTCCAGACCGTATTTCTTGGGGTCCATCGCTATCAGAGTTATCGCGACAAATTTCGGCACGAAATTGCGTGTCTCTTCGCGTAACTGGCTTTTTGATTTAATGCTCCAAAAATCTTTAGCGCCACTTTGCTGCAGTGCCTTGTCGATGGTTCCGGGTCCCGCATTATAAGCCGCCGTCGCCAAAAACCATCGACCGTAATAGGTGTGCAGGTCCTTGAGATAAGCGGCGGCAGCCCGCGTCGATTTAACCGGATCGCGCCGCTCATCGATCCACTCATCAATGCGCAGGCCGTATCGGCGGGCGGTGGTTGCGACAAACTGCCACAAACCCACGGCACCGTTGCGTGAGGTCGTGGTCACGAGGAACTCACTCTCGAGTAAAGCGAGATAGCCGAGTTCCTCCGGCAAGCCCTCCTGGTTCAGCACCTTCGCGATCATCGGCATGTATCTGCCGGAGCGCCCAAGCAGTTCCTGAAAGCGGCTTCTGCCTGTGGTCGAATAATATTTGACAAAATAACGCACCTTTGGGTTGTCAACGACTTCTTTCGAAAACTGCAAGCGACGGCGTTCCTTGGGCTGCTCCAGCGCCTTGTCCAGATCTTTTTCCAATAAATCGAGCAACCGATTGTCCGCGCTGAGATCGCGCCCGGCTTGTGCCGGTGGTGCCGCTGAATTCGTCGATTGTGCAGTTTTCTGTCGATTTTCCGGCTGTTCCGATTTTTGTTCAGTCGAAGTGATCGACGTGATTGGTTTGACTTCGAGCGCGGTCCCGAGCGGCAGCTTCTCTTGGACAACTGGCTGATCGGCGACATCGCTGGCGGCTAAATCTGGCAGTGAAGGGTCGATGGTTTCGTAGGGAAAATTATTTGCCGGAGGTTTTGGTTGGGGCATTTCCACCGTCGATGTCACCGTGCGATAGTACAAACGCTCGGTGGCGGAACATCCAAAACTCCCAGTAACTACCAGGAAGAGGGCAAAATGTTTTGTTCGTGCCCACATAGCGAAAAAACTTAGGAACCCGCGGACGATACTCGATTAGATTTGGTCATGCAAGCGATCCCTGCAACAATTCCAGCTAATGAAATTAAATCGTGCCGGCGTGTGCCGCGCCAACCGTTCGGCGACATGTACATTTTTCAAGATGGAAAGACCGGGAACTCGATGACGACTGAATCACCGTGGGAATGGTCCTTTTTGATGCGATCTCAGATCGCTGTTTCTGAAATTATGAAAAAGCTCGGATGGACATTCGAATTTGCAGGTGAAATCCGCTTGACAACCCATCTTCAAAGCCACTAGATTTCAAAATCGTTTCGAAAAAAATTTCTCTAGCTACTCGCTGCTGCAGCGGATGCTGCGATTCATACGGAGGCTTTCATGAAGGCGACGATGACCATTCTCGTCTTGCTATTTTCACTTGTCTTGGTTTCGCCGCTTGGTGCGGCGGAGAAAGCCAACTATCCCGCGCCGCGTTTTCCTTCGTATTTGAAGCCGCCGAAATCGATCGACGATATCATGCCTTTTGCTCGCGCGGCGGTACGCCAGACCGGTGGCCGCACGCCGCTCGGTCTGGCCGAAAAGGGCACGGCGGCGTTAATCGTTACGGAAGTCGGCGCGGACCCAATGGTGATGCAAGCGATCAAGCGCGCCTACGAAGAACGCGGGATCAAAATTTACGTCGTCTCGGAACATGAACTACTCGGAGTCAATAAAGAAGATGCGCTGAAAGCTATTCGCTCTTCGCGCTGGTACACGGGAGAGCAAGGCTACATGGAAGTGCGGCACTGGCTCGACGACCTGTTCATTGACGCCGAGGTGCCGAAGAAATGGCTGAAAGAACGCCGCCCTGACCTGTACAACGCGATCTATGCGAAAGGCGACGATGCGCCGCAAAAAGAGCGCGAACTGGCGAAACAGTTCGGCGGCCCGACAGTGGCTGAAGCGATGATTAAATATTTGGATCAGCATGCCGATATCAAAGCGGTCTTTTGGCGGCGCGGTGGGCGGCCGCGCACGGCGCGCCTGCTCAAGCAGCATAGCCCGAAGTTCTTCGGTAATTTTATCTTCGACAACCGCTACGAGCTGATGAACAAGGCGTCGACCTTTCCCGGGGACGTCTGGAAACTGGCGGAGGAGCGCGTCATTGAAGCATTCTCGTGGGTCGATCGCGTCGAGGCCAATGATCCCGAAGGAACACAGATGTCATTTGAGCTGACCGAGGAGCAGGCGAAGATATGGGGATCAGCAGCATACCTTCAGGGTCATCTGTTTTTATCGCCCTATCAGGCGACGGGCCGTTTCCCTTATTCCTCCGTAGACTATCCCGCGTTGCAAAAGAAATGGAATCCGCCGCTGCTGATTAAAGTGAACGGCGTTTTCGCGGGTACCAGCAATCACACCGGCTCCTACCCACGCATCGAAGTCCATGTGAAAGACGGCTATGTGACCGAAGTCAAAGGCGGCGGGACCTACGGCGAGCTTTGGCGCGAGTTCATGAAGTATCCCAAAATCAACGAGCTTAATTATCCCTATCAGGACAGACCCGGTTATTGGTGGTTCTACGAAGCCGGTTTGGGCACCAATCCGAAATTTTTCAAGCGCCCCGATGAAAACATGGAAGGCAATAATCAATCAGAGCGGAATAATTCCGGCGTGATACACTGGGGATTCGGCGGCAGCGTGGTACACGATCCGGACAAGCCCGAAGAATCGAAGGCCTGGATCGACTTTCCGAAACAACACGGCCTGCCTAAAGATCACTGGTGGCATGTTCACAACATGCTGCTCACCTATCGCGCGCGCGTGCGCGGGACAAAAAACACCTGGCTTACGATCATCGACAAAGGTGAGTTGACGGCTTACCGAAGTCCCGAGCTACGAGCTCTGGCGTCGCGCTACGGCGATCCCAACGACATTCTTAATGAGGACTGGGTGCCGCACATTCCGGGCATCAACGCACCGGGCAAATACGAAGACTATGCCAAGGACCCGTGGAAGACCTTTGCCGAAGTCATGAAGAAAGTGAATGCGGGAACATACGAGTATTTTTATCCTAAGAAAAAATAGCGTGTCGCACATTTGCACGTTCAATCGTTCAAAGGTTCAAGAGTTCAAAGTTTAAGAGGATTATATGTCCGTTAAAATTGCGTTGGTAGCGATATCATTGTTTTTGCTTGCTGGTCTCGGCGCAGCGCAGGAGAAGGGTAAATATCCCGCGCCGCGTTTTCCGTCCTACGTGAGGCCGCCGAAATCGATCGAGGATGTCATGCCCTTCGCGCGCGCGGCGGTGCGTCAGACGGGTGGGCGGACGCCGTTAGGTTTGGTCGAGAAAGGACAGACGGTTGCAATCTTCGCCGAATCTATGGCCGAAGAGATGATCCTGCAAGCGATCAAGCGCGCCTACGAAGAGCGCGGCGTTAAGATTCAGATCGTTCCGGAATATCAATTGCTTGGCGTGAGCAAGGAAGAAGCGGTGAAAGCCGTGAAGGCCAACCGCTGGTTCACCTCGGAGCAAGGTTACATGGAAGCGCGCTCGTGGATCTTGCAACGGTTTGGCGATGCAGAGGTTCCAAAAAAATGGCTAAAGGAGCGAAGGCCGGATCTTTACAAGGCGGTATTCCAACGCGAAGACGACAGCTCTCAGGAGCTGATCGATCTCGGCAGGCGCTTCGGCGGTAAGAGCGTCGCGGATGCGATCATCAAGTACCTCGATCAGCATAAAGAGGTCAACGCGGTCTTCTGGCGGCGCGGCGGTCGGACGGTGACGCGCAAGTCAATCGAACCGCATGGCAACAAATTCTATGGCAATTTCATATTCGATAACCGCTACGAGCTGATGAACAAGGCGGCGACCTTTCCAGGCGACATCTGGCGATTGGCCGAGGAGCGAGTGGTCGAACCGCTGGCGTGGACGGACCGGGTCGAGGTGAATGACCCGGAAGGGACTAATTTTTCCTTTGAGCTCGATGAGAAACAGGCGCAGGCGTGGGCCGAAGGCGCCTATCAGCAGGGTCACCTGTTTATGTTTCCGCACCAGGCGACCGGGCGCTTTCCTTACTCTTCGGTCGACTATCCGGCATTCACCAAGAAGTATAATCCGCGTTACCTGGTCAAAGTGAATGGCGTCTTCGCCGGCACAAGCAACCACACCGGCGCCTATCCGAGAATCGAAGTGCATGTGAAGGACGGCTATGTAAAGGAAGTCAAAGGCGGCGGTATGTACGGAGAATTATGGCGCGAGTTTCTCAAGTATCCCAAGATTAATGAACTCACCTATCCGTTCCACGATCAGCCGGGTTACTGGTGGATTTACGAAGCCGGCATGGGAACCAATCCAAAGTTCTTCAGGCGTCCGGATGAAAATATGGAAGGAACCAATGGTTCGGAGCGTAACAATGCCGGCGTCATTCACTGGGGCTTTGGGTTGAGACTCGATCACGGCCCGGACAAAGTCGTCGAATCGAAGGAATGGATGGATTTCGCAAAGCAACATGGGTTGCCCAACGATCACTGGTGGCATATTCACAACACGCTGCCTACTTATAAGGTGAGAATTCGCGGCACGAAAAACACCTGGCTCACGCTGATCGAAAAAGGCGAAGTGAACGCGCTCAAGAGCCCCGAGATCCGCGCTCTCGCATCACGTTACGGCAACCCCGACGAAGTTCTTAGCGATGACTGGTCACCTTATATTCCAGGGATCAACGCGCCGGGTCGGTATCAAGACTACGCCAAAGATCCGTGGAAAACATTCAGCGAAGTGATGCGGAAGATAGATACGGGAACCTTTGAATATTTTTATCCGTCTCCGAAAGCAAAACGGTAGACTTGAAATTGCCATTCGAAAGGAAAAGTGATCTTAGGATTTGGATTTTGGACTGACCGGTCAATCTGAAATCCAAAGTCTAAAATCCAAAATCTCGCACGTGTCCAGCCTTCGCGTCCGACTCGCGCAAATTCTCGGCAAAAGAGCCTTTCTTGCTTTCGGGGTCGTCACTCTTTTGGTCGCCGGTTTATTGTCGGCGATCAATTTGGCCTCCCACTACGCGCTGAAGCTTTATATCGAAGACCAGCTTTCACGCCTGTCGTGGGACATCGCGCTATACCAGACCACCGATTTTTCAATCTCCGCTGAAGTTTCGCCCGAGTTGCGCAAGATCGCCGGCATCCAACGCGTCGAGAGCCTGAGCTTTCTCCGTTCGAAGCCGCCGCCGGAAGCAATCCTGATGGTCGACGGCAAACCCTTGGCATCTCCTTGGGTGTCGGTTCTGTCAGCGACCGACGTCTCGCTCTTGCCGCCCGAGGCGCGTCCGACCGCAACCAACGGCAACAACGCATTTCTTGCTTTGGTTGGTCCCGAGCAGCACATGGGCAAGGCCTACTTGGCGCTCCAGGGATCGCGCCGCTTTACCGTGCGAGTTTACTCCGAGCACAAAAAGACCAGCGCGGGAGTTTTTGACATGGCGCTGGGCGGTATCGTGCGTTTAGAGCGCTCGGAAGTAAACCGTTATTTCATGGACGAGATCGGCTCGATTTCATTTGTTCCCTACATCGGCGTCATCCTCGTCGTGCCCCATAGCTTCGAACTACTTCAACGCTTCGATGCGTTGTCGCGCGGCGCGCTGGGCGATCACACGGATATTCACGTGACCGCGGGGGAATATCTACCGGAAGTAGTTCATCTCGCGCGCGTCGACCGCAAGGCGCTGATTTCTGGTTGGGATATTCAAGGTTCGCTGGCGAACCTCGAGAAACTCAATGCCGAGATCGACCGGAGATCCAAATCCTTGGGGCCGACGATTTTCGTGGATAATGCGATTCTCGTTTTGCTCAAACGAATGGCGGAGATTTCCCGCCTGATCGGTTTGGCGACCCTGCTGATCGCGATTCCTTTACTCGTGATTGCCTGGATGCTCGCGTCGAATCTTTCGTCCCTGCTCATTCTCAACGAAAGGCGCAAGCTCGGCCTCATGCGCCTGCGCGGCGTGCCGGGGAGGCTGCTTGGTCAGAGCCTTCTTATTTCGATTGGTCTCGGCGGGCTGATTGGCGGCATCATCGGCCTTACCTTGGGGACACTCATTCCTCTCTACGTTTACGAAGGCGGTGTGCTGTCTTGGACAACGCTGTCGCGTGTGCAGGGGCCCTTGTTGATGCTGCTTTTCTTGATCGTTGGCTTAGTCCTAGTCCTGCTGATTAGCCGCAGGCTGATTCGTTACGCGACGACAATTTCACCCCTCGAAGCGTCGCGCCGGGTGGCCGTATCCGAATCGGCTCAAGCACGGACGCGCTTTGGTGTGCTCGAATGGCTCGCGCTGGTGATCGGCGCCTATAAAATCGGCGTTTGGATCGTCGATTACAATTTGTCTTCCTATTTAGTGGCCACTGAGGAAGATAGCGCGGCTTGGACTAACTTTGTTCAGGCGGCGATCGCGTTCGACCGCGCGCTGGATTTCGTTGCGCTGCCGTTGTTTGTCTATGGCCTGGTCGCGCTCCTGGTGGCGCAGCGACGCCTGGTGAGCGGGCTTTTGAGTTCCGTCACTTACTTCGTCGGCGGAAAATTGCGCGTGTTGTCGATCAAACATATGTCGCTCAAGCCGCACCGGATATCGAGCTTTCTTCTGATCGTCGGCCTGATGGCGAGCGTCAGCTTGTATCCGAGCATCGCGTCAAAATCTTTCGAAGACAGGGCGCTGCGCGGCGCCACGGTGCAAGTCGGCAGCGAACTGCACGTGTCGATTAGTCCCACCGATTTGGTGTCGGCGGAACAACTCGAGCAAGGACTCGGCGGCCAAGTTCAAGCCATCCGCCGCGAATTGAAGGAACGGTTAGCTAAGTTTAACAACCCGGCGGTTACTTCTACGGAATATATTTTTGAAGCCATCCTGCCCGGATTTTTCTTCCCGGGATATGGGCTCAGCGGCGTGCCGCTTTATCTGATCGACGATCCGCAGCGCTATTTGAAAAACGCCATCTTCGAGGAAAAACTCGGCGTCACCGGAAAATTCAGCGAAGTGATCGCCGAGCTGAAGGGCCAAACGATCGTGGCGTCGCCGCCGGTGGCGGCGTTTTGGAACTTGAGCGCCGGCGAGCCGGTACTGTTGGGCGCCGACCTGAGCAAAAAGCCGGTTTTGGTTCCGGCCAGCGGGATCGTCGGCTTTCTTCCCGGCATGCCCCCGCGCAGCATTTCCGACCGCCAGAGCTATGTATCAGCGCGCATCGATTACCTGAACTATCTGTCGAGCACCGACGCCTATCTCGCGGGAACCATGGACAATCAGCGAATGGCGAATCTCAAGGTTCTGATTCCGCGCATCCTGCTGCTCGTCCGAGTAAAGCCCGACGGCGATGCCGGATCGATCGTCAAATCATTATCGCAAGCGCTCAAAGCGCGCCCTCTGGAGGTGCGCGAGCTCAAGCGAGAGCTGAAAAAAGTCGGCGGCGATATGTTCATCTTCCTCGCCCTCGAAAATATGCGCATTTATCTCGTCGGCGGCGTGCTCTTGGCTTTGATCGCGATACTCGCCATCGCGTTGACGAATTACTTGGAAGACCGCCGGACCCTCGGGCTCTTGCGCGTGCGCGGCGTATCGCCGGCGCAATTGTTCCGCTTCTTCGCATCCAGTCTCTTGGCCCCGGCGTTGCTCGGGCTGGTGGTCGGGTTGCTGGTCGCCGGTGCGGCCGGTTTTGGCCTGACGAACTTGATATGGAGTCTGCGTGAATTGAAATCTGTGGTTCATCTTCTGCCGACGCATCTAGTTATTTCAGATTGGACGGTGTGGATCAGTCTCGGCCTATTGGCCGTGGTCGTCACCATCGCGCTGCTTTTTAGTCTATGGGTATTCCGTCGCTCGGCGCGGACGAGCATGATGGAAGGATGAAAACAATGCAGTGATGGAGTTTTGGAATAGTGGAGTGATGGGTTGGTCCGTATCCGACCCAATACTCCAGTACTCCAACATTCCATCATTCCAGTGGTTGTGACTTCGGAGGACATTATGGCGGAAAATGGCTTTTTCAAAAACCGCGGGGTGAACGTTAAGGTCGCTAAGCTGACGAAGTCCTATGAGACTTCGGCCGAACAGGTACAGGCGTTGAAGGGCGTCGACTGGGAAATCAGTCCTGGAGAAGCTGTCGCCTTGATGGGGCCATCGGGGTGCGGTAAGACGACGCTGCTCAACATTCTCGGCGGAGTGGATCATGCGACGGGAGGTGATATCCTTGTCGGTGACCAGAAGCTCAGTTCTCTTTCCGAGCGCGCCTTGGAAAAGTATCGGCTGCACAGAGTTGGTTTTGTCTTTCAGTTTTTCAATTTGATTCCAACTCTCACGGCGATGGAAAACCTGGAGCTTCCAATGCTTATTGCGGACATCAGCTCTGCTGAGCGAAAGCAACGAATCGAAGGATTGTTGCAAATGGTAGGGTTGGGGGACAAAGGGCACAAACGGCCGGAAGAGTTGAGCGGCGGCGAGCAGCAACGGGTCGCGGTGGCGTTATCGCTGGCCAATGATCCGTCGCTCATTCTAGCGGACGAACCGACCGGAAATCTGGACACCGGAAACACGGAAACGATCACATCGCTTTTTCTCTCACTGGCGGAGAAGTACAGCAAAACCGTCATCATGGCGAGCCATGATCCCAAGGCGGTCGAACACTTCAAAAAAGTCTACAATATGCGCGATGGGAATTTTGTGTGACGCGCCATCACGCTCGGCAGCAGATGGTTCGGTGCCCAACACGAAGTTTGTTTTCCCAGCGCCCGCAATGAGGTTTCCGAAGTGAGTTGTTTGCTCAGTCGCGGTGCGAGGTCTTGTCACGCTCAGCGATAGACTGTGCGAAAACTCTATCGGAGCCCTTCCTTCGACGGCGCTCAGGGCGAACGGCTAGCTGCTCAATTTCAAATGAAGCCATTCCGTTCGTGGTGAGCCAGCCTGTCCTGAGCGAAGTCGAAGGAAACCATGAACGGAGTTTTCAGACAGTCTGCCGCCCGGGATGACTGACAGGATTGAGAGGCAGAATGCGGGCAATGTAAGCGCTATAAAAAGTATGGAACGGGCCGCGACCGTTCCATACACGAGCTAAATCCAAAAAACGCTGCGATTACGCGGCGACGGCTACTGCCGAGTGCCAAACGTATTCCGCTCGACCATCCACTGCTTCTGGGGGGAAAGGTCAACCCGTTTGTTCTCTACGTTTTGATCCTTCGCTGTCACGCGCAGTATCTCCAGAGCCTCTTTAGACGCGCTTTCAAACCAATACTTAAAGCCGCGCGGGATCAGGATTCCTTCACCCTTCTGGTATTCGCCAATCAGTTTGTCGCCTTCGCCGTAGAATCTCACAGCTCCGGTTATGACGTACCAGAAGGCGTCGTCGCCGGTGTGAGTGTGAAGATTATTTTCTCCACCGTCTTTCACCACCTGCACCTGGACCTTCATAAGGTCGCTACTGCAAACGGTCAGCGTTTTCTTGACGCCTTGGAATTCCGGGGTCTGGTATCTGAATTCCTTCGCTTCCTGTGGCATGGTTCACCTCGTTTTAGAAATTTGCTTGAGATTATTCCCGTTTGGGTATTGGGGTCAAGGGTGATGCATTTTACTGACATTAACTTCACATTTTCGCGTGGTGCCGTTGACGCTTTGCACCGCCCTATAATACTTATGCGTTGGAGTCCATGAGGTGGACCCTATGAAGAAATGCAAGAAGGCTTTCATCGCTATATTCGTCTTGTGGTTAAGTCCGACAATTGCAGCACCCGGCCAAACTTTGCCAATTCTCAATATGGGATATAGCGGAGCGGGCATCGGCTCTGATTTGTTGAAAGTCATCGAGCGCGCCGGCTTGTGGCGCAAGCATGGCGTCGACGTGCGGACGATTTATCTTTCTAGCGGAACGCTGATGGCACAAACACTTTCGTCTGGAGATATTGGTATCGCTGGTTTCGATACTCCGGCAATGCTCAACCTCGCGCTGGCTGGGCACAGTCTCAAAGTCATCGCGGTGCCGATCAATCGTCTCGAGCCTTTTTTCGTTGTACGGAACAACATCAAGACCCCTGCCGACCTTAAGGGAAAGAAGGTCACCATCAGCCGGTTCGGTTCGGGCTCGGATATCATGACGCGTGTCGCGCTTCGATACTGGAAACTCGACCCGGAAAGAGACGTGAGCTTTTTTCAGTCCGGCAATACGCCGACGCGCACGGCGGCGCTCATCGCCGGTCACATGGACGCGGCTTTGGTAAGCTCGACCGGAGTGGCGAAGATCGTTGCCACCGGCTGCTGCCGCGTGCTGGCGGATCTTTCCGAGCTGCCGTTGGATTTTGCCAATTACGGCGTCGTCGTTTCGGGTGCCCTGCTGAAGAATCAGAGGGACAATGTAAAACGATTTCTGCAGGCGATCATCGAAGGAATTCATACCTTTAAAACCAAGCCCGATGTCGCTCGCGCGATCTTGCGCGACAGCAACGGCGATGCGGAAATCGGACCGCTCTATGAAAGGCTCTCGAAATCTTTTCGCGACTTTCCGTCGCCTGAGAACCGCGGCATTCAGAACGTCATCGATTCGCTGCCTACGCCCAAGGCCCGCGGCGCAAAGGCCGAAGACTTCATGGATACGAGCTTAATAGAAGAAATTCGCAAGAGCGGATTCATGGAGAAGCTTCACGGCGGGAAAGGATAATGTTGAGCTCAGGCGGTGGTATTTTTTCCCCCGTCGACGGGGAAAGATCAAGATGGGGTGCTCCCTCTGTCATTCTCCCCCGTTCCGGGGGCGAAAATGATAAAGCAAAAGACTCATGAGTAGTTTAGTAATTGCCAAGGCGCTTATCCTGCCGATGACCGAGGAGCGAAAGTCCGTCGCCGGTTACGTCCGGGTAGTGGACGGCGTAATTACGGAGATTGGCGCTGGCGCTCCCGCAAAAGGCGTGGACAAAGAGGAGAGCATCGACGCCGCTGGTTGTGTTCTCATGCCCGGGCTTATTAACGCGCACACGCACCTCTATCAAGTCTTGCTGCGCGCCGTTTGGGAGGATCTCGAACTGATGCCGTGGCTCAAGCGCATCTATGGGTGCGCTCGGGCGCTGCGGCCGGAGCATTTTTATGCCGGCAGCTTGCTCGGCTGCATTGAGGCGATCCGCAGCGGCGTGACGACCGTCTGCGAGCATAATTTTCTCAATCCAAGTCCTGAATGCGCCTTGGAAACCATCCGCGCGATTCGGGATTCCGGAGTGCGCGCAGTTTTTGCGCGCACGATCATGGATGCGGGGGAGATCGTGCCTGACTGTACAAAAGAGAAACCGGAAGAAGCGTTTCGACGCATTGAAAGCATCTTAGCGACGCATGATGGCGGCACCGATCTCACTTTTATGACGGGTCCAAATACACCGCCGATCAATACGACCCCAGGCCTACTCAAAGAAATTCGCGGCTTCGCCGACGACAAAGCCATCGGTATCAGCGCACATGTGGCAGAATCAAAATCTGTGGTCGAGACCGTGCGGCGCGAACATGGCAAGGGCGGCGTCGTTGAGTTTCTGCACCAGTTCGGCATCCCGGCCAAGAATTCGATCTTCGCTCACTCCGTGCATGTATCGAATGATGAAATTTGCATACTCAAAGAAACTGGCACCTCGGTGTCGCACAACCCGGTAAGCAACATGATGCTCGGCGACGGCGTAGCGCCCGTGGTGGAGATGCTACGCCAAGGCGTCAATGTGGCGCTCGGCACCGACGGCGCGGCAAGCAATCACTCGCAAGATCTGTTCGATACGATGAAAGCCGCATCGTTGTTGCAAAAAGTTCATCATCAAGACGCCGGCGTCATCGATCCATATGCCGTGCTTCGCATGGCAACATCGGGCGGCGCGAAGGCATTGGGTCTCGATGCAATCTGCGGCACGATCGAAGTCGGCAAGCGGGCAGACCTGATACTCGTTGATATCGATACGGTTCACAACCAACCTGTCAATGATATCTTCAGTCAAATCGTTCACTGCGCCAAGGCGAGCGATGTGCAAACCGTGATGGTCAGCGGCGAGATCTTGATGCAAGATCGCAAGCTGTTACGGCACGACGAAAAGCAAATCCTCGCCGATGCGCGCCAGGCGAACCGAGATCTCATGGAGCGAGTCACCAAGCTCTCGTTTTAACTTCGGATGATCTTTCTCATCCTTGCGATTCTTGGCTCCGGCGTTATTCCTGTTGTCTTTCGCGCCTTCGATAATTGGCGTGTCAATGTGTTCTGGGCGATTCCGGTGAATTACGTGACTTGTGTTCTCGTCGGCAATCTTTTGACCGGGAAATCACTCAGTCCCACGGATCTAGCTTCGCAATCCTGGATTTTCTTCGCTGCGTTACAGGGAATCATTCTTGCTGTGAACTTCTACTTGCTCGCCCATACGGCTCAGCGGGTGGGCGTCGCAATTGCCTCGCTCGCAAGCCGGTTGTCTGTAGCGATTCCATCGATTCTCGCATTCGTGCTCTACGGTGATTCCTTGACGGTCGTAAAAATCGCCGGGCTACTCGCCGCACTGCTCGCGTTGTATCTCTGCACGGCGCCGGATCAGCACGTGGGGACACCCAATCCCCGTTTGTTTCACGTCTTGCCTATCACGCTGTTCGTAACCTTTGGCTGTTACTTCACCATATTAAAATACCTTCAGACCTACTATCTTACAGAGTCATCGTACCATTCCTATGTCATGTCAGGGTTTGTTTTTGCCTTTCTGTCGAGTCTTGTCATCGGTGTTGCGAAAGGAGTTTTCGCGTCGGCCGATTTTCGCCTTCGCCACGCTGTGGCGGGAATATTTCTTGGCGTGATCAACTATGTCGCCATCTTTGCGTTATTGAAGGTCCTCGCTTTGGAAGGCTGGGAAAGCTCTCAACTCTTTCCGATTTACAGTGTCGGGGTGGTGGCGGTGAGCGCGATGCTGGCGCTGCTATTATTCCGTGAACGTTTGTCGAAGCGAAAGACGCTCGGACTGGCAGTTGGCGTGGTTGCCGTGGCACTGCTGAATCAATAGCAGTTATTTTAAAGTCGCACTGACCTTCCGGACAATGCTGAAGTCGAACACTTGGTCGGGAAGGACCGGCTGCGCGGGTTTGACTCGCAGCGAGGCATCCGCGATCATTTGCCGCTGAATTTCTTCGCTCACCGTGCCGTTTTCCAGCAGCGCCGGAGCCGCAATGTCATATACGCGCGCGGCAATCTTTTCCGGCTCCTTGCCGATGTCCAACCAGGGGCCCTTGATAAAGTCGATACCGTATTTCCGGTCTGATTTGATCAGGCGGATCGCTCGCATCATCGCACGAACGACCTTGGTCACCAGCTCCGGCTGCTCGGACAGCATGGTTTTGGTCGTAGCAAGCCCTCCCTGTACGGCTCGATAAACGTCGCCGGCATCGACTAGCTTGCGAAAGCCCTCATCTTGAGCCGTGAAGGTCAACGGCATCTGGAGCGGCGCGGCGTCTATGACTTTGGCTTTTAAGGACAAATAAGTTACGTGACTTGGACCCGTTGCCAGAATCGCAACTTCTTCGGGGCGAACGCCGTTCACTTCAAGAATCCGCCGCGCGAGTATTTCCGCCAAAGAACCGACGCCGCCGGTGCCGATTTTTTTTCCGCGCAACTGTTGAACGCTCGTAATGTTGGGCTGGACGATAAGATCGAATGACGGCCGGTCGGTTACGGCCAGAATCACTTTGATGTCGGCGCCCCTAACGGCGGAACTCACGGCCGATCCGGTCGCGGAAGCGAATTGCGTGCTGTTCCCCAACGTCGCCTGAATCGTTTGGATCGCCTGCATCACGATCAGCTCTACCTCCAAGCCTTCCTCACGGAAAAAGCCCCGTTCTTTAGCCACAAAAAAAGGCATCGAAGTCGTGCTCCTGGCGGCTAAGCCCATGCGGACGAGGGCCCTCTTTTGTGGGGCTTCAGCAGAAAAAGTGTTTGGAGCGGGGGAACTGAACAGAACAATAGACACAAGTAATAGAAGCGAAATTCGCGCTATCATACTCTCGTCTTTCTCACAATTGCGCCGAGGCCGAAATCGGATTATGAGTGCTCGTCGGTGCGCTACGACACGGCTTATCGATCGCTCACATCGATGAAGTTTCCATCCGGATCCGCCAGCGGGTGTCGGCCGTAACGACAAGCCGAGAGCAAGCGCAGCACGACATCGTGTTCTGCAGCCAAATTGGGAGCTTTCGGAGTCATCCACTCAGGGTCCACAGTGGTCAAAACATCGAAATCTTTTCTAAACGTCTCTAGGCTTTCCACCTTGAAACCGACATGGTCGAGTCCCGGTCCTCTGTGTTCTGCGCCGTGATAGTCCTCGATTTTCCACGGCGTCAGAACCAACGCGACTTTACGGTCGGACTTCTATGACAAAACCCTCGCTCGCGTCGAAACCACATCGAGTGGAATTTGCCGCTGAGTCCGTTACTCCGCGGTTTGTTCAGGCGGCGACTTCAACACATGCTCGACCAACCGCCGCAATTCTTCGTAGGGCTGCGCCCCGACCATCAGATATTTCCCGGCGAGAAAAGTTGGCACAGCGTTGACGCCGAAGGCCGCACAGCGCCGCCAGTCGTCGTCAACGGCGTCTTTGAATTTCCTGCTCAATAATACGTCGGTGGCTTCATCGGCCGGCAGATCATGGTCTTCGGCGATTTTGGACAGGACTTCAGCCTTGCCGATATTCTTAACGTCGACGAAATAGGCGCGGAAGAGTGCATTGGTAATTTCCTCCGCCTTATCCTTGGTCTCCGCCCACTTGGCCAATTCCTGGGCCAATCGACTATTGTATGACATGTTGCGCTCGGCGTTGAATGGCAATCCTTCGCGGTCCATGTTCACCTTCATGCGCTGATTGCGCGCGATGATCTCCGGGCCTCGGACATTACCTTCCTCGGGAGTTTCGGGATGGAGCGGGAACTGAGTGAACTTGATCTCCAGACCGCAATTTTTTTTGAGTTTCTCGACACGCCCGGTGGCGAGGTAGCACCAGGGTCAGACGAAATCAGAGAAAACTTCGAGGACGAGGGGCTCTGGCATGTTAGCCTCCTTAGTTTGTCGTTCCGACCGTTTCAATCGATCAAACGGCCGGAGAGCAATAGATATATTAGTACTCTATGTTCGTCCGATGCCGGAAGTCAAAAGGTTTTGCAGCCTTAAACGACTGAATTTTCTCGTCAAAAGCATCCTGACATTCTCGGCAATCGTTTGACTACGAAATCGTCGATTGTTACGATCGTTGCAAAGTGAACGTTATGATGAAGATTACGAATTCACCAATCGATGCGGTCCGCGGCGAGGCGACTGAAAGCGAG
>Ga0137403_10000703_pt1 | contig 43122 bp, 40 predicted proteins | sample CZOMad2_1_16fung_FD_122057 | JGI IMG/M metagenome (GOLD analysis project Ga0137403, IMG submission 122057) | Vadose zone soil fungal communities from Angelo Coast Range Reserve, California, USA - CZOMad2_1_16fungal (Hybrid Assembly) | ecosystem: Environmental > Terrestrial > Soil > Vadose zone...
GCGGCAACGAGCATGTCCATGGCGGCGAGGGGGCGGCCCTTTTTCCAAGACACGGAGCAAAGGTCGGCGTAGGCTTTTGCAGCGGCGGAGTCCCAGGGCAAGATGCTGATGCCCAAGAGGAATTGATTGACGAGTTCGGCGAGCTTTGTGGCCTGGGGTTTCAGGGCCAGACCGAAGAGCAGCTCGGCTTCGGTAATGGAAGAGATGCAGACCTGGGCCATGGGAAGGCGGCGCAAATGTTCGCGAACCGAAGGCGGCTTCCCGCGCAGGGCATAGCTCACTGTATTGGTATCGAGCATGAAATGGGGCATGAGTGGTTCCAATCAGAAGAGGCGGCGCTTTTTGGGCGGACGGCGATCGCGGGAGGCGAGAAAGTCCGCGGGAATTTCAACGGAGTCGGCGAGAGCGAAGAGGTCGTCCCAGGAGCCGGGCTTGCGGGAAAGGATGACGTCGCCGGTTTCGGAATCCTTGCGGATGAAGACTTCCTGCGAAGAGAAACGGAAATCGGCAGGCAGACGGACAGCCTGGCTGCGGCCGTTCTTGAAGAGCTTGGCGGTTTTAGGCATGGCGCACCCCCGACAATGGAAGCGTCGAAACTTGGTCTATACCATGATATATCACAAAGACAAAGAATTCAACGGTGCCCTTGAAAATGCAAAAAGCTACTGAACCTTGGCGTTGAAATTGGCGGCGGCGTTCGGCTGGATTTCGACGGATAGCCCGTTGGGGAGGTATTGGAACAGGACGGCGGGGTTGGACCATTCGAGCTCCCAGCCGTTTTCGAGCGCGAGGAGGGTGTAGCGGCCGGGGAAAAGAGGCGCCACGGCGAAGGTGCCGTCGGAGTCGGACTGGTCGCGGTGAAAGAGGGCGGGGTTCTGGTCGGCATCCTGGGGAACGAGAAGGATCATGGCGCCGGCGAATGGTTTTCCGTCCTTGAGGGCGATCCCGGTGAGCGTGGATTTGGCTTGGGAAGTGTGCACAATTAATTTAACAGGCTGGCCTCCGGGGATGTCGATGGTGTGGCGGGAAACGGTGGCCCCGGTGGCCTCAAGGGAACTGACTTGGAAAATTAGATTGTCTGAAAGGCCTACTTCGTAGGTTCCGGGAGTGAGCACTGAGCCAGCCAGAGAGAATTCACCTTTGTGGGAAATGTTCGTCTTGAAGGATTCGCCGGTTTTGCGCGAACGGAATTCGAGCAGGAAGGACATGGGACTGGAATCCTGCTCGGCTGCCTGTGGATCAGGAGCATCCTGATGGACGAGGACGACTCCGGAGACGTCCACCAGCGCACCGTGAGGAGTAAGGTCAAGCTCCGCGCTCGTGGTGAGTTGAAGCGACTGCGTGCGCGTCACTTCGGTTTCACCCTGAGAGCCGCCAACGGAGACAGTGACGTCCCCGGGTGGGATTCCAGAAAGTTCGATGAGGCCGGGAGAGATTTCAGTTCGCAGGGTTTGAATCGGACGAGTGTCATCTCCGCCGGTATTCTCGAAGACCTCAATGTCTGGTACGGGAGTGGTTTGCACGACGCCAACTTGCCAGTCGTCGGCGGCATCGGTTTCTTTAATGGCGGGGACGGGAGCGGCAGGGGGCAGGCGAACGTGCAAGTGGATGGAAGGGACCGGCCGGAGGGTCACGTCGGCGGTTTCCGTGGCGCCGGGCCGAAGAGAGAGTTTGGCGGCGTCGGAGAGACTAGTGGCGTTGGGAAAATAGGCAACCGGATATACGAGATCAAAGGCAGTGTCTGGAGCAACCGGCTCGGAGCCGGCTCTCTGAAGGTATTCGCGTACGACCGGATCGTTTAAGACACTGGTGTCTCCATTAACCGTTGGACTCCCAACAGATGCAGCGAAATCTCCGCGTCTTGAGGAGCCGAACTGCGCACCCGATTCGGAAAGGACAGTGGGCTGAGCCAGAAAGTCGCTCCACCAGGGGCGAGCGATCACGCCAATGGCGTAAGTACCGGGAGTGAGGTGGGCAAAGCGATAGTGGCCCAAGTCATCGGTGGTGGTGCGATTGACCAGGTGGAGGCTGTGCAAGCCGGCGGCCCAGTTTTGCTCAAAGAGAATCACTTCGGCGTTGCGAACGGGATCGTTCCACTGGTCGGAGATAGCGCCAGTGAGGACGGCACTGGGAGAGAGGCGAAAACGGAGGTGTTCGGAGTCCTGGCCGGGACCGGCGACGATGGCGGTCATATAGGCTTCATGCTGATTGAACCCCTGGACGGCATAACCGCGGCGGCCAGCCATGAGGCGGTACTTGCCGGGAGCTAGATTGGCGAAAAGAAAGCGGCCGTCAGGGGCGGTCAAAAAAGTTTGCAGGTCGTCGAGGGCAGCCGCTGGAGCAAGGGTGACTTCGGCCAGGCTGAGCGGTTGACCGGTGAGAGCGTCAACGACGGTGCCGCTGATGCGATAGGTAGCGGGCGTGGTGGCCGCTGGTGATGGCGCCGTGGTCAACGTGAACAGTAGAAGGATGATAGCAATGAGTCTCGGCACGGGCGTCATTCTCCCACCGTGGTGAGTTGGAGGCGAAGAGAGGTGGTCTGCTTGGGAACCAGGGTAACTTCCTGGGCTATGGAAGAGACGTTCCTCAAAACGTTCTGATTTTCGAGGTCCAAGCTCGAGTAATTGTCGAGGGCAATTACGTGATAAGTGCCGGGAGCGAGGTTCTGCAACTGGAAAGCGCCATCAGGCCCGGAAAAAGCAAAACCCGGAGGTATTCGCTGGTCGGGGGGAAATACGACTACGGCTGCGGAAGCAGGTTGATCGCCGGAGAGCACGGTGCCGCTGAGGGTGGCAGCGCCTTCGCGAACGACCACGTCGATGGGAGGGACAGCGCCTGAAGAATCGAGGACCAGCGGATCGTGCAAGAGATCCGTGGAGCCCCACGTAACGGATTCGAGATAGTAAGGGCCGCCTCGATAGACCGCGGCGTTGACGTCATAGGTGCCGGGCTCGACGCCCGCAACGGCCAGCGCAGCAGGACCGGAGGGAGCATCGGGAGGCCGATTGGCAGTGGTGGCGTAATGCGATGTGCCGCGCGAGGTCTGACCTTTGGCGAGAAGAAGAAGCATCACGACCGGTGAGGAGTCATTTTCAGTACCAAAGGAAGGAAGGCCCCGAATCACGACGGGAATATCCACTGTGGGCTGAAATACCAGGTGGATGCCGGAGAGATTCGAATTGGCGTTGACGGATTGGTGCGCCGAAGAGACAGCGCTCCCAGCATCTGCCGCAACCGGAGCGTAAGTTTGCGCGAAAAGGGTGTAAGCACCGGGTGGAATCCACTTGGTGTGGAAATTGCCGGTGGAAGAGTCAAAGGCAATTTGCCGGGGCAGGGGATCTCCCAGGGAATCCTGCAAGTTGAGCGCGACCTGTTGTTCGGGGCTGTAACCGGAGACGGTTCCGGTAAGACGGACGAAAGGTTCGCGTTTCAGTGAAAAATTCACGAGCGATGGGCTACCAGGGCGGACTTTGATTGGTATTGCGGAATGCATGTCGGCAGCGGCAGGATAAAAAACAGGCGCGAAACCTTGGGGAACGCCGGCGTCCTTGGCGGAAGTCTGTGCCGGGCCTTCGGCCGTGCGGATTGCCAGGAAGCAGGTACCGGGATGCAGGCCGGCGATGCGGAATTTGCCTTCATCGTCGGTAACGGCGCGCAGGCGCGAACTCGGCACGAAACCCCGGCCGATCGGATTGCGGTAGACGAGCGAGACGAGGAAACCTTCGAGTGGCTCGCCATTTTCGTCAGTGACCTGGCCGAATACGACGCCTTCAGGTGTGAGCTTCACCACCGCAGGAGGCGCATCCGGCCCCAATTGAATGGAGAAAGTTTTGGGAGAGCTGAAACCGAACTCATCATCGGAAAGGTAACCGGGCTTGGCGGCCTGGATGCTGACGGGGCCAGCGGGGAGCGCGTCGATTTGGAACTTCCCCTCGGAATCCGTAAATGTGGACCTGGCGGAAGCCTGCACCAACGCGCCGTGGATGGGATTGCCGGTGACGGAATCGAGTACGGTGCCGCGAAGAGTGCACGGACAAGAAGAAGAATTGAGAGTGGGCTGCTGAGCGATGAGCTGCAGGGGGAGAAATAGCGGAGAGGCAGAGAGCAGAAGGGAGAAGATCAGACGGATCATTGGGCGCCGGCGGATTCGCATGGTTGATTCGAGTTGAGTCTACCGCAGGTGAGATGCGGATTGGGCCGCGGGAGTTTGCAGGCGGTTTTCACGGGGAGCTGGGTTCTAAGACACCGGTGGCGGCGAGTTGGTTCCCGCAGTTTGCTTATTGGGTTAGCGGGCTCCGAGAGAAGACAGAAGTAGCTGCAACCGGTAGAGATTGACGAAGTTATTTCGAGCTGCGGGCGAGGGAGCGCAGAGTCGGGCTGAGGCTGAGGCGATGGACACAGATTTGAAGGGAAACGCAGCGGCAGCGGAGAAGGTTGTGCAAGAGCGATTTCAAACGGAGGGAGCGCTCGAGGCTTTCTTCAATTTCGAGGATTTTGCGATGGGCGAGTTTTTTCCAACGGGGTCCGACGGGAGAATTGTCGCGGAGGCCGTTGAGGAAGAGCTTGATTTCGGAGAGGGTGAAGCCCATGTCGCTGGCGAAACGGATGAGTAGGACTCGATGGACGGTGTCGGGCGGGTAACGCCGCTGGCCGCCGAGGCGCTGGGGTGGGGCGAGGAGACCCATTTTTTCGTAGTAGCGGATGGCGGAAGCGTTGAGGTTGGCGCTGCGGGCGAGTTGGCCGATTTTCATTATCCACCATGAAAGACGCTTGACTTAAAGTTGACTTCAAGTTTTAGCATTTGGAGATGGGACGTGGCAAATCCTAATTTGGAGGAAAGCCATGAAAAACGGTAACGAATATTTTGTGACGGGAATGAAGAAGGGCGCAACGATTGTGACGCTGGCGATAGGGATCGGAAGCAGCGGAATGACGGGACTGGCGGCGCAAGGTTCGGCAATCCTGGTACAACCGGAGAAGCAGGTGACCACAGTGCAAAGCAAGTTCTACTGCAACATCAAAGCGCTGACAGTGGAGGAGCGGGCGCGGCACAAGTCACTGACTGAAAAACTGATGGCGGTGCGGAAGGAGATCGTGGAAACGGAAAAGGGGTACGAATTCCAGTATCGCCCGACGGACGTTTCGCTGGCGGAGTTAGCAGCGTGGGTGAGCGCGGAGAGCAAGTGCTGCCCGTTCTTTGATTTTCACATTGATTTGGAGCGCGAAGGAAAACTGGCGTGTCTGCGGTTGACGGGAGAAGAAGGGATCAAGGCGTTTATCCGTGCGGAGTTCAAAATGGAGAAATGAGATAAGGAAGTTAAGGAGATAAAGGAAGTAAATGAGCTAGCGGATTTACTTGCGGAACTGTCCAACGAGCCAGAAGATCACCGTAACAGCCACGCTGAGAAGAAGGCAGGTGACAATCGGGAAATAAAAAGTGGTGTGTTCGCCGCGGGGGACGATGTCGCCGGGAAGGCGGCCAAGCCGGAAGGGCAGCTTTCCCCCAAAGTAGAGAAGTGCGCCCACCAAGACGAAAACGCCTCCGAGAACGAGAAGGGTACGGCCGAGTTCGCGGACAGGTTCCATCGAAACATTCTAGCCGAATCTATTAGTTGAGATCCTTCGGGCACCCTTATCGGGTGCCTTCAGGATGACAGCGCGTGAAAAAATGTCGAAGTCAGATGAGTTCGAGCCCGGAGAAGAAGTAGCCGATCTCGAAGGCGGCGGTTTCTGGAGCGTCGGAGCCGTGGGTGCAATTGTTGCCGATGCTGGTACCGAGATCGTGGCGGATGGTGCCAGGAGCGGCTTTCTTCGGATCGGTAGCACCCATGGTGTCGCGCCACTTGAGGATGGCGCCATCGGCTTCGAGGACCAGGGCAAAGATTTTGCCGGAGCTCATGAAGTCGGTCAGTTCGCCAAAGAAGGGGCGCTCTTTGTGGACAGCATAGAAGCCGCCTGCTTCTTCTTTGGTCAGACGCATGGATTTGCTGCCGACGATTTTGAAGCCGGCCTTGTGAATGCGAGAAAGGATTTCGCCTTGCTGACCGGCTTTGACGGCATCCGGCTTGATGATGGCAAAAGTACGTTCGAGTGACACGAAAGATTCCTCCAAATTATTTAATCAAAGATACCGAGCCGAAGCCGGGAATTACAAAATCGGGAAAAACCTCGGGCCTGAAGGCCTGAGCTACAGTTTATTTCAAGGCGGCGGCGAGAGTGCTGCCGAGGTCCGCGGGAGTTTCGACCGTGCGGATTCCGGCGGCGGCCATCGCGGCGTATTTGTCTTTGGCAGTGCCCTGCCCGCCGCTGATGATGGCTCCAGCGTGGCCCATCCGGCGACCCGGCGGCGCCGTTTGCCCGGCGATGAAGCCGACGACGGGCTTCTTCACATTGGCCCTAATCCATTCGGAGGCGCGCTCTTCCGCGTTGCCGCCGATTTCGCCGATCAAAATGATGGCGTGCGTGTCCGCATCCTCGTTGAAAAACTGGATGGAATCGAGAAACGTAGTGCCGATGATGGGATCGCCGCCGATGCCGATGCAGGTGGATTGGCCGATGCCGAGTTGCGTCAATTGATGGACGGCCTCATAGGTGAGCGTGCCGCTGCGGCTGACGACGCCGACGTTTCCCTGCTTGTGGATGCGGCCAGGCATGATGCCGATTTTACATTTGCCGGGAGAGATGATGCCCGGGCAGTTCGGCCCGATGAGCCGCGTTTTCTTGAAGTCCACGACGCTCGCGACGCGCACCATGTCGAGAGCGGGAATGCCTTCCGTGATGCACACGGTGAGAGGCAGCTCGGCGTCGGCCGCTTCTAGAATTGCGTCAGCGGCGTACTGCGGAGGCACGAAAATGACGGAAGCATTTGCGCCGGTAGCTTTCGCAGCCTCGGCGACCGTATTGAAAACCGGGCGTTCCAGATGCTTCGTTCCACCTTTGCCAGGCGTCACACCGCCGACAACATTTGTGCCGTACTCAATCATCTGTTGAGCGTGAAAAGTTCCCTCACGCCCGGTGAAGCCCTGGACAATCAAGCGCGTTTTTTCGTTGACCAGGACGCTCATCGCGCACCTCCTGCGAGAGCCACGACCTTTTGCGCGCCGTCCTTCATGCCGTCGGCAATGGTGAAATTGAGGCCGCTGTCGCGGAGAATTTGCTGGCCGACTTCCACGTTGGTTCCTTCCATTCGAACGACGACAGGAACGGTCAATTTCAGATCCTTGGCAGCGGCCACGACCCCGGTTGCAAGCACATCGCAGCGCAGGATGCCGCCGAAAATATTGATGAACACGGCTTTCACAGCCGGGTCGCTCATGAGGATGCGGAAGGCGTTCTTCACCTGCTCGGCAGAAGCGCCGCCGCCGACATCCAGGAAATTTGCGGGCGAGCCGCCGGCATACTTAATGATGTCCATGGTGGCCATGGCAAGTCCGGCGCCATTGACCATGCAGGCCACACTGCCGTCGAGTTTGATGTAATTGAGGCCATACTTGGAGGCTTCGACTTCCAGAGGATCTTCTTCGTCAAGGTCGCGGAGTTCGCGGAGATCCTTGTGACGAAATAGCGCGTTGTCGTCAAAGGTCATTTTGGCGTCAAGCGCGACGAGTTTACCGTCGCCGGTGAGCACACAGGGATTGATTTCGAGCATCGAGGCATCGGTGTCGATGAAGCAGCGGTACAGCGCCTGGAGGAACGGGATGGCGGAGTTCGCGACTTCGCCCGGCAAGCCAAGACCAAAGGCGATCTTGCGGGCTTGATAAGGCTGCAAACCGAGCGCGGGATGAATCGGTTCGCGCAATATGGCGGCGGGATTATCCTTGGCGACTTCTTCGATTTCCATGCCGCCGGCCGCGCTGGCCATGAAGATGACGCGGCCGGTGGCGCGATCGACTAGCAAGCCAAGATACAGCTCCCGTTTAATATCGAGGCCTTCTTCGATGAGCAGGCGCTTGACGATGCGTCCAGCAGGACCGGTTTGGTGAGTGACCAGCTTCATCCCCAGCATGTGGCTGGCGAGATCGGCGGCTTCGTCGGAGGAGCGCGCCAGCTTGACGCCGCCGCCTTTGCCGCGGCCGCCGGCGTGGATCTGCGCTTTGACGACGACGACGGTGGCATGCGACCGAAGTCGGTGGGCCGCCTCCCGCGCTTCATCCTTGGTGAAGACAACTTCACCGCGGGGAGTGGTGACGCCATAGCGAGCGAGGATCGCTTTGGCCTGGTATTCATGAATCTTCATCGAGGTTCCGTTTTCCGTTCGACTTTGAAACAGTCTGCTAGTATTAGAATTTTGACGGCACTTGAAACATAGAAGTTTACTAGCAAGGCGGAAACGGAGCAAGGACGCGCGAAATGGCATTGAAATCAATGAAAAAAAACAGCGTTCCTTGCATGGCCGGTAGCCATTTTGTGGCGGTATTGCAATGACATTTACGCTGATCGAGCGAGTTGAGGGCGGGCAAGTCTTGCAGCGCGCGGATGCGGAAGCCGTGATGGAAGAGCTGCTTTCGGGACGCGTGGAGACCAACAAGATCGTGCGTTTGCTGGTGGCCCTGAATCAGCGGCCGGTAGAAGTGCAGGAACTCGCGGGATTTGCGCGCGTGATGCGGCGGCACGCCACGCGCGTGTTCGCCGAGGGCGAAGCGCTGCCCGCGAACATGGTGGATACCTGCGGGACTGGGGGCGACGGAGCGAACACGTTTAATATTTCGACGGCGGCGGCGATTGTCGCGGCGGCGGCCGGCGCGCGCGTCGCGAAGCATGGGAATCGCGCCGCCAGTTCGCGCAGCGGTTCGGCGGACGTACTGGAAGCGCTAGGCGTGCGCATTGACCTGCCGTTCGAACAATACGGGCAGGCGATCCGGGACATCGGCATTGGATTTTTGTTCGCGCAAGCTGCGCACACAGCCACCCGGCACGCGGCTCCGGCGCGGAAACTGATCGGTGAGCGAACGGTGTTCAATTTGCTCGGACCGCTGACGAATCCTGCAGGCGCGCAGTCGCAAGTGCTGGGAGTTTTTTCCGAGAGTGTGATGGACCTGGTAGCGTCGGCGCTGGCGGAACTTGGCGTCGAGCGCGCCTTTGTGGTGCACGGCGCTGGCGGGCTGGATGAGATTTCGCTGGCGGGGGAGACGATGGTCGCCGAAGTCCGAGGCGGCACCGTGCGGCGGTTCAAGGTAACGCCGGAAGAGTTCGGCGTCGCGCGCGCGCCGCTCGAAGCCATCCGCGGAGGGACGCCGGCCGAAAACGCGGCGCTCATCCGGCGCATCCTGGAAGGCGAAGCGGGACCGGCGCGGGATATTGTGGTGATCAATGCAGCGGCGGCGCTTGTCGCGGCGGGTGTTGCCGAAAATTTTCGCGAAGGAGCAGGTCTGGCAAGTTTCGTGCTGGCTTCAGGGGCGGCTGGGCAGAAACTGGCGAAACTCGTGGAGATCACAAGTCCAAGCTAGAATCACGGCGGCGATTTTCGCCGGGAGAAACTTCGGAATTACGGGCGGTCGGGACTCTCGAACGCTTCTAGGATCGCGGGGACTATGGGTACACCAAAGATGACGGGGATCAGGAAAAACCGGCTATGTGCAGCGGGCAAAGGTCCCCGGCTGGTTTGCTTGCCGCAACCGGTGTCGAGCGACACACGGTAAGACTGCCCGGTCTCGACGATTTTGGTTTCCTTGCCGGCGGTGACCTCAAGAGCCTGCACGCGGCTGGTTACCACTACCGCGCACTTCTCCAGAGTCATTTGTCCGGCGGTGAGCGCGGAAGATTGCGTACGAACACGTACATCTGCTGCTGTGAGCCGGAGCACCCCACCGCTTTCAACGTTGAAGGCCACCGAACCCTGCTGGAGCGCCGCGGTGGAGGTCAGGCCCTCCTGACCGACAAAAATCGCACTGTTTTCGGAAAGCACGAGCTGTACGGAGCCAAAACGAACCCCTAAGGTACCGCCTGCTTCCGTCGAGAGGCGGTCACCGTTGTAAATTGTAGATCCCACGGAAGCATTGGCGTTGTTGAGATGTCCGAGGGACGATTGCGTAACGACGCCGAGCGAAGCAGATTGCCCGCGCACGGGAATGCCTGCCAGCAGGAATACAAGTATCGTAGCCAGAGAGCGGCGAGGCATAGCGGTGCGCATCCTCCGAGAGACGCACTCTAAGCCTAGAAGAACCAAGGGCGTAGGGAATGGTACTGTGCCCAATCAGTTGCTAGCTGTCGCGCATATAAGCGGCTGGGGCGAGAAAAGGTATGGGTCTCTGCCTTTCTTCCCTCGATGGTTTTACCAGAGGAGAGATTTGGATGGTTTTAGTACCAACTCGGGCCTATTCCTGCCGCTGGGGCTGGCGCATGGCAAACGAGCAGAAACCGGGCAGGTCGGATACAATCGCCGGCGGGCCAGCCGTTTTGCCTCTTTGGAAGAACAGAGCCCTTACGCCGCCATTCTCTCGCTCTTCAGTTCTTCCCTGCGATCTCTGCGTTCTCTGTGCCCTCTGCGCTAAATCTTTGTCTTTCACCAATTCAAGTCCGCCAGAATCGCCCCATAAATCTCCATCCCGCGCCAAAAATGCCCCAGCCGCAAATTTTCATCCGAGCTGTGCTGATGATTGTCGGCGTTGACGATGGGCACTCCGATCACCGGCAGGCCCAGCTCTTCAAATATATACATGGGAGCGGTTCCACCGAGAGTAGGCATCTTCACCGCCGGGCCGGCAGCCCCCTCGACGATCTCGACCACTTTCTTGGAAACTGGCAGGTCCATCGGCGTACGCGAGGCGCGATAGCCGCCTTCGTTCAAGATCTTTGCGATCAGAGGATGCGCGCGGCGCTCCTCAATGCTCGGTTCGCGGTCGATCACGTAGCAGCCCTGTTTGCGGATGAACCCCACGATCTGCTCGAACTTTTTCTGTGGGTCTTCTCCCCGGACCAACCGCGCATCGAGCGAAGCCTCCGCCCGGTCGGGCACCACATTCTGCGCCTGCTCGCCGACGTACGCGCTGCGCAGTCCGCGAATATTCAGCGATGGCTGCATGATCAGTTCCACCAGCTTCTTCCCGCCGCCTTCCGGTTTGGCGATGCCAAGTTCGCGTTCGAGGTCGCCGTCGTTTTGCGGCAGCTCCGCGAGCGCTTTCTTTTCGGCATCGCCCAGCGGGGTGACGTCATCGTAATAGCCGTCAATCAGCACGCGCCCATCGGCGTCCTTCATCGAGGCCAGCAGCCGCGATAACTCCATCGCCGGATTCGGCGCCCAATTTCCGTAATGCCCGCTGTGCAGCGCGCGCACCGGCCCATATACCGTGATGTCCAGCCCGATATCACCGCGGTTCCCAAAGAAAACAAGCGGGCGCCCGGATTGGTGCACAGGGCCGTCGGCCGTGATGAGCAGGTCTGCCCCCAACAAGTTCTTGTGCAACTCCAGCGTGCGTTGCAGATTTGTCGAACCCGCTTCTTCTTCTCCCTCGAAGATCACTTTCAGGTTCACTCCCAGCGGAATTTTTTTTGCCCGCAGCGCGTCGATTGCCGCCAGCAGCGCCACGATCGGCGACTTATCGTCCGAGGACGAACGCGCATAAATTCGCCAGTCATCCGTGGGAGCCACGGGCTTCTCGTCGAGCCTTTTGCTAGGCTCGGCGTGCGGGTCGCAGACGTCCTTGCCGTTGGTCCATATCTTGGGCTCAAATGGCTTACTGCATTTCCACGCCGCCGCATCGACCGGCTGCCCGTCGTAATGCGCGTAGAAAATCACCGTCCGTTTCGCTTCCGGCGCCATCAGCTTGCCGAATACCACCGGTCCCCGCCCGGTGATTGGCAGCAAGTGCGTTTCGATCCCGCGCGCTTCCAGCATCTCCACCAGATGCGCTGCGTTCTTCTGAATGTTCGGCGTGTCGCTGGCAATATTAGGAATCGAAAGGAACTCAGTCAGTTCTCGAATGATGCGGTCCTCATTCTCCATCCGGTATTCCCGCACTGCCTGCGCCACCTCCGCAGGCGCCGGTGGAGTTGGTTTCTGCGCGATCGCCGGGTGCGGCAAGGTGGCAATCAACAGCGTGACCGCTAGGATTCTCAATGTGCTTCTCCTCTGCCCTACAAGGACAGAAAATTCTTTAAGAGTTGCTTGCCGGATTCGGTTAGGACGGATTCGGGGTGGAACTGGACGCCTTCGATTTTGTGGCGGCGGTGGCGGAGGCCCATGATGATGCCGTCGTCGGTCTCGGCGGTGATGGTGAGTTCGCGGGGCAGAGATTTTTTTTCGACGATCAAGGAATGGTAGCGCGTGGCGGTGAAGGGATCGGGCAGCTGGCGGAATATATTCTTGTGGTCGTGATGGATCTGGCTGGTTTTGCCGTGGAAGAGCTTTGGGGCGCGTATAATCTTGCCGCCAAACGCAACGCCAATCGCTTGATGGCCGAGGCAGACGCCGAGGATGGGAAATTTTCCGGCGAGGCGCTCGACTAATTCCACGGAAATGCCCGCCTCTTGCGGCGTGCAGGGGCCGGGAGAGATGACAATGCGTTCCGGCTTACGGCGGATAATCTCTTCCACCGTGATTTTGTCGTTGCGATGCACTTCGACGGTGCAACCCAGTTCGCCAAGGTACTGCGCGAGGTTGTAGGTAAATGAATCGTAGTTGTCGAGAAGCAGAATCATGACGGCTTCCCCGTGCGATTTCCGCGATGCGCTCTTTCCAGTGCGCTGAGCAAGGCTTTCGACTTGTTCACGCTCTCCTCATATTCGCCTTGTGGCGTTGAATCCGCAACAATGCCGCCGCCAGCTTGAACGTAAGCGACGCCGTTTTTCATCACCATGGTGCGAAGCGCGATGCAGGAGTCGAGGTTGCCCGCGAAATCGAGGTAGAGAATTCCGCCGGCATAAATGCCGCGGCGGGTGCGTTCGAGTTCTTCGATGATTTCCATGGCGCGGACTTTAGGCGCGCCGGAGACCGTGCCGGCTGGGAAGCAAGCCATCAGCGCATCGAAACAATCCACATCTTCGCGCAAGCGGCCGCGCAAGCTGGAAACCAGATGCATGACGTGCGAGTAGCGCTCGACGGTGAGCAGTTTCTCTGGCTTCACGGTGCCGTAGTCGCAGACGCGGCCCAGATCGTTGCGCCCGAGATCGACGAGCATGATGTGTTCGGCGCGCTCTTTTTCACTGGCGAGCATTTCCTGCTCGAGGCGCTGGTCTTCGGCTTCGTCCTTGCCGCGCCAGCGCGTACCGGCGATGGGACGATAGAAAACATCGCGGCCTTGCACTTTGACGAGCATTTCGGGAGAGCTGCCGACGACGGCAACGTCGTTGAGTTGCAAGTAGAAAAGATACGGTGAGGGATTCAAAGCGCGCAGCTCGCGGTAGACCTCGAAGGGCGCGGCTTTTGTTTGCGCTGAGAATCGCTGGCTTACGACGACCTGGAAAATATCTCCGGCGCGAATGTACTGCTTCGCTTTGCGCACGGCGGCCTGATATTCAGGCCGGCGAAAATTCGAAGACACTTTCAGTGGCGTGCGTTTTCTCGCTTTTAAGGCCTTCGCGGGCCGTTCCGCGGCCACCGGCTCATCGAGCAACCGCCTGGTCTCCTTGATTTGGCGGACGGCGGCGTTGTATTTCGCGCTCAGCGAACCGGGGCCTTCCGTGAAAACATTGCGGACGATCCACAAGCGGTGTTGCACGTGATCGAAGGCCACGAGGCCGTGATAGAACATGAGCATGGCGTCGTACAGGCCAATCTCATCGCGGAGGCGCTTGGGGATGCGCTCAATCAGCCGCACCATGTCATAACTGAAATAGCCGATGGCGCCGGCGACCAGCGGCGGCAATCCGGGAAGGCGCACGGGACGAAAGCGCTCGATGCGTTCGCGCAAGAAGGAGATGGGGTCGCGCTCTTCCCAAACCATGCGGTCACTGCTTTCCAGGACACAGGCCCCGTTGGCGTAGCGGAAAACTTCCTCGGGATGCGCACCCGCGAAGGTGTAGCGCGCGATTTTTTCGCCTCCCTCGACACTTTCGAGGAGGAAGGAATACCGGGCACCCTGGGCAATGCGCAGGTAGGCGCTGACAGGAGTCAGCAGGTCCGCAGAAAAGACGTCGTAGACCGGGATGAGATTGCCCTGTTTGGCGAGGCGCTGAAATTCGCGGAAGTCCGGCTGGATCATGGAATCAGTTCACAGTTCCGACCGAGTCGGAATCTTCGATCGACAGTTTACAGTTCACAGTCAAAAGAAAAGGAAACCTATTATTACATTACTTCTGGCTGGTCCGGATTATTCGTCCGGGACTGACGGCTGGAAGCGCGGCCCTCCTCGGAAGGCGGGCCCTGCAAAGCGCCGGCCAGCGGGACTCGGCGGCAAAGGCGGTCTAGTTAACCATAACCGCCCACCCCCTCCCTGTTTTTTCAAAAGTGTTGATTTTAAAGGGACTTTAAGTTGCTTTAGAATCAACACTTCTGGAAGTGTTGATTCTAAAGGTAGTTAGAGCCGTCTTTTTGAGCCGTTCTTGCAGGTGTTGATTCTAAATAACTTAGCCTTGCCCTGAAAGAGCATTGACCGCACTGAAATGGACGTTTGGGGAGACGCTCCCGCTTCGCGGCTAGATGCTGCGGTCATTAATTTCCAAGGTCACAAAACTGGTTGGGATGGGAGGATGGGGAAAAGCGGTGGCGAGCCCACCGCACTCCCAAAAAACTCGCAGTTCTACCTGGTAAGTATAGTAGCAAATTAACTAAGGGATTTCAAGGGGCTAGCAAGGCCACTCAGGGAATCGCCCGCGACATCTCATATTCGATCACAGCAGGATCATTTGGATAAGGCTCGGTTCGTCCCGTTGCAGCGAACCCAAGCCGTTGGTAGAACTGAATCGCGGGTTCGTTGTTGCTGGTGACCATCAGTTGCAAAACACGGGCGTTGCGGCCTCGCGCCCAGTTGAGAATGCCATTCACCAATAGACGGCCGACACCACGCTGGCGATGCGTTGGAGCCGTCCACATGGAAATGAGTTGGGCACGCGTTGCATCATTTTCGTCGAGAAATGAGCCGGCGATGCCGCACGCCGTGTCCTCGTCCATAGCGAGGAACCCAGCCCCGCTTTCGCCATTCCACCGCTCTACACGCTTAATCCAATCAGAGTCAGTGAGCTGAATCTCCTTTGCATGGGTCGAGCTGAATGCGTGCGGGGCATCTTGCAGAGCGCGAAGGCGAACCGCTTTGAAGAGGAAGGTGTTCAGCGGGGTGATTGGCTCGATAGCGGTCATGTATTGGGTCTGCCGGTCTGCGTGTTGGTCCATCCGCCAGACAGTCTAACGTTAAAATGAGCGGTGACGCATAAATCCCGAGATGTCCGGCAGCGTTATTCAGGAGTTGAAAACTCGATGGCATCGCCAGTCGAAATGCCTTGCCCTTCCGGCCGGTATCCCTTCGGACACCACTCCCGGGTCCCAACAGTGACACCATACACGCCAGCAACTAGATTGGGAGAACCAGCCAGGAGTCGGACCGGTGACTACCATGCGCAAACGCACCCTGTTTCTGGCTGCTATTCTCGCTTTTTTCAGTCCTTCCCTGCGATCCCAGCAGGCACAAAAAGCCTCGCACCCCACGCAGGAAGACCGCCTCAAGAAGCTCGAGGAGCGCGCCGATGCCGCGGAAAAAGCCGCGAGCAGCGCGGTGATGGAAAGGGACTACATCACGCGTACCCAGCAGCAGTACGAGTCTTACTATCAAAAAGTACTCAACACGCAGATATGGACACTGGTCATCATGGGAGTGATCCTGACAGGCGTGTTTGTCCTGGTCGCCAAGTTCAACCTGAGAATGATCGACGAACAGACGAAGACCGCTACGGCGGGAGCCACTGTTCAAATGCGCAACGAATACGCGCGGGCTTTAGCCAAGGAAGTCCAGAAACTTTGGGATGCCAACGCGGCCGATATCAAGAAGCTGAAAGAAGCACAGACCGCACAGTTCGCGGAACTCGTGCAGAACCTCAAAGACCGATCCGATTTTCAAATGCAGTATGTGCAGGCACTGTCCGAAGGCCTCGATGAGCGCCATGGCGATTCACTGCTGGCGTTCCGCAACGCACTCAGGACCTACAAGTCCGGCAAACCCCGACAACTCATCGAAGCAAAGCTGGGCGCAACAGCCGCACGATCCATCTTTGAGTCACTCCGAAGACAGCATGGGGAAAGCTACGTGGACAAAGCACGAGAGGAGTTGGCAGATTCGCTCTACAACGGCCTCGAAGAAGAGCTGGCCTTAGCCGCACTGCAAAGTCCCTGGCTCACGCCCCTCGTTAACGAAAGAAGACCGGTCCCCCCAGAACCCCCAGCGCCCGAACCAGCCGCAGCCGCAGAGGCGCGCCCCACAGCAACGATTGCTGAAGCCGATCACCGAGAGTCAGATCTATCTTTCGACGAGGAGTCTGACTCCTGCCGCCTGATAAACACCTGACTTCAGGACGTGCGTCCGCTCACGTTTTAGGTGCCTGGCAAGCCGGGTAATCGGAAAGTGAGATTACTAAAATCACTTGCGGCTAGTGTGGGCGGGAGTTCTCTTGAGTGCGAAGGGCGGCGAGCACGGCGCGCCGCATGAGCGCTTCTGGAGCGCGCTTTCCTGTCCAGAGTTCCCATTGAGCGTAGCCTTGGGCGAGAAGCATTTCGACGCCGGGAACAGTGGTGATGCCTTTGCGGGCGGCGATCTTCAAGAGCTGGGTCTTGTGTGGGCGATTGATCAGGTCCATCACGAGCCGGCAATGTAGTTCGCTGGACGCAAGCGGGGAAACGCCATCGTGCGGATGCATGCCGACTGGGGTAGCGTTCAGAATGGCGTCGAAGGACTCCGTGCGCAAAGCAGCGCGGGGAACTACCTCTGCGCCAAAAGCGCGCGCAAGCTCCTTTGCGGCTTTTTCGCGGCGGGCGCAGATGGCGACGGCTGCGCCAGCGCGCGTTAGCGCAAAAGTAGCTGCGCGAGCTGCGCCACCCGCGCCGAAGATCAGGACGCGGCTGCCCCTGATGCGGAGTTTCTTCTCGAGAGCGCGAAGCACGCCGAGATAGTCCGTGTTGGAACCAAAGAGAGAACCGTCTCGACGAACGACCACAGTGTTTACGGCGCCGATTTCCACGGCAAGAGCATCGCACTCCTTCAGGTACTTGAGAATAGTCTGCTTGTGCGGATGAGTGACACTGAATCCGCGGATGCCAAATTCGGGAACAGCGGCGAGAAAATCGCGAAGGTCATGCACAAGGAATGGAAGATAGACAGCGTCCACATGGCGCGCGATAAAACCGGTGTTGTGCAGTACTGGTGAGAGGGAATGGCCGACGGGTTCGCCGATGACTCCGTAGACCCGCGTGCGTCGCGTCAGCTCGTGCGCGCGGTAAAGATGCTTCATGTCGTCGAGGGAGACCTGGCCGGGGGCAGTGGCCGTGGCAATGGGCGCGTAGGCGAGCGCGCTTCCTTCGCGCAATGCAAGGATTCGCGCGGGCAGACCGAGTTCACCCATGGGGGCGGCGACAAAGTTCTTGGAATTCCGCGCCAGGCGCAGGAGGCGGATGCTGTCGTGGATGCTGCGTGCTTCAGCAGCGATCTTCACGGCAGCAACGCCTGCGTTTGCCGGAGGATTCATCTTTCGCGGCAAATCTGGGGTGCGCTCAAAGTCATGGAGGGAAAGCAAGACACGCGGAGGCACGGGGTATCCCCGAACGGACTTTCCAGGGAGTTTTTGCAAGGTCTCCACTTCCAGATCGCACCATTGGCAACCGGCTTCGCGAGCCTGGGTCAACCAGTAGAGTTCGCGGTCCACACCGCCGGAAAACTTGCCTCCGCCTTCGCGCCGGCGACAGGTGGCGAGAAATGTAGCATTCCTAAACTGGCTTTTTCCAAGCCAGCGGAGGAATCGAGCACGTTCGGCATCGCTGCTCAGCCAATCCAGGCGCAGTTCGACGGTGCTGGTTTGCCGCAAGCCGGAGCGAACCAGTTTCGCCATTTCGGCCGCGGTGGTAGCTGCCGCGACCGCACAAATCCGAGGTAACCCAGTACCAAAAGGGCCCATAGCCTGCCTTGTGCCGCCAATCCATTGAAAATACAGCTACCTAGTATGCCGTATTCGGTGCCCGCACCCGTATCAAAAGTGTAAAACAGCCCTGGTCAATTGGTTGACGGGTGGTGCCGGCCCTGATACTTTCGCTAGGAATAGTCCACGCACGGCCCGAAGGGCGTGTTTTGAAGGAGCAACGGAATGCGCGCTAGAATTGCTGTCTTGTCTCTATCGGTCTTCCTGGGAGCGGCGGTAAGCTCGGCACAAAACGCAGCCCCGGTTGGCGCACCTCAGCAAGTCGACTACAGCACGGTGAACTGTGCGGGTTTCGTTTCGGACCAGAAAGTTCCGGACGAGATGCGCATCATCTCGTCAGAGCAATCCAATTTCAAGATAACGTTTGCACGCGGCGATTATGTGCACATCAATCGCGGCCTGGACAAAGGCGTGCGCGTCGGCGACCGGTTCTCGGTGGTGCGCCCGGACAAGGATCCTACGGACGTGCCATGGTTCAAGTGGCAGTCGAAGCTCTTTAAAGCCATGGGCCAGCTGTATATGGACGCGGGACAGTTGAGAGTGGTCAGCGTGCAGCCCAAGGTTTCCGTGGCGCGCGTCAGCTTCTCTTGCGATTTTATGCAGCGCGGGGATATCGTGCTGCCTTATCAGGATCGTCCAGCACCGGTGTTCAAGGATCCCGCTGCGTTCGATCACTTCGCACCCATAAGCGGCAAGCCGGTGGCGATGTTGGTGGCGGGAAGAGACTACAGCCAGATATTCGGCAAGCTGACCCCGGTCTATGTAAACCTGGGGACCAACCAGGGAGTCAAAGTTGGCGATTACTTCCGAATCTTCCGCTACCAGGGTTCGAATAACGAGACCGTGGAACTGGACAAGGGCTACCAGTACAAGTTGTACGGATTTGGGAGTGCCCCACAGCGCTATGAATGGAATGACCTGCCGCGCGAAGTGCTCGGTGAGGGAATTGTCCTCAGCGTCAGCCGCAATTCTTCGACGATAATGATTACATTCACAAACATCGAAGTGTACGCAGGCGACTACGTCGAAATCGAATAGCCGCGCAAGGCACCACTGAATAGTTCGGGCCCGCTGCGATTTTCTCGCGCGGGCTTTTTTTTGATAGCCGATTGACTTCGACCTTCGCTGCCCACCGCCGCCATCAAGCGCTGCCGAGATGAGAACTCTCGGCGAAGACCTCACAAGTAAACCCAAAAAGGCGGGCTTCGGGATCACGCCAGGCCTCACGCGGCAATCCCGCCTTTCGGCAGGTCTCCTCGAGGAACTGTTCGCGCGTCAAGCGATGTTCGACCGCCACCTGCGGGAGAAGAAGTCCGCGTTGCGCGTGGAGGCGAACGAATAGTCCGTGACGCCCAATCTCGATGGATTCCGGGGTGATCGGTTGCATGGCGGAAAGTAACGATATCTCGATGCTGAGTTCGCCGAGTTGCTCCGTCTTCATCGGGGCAAAACGCGGATCTTCCAGCGCGGCGCTGGCCGCACAATGAACTAGGGCCTCTCCGAGCGGTTCTTTCGCTTCGATGACGCCGATGCAACCTTGCAGGCGATTGTGGATGTGAAGCGTCACAAAGACTCCGCGGCGCTCCGCGAAAACTCCTTGGCTGGGAAAGCTGTCGATAGGCTTGCGGTGGGTGACGGCATCAATCACAGCGGTCCTGGCAAGTTGCAAAGCGGCGCGCCGGTCGGCTTCAGAGAGGGACGGCATCCTCGGGCTTCTTGCGGGCTTCGAGCATGCGAAGCCGGCGGCGCTTCTTGATGCTGTCATCCACGTGGCTCCAGAAACGCCGGAAGTACTGGGCGGCGGAGACCAGCGCGCTGATGACCACGAGCCAGAGCAGCAATTGCGCCAGCCAGTACAGCCAAGGGAGGCCGGTACGATGACCCGCGCCGGCGATCAGCACGGCTACGGCGCACACTTGCAGGACCATCTTGGTCTTACCCAGAGTGGATGCTTCAATCGTGAATCCTTCAGCGGAGGCAATGTTCCGCAAGCCGAGTACCGTGAATTCACGCCCGACGATGATCACCACCATCCAGGCCTTCACCAGGTGCATGTCTACCAGCGATATGAACGCTGCGGAAATCAAGAGTTTGTCGGCAATGGGATCGAGAAGAATTCCGAGGGTGGTCACCTGCAGGCGCCGCCGAGCCAGATATCCGTCCGCCCAATCGGTGGCGGCCGCGAGCAGCAGGATCAATACGCCCCAGACCTCAAAATGCATCGAAAATCCCCAGAACTCGAAATTGGGGCTGCGCGTGAGGAGGATCACGATGAGGACGGGAACGAAAAAGATCCGCAACAGCGTCAGTGAGTTAGGAAGATTCATGAGTACTTGACGGCGGGGTGCCGCACCGGGTTTCAGCCACCGCAGTTTCACTATAGACTTGGTGTAAGGATGCGTCAACACGTCCGAAGCACCTGCAGCGAGCTCGAAGGAGGTTGAATTCATTAGCTTTTTTTCCTTTGAGTAGTTACTTCCTAACAACCTCTACCCCAAAAGTAAAAGCGCGGAAACCGGTACTATTCCGTTACGCGTATGCTGCAAACCTGTGCAAATGTAGGAAGTGGTGTTTTGCGCGGCGGCGCGCCGGCAAAAGGGCTTTGCCATCATTGGAACAGAAGCAACACATTTATTTTCAACGTCTTACGGGGATATAAATCTCAAGCCGCGTAGCCCGCCCGGCGAAACTCATTCGCCGCCTTTTGCGGGCCGGCTACACTTTCCACAACGTTTTCCACAGAAAGTGGGAGACAAAATCTGGATGCAAAACCGCCCAGGAAGAGCCGCAAGTCCGTAAAAACAGAGGTTTTGCGCGAATTTACTTCACGGTAACCGCACCTATATCGAAGGGCGCCGCTCAGATGGCTCGCGGGCCTCGCAGTAACCGAATAGGAAGCATAAACATGGCGCTGAGGAGCCCGAAAACTCCATTGACGGCGATTCCGACAAGGCGAAAAGGCAGCGTCAGCAACCACACGATGGGGTACAGCACCAGAGCAAGTATTGCGATGGGCCAGCACAAGAAGAATAGAATGATCCATAAGAAGAAAGCAGCCATGACAACCTCGCTTTTTGCCGGCAACGGAACTGTCGCTGCGAGCAGGACATCTCCGCGCCGCCCGTTATTCTATATTACGAGACTACGCGCGGAAAGGTTTCCTCCACCGCATACTCGTTGAGCCGCAGGCGCTTGGCAATGGAGGCGGGCACTTCCGCATCGAGCCGCATGTGGGAATCCTCGATTTCCGAGTGAATGACTCGTCCCAAAGCATGAATCATCGCCAGCGTGCGGCCTTCCGCCAGCGGCAAGCGAATCGAAAGCGATACCACGGGATCGGTGGGCATCTCGGCGTCCATGCGCCGCAGCAATTCCTCGATCCCTTCGCCGGTGAGAGCGGAGACCAGCACCGGCGAGCCGCACGCGCCGGAACTTCTTGCCGAACCACTGGTGATGGCGCTTCGTTCTTCCGGCGAAAGCCGGTCCATCTTGTTCAGTACGCGCAGCCTGGGACGGCCGTCCACGCCGAGTTCCCGCAAAATTTTGTCGACTTCCTCATCAAGTTCATCGTGGTGCGGATTGGAGACATCGCTCACGTGGAGAATCAACGCGGCTTCCTGCACCTCTTCAAGAGTGGCGCGAAAAGCAGTCAGCAATCCTTTGGGCAGATCGCGGATGAATCCCACGGTATCGGAAACCAGGACGCGGCGGTTCGAAGGAAGGCGCAGCGCGCGAATGGTGGGATCGAGGGTGGCGAACATCCTGGAGGAAACCAGGACTTCGGCGCGGCTCAGCGCATTGAACAATGTGGATTTGCCTGCGTTGGTATACCCGACAAGCGCGATGGTTCCGAGGGGAACGGCATTGCGCGCTTCGCGCCGGAGCGCCCGCTGTTTGCGGACTTCATCGATGCTGGCCTGAATTTTGCCCACGCGGTCGCGAATCCTCCGCCGGTCGGTTTCCAGTTTCTTTTCACCCGGACCACGCACGCCGATTCTTCCCGCTCCGCCGCCCGCTCCACCGGAACCACCACCACCACTTTTGCCGCCCAGGCGCGACATCGCCGTACCCTTACCGGTTAGGCGAGGCAGCATGTAGTTCAATTGCGCCAATTCCACTTGTAGCTGGCCTTCGCGGCTGCGGGCATGGCGCGCGAAGATATCGAGAATCAATTGCGTGCGATCGATCACGCGGCGTTCGGTGGCTTCTTCGATGTTCCGCTGTTGTACCGGAGAGAGATTACTGTCAAAGATTATCAACGGCGCCTGGTGTGCCGTGGCCTCGGCACGAATTTCATCCAGCTTGCCGCGGCCCACCAGCGTCGCCGGATCAGCGGAATCGCGCATTTGGAAAACGGTCCCCGCGATTTCCGCCCCGGCGCTGCAGGCGAGTTCAACCAACTCTGAAAGCGATTCGCGGCCTTGCTCTCCGGCGGGCATGCCGGGGAAACGAGGCGCGCGCTTCCATCCAACACCCACGAGCAAGGCGCGTTCTGCGTTCGAGACTTTATGTTGTGTCTTGGTCACTGAGATCGGCCGGGATTCTTCGTGCGGAACGTGCGCATTTCCGAGCAGGCTCACCCTCTGGGGGTGATTATACGCCTCTCGACGCAGCCTCGCGACTCAACCCCATTCACTTCGGGCACACGCGGACTGGCGGCGCTTGGCGAAGCCGGTGGACCCGTGTGAAAATGGATTTATGCAAAAACTTACAATTATTGCGATAAATCTCTTGGCCTCAGGAATGATGCTGATCGGAACGGCCCAGGCCCAGCAGACACCTGCGTCAAATTCTCAACAAGCTCCAGCGGCAAACGCCACACCGGCCCCCGCGGCCGGCGCCCAAAAGCCGCCTGCGGCGAAAACAGGAACAGCGACCAAGCCGCGGACCGCGGTTCCTTTTACGCTCAAGACGCAAAAGGACAAAACCAGCTACGCGGTGGGAATGAATATCGGCAAGGGCGTGGCAGCGAAGCTGAAACAGCAGCCCTTGGAAGTGGACCAGGCAATACTACTTAGAGGGATGAAGGATGCTCTGGCAGGCGGCAAGATGCTATTGACGGAGGAAGAGGAACGCACGATCTTGACGCAACTCTCGCTGGAAGCGCGCAAGAAACAAGAAGAACAACAGAAACTGTCTGCGGAGGCTAGCAAGAAAGTAGGGGAAGAATATCTGGCCGCAAACAAGACGAAAGATGGCGTTGTGACGCTGCCCAGCGGCCTGCAATACAAGATTCTGACAGAGGGCACAGGACCAAAGCCCACCGCGGCTGATTCAGTCACCTGCAACTATCGTGGCACTCTTCTTAACGGCACGGAGTTCGATAGTTCCTACAAGCGCGGCCATCCAGAGACATTTCCGGTGACGGGAGTCATTAAGGGCTGGACCGAAGCTCTCCAACTCATGCCGGTGGGATCGAAGTGGCAACTCTTTATTCCCTCGGACCTGGGCTATGGCGATCGCGGCGCGGACCCGCGCTCAGGCATCGGCCCCGGGGCGACGCTCATTTTTGAAGTGGAGTTGGTCTCGATTCAAAGCAAGGACAAAACAGAAGCTCCGCCAAAATAGCACCGCGAAACTGCGTGGGTATGTCGCGGGGCTAGGCTGGCCTGCTTACCCAAACAGCTCAGGATGCTCCAAGTGTTGTGACTGAAGCCAGTCAATCACGCCGGCCTGTACGACGGGATCATCGCCGAAGCCGGAGAACCATTGCACGCCCGGTTCTTTGCGAAACCATGTGAGCTGGCGTTTGGCATAGCGCCGCGTGGCCTGCTGAATCGCTGTTCGCGCCACTTCCAATGTAATTTCTTTGCGCAGCACGGCGCGCATTTCGCGATAGCCGATAAAATCAAACGGCTTTGCATCCTGAGCCAGGCCGCTCTCCAGCAGCGCTTGAACCTCGCGCATCCATCCCCGCTCGAGCATCGCGTCCGTTCTGGCGTGGATGCGCTCATGGAGCTTTTCGCGCGGCGGCATCAGCCCGATTTTTAGAACACGCCAGCCTTCCAGCGGGACGCGGCCCGTGCGGTGCACTTCCGAGATCGGCTTGCGCGCCAGAACGCACACTTCAACGGCGCGTATAAGCTTCTGCTCATCGGCAGGTGCGATTTTGCCGGCGGCTTCCGGGTCCAGCCGCTTCAAGACGTGATGCAGATGGCCGGGGGGATGTTCTTCGATGCTTGCGCGAAGCCGCTCGCGCAATTTTTCCGAGCGCTGCGGCACGTCCGCGAGACCTTCGAGCAGTGCGCGCAGATACAATCCTGTCCCAACCGTGAATACCGGAAGGCGTTCGCGCCGCCGCAAGTCTTCCAGAGTTTGCAACGCCAATTCGCGGTAGCCTCCCGCGGTTGCCGCCATCGTCGGCGCAAGAACGTCAATCAGATGATGCGGAATGCCCTTGCGTTCACTGAGGCCGGGCTTGGCAGTTCCGATATCGAAGCCGCGATAGAGCTGCGTCGAATCGCAGGCCACCACTTCTCCGCCAAACCGTTCGGCGATGTGCACACCGAGCGCCGACTTTCCTGAGGCCGTCGGACCAACGATGGCAACCAGCGGCAAGAGCGCTTTGTTTTCTCTCATCGAAAAAAGAGATGCCGCGCGCGAACAAGCATGAAGATAAACACGAAGATCGCCAGGAGAAGACTGCCCAACACCTGTTGGCGCGTGAGTTTCATTATGCTAATTGGAGTCGTTCGGCATAATGTTGTAATAGTACCGGTAACGCAATTCGATGTAAGGACCTTTGAATTGGGAAGGCAATGGCTCAAAAGGATTTGACGCGCGCACGGACGAAAATGCGGCGCGATCCAGCGGTTCTTTCCCGGAATTGCGCTCGATGATGGGTTCGTCGGACGGCACACTGCCGTCACGATTGATCCGGAAAGTGAGATAGACGATGCCCTTCTCTCCCAGTTCGACCGACCCAGGCATCACCGAAAACCAATTCCGTTTCACCGTCACGTACACCCGCTGGAGATAGCTCTGAAAGTCCACACCTTCGGTCGGGGTGAGCATCTCAATGCCGCCGTAAGCGGTGCCGCTACCGCCACCACCTCTTCCACCGCCACTGGGGAGCTGGCCGCCGCCGCCGATCGGCCGGGGGCCGGAAGGCCGCGTTCCTTTCAAGATGTCTTGAAGGTTCTGGCCGGGTGAATGATCGCTCGGAAGTTGCAATTTGGCGTTGGGTTGCGGAGTGTCCGGCGCTTCCAGTCTTAGCGCAGGCTTTGGCGCGTCCAGCTTGAGGGGCTGCTGCGTGTCGGGAGGAACGACGCTTTGCTTCGGAACTGGCGCACTCGGCAATTCTTTCACCGGACGTTCCGGCTGCGGAGCTGGGATCGGGTTTGGAATTACGGGAGGCGCAACCTCCCGCAACACACGAGGATCGACATGGACGCGCGGCGGCGGTGCAGCGGGACGAGGCGAAGGCTTGAGCGCTTCCAAAGTCCCCGGCGGGAGCAGCGTGACCATTTGCCTCCGCGCGAGCTCCATCTCGGCTTGAGTCGGCTCATGCGCCGGAAATAGTTTCGCTTGGAAAAACAGAAATACAAAGAAAATGATGTGAAACCCGATGGACGAAAGCCGCGTTACGACTTGCCACTTGGTCCGCTTGACGGCTTGCTCAGGAACGATCAGCTGCACTTCCCCGGTGCTGAAAATGTCCGGGTCGACCAGATCTTCCGGAACATGCAAAGGGTAGGTACTCATCTCCAGCGCTACAGAGCCAGCAGGCAGTACGATGCGCTCGTCCATGTCCGTCGGTTGCACCGGCGTCGAATGGTCCTCCGTGACGTTGTAAGCTTCGCGATTTACATCACGGGGCACGACCACACGCGTGGCGATGGACTCCAGCGGCAGATTCGTGGGGATGGTCGAGTGCCCGTCCAACTGCACGATGGGCAGCATGGCCGGCACCAGGGTGCGCTCGTCCATCGTGGTAGGGCGGCGGCGCTGCGTCGGTACATCCAACGCCGTGGTGGGACGAGCATCGATCGGAACCAGAATCCGTGAAATCATCTTGTTTTGTCTTGTGTGGCAAACGTGCCTATTTGGACGCGCGCGGCGTGCTCTTGGATGCTCGCCATTACGCGGCTGGCCAATTCGAGCGCTGCACGCCCCGCTGCCCCGTTGGTTCGCGGCTCTTTCCGCGTGCGAACGGCATCAACAAACGCTTGCAGTTCCGAGTGCAACGGCTCGACCGCGGGCGCATTAAGCTTTTCAAATCCAAATTCGGGCTGCGGGCCCGGCTTCTTCACGCCGATGCGCAACGCGTCGCGCCGCGCATAGTCTAGTGAAATGTATTCGTGCTGCTGGAAAAAGCGCATCTTGCGCACACGCTCGGTGGAAACCCGGCTGGCGGTGATATTGGCCACGGCTCCTCCCGCAAATTCGAGGCGCGCATGCGCGATGTCCACTTTTTCCGTCAACACCGGAATCCCGACGGCTTTGACTTCCACCACCGGTTCGTTGACCAACGCCAGCAAAATGTCCAAGTCGTGAATCATCAGATCATAGATTACGTCCACGTCGAGGCTGCGCGGCGTAAAAACGCCCAGCCGGTGCACCTCAAAAAACAACGGCCGGTTCAGGATCGGCTCAACCGCAATCACGGCGGGATTGAAGCGCTCGACGTGGCCAACCTGCAAGATCCGTCCGTTTTTCTTAGCGGCGTGAAGCAGCGTATCGGCTTCCGTGAGATCCACAGCCATAGGCTTCTCGACAAGAACGTCAAGGCCCATTTCCATAAGGCGGCAGCCAACGGCTGCGTGGGAGACTGTCGGGACAGCCACGCTTGCGGCATCCACTCTCCCGCGCAACTCCTCCAAACTATGGAACGATGTCGTCTGAAATTCTTGCGCTACAGCCCCGGCACGTTCGGCGCTTTTGTCATAGACGCCGACGAGTTCCACACCTTCGAGTTCCCTGTAGACTCGCGCGTGGTTTCGCCCGAATTCGCCGGTACCCACGACGGCGACGCGAATCCTCTTCGAATCTCCCGCCACCGCGCTCATTCTTTATTCATTCCCTTCGAAGCAGCATTTGGTTCCGGCGCGGCGAGCGGCGGAAAAGCCCGAATGGCGATTCCTGCCGCATCCGCCAATTCGATCAATTTTGCCCTGTCGAAAAGAAGCGTGCGCCCAGCGTCCACCGCTAGCGCCGTCGCACCTGCACCCCGCATCTGTTCGATGGTGGGCAAACCGACCACGGGTACATCAAAGCGCATGTCCTGGCCCGGTTTGCTGACTTTCACGACAACCAGCGGCTTGCCTCCCGTAATGCGAGCGGCGCGCGCGATGGTTTCGTCGGTGCCTTCCATGGCTTCCACGGCGACGCAGGCGCGATCCGCAATGATCACGGTTTGTCCGACGTCCATGCTGGCGATCCGTCTCCCGACGCCGAGGCCGTACTCCATGTCTTCCGCCTCGTGTTCACTCGGAGCGCGCTTCGTTAGCACGCCGGGATCTGGTACTAGCGGCTTGAGGAATATTGTGGAATCCACCAAACGAATTCCTTCTTCTTCCAACACTCGCGCGACGGCCCCAATCAGTGAATCTGTGTTTTTCCGCGGCAATGAGAAAAGTAGTTTTGCGAGCTTCCAGTCCGGCCGGATGGCGCTGAAAATCTTGTTGTGTTTCACTTGCCCGGCCATCACTGCCTGCTTCACGCCTTCCTGATGCATCAAGTCAATGGTCTTGCTCAATTCGCCGAGGCTCACCCAATGCACCCGCTTCGAAATTCTTTCCAGTTCCGGCGACGCTTCTTCCTTGAGCGCGATCACCGCCATGTCGATTCCCTGGCTGCGCGCGCCTTCCAGTACCAGAAATGGAAAACGCCCGTTTCCGGCGATCAGTCCCCAGCCTGTCGAATTGGTGTTGGCGTCCGGCATGAAATCAGCAGTCAGGTGTTACTTCACGATGCCGCGCTCGGCGCTCTCGATGAATTTGATCAATTCCTGCACGTCGGCGAAATCGCCGAGGGTTTTTCGCATTTCGGCAACTGCTTGCGAGGTATTCAACTTTGCGCGCAGCAGCAATCGAAAAGCGCGCTTCAATGCCTGCAACCGCTCGGACGAAAAGCCTTTGCGCTCCAGGCCTATCGTATTGATGCCGAAACTTTTCGTCTCGCGTTCAGTGACGATTTTCGAAAACGGCGGCACGTCCTGCGTAATCACCGTCGAGGCCCCGATGTAGGCGTAGCGGCCGATGCGGCAAAACTGGTGCACCGGGCAAAACGCGCCGATGGTCACGAAATCTTCCACCGTCACATGCCCCGCCAGAGTCGCTCCGTTGACGAAGAGCGTGTTGCTGCCGATTACACAGTCATGCCCCACGTGCGAGTACGCCAAAAAGAAGTTTCCTTCGCCTAGTGTCGTCTTGGCGCCGCCTTTTTGCGTGCCCCGGCTCACCGTCACGTATTCGCGGAAAATATTGTTGTCGCCGGCAACCAGTTCGGTGCGCTCGCCGCGAAACGTATAATCCTGCGGATCTCCGCCGATCGCGCTGAACGCATAAAAAACGTTGTTCTTGCCAAACTTCGATGGCCCGCCAACTGCCGCATGCGCGTGCAACTCGCACCCATCGCCCAATTCCACGTCTTCGCCGACCACCGCATAGGCGCCCACCTTGACGCCCTCGCCAAGTCTTGCGCTCGCCGCAACAATGGCCTGCGGATGAATTTCGCGCATCGTCATTTCGCGGGTTCTTCAGCCTTGGCAGGGGGTTCCCGATCGATCATCTTGCACATCACCGTGCCTTCCGCGGCCAATTCCCCGTTCACCGTTGCCCTGCCTTCCAATTTGCAGAAGTCGCCGCGCCAGTTGAGCACGTTGACTTCGATGCGCAGTTGATCGCCAGGCACCACGGGACGCCGGAATCGTGCGCCATCCACGGCCACAAAATAGAGCAGCTTTTTGTCGCGGTCAGGAATATCCAGCAGCAGCAGAAGCCCTCCCGTCTGCGCCACCGCCTCAAGAATCAGGACGCCCGGCATGATGGGCTTGCCCGGGAAATGCCCCTGAAAGTAATACTCGTTGATCGAAACATTCTTGATGCCGACAATGCGCTTGAGGCGTTCCACCTCGATAATCGCGTCCACCATCAAAAATGGATAGCGATGCGGCAGCAGCTTCTGAATTTCCACCACGTCCAGTATCATTCGCTCTCTCCGTCGCCGCGGACCACCTCAGCGGCGCCTGGTCCTTCCCCCGCAAACCTTTGATTATATGCGAACCCCGGCCCTCTGCGATACGCGCTCCTGCTCAGTTACTGCGACTGCTTGGCCAGGGCGAGGAGGAGGGGTCAGAGCGTAGATTGTTGCCATCACGGTGATGAATTTTGTCCGATTGCTCTGATCGCGTGGCGTTGATAGCATGTCCGCGCCATGTCCGACAAAAAGTTGCCAGAAGAACTCTTGCGCCTGCTGAAACCGCGGCTGCCGCAGATGCTCGCGACGCTGCGGCGGTTGGTGACAACGGAATCGCCTAGCTTGGAAAAAGCGGCGGCTGATCGTTGCTGCGGTGTCGTCGCCACGGAATGGAACAAGCACGGCGTACGCGTGGAACGAATCCGGCAGAGGCATCGCGGCGACCTTCTGCGCATCACGCACGCGCCGGGTAATTCTCGCGCCTCAGGCCAGCTTCTTGTTCTGGGCCACTACGATACGGTTTACTCCACCGGAACGCTCGCCAGGATGCCTTTTCGTGTGCAAGGCGGCAAAGCTTTCGGTCCGGGAACTTTTGACATGAAGGCCGGAATCGTTCAAGCGCTTTTCGCGCTACAAGCGCTTCAGCAAACTGAAATGCAACTTCGCAAGCGCCTCGTCTTTCTTTGGACTTCCGACGAGGAGATCGGAAGCGAAGCATCGCGCAAATTCTTTGAGCCAGAAGCACGCCGTAGCGATGCCGTCTTTGTCCTCGAGCCTTCTTTCGGTCCGCAAGGCCTGCTGAAGACCGCCCGCAAGGGCGTCGGCGAAGCTGAATTGATCGTGCACGGCCGCGCTTCGCACGCGGGCCTGGCGCCACAGGAAGGCATCAACGCCATCCACGAACTGGCGCGGCAGCTCACGCGCATCGAAAAATGGAGCGATCTTCGCCGCGGCGTCAGCGTCAACGCCGACATCATCGAAGGCGGCACGCGCACCAACGTCATTCCGGAACGCGCTCGCGCCATTCTCGATCTGCGCGCGCTGCGCGTTTCTGACATGCGCAGCCTGGAAGACCGCTTGCACGACCTGCGCCCGCTTCAAGCCGGCGCTCGTCTGGAAATCACCGGCGGCTTCAACCGCCCTCCGCTTGAAAGCAGAATGAGCGCAGCGCTATTCGAACGCGCCCGATTGCTGGCAAGTGAAATGAATCTCACCCTGGGCGAATGCACCGTGGGCGGTGGCTCCGACGGAAATTTCACCGCCGCGCTCGGCATCCCCACGCTCGATGGCCTCGGCGCCGTCGGCGATGGCGCCCATTCCACGCGCGAGCACGTCATCATTAACACTATGCCCGTTCGCGCAGCTCTCCTGGCGGCTCTTCTTGCCACGAACTAGCAGTTTGAGTTTTTGGATGGCTGCCAGGAATACTTGAGGATGCAGAATCAATCCCTCGCACGATCTATATCAATGCCCGTAGGTTTTTCGCAGATACTCAGCCGTGGATTGCGTCACGTCATTGTAATCGCTGTGCAACACTTCCTTCAGGGCCGCTTCGGTCGCCATTCCCGCCCCAATGCGGTCGAGAATCCGCTCGATATCGCGCATCCCATTGGACTGCACGATGTATTCGATGTTCGCCAGCGCCCACGCATAGGCGTAGCGCGCCCCGTCTCCACTCATTGCCATCCATGAGCCTTCCAACCGGCCAAGCGACGCGGCGCGTCCGTTGCTGTAAATCTGTGCCAGTACCACCGCGTTTTCGCCGCTGCGCTGCCCTTCCATCCACTGCGCCAATCCCTCTTGAATCCACGTGGGCGCACGTCCGTGTGTCTTTTGCTGAATAAAACTGTGCGTCAGTTCATGCTTCAGTATGCGCGACAATTCCTGGTCTACTCCGGTTAGTCCCTGCACCGGCACGCGAATGCGCCCATCATTCAGCGCGCCCGCCCATCCGGGAGCCTTGGTAATGTCCGCAAACGCTTCCTGGGTGTACAAAATCACGCCAATGGAATCCGGCGGCGAATAATTCAGTTCCGATTCGATCGCGGAGAAATGCATTTCGAGCGTGCGCAAGACATCGCGCGCCAGCGCCGGCGCCGCCGCTCCGCTGTAGCGCAACGTAAAATGGCTGCTCTCGTTTTCCTTGTAGTTTTCTTCTTCCTTCTTGTCGCGCTGCGCCTTCTCCAGTGCCGCTCGCACTTCCGCATCCGGCCGCAAGGCTAGCGCCTTCTTCCATTCCGCGACAGCCTGGTCTAGCTTGTTCAACCCGTAGTAAGCCCAACCCGCCAGTTTCGGCACATCCGGATTGTCGGGAGCCGCCCGCCGCGCGCGTTCCAGGTATTCCAGGGACTGTTTGTATTCGCTGCGCCGCAGATGCGTGTAGGCCACGTTCATCAGCAGCGCCGGCTCGTCCGGATCGTAGATCAGCGCGGTGCGCTCATCGGCCAGGGCGTGCTCCATGTCGCCATGAGAAATTTCAAACGTTGCCGCCGCGTGATGACCCATCGCGGCATTGAAGTTGGCTTGCTTCGATCCCCCGCGCGCGTCGCTTTCGAGCTTGGCGATATACGGGCGGTCTATCGATCCGTCATGAACCACAGCGCGCTCGATCGCGTCACTATCTCCACCGCTGATTGGTTGTGCCGCCGGCGGTGCAATCGCCAGGTTCGCGGCATCTGCGCCCGGCCCGCCAGCCATCGGCACCCCGCCACCCTTTTCAATATGATCAACGATGGACTTTGGCAGGCTCAATTCGCCCGCGGAGGTCAGATACTTTACCTTGTCACCTTCTTCGACAGCGCTGAGCGCGCTGATGCGCCGCCCGTTTTTCAGGACAATCGTATCCGCCGCTGCCCCGCCGCTCATGCAAAAGAGCGCGGCACACAGCAACACGGCGCGAATTCGGCCAGCTGAACTCATTTGCGGTATCTTGTCATTTTAATCCGCGGCGCCAAATGTATGCTCGCCTCCTTGTTCCCCCATGCCGAAAGTGACTACACTTCTTGTATGAGGGTGTGGGCAATTTCTTTCGCGTTGTGGTGTCTGCTGGCGCCCGCGGTCTTTCCAGCCGCGGAAAGAACGCCGCATGAATTGTACGATGCCCTCAAGGTGCTGCGCGTCGATCCCGCCAACGTTTATCGCATTTCTCCCGCCCATCGCATCCAGTTGCGGCGCGGGGATGCCGTGCTCTCCTTTGAAGAAGGCACACTCGCCTTTTTCACCCCTCTCGACGGGCAAATTACCGGCGCCGTCTTCTACGGCCGCGGCCACATTCTGGCGGCTCCGCGAGATCCCGTCGAAAAACAGCAGATGGGGCGTTTTCTTGGCGCTCCGGTCCTCGATCAAGAATTCATCAGGGGATATCTGCGCTTTACGGACAATACCGCGGACGAACTTCTTGGCCAATTCCGCGCCGCGCACCTTGCCGCTCAGACAGATGCCTCCGTTGGAGCACAGTGGGATTCCGCCGTTGCTGAACTGAATCCCAGCTATACCCTTCGCATTCTTTTTGACCGGCTGTCGTCCCATCCGAAACCCTGTTTCTATGCCGGGCTTGAGGGCACAGCCACCGGCGCTTTCGACGTGGTGCTCGACCCCCAACGGGACGAGCCATTCGTCCTTGGCCAGTTCCACAAAGCGGGCGGCAAATCTCTCTACGATGTCTGGACCTCGCATCGCCTGCCGGACTCTCCCGTTCTTCCCGTCGCTTTTCGCGGGCTGCACTATTCCATCGAAACTACAATCTCCCCCAACAACTCTATGGACGCCACTGCCACGGTGCTCTTGCGCGCGGAAACGGGCTCCGAGCGCATCCTCGCTTTCCAGCTTTCCCGGGCGCTGAGCATTGACAGCGTCACCGGCGAGCAGGGTGAGCCTCTGGCCTTTTTCCAGAATGAAGGCATGACCCTTCAGGAGCGCAGCGCGCACGGCAACGACTATTTGGATGTCGTGCTTCCGCAATCGCCGGCGCAAAAACAGGAGTTCACGCTTCATTTTCACTACCGCGGCAACGTGATCCAAGACGCCGGCAACAGTGTGCTCTTTGTCGGCGCCAGGGAAAGCTGGTACCCCCACCTTGGGGATAACACGGAATTTTCTTCGTATGACTTTCTCCTGCGGTGGCCGCGCAAGCTGCGCTTGGTCGCCACCGGCTCCAAGCTCGAAGAGCATGAGGAGGGTGATTTCCGCGCCGGCCATTGGAAGTCCGAGAAACCGATCTCCGTCGCGGGCTTCAACCTCGGGGAATATGCCTCGGTCACGGTCGCTTCCGGAGCTCGTTCTATTGATGTCTACGCCAATCGAGAGCTGGAGGAAAATCTCCAGAGACGGATGGCCACTCAAGACGTCGGTGCCCTCTTCGGTGCCCCCGCGCGATTCGGATCCCCCACGGCGGGCCGCGCGATTCCTCCGCCTCTTTCCTCTCCCAGCCCGGCCGATGCGCTCAAGCAACTTGGAAAAGAGATCGATTCCTCCATCCATTTTTACGAAACGTACAGCGGCCCCTTCCCTTTTCACAACCTGAGCGTGTCACAGATTCCTGGAACTTTTGGCCAGGGCTGGCCCGGCCTGCTGTACGTTTCCACTTATTCCTTTTTGCGTCCGGAAGCGCAGGAGCGCGCGGGGCTCAGCATCGCCAGCCAGGAACACTTTACCGAGCTGGTTCCTTACCACGAAGTCGCGCATCAATGGTGGGGCAACGTGGTGGCGTGGTCCAGCTACCGCGACCAGTGGATTGACGAAGCCATCGCCAATTATCTCGCCGTGCTTTTCGCCGACACCAAGAAGAACCCCGACCACACTTTGCACGTCTGGCTCACGCGCTATCGCCAGCAACTCGCCGAGAAATTGCCAGGCGCCACCGAAGACGCGGGAGATATCGGCGCGCTCACTCTCGGCTCGCGCCTCAATTCATCGAAGTCCCCCTCGGGCTACGAAGAAATCGTCTACAGCAAGGGCACGTGGATCATTCACATGCTTCGGGAAATGTTGCGCCAGCCTAACGCCCGGAACCCCGATGCCAGGTTCACCGCGCTGTTGCAAACGCTGGTGACCAAGTACGCTTACCGCGCCCTCTCCACCGACGACTTGCGGCACGAAGTCGAAGCCGTCATGACTCCGGGCATGGATCTCGAAGGCGGCCGCTCGATGGAATGGTTTTTCGAAGAGTGGGTGCGCGGGACGGGCATCCCGCATTACCGCGTGGAATTCACGGTCCACCATACGGAAAAGGGTTATCAGATTCGCGGCAAGCTCCACCAGACGGGAGTTCCACATTCGTTCATCGCCAGGGTTCCGCTCTATTCCGGTGGCGCCGGACACGGCTCGCTACTCGGCACGGTTATTGCCGCCGGGCCGGAGACATCATTTCACTTCGAAACTCAAAATCCCCCGCGCAAAATTGTGGTTGACCCGCAAATGACCCTGCTCTGCACTTCCGAATAATCGATCCTGTCAACTATTTGGAGTACGGCAGCTCTCTGCCGCTTTTCCTCCATCCGCAGGCTTTCCTTACTTGAACCGCTCCAGCAAAAGCTGTTGTTCCAGCAGCGGACTATCGAGATTGAGTTCCGCTTTTTCGTCCTCGCCAAAAATATACGGGAACCCCAGGGGATCACCCGGAATTCCCTGGAGCAAACCCGCCTGCACCAAGTCGCTCATGCGCGCAGGGCGCTTGCCAAAACGCTTCGCATATTCATCGGCCAGCAAATCAAGCTGCCGGCAGTCTTCTTTCACTTTTAACAATTGCAAATGCATCAGCGCATTTTTCTTTACCGAGGCGTCGCTCGTCGTATTGTAGATGTCCTTCCACAAGAAAACCGAAGTCTCCAGGGACTCCCCCTCCGCCGCAACTTTAGCGGCCATTACTTTCATCCACAGTTGCGCGTTCGGTTTCTTGCTTCCTTCCAGAAAGGCATCCGAAGCCTTCTTGTAATCCTTCAAGTCAAAATAATAGATGAATCCCAAATCTTCGTAGAGGCGCCAATAATCCGGATTCGTCTGGATGCCGCGCTCGATGAGATTCACCGCGAGGTCCGGCCTTCCAGCGCCGCTCGGTGGGGCTTGGCTCAGGAACATGGCGCCAAACCGGTAGGAGATCAGCAGATTCGGATCGAGCGTCGTGGTGATGTCCAACAGCGGCCAGAGCAACTCGAGATTCGCTTGCCCTCGCACATGTTTGTTTCCGTAATATTGCACCACGCGCGTCCAATAAATGTCCGCCAGCAATGGCGCATATTCCAAGCTCATCACTTTCATGAGCTTGCCCGAGCGCAGCAGGACGTCGTCGCGCTCCTCGCTTAACGACACGCGCTGCGCGTCGATGTCGTGTTGCAATCGCCAAATGCCTGCGAATCCCAGCGGCAGGACCAGCAACAGCAGCCACGCGATGGGATTTTGCGATTTCATTTCAAATTCTTTCGCGAGAACACCGCTGCCGCCGCCGTCAAGACGATCGCGCAATAAATCACCGCGTACAGCGTGTTTTGCAGGATCAGTGCGCCGGGAACCGCTCGCCCGTGCGCGGCCAGGGCCAGCACGTTGAAATTCTCAAAGTTAGGAAGCAGGTAGGAAAGCCATCTCGTGAAAGCCGCCATCGCCGGGCTCATCACTTCGACCGGCAAATTCCGCAGTTCCTGCACGTACAAACCCACGATGTACAACCCCACGGTGAACAAAATCGCCAGCAGGGGCGTCGTAAAGCACGAAAACAAAAGCGACAGCGCGACGATCAGTGCCAGCTTCAGCCAGATGAAATACACCGCCACCAGCACCGCGGCATCGCTGCCTTCCAGCGAATGCTTCACATAAATCATTACCAGCAGCAGCCCTAGCGCCATCGCCGCGGTGTTCACCGCCAACGTCAGCACCAGCCCCGCGAATTTTCCCAGCAGGAATTCCCATCGCCGCACCGGCTTCGCCAACAGTGCGTAGAGTGTGCGCTTATCCATTTCTTTCGAAACCAGTGCCACGCCGATGAAAACGGAAATCAACAGCCCCATCACCGAAATGGCGCTCAAGCCCAGGCTCACGATGACCGTCTGTTCGATGCCGATCGAGATTTGTCCTACGGCGATGGCAGCTGCCATCATCAATAGCGCGAAAAAAACAAGGTTATACAGCACGCGGTCGCGCACTGCTTCCCGAAACGTGTTCAATGCCACTACGCCGACACGCCTCATTTCCCGCTCACTTCCACCGCCGAAGCCTGCGCGCGGTCCGTCGCCACCAGGTTCATGAAGAATTCTTCGAGCGTCGCTTTCACTTGCGATACGGAAAGGATGCGCGCTCCTGCCGCCCGCAACTGCTCGATGGCCGCGTAAAGCTCTTCCTCCGCCACTTGCAGCCGGTAACGATCGCCCGTGCGGGTGGTCTTGGCCAACAGCGGCGCGTTGCTCGCCCCCGTCAGCTCAAAAAGGATCTCCATCCCCTGGGTCTTCATGTCCACGAGTGTGCCCGGCGCTCCGACTCCGCGCAGCTTTCCGCCCACAATCACGCCCACGCGATCGCACAACATCTCCGCATCGGAAAGGATGTGCGTGGAGAACATCACGGTCTTCCCGTCCTTCTTCAGTTCCAGAATAATGTCACGTACCTCGCGCCTGCCGACCGGGTCCAGCCCCGACATCGGCTCATCCAGAATCACCACTTTCGGATCGTGCAGAATCGCTTGCGCCAGTCCCACGCGTTGCAGCATCCCCTTTGAGTACTTGCGCAGCTGTATCTTCCGCGCGGTTTCGAGGCCGACCTTCTTCAGCATGCGTTCCACGCGCTCTTTCCTGTCCGCGGCAGTCAAGTCGTGAAACCGCGCGAAATAGTCCAGCACTTCCGCTGCGGTCAAATAATCGTAGAAGTACGGCTGCTCGGGCAGGTAGCCGATGTCCCGGTGCATTTCCACGTCGCTAATCGGCTTGCCGAGGATTCGCGCGCTCCCCGCCGTCGGGAAAATCAGCCGCATCAGCAGCTTGATTGTCGTGGACTTGCCGGCGCCGTTCGGCCCGATAAAACCGAACACCTCGCCGGTTTCCACCTGCATGTTCAACCCCTCAAGCGAGGTCTTTTTCTTGAGGTGCAGAAACCCGAAGGGATATTCCTTGGTCAGATTCTCAATCTCAATCGCTAAACCTGGCATGTATTCATTGTTAGCATGCCCAGCCCGACCGTCAATCGTTCAGCTTGAGGGTGTGCGCGGAGAGAAAATACAGAGAAGGGTACGCGGGAGAAATATCCAGGTGAAATCAGGAGTCGCTGCGGGCTTGCCCGATCTGCACCAATTCCGCGGTGGGAGCAGCCGGCCGCGTCATGGGTGTTGGCTTCAGGTTTTGCGGGTCGCGCCAGTTATCCAGTATGCCCACCTGTTGCACGCAGGAAACCGTGCACCGCGGCGCGCAGAACTTCTTCGTCGAGTACTCCCGGTGGCGCATCTCCGGTGTGTACTCCGCTAGCGGAATCCCCGGATACCCGCGCTGCTGCGAGCACCAGTGCACCAGCCCGTCCTCGCAAATATAGAGGTAGCGCGAGCCCGAGCGGCAACGCCAGTTGTGTTCCTTCCCGCGCGCCACGTTATGCTGAAACTCATTGAATCGCGAGAACGAGCGCTTCCCCAGCGCCATCACTTCTTCAAATATTTCCTGCTCCTGCGGTCCCAAAGGCTTCAATTGCCCGTTGTTGTCGTGAATAATCCCCACCGTGCTGGTGAACCCCAGCGCCACGGCCCGGTGCGCGATCTTCAGCGCATCCTCCGGATCTTTTACGCCGCTTCCCAACACGGAGTTGATGTTCACCTGAAACACCGCGTACTGCGACAGCATCACCAGCCGCCCATCCAGCGTCTTCAAGCTCTTCTTGGAGACTTCATCCGGCACCACGTTATCGATGCTGATTTGCAGATGCTCCAGCCCCGCTGCATTTAGACGCTCGATACGTTCTTTGTTCAGGTAAAAACCATTGGTGATCAGCCCGGCGATCATCCCTCGTTGCCGCATGTGCCGGATGACTTCATCCAAATCCGGATGCATCAGCGGTTCGCCCCCGCTGATGGTGATGATCGAGGTCCCCATGTCCGCCAGTGCGTCCAGCCGCTTTTTCATCTCCTCCAGCGGCACCGGCTTCGAGAAATCGTCGTATTCGTTGCAGTAGGTGCAAGCCAGATTGCATTGCCGCATGGGGATGATGTGCACCAGGATGGGGTGCTTCGTCGACACGAGTGCCTTCCCGATCATCTTCAGCTCGCGCGCGCGCGTCCGCAGGAAACGTAGCCACCTGCGCAGCCGCGTTTTCGCGGTTGCCCGCACTGCCTTTGTTTCTTCAGCCATGAAAGAAGCAGAATCCCCTAAGTGAAAATTATACATGACCAGGCTGAACGCTGCTGCCCTCATGCCTCATAAATAATCTGTAATCGCCATCTTGCCCGACCTAACCATTGCCACCGCTTCGTCGTCCAATGCTGCGAAGGGCTTCGTAGACGCAACCATTGTCACGCGAGGTGCCCATGCAACCCTTGGTCACAGACTTGCGCTATGCCGCACGCGAACTCCGCAAGCGCCCCGGCTTCACGCTGACAGCAGTCCTATCCCTCGCCCTCGGCATAGGCGCCACAAGTGCCGTGTTCAGCGTCATTTACGCGGTGCTGATTGACCCTTTCCCGTACCCCGGTTCCGATCGCATCATGGAGATGCGGCTCGTCGATAAATCCGGCAGCGACCGCTTCGCCGGCACCAGTGGCCAGCAAGCAGACCAGCTTCGCAAGACGAGATCCATCGAAGACGTCACGCTGATGGATTGGTGGAACCTGACCACCACGGACGGCGACCTCCCCGAAGACGTCCAGGCCATGTATATCGACCCAAACGCCCCAAATCACTGGGGCATCCGCGCTCTGATGGGCCGCTGGCTGATTCCCTCGGACGCGCCGCCGGGACAAACGCCACAGCCCGTCGTGGTGCTGACCTACCATTTCTGGCAGCGCTATTTTATGGGCGACCCCAACGTGATCGGACGCACCATTCAGCTTGTCCATAAGCCATATCAGATCGTTGGCGTGATGCCGCCGCGCTTCAAATGGGGCGACCCGGACATGTACGTACCGCTGAAGGTCACTCAGGATCCGAAAATACACTACGCGGCTTCCATCAAGCTCCGGCCAGGCGTGAACTCGGAGCAAGCCGGCGCGGAACTCCAGCCCATCTTGGAGGAGTTCGCGAAGCAGGCGCCCACCGAATATCCCGATAAGTTCAAAGTCAAGCTGCGCAGCATCGTGGAGGTGTATGCCCGACCGCTGGGGCCTACACTTTATTTGCTGCTCGGCGCGGTTGCGTCACTCCTGCTGATTGGCTGCGCGAACGTCTCCATTTTGCTTCTGGCGCGAGGCACGGAGCGACAGCACGAACTTGCCGTGCGTGCCGCCATCGGAGCCGACCGCTTCCGCATCATCCGCCAGTTGCTCACGGAGTCGCTCGGCATCGCGACAACCGGTGCCGTCCTGGGCATCCTCCTGGCTTGGGGAGGGCTGTCGTTCCTCGTAGCGCGCCTGCCGGAAAACTCCTTTCCCGCCGAATCCGTCATTAAGATGAATATTCCGGTACTACTCTTCAGCGTCGCCTTGGCGTCTGCTACCGCCATTATTTTTGGGCTCTGGCCAGCCCTGCAGCTCTCGCGGCCAGAGATCGCGCGGCTGATGCAGGGCAGCTCGCGCCGCGTGGCCGGAAGCGTGGGAGCGAGGCGTAGCCACAGCGCGATGGTGGGCGCTCAAGTTGCGCTGACGCTTCTCATGCTCACCGCCGCTGGTGCCGCGGGCAAAGGATTTCTCCGCCTCGTGCACGCGGATCTCGGCTACGACCCGCACAATGCCATGTCCGTCCCCATCCCTGTACACGAAAACACGCATGTGGCGTGGAAAGACCGCGTTGAATATTTCGAGCAAATCCGCGCCAAAATCGCTGCGATGCCCCAGGTTTTGGCCGCGGGCATCTCGACCAACGCGACACCGCCCTCGAGCGGCTGGCGCCAGAACATTGAAATTATGGGCAACACGGCGGAGAAACCTGAAGTGCGTGTGAATTTCGTCAGCCCAGAGTATTTCCCGCTGCTGAAGATTCCGATTGCGCAAGGCCGCCTCTGGGATCATGCCGAAACCCTGCGCGGTGCCCCGCTTGCCGTGATCAACCAGACCATGGCGAAACAATACTGGCCCAACGGCGACGCCATTGGCCACCAGCTCCGCATACCTTCGTTGAAGGACCAACCACCCTATCAGCGTGCCGTTCCCGGAAGCGATGGCTGGCTGCAAATTATCGGTATCGTTGCCGACGCGCGTGACGATGGCTTGCGAAATCCCGTTAAACCGGGAGTCTATATTCCTTTTTCGACCCAGCTGTGGATGTTTACCCAAATTCTCGTGCGTACGCGCGTCCCACCGCTTTCTCTGTTGCGCGATATTCGCGCGCAAATTGTGCAAATCGATCCGGAACAACAGACCATGCGCGTCCGTGACCTCGATCAATGGATTACCGGCCAGCAGGAGTACGCCCAGCAGCGTCTCGTTGCCACCCTTTTTGGAATTTTCTCAATCTTGGCGCTGATGCTCGCCGCCGTCGGTCTCTACAGCGTCGTCTCTTACGGCGTCGCCACCCGCACCAACGAATTTGGCATTCGTATGGCCCTCGGCGCGAAAGCCGCTGACGTCTTCCGCATCGTCATGGCTTCGACGGCACTCAATGTCGGCGGCGGTCTGGCGGTCGGGCTTCTGCTCAGCTTGGCCTTCGACAAGCTCGCCACCAAGTGGGTGATGGAAAGCTCCCGTGACCCGCTTATCCTCGCGGGCGTAACGCTCCTGCTCATTGTTGCTGCTGCTTTGGCTTGTTTCGTTCCCGCGCGCCGCGCCGCCTCCGTCGATCCCATGGAAGCGCTGCGCTACGAATAGCAAGCATCGAGGATCGCGCCCAGACTGACTTGTGTGCGTAACCGTCTCATTGAGCGCGGCGACCAAGGCACTTTCTCACAATGGTTTGGGATGCGCCGCGATGGCCTCGCGAAACACCGCCAGATTGTTTTTATCCACTACCGCCGTGCCTGTATCCACCCAACTCGGCAGCGGCGGCGCCGGCGCCGTTCGCCAGTCCTTGAACTCTTTCACCGCGTTGTGGTGCAAGTCGTCCAGGAATTTCAGCCCGTAGTAGCTCATCACATACGGCTTCTGCGCGATCGTCGACGAAATCGACCCTTTTTCGATCAACTCCAATGTCTTCGGATCTTTGTCAAACGCCACGATGGGAATCTTGCCTGCCATATCGAACCGGTTCAACGCGTCCGCCGCGCCCGGCCCTCCGGTCGCTTCCAGGCAAATGATTCCGTCAATTTTTTCCTTCTTCAGGATCATGTCGGAAATCTGGTCAAACGCGCTCCGCCAATCTCCTTTGTCGTCCACGAGCGGCATCAACTTCAGTGATGGATAATTCTTCAACGCATCCGCAACACCGGACAATCGATCGTCCAGATTGCGCTGGCCAGGTATGGTGATCACCACAATGTTCCCTTTCGGGGCCAGCGCCGCCATTCGCTTGACGCTCTCCCTTCCGGCTTTCATGTTATCCGTTCCGATGTACAGCACTCTTTTCGACTCCGGCACATCCGCATCCACGCAGACCACCGGAACGCCTGCCGCTATCGCCTTATCGATGTCCGCCTTGAAAAAATCCGTTCGCGCCGCGGACAGGCAAATTCCTGCCGGCTGTTTTTCCACGATGTTCCTGAATATCGTCGCTTCCGCGCCCGGATCATAAGTCGCCGGACCGACCATCTCGGCCTTGACCCCCAGGTTCTGGGCCGCGTCCATAAACCCTGCTTGCGCTTCCTGCCAGTACGGCAAATTGATGTTGGTCGCTACGAAATAGTACTTCTCCGTTTCCTCGTGGTAAGGTTTCGCGCATGCACCAATGATCGCCGCCACCAGGAGAATAAGAAAAAATGCCCATGCTGCCGCATATTTCCTCATCGTCTTTCTCCTTTCGCATTCCGTCCGGCCTTCGGGGTGTTCCTTGCACCGATGGCACTTTGGTTGTTAGGGGATTCTCCTTGCTGCTCTCGGGAGGCCGAATCGCAACCGGATTCTAGCACCGCCCGTCCCCGCCGGAGCATCTATTTGATTCTGCAACAGCCCGCTCGGCCGGGAACGCCAATCTCCTGATTGGCGTTTCTTCTTCTGTGGCCGTGTGCCATGCGTAGCCCTCGCACTCGAATTGTCATCCCGAGCCCGCCGCGGCGGGAGGGATCTGCTTTCTTCAACCACTTCCGGATTTACTTCGGGACTTCTTGCGGAACTCCTCGACGGGAACCGCCACAACTTGACCATCACGCCAGACATACATTGGCAATCCTTCTCGCGCGTGCTCTTCGATGGCCTGTTCGATCGCGGCCTCCATCGCCATCATGGCGAACACGAACAAAGGCAACTCAAAGACATTGGGAGGAGGTTTAATCATTTTGCTCCGAAAACGGATGGCTAGAACATCATGCGCTTTCGCAACTTACAGTATCCAAATCACTTATTAGTAACCACTTGACAAATTATATAGATGTGTTATAATGGGACCTTGAATCGGGCATATTTCTTCCCGTGCCCTGCGCTCATGCTTGCACACCAGGCAGTACTTCTAACTCCTTCAAAATCAACATATCCTCAAGAATTACTCTTTTATAATATCAGTCCTCCCATAACTCATTTAGAATCAACACTTCTACAAGTGTTGCATCTAAAGAACTTCATCCCCTCTAGAATGAACACTTTTGCAAAAACCCCAGGGAGGTGGGCTGTTATGGTTAACCAGCTATTCCTCCGCAGTAACTCTTCCCCGCCTCCAAGCTCCCATCTTCCGTACACACTTCCAAGTTCCGTATCCTGTATCTCCTTTATTTGCCACTCTTACGAAAACTGCCGGG